>Ga0194120_10010447_pt1 | contig 11451 bp, 8 predicted proteins | sample TA2MahCa65mmetaG_FD_148642 | JGI IMG/M metagenome (GOLD analysis project Ga0194120, IMG submission 148642) | Freshwater microbial communities from Lake Tanganyika, Tanzania - TA2015019 Mahale Deep Cast 65m | ecosystem: Environmental > Aquatic > Freshwater > Lake | place: Tanzania: Lake... | reverse complement strand
CCTTGAGTGTGACGATGTGACGATATTTTTACTACACACCCCTTCTGGTAGAAGACTTGGACTTCCTTAGCCTCACGATCTTTCTTCCCCTCGCCGGCGCTGCCGTCGTCGCCATGCTTCGGGACGCTCGCGCCATCAAAGTGACCGCGCTTTCGGTAAGCGCCGTTACGTTTATCGTCAGCCTCCCGCTCTGGTTCGCCTTCGACGCCGCCAAGGGCTCCTACGCCCTCGCCATCGGCGACCTGCTCCAGTTCGAGGTCAACAAGCCTTGGATCGAAGCCCTTAACATCCGCTATCACATCGGCTTGGACGGCATCTCCCTGCTCCTCGTGATGCTGACCACCTTCCTGACTCCGCTATGCATCTGGGGCTCGTTCGCGAGCGTCAGCAAGAGCCTCAAGGGTTACTACGCGGCTCTCCTGCTGCTCGAAACCGGCATGCTCGGCGTCTTCGCAGCGATGGACCTGGTGCTCTTCTACGTCTTCTGGGAGGCGATGCTGATCCCGATGTATCTACTGATCGGCATCTGGGGCGGGCAGAACCGCGTCTATGCGGCGGTGAAGTTCATCCTCTACACGATGGTCGGGTCGCTCTTGATGCTGGTCGGCATCCTCTGGCTGGCGTGGAACGCCCTCCCCGGCGGGACGACTTTCGACCTCGTGAAGATCATGTCCGCCGGGGTGATTCCTCAGGAGGCGCAACTATGGCTTTTCGGCGCCTTTGCGCTGGCGTTTGCGATCAAGGTGCCGATGTTTCCGTTTCACACCTGGCTGCCCGATGCTCACACCGAGGCGCCGACAGCCGGGTCGGTGATACTGGCTGGTGTTCTACTCAAGATGGGCACCTACGGCTTTGTTCGGTTTTGCATTCCGCTCTTTCCGCTCGCTGCCAAGGAACTCGCGCCGACGATGATGGCGCTGGCGCTGATCGGGATTGTCTATGGGGCGTTAGTAACGATCTTGCAGACCGATATGAAGCGGCTGATCGCCTATTCCTCGGTGAGCCATCTCGGATTTGTGATGCTGGGGCTGTTTGCGTTCAATATGCAAGGCTTGCAGGGCGGGACGATCCAAATGATCAATCACGGGCTTTCGACGGGGGCGCTGTTCTTCCTTGTCGGAGTTATCTACGATCGGCGGCATTCCCGGCTGATTGCGGAATATGGCGGACTCGCGAAGGTGATGCCGAAGTATGCGACACTTTTCCTGATCGTCTCGCTCTCCTCGATAGGGCTGCCGGGTCTGAATGGATTTATCGGCGAATTTCTGGTCTTGACAGGCGCTTTCAAGGCGCATCCGGCTTACGGTGTGATCGGCGCGACGGGGGTGATCTTTGCGGCGGTCTATTTGCTTTGGATGTATCAACGGGTCTTTTTCGGCGAAATCAAGCACGAAGCCAACCGAAACCTACCCGACCTGACGCGGACGGAACTAATGATCCTGTGCTGCCTGCTGATCTTTATCGTCTGGATCGGAGTTCATCCGACGACATTTACCGCGGTCAGCGAGAATGCGGTCCGGATGGTGATGGGAAGGGTGGGGTAAGGTGATCGATTCAGGTATAATAGCCGATGAGAATGAGACCTCCACTCCTGCTTCGAAGAACTTATATGAAGCGCTAATGACCAAATTGCTCGATACATCTCGACATCGCCAAGAATACTACGTTGCTACCCAAGTGTCATTTCTTTACGCTTGTCGGAATTACCTTTTGATATGAGGTTACAATGCACCGGCACATCGATTTGTTCTTTTACTTGGCACTGTTCGCCGTTGCGGCTGCGCCTGTAAGCGCTCTCCAACCCCGTTGGACACCGCCCAAGCCGATCCGAGTCGAAGCGGTCGATTCCGAACACTTTAATCGCGACTGCATCAACTTTAAGTTCATCCAGAGTGTGAGAGTCCGCCTGCGAAGCGGACGCCTCATTGCTCTGGGTGGCGAGTCCCTCTTGCCGGTTGAGGAGGTCCTGAGCCGCTTTAAGACCCGTGACCTCAGACGCCTTATCGAATCCATCCCCGAAGAGCGGCTCGAAGAATGGCGTATACGCGGAGAACAACGTTCCAGCAAGGAACTTGCTGACCTCAACAACTGGTATCGCGTCTTCCTCGATTCGTCCGAAGCGCCGGAGCCTTTCGTCGAAGCACTGCTTGCGCTTGATCTCATCGAAGACGCCCACCCCAATCCCCTCCCCAAGCCAACGGTCGATATACCGCCCGACACCCCCGACTTCACCGAACGGCAGGGCTATCTCTACGACGCACCCGAAGGCGTCAATGCGCCCGCAGCCTGGGAAGTCGAAGGCGGCTTCGGTGAGGGCGTCAAGATCATTGACATCGAAGGCGCCTGGAACTTTGCACATGAAGACTTCAAGGAGCCATTCTACGCTGTCAATAATGCCGGTCAATTCGAGGATCACGGCAATGCAGTCATCGGCATCCTGATCGGTCAGCACAACGGATACGGCATCGACGGTATCTGCCCCGAAGCCGAAATTGGTGGACACACCGTCTATGCCGGCGACGTCCAATGGCCCAACGTCGCCCAGGATATGTCTGAAGTCGTCGAAGCGCTCGATCCGGGAGATATATTCGTCATCGAATTGCACTATACATTCGGCGGTTATCTATCGCCAATGGAGACCTGGCAGGAGAACTTCGATGTCATAGAGAACGCCACCTCGAACGGTATCGTATGCACCCAGGCGGCCGGCAACGGCAGTTCTGACCTCGATGCCCAGTTATATCAGGGGCGATTCGATCCCGACAATCGTCACTCAGGCGCCATTATCGTCGGAGCGGGCAACCCGCCTTCGGGCAACTACGGCCCGGACCGCAGCCGGTGCGGTTTCTCCAATTACGGACGACGCGTCGATCTGCAGGGTTGGGGGTACGAAGTTACCTCCGCTGGCTATGGTGGCCTATTTTTTCCAAATAACGATCGCCGCCAGACCTACACGGCCACCTTCAGCGGCACTTCGAGTGCCACACCGATCGTAACCGGCCCGGTGGCATGCATTCAGGGCATTTACAAGAATCGAACGCGCGGCAGATTGACGCTGACCGGAATGCAGATTCGAGACCTTTTGGTCGCTACCGGAACGGCTCAAAATGACCAGGGCAATCAGGGGCATATCGGGCCACGACCCAATCTTGCTGAGGCCATTCCGCGCATTCCCTTCCTGCCTTGTGTCCTTGAAGGCACGGTCGTTGCCATTGCGGACGGGTCGCCGATTGCCGGCGCTGTCGTCGCTACCGACTACGGCTTTGCCGACACAACGGACGACGAGGGACATTGGCGGATCGATCCGGCACTGGCCGGGATACTCTTCGGTTTGACCGCCTCGATGCCGGGCTATAACGACTCAATCCTGGTCGATCTTCAGGCAGAACCGGAGGATACCATGGACTTTGACTTCGCACTTTATAGCCTATCTGTTGCAGTGTCACGAGAGTCCATTTCGGCCTGGGTTCCCTCCGGACGCACTCGCATTGAGACCTTTACCATTGCCAATCAAGGCAATGGACAACTTGCCTGGTCGGCCATCAAGCGATTAACCGGTGATGCCAACATGCCGGTTGGCGCATTGCGGCGGAGTATTGCAGTGCAGGATGCCGTCGAGGACTTGCGAGTCGAATGCGGGATACTGGCCAACGATCTTTGGGTACTGGCCGGGAATAACGACGGGGAGCCAATGATCTATGTTCTGAATCGCGAATGGGAACTGGTGAACTCCTTTGTGCAGCGTGAACCCCGCAATTTTGGCTACAAGGAGATCGAATACGACGGCGAATTGCTTTGGAGTGCCGGCGGAACGGGACCATACTTTATTTACGGCTACACCCTAAATGGTGAGTTTGTGCGGGAAATCGCAGATCCTTTTAGGCCCAGCAATTTCATCGCCTTCGATCCGCAAACGGGCTGGCTCTATGTAGCAGGCACAACCACCAATATTCGTATCATCGATCGCGACGGCAATCTCATGGGGGGACAACTTGACCGCCGCGGGATGCGCATCTATGGCCTGGCTTGGAACGGGGACGATCCCGACGGCTACCACCTTTATATTTTGGAACGACCTGCAGATGCCAATCCACGTCTGGTCAAGATGGACGAACAGACCGGGGATACGCTGCGGGTCTTCGAATTCAATCATCCCGAAGCCTTGTATTCGATGCAATCCGCCGATATTACCGACGAATACGACATTAATACACGAGTGTTATTGACAATGCAAACCCTGAGCAATGTGCAGGGTTCAGACCGGCTTGAGGTCTATCAACTGCGCGCCCGCGATGAGTGGATGGTGCTTGCACCGATGGAGGGAGTAATCGGCGGAGAAAGTCTGCAGGAGATACTACTGACCCTCGATGCAACGGAATTGGCCGATACGGTCTATTCGGGTGAAATCGTCATTTCTCACAATGCCGGAGGCGATGACATTATTCTGTCGGTGGAACTCGTTGTTATTTCCATTCCCCCCATTGAACCTCTCGCGTTGATTGCGCCGGCAGACAATGACACCTTGACCGGGCTTGATGGAGCCGGGGACTCGCTGCGCTTTGAGCCGGTTCAATTCGCCTGGCGGGGCGACCCAATTCCTGAAGAGGTGGATGCCTCCTATGTCGTCACTATCGGCAGCGGCGATATCGAACGCGAAATGACTGTCCTGGACACGGCATTTACGCTGCTTTTAGACACCCTGGGACTGCCACTCAGATACGACCAGCCGGTCGTGTGGTCGGTGCGGTTGGAAATGGAATTCGACACCATTCCTTGCGAACGGCCGTTCAGACTCCATTTGCAGCCTTACAACATCGTTCCGGATAAATCCGAACTTCCGCTTACTTATGCGCTTCATCCGCCCTATCCCAATCCGTTCAACTCAAGCGTGACCTTTCGCTATGATCTGCCGACAACTGCATTTGTTTCGCTGGGGCTCTACGATTTGACCGGTCGGCATCTGAGGGATATTTATAGCGGGTTAGGCACTGCCGGTCAATATCTGTTCACCTTCGCTGCCAACGAGATTCCTTCAGGCATTTACATTGTGCAAATGCGAGCCGGTGGCTTCCGAACGGCTGTCAAGATAGAGGTGCTTCGATAAGATTTGAGTCTGCGCCTGAACCGCAGACTTGCCAATCTCCTCTTAGTTGGCGGCGTTAACCTATCGGCTTTGGCGGGCGGGATTCATCCCGCCCGCCAAGTCTTAACTCCTATCGACCCGAACCTCTACCTTCCCCTTGTCTTTTGAGCCATTCCGCCGTAACTTAACTAAATGCTCATAAGTGCAATACCGATCCCACCAATGGAGCACTGATGCCCCTTAAGTCCCGGCCGCACGCGGTTCAGACTATCGCACTTGCCGCTTGCTTAATGACGACGATTGGCTCTGGACCTTTGAAAGGAGCCGACTACTCCAGAGAGACGTTCAAACAGCAATTCGAAGTTGCGGCGACTTCCGAAGCGATGATAGAGGTCTGCCGCCGGTTCGTCGAAAGCGCCCCCGACATCGATGTTGCTCGCGAGGCTCAGGACCAGTGGCGAGCCCTCGACGAAGGAGGTCTCGCTGCCTGGCTAAGTGAAATCTACGGAAAGAAGCCAAAGTCGGCACGGTATGCCTATCTCTATGGCCGAGTCGCCGAACCGGCTGTTGAAAAAGTGCGGCTCGGACGTCGCGCCATTGAACTCGAACCCAAGTGGCCCTATGGTTACCGCCTTTTGACCGTTACTTATAGCCAGGAACTCTTCCGCAAGACTCCGGGGGAACCTCATTATGAGGCACTGAAGGCGGAACTCGAACGGGACGGCAAGGCTTTTCAGAAGTTTACCGAAGTCAGCCGCGACAACCTCCCGCTTACGCTCCTGATGGAGTATCGACTCTTCAAGTCCGACTACGCTGGAGCCGAAGCAACCACAAAGCAGATCAAAGCGCAGGATCCAGAATGGCAGTCGCCGGTTATGGAGGCGAGAATCTCCGCCGGGCTTGGCAATTATACCGCAGCGCGTGCTATACTTGAGTCCTGGATAGGAGCGATGCCTGACCAGTCCGGTTTCGGTCCGAATGAGAAGGCGCAGTATCTGGAATGGAATCTACACCTTGCCTTACTGCAAGCCGGTGCATTTGATGAACTCGAGCGCAGCGTAGAGTCGTTGGCAGGGAACCTAAAGACTCCGGACATCTTACTGTTGTTGGCGAAAAGTCGAGCGTCACGGGGTCAGACCGACTCCGCCTACGAAGCCTTATACCGCGCTCTTGCAGCGGGTTTTGATATTCGCAGCGGAGTCGAGTCAGCCTATGAGTTCTCCTCACTAAGAGCCGACCCGCGCTGGACCGCCATCCTCGTCGCTGTCGATGCCAATCGCAAAGCCGGATCTGAAAAGCGCCGTGACGCGATGCGCGCCGGCCGCCTCGACCGACTGGCTCCCGACTGGACGCTTGATGACGCCAATGGCAATCGGGTAGCCCTCTCGGATCTGCGCGGCCAGATCGTCATCCTCGATTTTTGGGCTACCTGGTGCGGTCCTTGCAAAATGGCTATGCCGCACCTTGACAAGTTCGTCAAAGAGCGCAAGCCCGAAGGCGTCCGCGTCTTCTCCATTAATATCTGGGACAATGGCGGGCGGTCGGCGAAGAAGTTCATGACTGACCGCAACTACGCAATGGAACTCCTGTATGCACCCGACGACCTCGCCAAGGTCTATGGTTTCGAAGGCATCCCTTACATCTGCGCCATCGACCGGGAGGGGATTATCCGCTATGAGGAACGCGGCTTTACCGAGAACCTTCCCGACGCACTCGACTTTTGGGCGGAGGACCTTTCGAAGTAAGCCGTATCGTCGGGTATGCGATCGTCACCCTGCAGTTTGCAGCGACGATCTACCTGGGCTGGAGGGGAAGTCTTTGGCCGGATCCACCGGTAGGTCGGATCTGCATTATCGTTGGAACCGCCGTCGGAGTCTGGGCTGTTGCAGCGATGCGCGCCAGTCGGTTTCGGGTGACCCCGCATCCGGCGCCGGGCTCCATGTTAGTTTCCCGTGGTCCTTACCGGTTCATCCGGCATCCAATGTATCTCGGAGTGCTCCTCCTTACCTTTGGCTGGCAGGTGGAACTACCTTTAGTGCAAGGTCTTGCTGTTTGGGGAGGGCTCTTGACCATCATTTTCATCAAATTACACTATGAGGAACGCCTTCTTCGCAAGCATCTTCCCGGATGGGAAGACTACGCCGGGAGACGCAAACGCTTGATTCCGTTCCTCTACTGAATCATCTTCAATGACCAAGCAGAATCGCAAATTGCTCCTTCGCGGCTGGCGTAAGGGAGAAACGTAGCAGGGTAAAGGTTGCACCATTCGAAGTTCGAGGTGAATGACGGGCATCTGGCTGACGCTGCAGCGCAACAGTGCCGCCTCAATTCGAGTCTCAGACTTCTGAGTTCATACCCTAACCTAAACTGGATTAATTCCCTTCACCAGGCGACCAATGTCAACATCAATTGCCCCCCGGGATGTCATCTCGACCATTCGCGAGCATCTCATCGGTGACGGCTTCGAGTTCGTCCTTGACTTGAAGAAGTCATCCGGCAGCCGTCTATACGACTCGCTCGCCGACCGCTATCTGCTCGACTTCTACTCCTGTTTTGCTTCCAATCCGATCGGTTTCAATCATCCCAAGATGGCCGATCAGGTGTTTAAAGAGAGACTCCATCTCGCGGCACTAAACAATGTTACGAACTCCGACCTGTTCACTGAAATGAAGGCGCAGTTCGTCAAAACATTCTACCGGATCGCAGCGCCGGCTCGATTGCCGCACCTTTTCATGGTCGCCGGCGGAGCGTTGGGGATTGAGAATGCGATCAAGGCTGCTTTCGACTGGAAAGCCCAACTTAACCACGAACGCGGCGATACCCGCGGGTTGGGAACACGGATACTCCATCTGCGCAAAGCCTTCCACGGCCGGACCGGCTACACGATGTCGCTTACCAACACCGATCCGGTTAAGACCGAGCGCTTTCCCAAGTTCGACTGGCCTCGCATCGACGCTCCAGCCGTTAGGTTCCCGGATGAAGGTGCAGTGCATGAAGACCTTCTGCTGCGCGAAAAGCGCGCTTTGAAGCAAGCCAGGCACGCCATTCATCACTATGGCCCCGACCTTGCTGCCTGCATCGTCGAACCTATCCAGGGCGAAGGCGGCGACAACCATTTTCGCGGCGAGTTCCTGCACGAATTGCAGAACCTCTGCCGGGAGAACGACATACTCTTCATCGTCGATGAAGTCCAGACCGGCGTCGGTTTGACCGGGTCGATGTGGGCTTATGAACAGTTCGGGCTCGAGCCGGACATGCTCTGCTTCGGCAAGAAGATGCAGGTTTGCGGTTTCCTCTGCTCGACTGCCATAGACCGCGTGGAGCATAACGTCTTCAACACTTCCGGCCGGATCAACTCGACCTGGGGCGGCAACCTCGTCGATATGGTGCGCGCAGAGCGTTATCTTGAGATCATCGCGGAGGATGATCTGGTCGGAAATGCCCGACAGGTCGGTGAAATCCTGCTTAAGGAACTGCACACCTTGCAGGCACGCCATGCCGGCAAAGTCTCCAACGCCCGCGGCCGGGGTCTAATGTGTGCTTTCGATCTTCCCTCAACCGCCGAGCGAAACGACCTCCGCAAGCGTCTCTTCGACGCCGGCCTGTTGGTGCTGAACTCCGGAGAACGGTCGATCCGCTTCCGTCCGGCTCTCAATCTGACGGCCGTTGAAGCCGCTGAGGGCGTTGCGATCATCGACCGGGCTTTGGGGTAGGTTCGAAGATAAAGAGGAAGTCTATCACGCATGAAAGTGTTGGTATCCGTCTGACACTAACCACTATAAATAAGTTCGTTTCAATCGATGGGGGAGGATGATTTGTGAAACATCCCTACAGTTTTACTGCTGCGGTCTTCGGTCTCCTGACTTTGACCGCGATAACAACTGCACTTGGCGGTTGCGGTGGAAAGAAACTGGTCGCCCGCGAAGCCGAAAAGACCCTCGCCGGGATGCTCGGCACCCCGCAGCACAACATCCAGATTTCGACGACCTTCCGGACCTCGATCTTGCGCAAGGTGCCAAGGATAACGCTGACCGAGTCGCGCGAATCCGGCCGCCGACTGATCGAGCAGTTCGCCGCTTACATCGGCAGTGAAGGCGTCGGCGATCTTGGCAACGACACGCTCGTCTTCATCATTCGCCTCGACACCGATCCCGACGTCCTGATGAAGTGGATCGGTATCACCGGGGATTTCTACGAGGTGGTGAAAGGCAAACGGTCGCTCGACGATTTCCTTGAGGGGATGCGTAAGGAAGAGCGATGGTCGGAAGACCTCGGCTAAGTCATGGAACTCTACCGCCACCGCCAGAAAGCCCGGCTTCTGCAGATGCTGATGATCTTCGGTGCGGTTGGGATTTTGCCGTTTGCGATGGTTACACCGGAACTGGAACTCTTTCTGCCTCTTGTTGCAGGGATACTGGTGCTGGCGGCATGGCTCCTCGGCAGTCTGGAGGTAGTGATCGATGAGAAGTCGGTAACCGTCTCCTTCGGCCCCGGCTGGATAAGGCGGACCATTCCCCGGTTGGAGATTGGGTCGGTGCAGGCGGTGCGTAACCAATGGTGGTGGGGCTGGGGAATACGCGCGATCCCGGGCGGATGGATGTATAATGTCTCGGGGCTTGATGCCGTCGAACTGCGTATGAAACGAGGCGGAGTCTTCCGGATTGGCACCGACGAACCAATGCGGCTTGAGGAGGCGCTGCGGGAGGTGGTGGGTGTAATGAACGAATCGAAGGATGAGTGATCCGCACCTTCATCGCACTTGAAGTCCCGGCGATAGTCAAGACTGCCATTGCCGACTGCCAGCGTGAACTGCGGCGGATTCGGAAAGCCAGCGTCTCATGGACCCGTCCGGAGGGCATCCACCTGACGCTCAAGTTCCTGGGTGAGATCGAAGAGAGGCGACTGCCTGATATCATCAAGGCGGTAGAGGTTGCCTCGGATGGCCGGTCGTCCGTCAAACTCGCGACGACCAGACCGGGTGGATTCCCCCGGCTTGCGCATCCCAAAGTGCTCTGGCTCGGGATCGAACCTTCGACAATGTTAATGTCGTTGCAAGCCGACATCGATATGCGACTTGCCGGGAAAGACTTCCCGCCTGAAGAGCGCGCCTATCACCCGCACCTGACCGTAGGTCGAGTGAAGTCGCTCGACCAGGATTGTGAACTTCCCGCCCGGTTCGGGAGTGTGGTCTTCGAACGTGTTGAATGGACTGCCGGCGAAGTGCTCGTAATGTCAAGTCAACTGAAACCTTCGGGGGCGGAGTATCGCGTAGAAGGCAGGATCGCGCTACACAGACAAATCTCAGATGGGTAAAGATCCATCTACTCCTCTCACTTTTCATTAACATAGCATAGGTCAACACAATGGCGGATAAGGTCTCCGACCGGATCCGGTCGCTCGAACTGGCAATGGCCGAGATCGAGAAGCAATACGGCCGTGGGTCGGTTATGCGACTTGGCGACGAGTCGATGCGCATCAAGGTCGATGTGATCCCGACCGGCTCGCTATCGCTCGACACTGCACTCGGTGTAGGCGGTGTCCCGCGCGGTCGGGTGGTCGAGATCTTCGGACCCGAATCGTCGGGCAAAACGACATTAGCATTGCACATCATTGCAAATGCTCAGCGCGCCGGGGGGCAGGCCGCCTTCATTGATGCCGAACATGCCCTCGATCCGAGTTACGCTTTAGCCCTCGGTGTCGATACCGCCAATCTCCTGATCAGCCAGCCCGATACCGGTGAGCAGGCACTTGACATTGCCGAGACCCTTGTCCGGTCGGGAGCCATCGACGTCGTCGTGGTGGACTCAGTCGCGGCATTGGTGCCGAAGGTCGAAATAGAGGGCGATATGGGCGACCAACAGGTCGGGCTACAGGCCCGACTTATGTCGCGAGCCCTCCGCAAGTTGACCGGCACGGTCTCAAAGTCGAACACCTGCTTCATCTTCATCAATCAGATACGGATGAAGATCGGCCAAATGTGGGGCAACCCCGAGACGACTCCCGGCGGCGTTGCGCTCAAGTTCCATGCAACCGTCCGAATGGACATACGCCGCATCGGAGCGATTAAAGACGGCACTGAAATGGTCGGCAACCGGACCCGGGTCAAGGTCGTCAAAAACAAAGTCGCTCCACCGTTCAGAGAGGTAGAGTTTGACATTCTTTACGGCAAGGGCATATCGTCGCTCGGCGAAGTTGTCGATCTCGGTATCGAGGCGGGCGTCCTCAAACGGTCCGGCACCTGGTATTCCTACGGTGAGGAACGGCTTGGGCAGGGCCGCGACCGGGTGATGTCATTGCTGCTTGAGAATCCGGACTTGAAGGAAGCCATCGAAGGCAAAGTCCGCGAAGCGCTCAAGGTTCACAAGGTC
>Ga0194120_10010446_pt1 | contig 11451 bp, 10 predicted proteins | sample TA2MahCa65mmetaG_FD_148642 | JGI IMG/M metagenome (GOLD analysis project Ga0194120, IMG submission 148642) | Freshwater microbial communities from Lake Tanganyika, Tanzania - TA2015019 Mahale Deep Cast 65m | ecosystem: Environmental > Aquatic > Freshwater > Lake | place: Tanzania: Lake... | reverse complement strand
AAATGGCGATGAAGTTTGATTGCTGCTATCGCAGTAGTGCCACTACCAATAAAAGGATCCAAAACCACATCGTCCTTTTTTGTAAACAATTTAATGAACCATTCAGGTAATGAAACTGGAAAAGCAGCACTATGATTTACATTGGCACATTCGGTTGCCATATGTAAGACGTTTGTAGGATATACAAAATCACGTTCTAACCAATTTGAGACATTTTTGCCAAATCCACTTTTTACCTTAGATTCATCTCTTATCAAGTCAGTATTAGAGAGATTTTTGAGTCGTTTTTGTGCCCAATTTCCTTTAGGAATCATAACAGCGCCCTGATACATTTTGAATTTTTTCTGTTTGGTAAAATGCAGGCATCTTTCCCATGCATCTCTAAATCGATTTGGCCATTTTCCAGGAAATGTATTTTTTTTATGCCAGATATACTCCTCAGTCCAAAGCCAGCCTTGCTTTCGCATTTCTAGAATTAATTCTAAAACATAGGTACCTCGTTCCCCATCTACAGTTCTTTCTTTGATGTTTAGGATAAACGAACCCTCAGGCTTTAGAATGCGTTTTAACTCAATAGATATTGGTAAAAACCACTGGACATATTTTTTGATCGGAATACCACCATAGGTTTTTTTTCTGTTGTCTGCGTAAGGAGGAGAAGTTATGATTAAATCAATAGAGTTATCATCTAATTGTTTTAGAAAATCAAGACAGTCTTTATGATAAATATGGTTTAATCTCATGCTTTTGACACTTTTACTCTTTAATTTAGGTAAATTAAGATTTTTTTGTGATGTAGTAAATTTCAGGATCTTTAGAATATAGATCGCTTTTAAAAATATTGTTTATAGGGTTTTGAATCATAATTGGTTCATTTGAAGTTTTTTCTTTGATGTTTATTTTAGAAATAAAATAAATCCAATATTTGCCTCCCCAATTTTTTGCTGCATCTATCTCGTTAACAGTCCAATAAAACTCAAACTCGTCACCTGTACTTGATTTTACTTCGACAAGTCTATCATATTCCAAATTTTTACTTTCACCATTATAGGAATTAATATCATAACCTGCATTTGCATATTCATTGCTTATCCATTGTACTCGTTCTGATTCTCTAACAAATCCTAGAGTCAACAATCTATTTTTCTCAAAATTATATGCTATATACTCACCAATTTGACCTACCTGATTTTTTATTTTAAGTTCATCTTGTAATTGCTTGAGGCTAATTTTTCTTTTTTTGGATGATTGTTCCAGAATTTGATAGAAATTGCCAAGAAGCGATGGATTTAATTCAACTGTAACATCTTTTTTAATTAAGAATTTTGTTTCGTACAAAATTGGGAGAATTTCAGGCGTATCAATTAAATCAAAAACCTGCGACATTGGATACCATTTAATATTTTCGGTATTTACATTAAATTTTTCAATGAGTTTGGAAATTTCCTCATTGTATACACTTTTTGCACAAAATTCAATAATATTTTCAGAAATCTTATCAAAGTCGCTTTTTAATTGCAGTAATTTTTCTCCCTTACTAGTGATTTCTAGTGTATCATTTTTTTTTATGAGTTCAAGTTTTTTACAAAAGGTTTCTATTTCTTTATAGTTTGGTAATCTTGCTTCCTTAATTGGTTCATCGTTGAAAGTTTGTATGACATATGCCAATGAAGCACCATCGTTGTTTTTTTGATAAATTTTTACTATCCTTAATAATTTAAGAATGTCTTTGATCCTAATTGCCATTTCATTTGTAAAGTTTTCTTAAATGCTCTAACACTGCTTGATAATCCTTGTTAAATTCATTTTGATCAACTTGTTCTGGTTCAGGATCAATGTTTAGATTGTTTAACATGTCATCATTTAATGCATTTAACATATCACGCCATTTGTCGTTTAATCTACATTTAACAACTTCATCAATTGTATCAGTTCCCATGATCAAATGATACACAACATTTGCAGATGGATCCATTCCAATTCGATGTATTCTATCCATTGATTGCATATATTGTGCCCCGTTAAAGTTTCGATCTAGGTAGATTGCGTGACTACACACGTGTTCTCCTCTGAGATTTTTATGCAATGAAACTGATTCGCCTAGAGACGCTGCAGTTGCTATGAGAATTTTTGGTTCTTTACTATTCTTAAATTTGTTAATTATCTCATCTCTGTTACCTGGCTCACTAACATCTGTTGGAGTATGTCCATTAATTAGTAGTGGATCAAAATCTTTCAATAATTGATCTTTAAAAATATCCATATTGCGGATAAATGAACACCAAATCAGAACTTTTTCTCCTTGTTCATAATACTTTTCAGCTAGTTTAGCAGTCTTAACCATTTTTGATGGAAGTTCTAATTTTGAATAATTTACTATTTTGTTTATAATGGATTGTTCTACTTCAGGAAGTTTTATTTTTGCTTTAGGAAATCCAAATTCTTCACTAAATGTTACGCTGTTTACATCAAATTCTCCAGCCATTTCATACAATAGAGTTGGATTGGAGGCTGTTTGAAGCAATCGAATCATTTTAGCCATTCTAAATGTTTGTAGTTTTGCCTGGTCATGAATATTCATTTCTTCAAGTTCTTGAAGAGTTTTTGCTGCAATAGCATCGTAAATTTCTCTTTGATGGGTGTTCAAGTTGACTTTGATTGGATCCCAATGAGGATCAGGTAATTCAAGATCACTTTTTTTTATCCTGCAAAACAGACTATCAAGAATCGCTTTGTGTTTTCCAAGTCTATGATTTTTTACATAATTATTGTAAACTAATTGGTTACCTAAAGGATTATTGTTAGGCCACAGAAAAGTTATTTGAGTCCATAGGTCTTTTTCGTTGTTTGGCATTGGGGTTCCACTTAGAATAACTCTCCGTTTTGCATAAGGTGCAATTATTAATGCAGTACTGGCCCATCGCCTTAGTTCATGACTTTTTATATTATGCGATTCATCAATAATTAAAACAGTATCCCATTTTTGCATAAAATTTTGAATTTCTTGTTGATGATACATCGCAGTATTAAGATGCATCAAAAACAGATCATAGGAATCACCTAAATTATGAAATTCTTTTGCAAATTGACCAGAAACTCTACAAGCTCGAGGATGTTTATTAAAGCAGGCTTCAAACTCTTCTTCCCATGGTAAAAAAGATGCTGTAGGTCCAATAACAAAAATTTTGTTTACTATTTTATTTTCAATCCAGTTTGATATTGCTGCATATGTGATAGTTGTTTTACCACTTCCAGGAACTGAAAAATTTGCTGCATTGCCAACTTGAATCATGTGGTCAACAGATTCCAGTTGATAAGGCATTAATTTACGTGAAAATTTCGATGAAACTTTTGGATCATGATTTGATTGCTGCTTGATTTCATTTCCAATTTTCAAAGCATTTTCAAAGAAGTCAGTTGTGTTTTGAATAGAAATGTAATGTTTTTTAACAGAATCACAAATATCAACTTTGTTTTCACCAAATTTATCTACAAATTTTTTGATTATCCATTGTACTCTATTGTTAAATTGAACTAGATTAGAAAAAGCATAAGTATACAAATTTTGATTTTTTTTAAATCCCGCTTCTTTAAGATAGTCTTCCATAAAAAAATCCTCGGCGGTATCTCCTGTAGGTTCGTATGTGACGGTAAGATTCTTGTTTTCATCAAAGCATATTTTATGCATTTTTTATTTCTCATGTATTTTTTGCTTCAATGTGTTAGCGTAATTAAAAATTTTTTCTATTAAATTTACACAGTCAGATTTAGTAAAATCAATGTTTTTTTGGGAAATAAGAGGTTTCAAGTTTTTTTCAGCCCTGTTCAGCAATACAATTTCTTTCCCTTCATTTCGTTTCACATCCAAAAAATCAGAAGCGTTTCGGAAATGAGTTTGTGTCGGAGAACGTGTTTCATCATATTCATATTCATCAATGGCTGCCTCTACTTCCTCCTCAATAATTTCTTCCCCTGCTTTTGGTTCAATAGGTTTTAGTTGACTTGCCGCAGTTTCAATTTCAGATATAGCATCTGCAACATCTTCTTCGATCATGGATCCAATTTTTCGTATTTCCAAGTGAGATGTTCCTTCTTTTATGAGCTGAAATACAAAATACTTTATTTTTTGTATTACTTCTGGGTCATACTCTTTCTCTCTGCATTTTACAAGAATATTTTGTAAATTGATGAGATGCTCTACCCTTTTTTTAACCTTAGAATATTTTTTCGGTATTCCAAAAAATTTTAAATACTGTTCAATTAAATCAAGTCTATTTAATTTTTCTTCAATTTCTTCTTCTTTTTCATATCCATACAGTGTTTTTATAATTTCTCTTTTTGATAAACCAGCGTCTATTCCTTCTTTGAGTTTTAATAATTCATTTACAGGACCGTACCTTACAATTTCGTCTTTGCCAAGTTGTATACCTGCTTCAAGTTTCCATAAATCTTCTGCAGAAATTGGTTCTTCTAATCGTGCGACAAGAAGATATTTCCATTCTTCTTGACCTGTATCATCAAATAATTGTGAAAGAATAGCCATTCTTCTGTTCCCATCAACGACATAACCATCTTCAGTAATTACCCCAGGATTCCATTGTCCCCTAATTTTAATATCATTATAGGTTCTTTTTGTTTCGATTTTGTCTAAGTCAAGTAACATATTTTTAATTTTTTCGGCATCTTTAGATTCTTCTGGTTGTAGAACACCTCCTTCTCTTTTTACTAACTCCGCATATTCTGCAGCAAATCTTCCGTTTCTAATGTTATAGAAAAGATACCTAATTGGTAGCTTGTATACTTTGAGTAGCTTTTTCTGCCCCTTTAATGTTATAGGAAAAACTTGTTTTTCTTCATTGTTAAGATTCTCTTTTATGAATTTATCAAGTCTGGTTTTATTATCGAGATTTAAACTCATAGTGTAATACCCAATTTGTATAATTAGTAGATAACTTTTATGAAAATCATTAGTTACGCTACATAAGAGAGAAAGAAATATCTTAACGTAATTTAGTTTTTGAGAGTTATGATTTTAGTCTATCTATCACTTTTTCAATTTCCTTAATTAAAGATTGAATTTCAGGTTTTGCTAATGACTTTTTTTCAACATTTATATTTTCCAAATTTGTTAAAGCTCGGTTCAATAGTTTTTCTGGTTGTTGAGCCTCTGAAATTGCTCTTAAAGAATCTAAGCAATTATTGAAAATTGTTCGTGCTGGTGTATATTCATCATTTTGTTCCGCATCAATTTTTTTTTTGAGTTTTTCTTCTAGATTTCCAGGTTTGCTATATTCTATGGCATCCCAAAATTTATTTTTAACTTTTTCATAAGCTAAAATTTGTTTAATTTTTCTCATGTCCCGTTGTGCCACTCCATCATGAATTAATTGAAAGCCAATATGCTTTGCAACTACAATTTCATCCGGTAATGCACCTTGTTTTTTGAAGCCTAAGATTATATTTCGTAAATCAATAAAGTGTTCATGTACACCTTTTGCTCTATTAAAAATTCCGGGTGCTCCAATAAACTTTAGATATTCAGTAATTAATTTTAGAATTTCTAATTTCTCTAAGATCTCACTATCTCTAAACCCTCCATAAAGAGAATTAGCAATCTCCAAAGGAGTTAAACCTGCTTGGATGCCCTGCTGAAATTTTAATAGTTCATTAATTGGTCCGTAATTTAATTGAACATTTCTTGATAATTGTATGCCAGCTTCTATTTTCCATAAATCTTGTGCAGAAACATTTTGTGGTAATCTAGTTACTTCAATAAACTTGAACTGTGAATGCCCATCCTCAACAAGCTCCTCTAGTACTGCTTTTCTTCTATTACCATTAATTACTTGACCATCATATGTAATTATTCCTGGATCTTTTTGACCATATGCTTGAAGATCTTTTAAAAGAATTAAGCTCTGTTTTGGATCGAGATCTATCAATAGTGATTGAATTTTTTTCGAGTCAGTAGGATTATTTGATTTTAATTCTTTTCCTTCTTGTTTTACTAAATCGATGTATTCAGCTGCGAATCTTCCATTTTTAATATTGTAAAAAGTATATTCAAGTGGAAGTCGAAAAGCTTCTAAATCAACTAGTTTGCCATTCAACATCACACTAATTGTTTTATGAAGTTTGCAATTAGGATTATTTTTAATATATTCATTGATTTTTAACTCATTATCATAATTCTCATTATTCATATGATCATAAAATTTGTTGTAAATAAAACGTTTTTTACAAGCATAAAATAACATTAGTTATCTGCATTTTTTACATCTAGATTGTCTTCTAAGTGAAAATTTATCATCCTTATTCATTTGACGATATCCAAAGGTGTCTTCTACCCCTCTCAGATTATATGCACGTTGACCACAATTAGGACATTCATCTTCATCTTCTAATTCATCTTCATATTGTTCTTTGAAGTAATTATCAATATTTTCAATAAATTCCTCAGGAGTATCTTCTAGTTCATCAAAAGGGTCTTCATCCTTAAATGCGCACATTTTCCTTTACTTTAATTGTGGCTTTTCAAGAATCTAATGATCCTTTAGTAGAAAACCTCCAATTTCTTATAGATGATCTAAAGGAAAAAATCAACAATGAAGCATCTAAAAAAATTCTAAAAGGCATTGATGAAAAATTTCCTTTTGTAAATTTACTAGAATTCATTGAACTGTTTATTAGTGGTGAATATACTAAAAATCTGATCGAAAAATTTCATCTTACAGGATATTCAGATTATGGTAGACTCCTTCAAATTTTAAAACTAAATAAAAAACGATTAACGACAAGTAAAAATTCTATATCAAGAAACACAAACTTATCAGACTCTTATCTCTCAAATAGGTATAATTTTCTTCAGAAATCATTTTCAAAATTATCGAATTCAATTTTGGACAGAATTAACTATAATGTCCTAAGAGCAGTAATAATTTTACAACTATATAAAAATTCTGAAAATTTTTCAAATAAATCTCAAATTAGAAAATCGATACCTGAATCAATTAATGGCTTTGAACATTTGATAAAATCTCCACATCAACCTCTACTGTCATTAGACAATAAAAAAATAGAAATCTATACGGATAAAGTATTAGAAGAATTAAGAAATAATTCGTTTATTGAATTCGATAATTTTGAAAATTTTAGACTTGAAAAACATCAATTAAAAATTGCAGATTATGTTTTTAATATTGTACAAGATAGAAAAGATGGAATCACTTATGAAGAATTGTTACGCAGGATAAAGCAAAAGTTACCCATATTATTTCAGACTTCTCCCGCCTTAATTGATATTACAATTCATGATCTTTTGCAAAATAATAAACTAATTAGAAAGGAAGGATATTGGAAATTCAAGCCATACTATGATCAATATTTTACTTTTGAGAATTATCGTAAATTAAATCGCCGTGATTTCTATAGAAATAATTTTGAGAACAAACAATTTTTTGGCAGAAAGATTACTCCCGATCAGTTTATCGCAGAGTTAATTGAACTTGAAAGTGGTGATTTTGATGATCAGGATGATCAGGTAACAAGAATTGCAGGAATGATACTTTCAAATTCCAACATGATGACACTACCTCCAAATGAATTAGAAGAATTTGATTTTACAGTTGATCTATCTAATTATGAATTTACAAAAAAACAACAAGAGATTATAGAATATTTTGATTTTGAAATTCGATCTCAAATAATACATGTTAAAGTTATGATAAATGAACAGATTTCGACTAACTATGTAGAAAATCTGATAACACTATTAAAACAAAAGACCAGAAACGAACAAGGGTTCATAATTTCATTTTCACAAATAGATGAATCTATACAGAAAATTCTAAAACAGGATAAAACTATACAGATTATTTCAAAATATGCCTTAAGAGAGTGGTGTAAAATTACGCCTGTAATTCCTGCGAGAAGGGAGGCAGTTGCAGTGATTCGCCAGGGAAATAATCAAGGAAATATTGTAAAAATAAAATCTATCAATTATGAATCTGGACTAGCTGATATTGTTTTATTTCCTGATATGAAAAACACCACACACTATATTGGTTCTCTTGAAGAAATATTTTTGCCAGTAGAACTAAAAAAATTTGTTGAATATTCAAATATTTATTTTCAATTTTTAATTAAATTATTTTTAATTTCACAGAGCTTTGTTTTCTATAAGATAGTTTCGAATAGTTCTTTTCTATCTTCATTTTCAGATTCAAAACCTAAGATAAATTTTAAACATCATGAATCGATAGAATATATTTTTAATAAAAATTTTAAATCAAAAATTATTTTCAATCAAAATCTTGATTTGGATTCGCTGATTTATTCAATAAGGGATTTATTTTCATGTACATGTTTTCAATGGAATGAACAAAGTAGAACAAAGGGATTGTGTGAACATTTGATATTTGTTTTGAATGAATCTATAAAATTTATTTTATCAGTAGAGTCTGGATTCTCTGAAAATGAAAAACATGTATATTTAGCTAATATAGAAAAACGAATGGATTTATTTCTAAATAGATTAGATCATAAAAAAACAAATGATATCAACCAAGAAATTGAAAAAACAAAATCTGATCATAAGAAATTTTTAGATGATCTAAATCCTAATCTTGTTACTATTGATGACGCAAAAAATATGAGAAAAAAAATCACAGTTCAAGGAACAGTAGAACGAAAAGGGGAGCCAAGAACAGTTAATATGAAATCTGGCGGAACCATCCAAGTTTGCGATGCATTTTTGATTGATAAAACTGGTGGAAAAATCAAGATAACACTGTGGGGAGACGAAGTAGAACAAGTAAAGGATGGCGATAAAGTAAGGATTGAAAATGGATATACGACTTCCTTCAAAGGTGAAGTTTCTCTAGCTACAGGAAAATACGGAAAACTCGAAGTTATATCAAATTTTGTCTCAACCAATTTGGAAAACGACTAATACAATATTTTATGAAATCTTCTGTTTCCATTTTTTGAGTTTTAGCGGCAGTACCAGATCTAACATAATTTTCTTGTGAGTTACCTACATGAACAAACACTGGAGAAGCTGCTGGCAAAACTTTGATTACACAAATGGTTTTGTTATTTTTTTCTTGAAAGGACATTTTTACTTTAGAAGAAATAAAGGCTTTGTTTTTTAAATAATTTTCAAGTGATTCTGAAATACTTAATGCAAATACGTCAGTATTTTTAAAATTATATACTTCCATATCTTTCTCTAAGCCTAAAATTGTACCATCATCGTCTACTCCTAAAAATAAATATCCGCCTTCTGCATTTGCGAATCCAGCTACAGTTATTGCAATTTCTTTTCTAATTTCATCTTTTCTCTCAATATCTCTTTTTCTTCCATCAACTTCAGCAATTTTTCCAGCTTTTCTAAGCGCATCTTCTGTTAAATCGAATCTAAATGTTGATTTGAATTCATTAAGAGGATCCTCTTTTGTGGGAATTTCAAGCAATTCTAATTTATTTATCAGATATTCTGTTTTAGTTTCAGCATCGAACTCATTTTGTTTATTTGCAATTTGTTTGACTCGTCCTTTGATTCCATTATCAAGAATAACCATTATTCCAAAAGGATGTGATGATCCAGGCGTAAGAATCTCTTTAACTATTCCTTCTGTAAGCTTTCCTGTTCCCATATCGTTTTTTGCTTCAATTCTTACTCTTCCACCTATCGAATGTTAGATCTATACCTTCCATCTAGCACGATTTGATGATTGTCGAAATAGTTAAAAAATTAGATCGTTATTAAGTAAGAATATCTTAGATTATTCCTTGGAGTCAGTAGATGCTAAAATTTGGCTATGGTCAGTTTCCCCATCAAACTTAGCTTCTTGGTCTTCTAGTTTCTGCACAGACAATTCATAATTATCCGAGCGTTTTTCACGAACTGCACAAATAAGATTACTCATCTGGAATTATCCCTAGTACTAATTAGAAATAGGTTTTTTGTAAATCCTCCCCTTGCCTTTAGTTTTTTTAATCTAATTTGCTCTAGTTTTTTCTGACTGGTACCCCTTAGTTTTGCAATTGCAATAATTACTTCGATAATATCTGCTAGCTCTTCAGGATTTTTGCTTTTTTGATATTCTTCAAGCTCTTCGTCTAGTTTTTTTTCCAGCTCGACTAGAAATTTAGCATTAGAGAGCCTTTTGATATTGTATGAATTGCCTGATTGCCTAATAATTTGAGGTATCTTGTCGCGTATTGCCTTATGATATTTTACCAAATTTTCTACTCCAATAGGTCTTATTGTAAAATTGAATCAAACCTCTGAACAAGTCATCTTTTGCTGGGTTAAATGTCTCACTTCCACCCCATACAGCTAGTCCTTTTTCCTTTGCAATCAGATATTGACTCCATACTTTGTTGGATCTCTCCTGCGGCGTTATTCCCAATACCTTGACTAGCTCCTCTCTGAGCGGCAAGTCACTTTTTAGAACAGACTCGTTTCTATTGATTAATTTCTCTACAAAATGCTTTGGAGGAAGAGAATCTAGTTTGTATATATTGCAATGCTGGTGAGACAAGACAAGATTCCAGATTTCATCATGGTTTAGTGCAGTTCTTGGAATGAGATGATCAACATGAATTGGATCATAGAGATCCTCGTGACAGTAAAAACATTTTCCGATCTGATAGCCATTAAGAATAGGTCTTAGCCGAGAAATTTGTGATCTTTGCTTTTTTTGAATTACAAATTCCAGTGTTTCCTCAATTTCAACAGAATCCTCATTTTTTAGATTAAAGAATCCAAATTCCAGCAAATCCCATCTAGAATCAACCTCAGTTGACATGACAGAGTTTTGTTTATCTGCAAATAAAGTGCGCAAATTATCTGATAAAATCAGATGAGTATTGCTAATAGTGTAAAATGGTTTCGGGATTTGCCTCTGAAATAAGGTGTTAAATCGCTTTAACACCATCTTTTCTAAAGCTTCCTTTCTGACTTTGTCTAGTGATTTTTGCTTATTAGCCCCATTAGATTCAACATTGATTATTTCCTGTTCAACATATGTAACGCCTTTTTGCAAATCACCAGTTGTCGTTCTTTTACTTTGAGGCTTGCCATTTTTTACTCTATTTTTATACAGTTCAAAAAAATCCTCTGCTAATTCATCTAGTGTGATTTTTTCTAAATTATCATCCGCGTATTTTATCAATAAATTACCCAAGCCCATCTTGTAAGTGGACTGGTTGCTGCCATAAAGAATAATGGCTCTCCAAAAATTCTTGTCATTTAGCTCAAACATAATCTCTACTAATTATTGTCCTACTTTATTTTGTATTTTTTGATTTTCCGTAACAGGAGTTAATTTTTCGATTATCAGGGAAGCATGTCTACTAGACTTTGGAATTGGGCCGATATAGCCTAGTTCAACTAATTTTTTTCGTTGTGCTTTTGTAGGTTGATTTCTGAAACTACCTAGTTCC
>Ga0194120_10010445_pt1 | contig 11453 bp, 9 predicted proteins | sample TA2MahCa65mmetaG_FD_148642 | JGI IMG/M metagenome (GOLD analysis project Ga0194120, IMG submission 148642) | Freshwater microbial communities from Lake Tanganyika, Tanzania - TA2015019 Mahale Deep Cast 65m | ecosystem: Environmental > Aquatic > Freshwater > Lake | place: Tanzania: Lake... | reverse complement strand
CGGGGGGCGGCAAAACCGGGGGCAAAAAAGGTCCGCCGGGCGCTGCCGGGCACGGCGTGGAGGCGAAAAAAGGCGCCGGCACCGCCGCTCCGCGGCTGGCCGGCGCGGGGCGGTGGATTCTGGGTTCCTATCCGCCTTGACACGGATGATCAGGCGGCGCAGCATGGCGATCGCGCGGTCGCTGGAGGGTCCGGCGGGACGCAGGCGGCGGAACGGTGGGGTTTCGTCGGGGCGGCTTCGGGGCGGAGTGCCTTTGCGGTTCCTATCCCTCGGCCAGCGTGGCGGGGTTGCGGCGGGTCAGGTCCAACAACTGCGCGTTGGTGGCAATTACGTAGTGCGGCACGCCTTCGCGGCGGGCGGCGTCGCGGCGCCACGCGGTCAGCCGCTGGTAGCGGGCCCGCTCAGTCTCGTCCATCTCGGCGAGCAACCGGTTGAACGCCTCGCGTTCCGGCGATTGTGGATCGCGCGATCGGTCCGCGGCTGCGCGTGGCTCGCCCGCAGATGAGGCCGGCGCAGCGTCCACTGACGGCCGGCCACCGGTTAACGGCCGCGTTTCCAGAAATACCGACCAAGTCGGCTGGCCAGCATGGGTGAAGAACTGCGCCTTGGCGCGGATTACTTCGCGGTCCCTCAGGTAGCCGCGCAGTGGCCGGTCGTCAAACAGGCCGGTCGTCGGGTCCAAGTGCAGCGTCAGGATGCGAAGTTCAGTCATGTCGGCCAGCGGTCGCCTGTGCCAAATGCACTCCAGGCGGGTGATTTTTTCGACAGCCGCCAGGGGCTCCGCCCCTGGACCCCGCCGACCGGCCCCCCACCACGGGCTGCCGCGCCGCAAGACCCGCCTGCCGACCGCACTTCGCCGGCTTCCCCAAGGGGCCCCTGCCGGCTGCGTCGCGGTCGGCAGGCTACGTTGCCATGCTTCATTCAGAATTCTCCTTCGGTTTCAGGGGAACAGGGGAACAGGGGCTCAGGGCGAAGACCTCGAACAGCGCAGGCCAATGACGTTGCTCAGGTAGGACGGGTAGTCGTTGCTGCGGTTGCCCGCACGCAGGCTATCGGCCGAGCTGTTGAAGCCGCCGCCCCGCTTGACCCGGTAGGAGGCGCTCGTATTGTTGAACGGATCCTGCAACGGCGACCCCGAATAGTAGCTCGAACTGTACCAATCGCGAGTCCATTCCCAGACGTTGCCCGCCATGTCGTGAAGGCCGTACGGGCTCGCACCTGCAGTCTTGCTGCCGACGGCGGCGGTTGTGCCCGTACCGCAACCGCTTGCGCTGCCGTTGTACATCACTGCAAAGCTACATGTCGCCGCCTGATCGCCCCAAGGATACGTCCGCATCGCCGCCTTGCACCCAGCGTCGTCCGTCCCCGCCTTGCCGTTCTTCTCACAGTCGCCACGCGCCGCCATTTCCCATTGCGCCTCCGTCGGCAGGTCGTATTTCGCCGCGTTCGCCGCGTCCAAAAGCCCGCCGCGCCATTGGCAGTACTTCTGCGCGTTGAACCAGTCCACACAGTTCACAGGATGCTGGTCGCGGCCCGCCTTTGCCTTGTGGGCGCCGCTGTCCCAGTTGCAGGAGCTGCTTTTGCTGTCGCCGCCCGGTTCCGCGCACTTGCCCGCCGCGTAGCACTTGGCGTACTCAACAACCGTCACCTCCGTCACGTCCATGTAGTACGCCGACAGCGTCACTTTGTGTTGCGGGCTTTCTTGGCTGTACCCGCTGCACTGGTTGTCCTTGGACGCGTTGCAGCCCATCCAGAAGGTGCCGGCGGGGATCAGCACCATGCCGGCCGGTGCCGGTGCGCAGCCTTCGTCCTTCTGCCCGTTGCAGTTGTTGTCGACGCCATCGCCGCAGGCTTCGGCGCTGCCGGGGTTGACGCCGACCTTGCTGTCGTCGCAGTCACCACCGCCTTTGGGGCACGACTTCGGCGCGCCGGTGGTCGTCATGGCCGCGGTGCAGTAGCCGTCCTTGTCCAAGTCGCACCCTTCGTCCACCAACCCGTCGCAGTCGTCGTCGAGGTCGTTGCACTTCTCGGGCGCGTCGGCCTTCTTGCTGCCGTTGGCGTCGGTCGAGCACGTCGCCTCGTTCGTCTTGCCCGGCGTACACTCGACGACGCCGCTACCGCATGCACCGACGCCGTCGCAGGCCAGGCCCATCGCCAACACCTTGCCGCCTTCCTGGGTGTAGGTGAATTCCTCGTCGGTCTGCCCATCGCAATCATTGTCCAGGCCATCGCAGGTCGCCTCCTTGCCGTCCTCGTAGCCCTTGACGGCGGCGTAGCTGCACTGCCACTTGCCGGCCGGGCAACTGTGGACGACCTCGCCCTTGCTGCACACGCCAGCCTGCAAGCACGGCGAGCCGGCGAACGGCATGTCCTCCAGTTCGTCGGTCTTGCCGTCGCAGTCGTCATCCACGCCGTTGCAGGCCTCCGCGGACGCCTTGCCCAGGCTGTCGCAGGTCGCCGCTTTCAACCCTGCCGCACACACGACTTTGCCACCCGCGCAAGCGCCCTTGCCACAACTGGCGCCAAGCGACAGCACGTTGCCGTACAAGAACTCCTCGTCCGTCTGCCCATCGCAATCATTGTCCAACCCATCGCAGGTCGCCTCCTTGCCGTCCTCGTAGCCCTTGACGGCGGCGTAGCTGCACTGCCACTTGCCGGCCGGGCAACTGTGGACGACCTCGCCCTTGCTGCACACGCCAGCCTGCAAGCACGGCGAGCCGGCGAACGGCATGTCCTCCAGTTCGTCGGTCTTGCCGTCGCAGTCGTCATCCACGCCGTTGCAGGCCTCCGCGGACGCCTTGCCCAGGCTGTCGCAGGTCGCCGCTTTCAACCCTGCCGCACACACGACTTTGCCACCCGCGCAAGCGCCCTTGCCACAACTGGCGCCAAGCGACAGCACGTTGCCGTACAAGAACTCCTCGTCCGTCTGCCCATCGCAATCATTGTCCAACCCATCGCAGGTCGCCTCCTTGCCGTCCTCGTAGCCCTTGACGGCGGCGTAGCTGCACTGCCACTTGCCGGCCGGGCAACTGTGGACGACCTCGCCCTTGCTGCACACGCCAGCCTGCAAGCACGGCGAGCCGGCGAACGGCATGTCCTCCAGTTCGTCGGTCTTGCCGTCGCAGTCGTCATCCACGCCGTTGCACTTCTCCGCGCTCGCCGTGCAGGCGTCCACGGTCGCGACTTCGCCGTCGGCCGCGTCAACCTCCACATCGCCCGCGGCGTCCAGGTCGGCCACACTGTCGCCGTCGTCCGCGCCAACCTCGGCCGCCACCTCGACCTCTGGCCCGCCGGCGTCAGATTCACCCGAGCCTGGGTCGCTCACCCCTTCGCCACCGCCATCCGCCACGCCATCCAGCCCGGCATCGGCGCCGCCTGCGCCCTTGGCGACGCACACGTTCTTGGCCGCGTCGCACTCGAAACCGGCCGAACACGGGCACGCGAACACCACCGCCGGGTCGGCGCCCGGGTCCGGCAAGCCAGTGTCACGGCACGCGACGGAAACCGCGGCGACGGCCGCCAGCGCAACAACTCGACCAAGCATGGCAACCCCTCGTGTGGCGCCAGGCCCGCGTGCCCGTGCAGTGGGCGACTGACCGGGGCGTGGATCGCTGTGCTGGGACCCGTCTGGCACCAGCGGACGGCATGTTACCCCCAATCGGAACGAAGCGTCAATGCGGACCGGCACAAGCGGTCGCGTCGCCCCGACCACTTGGCGCCTCCACCCTTGACCCCCACAACCCGCCAGCCGTACCCTGCCGGTGCAGCGCCGCACGCTGCCGGAGGTTCCGATGCCCGCCGCGAAGCCCGCCCCAACCCCGCCGCCACTGCGCCAGCCCGCGCGCGCCCGGCGTTCGCCCTCTCCGCGCAAGCCCGCATCGGCCAAGACGTTCGACTGGACCCGGTGGTACCTGGAAGAGGAGGACGACGTGGGCCAGTCCGTGCTGCACGCCCTGATTTGCACGCTTTTCGTGGAGGTCTTGAGACGCTGGGCGGCCGAGAAGGGCTGGGTCTCCGCCTTCACCGAGGGCGACGTGTTCTTCGGATGGGTGCAGGAGCACGCAAAGGCAGAGTCAGCCGGCTGCGCCGGACAGGCCCAGGCACAGGCACAGGTCCACCGTCGCATGTGGGCGCTCGCACGAGGGATTTGCGCAGGTCCTGGCCCTGCACCCGTCCCTGTCCCTGTCCGGCGCCACAGCCGTGGACCACGGCTATCGCGGATTCGGCGCCGGCTGACCCTGAGAGCCAGGCGAGGCACGGTCCTGCGCGGGAATGTAGGCGCCGTCGCAATCGGGGGATCCACCGGCGAGTGGCCTCTGGTACCACGGTCACTGCGACCGCGCGGAGCTCTCAGAGTCAGCCGGCTGCGCCGGACAGGCACAGGCACAGGCACAGGATCAGTGTCGGATGTGGCCGTATGTACACAGGGTTCTGGCTGTTGCTGGCCCTGTGCCAGTCCCTGAGCCTGACCGGCGCCACAGCCGGGGACCACGGCTATCGCGGATTCGGCGCCGGCTGAGCCTGAGGGCGTGGCGTGGCACAATCCATGGAGAACCAGGCCGCACGCCAACCTGACTCTGGCAATGCCCAGCCGGCGCAACCAGCGGCAGCCGCAGGGCGGCAAGTGCCGGCCCGCTTGCGCCTCCGACTTGACCAACCCATGGCAGCGCCGGAAAATTGCGGCGCCCGCCGCGCCAAGGCGCCGCTGGCACGAGGTCCCCGATGTCGACGATGGCACACACTCGGGCCGCGGCCGCCGCTCTGGTCGGCGCGCTTTGCGCCGCGGGCTGTCTGGGCCTGAGCAGTCCGACTCCTCCGGCGGGCGGCGTGTTTGCCTTCGACGCCGACGACGCGGGCCTGATCGGCCTGCCGGACGCGAACAAGCCGGAAACGTCCAGCGACGCGGTCCCCGACGGTGGCGACGCAGGGGTAGCCGACGTGCTGGCGGCCGACACCGGCAATGACGTGGCCACGGACGCGGATGCTGCAAGCGAGGTCTCCGACGCGGCGGCGGAGGCGGACGCGGCGGGCCCCGATGCCGCGGAAACCGCCCAGCCCGATGCGCCTGCCGACAGCCAGCCCGACGCCGCCGACGTGCCGACGTGCGTGACGACCTCCAAGACCGAGTTGTGCAACAACAAGGACGACGATTGCGACGGCCAAACCGATGAAAAGGAGCCGGGCCTGTGCAACGACAAAGACCCGTGCTCGATCGACAACTGCGCCGCGGGCAAGTGCGTCAACCTCGTGATTCCGGGTTCTTGCGACGACGGCAACATCTGCACCGAAGACGACCAGTGCGTCAACGGTCAGTGCCTGCCCGGCGACGGCAAGCCGTGCAGCGACGGCAACCCGTGCACCGACAACGGCTGTGACCCGGCCACCGGCTGCGTGTACACCCCAGTCGGCAAAGGCGGGGCGTGCGAGGACGGCAACCCCTGCACCCAAGGCGACGTCTGCACCGCGGGCACCTGCAAGCCCGGGCCCGCCAAGACCTGCGACGACAAGGATCCGTGCACCGACGACAGTTGCGGCACCGCCGGGTGCGTCTTTGGCCCCAATACGGTGCCGTGCAGCGATGGCAACGAATGCACGGTGGGCGACAAGTGCGGCGGCGGCGCGTGCAAGCCGGGTCCTGGCAAGACGTGCGACGACGCCAACGCCTGCACCAACGACACCTGCACCGTCGCTGGCGGCTGCCAGCACAGCAACAACACCGCCGCGTGCAACGACAACAATGCCTGCACCGAACCGGACCAATGCGCGGCCGGCGCGTGCAAGGCCGGCGCAGCCAAATTGTGCAACGACGGCAACCCGTGTACGACTGATAGCTGCAATCCTTCCGTCGGCTGCGCATTCACCGCTGGGCCCAACGGCGCCATCTGCCCGGGCGGCACCTGCAGCGCCGGCAAGTGCCAGGCCGGCCAGGTCTGCGGCAACGGGGTCGTCGAAGCGGGCGAATCCTGCGATGACGGCGACGCTACCAACTGCGGTGCCTGCAACGCGACGTGCAACGGCCCTGGAACGGGGACTGCGCTGTCGGGCAACTACGGCATCGGCGGTGCTGGGGCGCAGTTTGCGACCTTTGGCGACGCGTTCGCGGCATTGGCCAAATGCGGCGTCAAGGGCGCCACCACGTTCAACGTCGCGGCCGGCAGCTACAAGCAGGCAACCGGTTTCAATTTTCCGGTCGTGACCGGCGCCTCGGCCACCAACACGGTCACCTTCAAGGTGGCCGCGGGCGCGGCAGTCAAGCTCGTCGGCAGCACCGGCACCGGCAGCTACGGCGGGGTCGTGCGCATCGCCAACAGCGCGACCTACCTGACGCTCGACGGCTTCGACATCGACGGCGCGCTGCCCGAAAACAAGATCGGTGGTTCGTACAGCGGACCCATCGTCTTCGACAGCGGCGGCGGACAGAGCCACATCACGTTGCGCAACCTGCGCATCCATGACTTCGGCCCCGCGGCGTGGGTCACCACGTCCTACATCGGCGGCATCTACATCCAGCAATCGGTGACCGTGTCGGACCTGACCATCGAGGCGTGCCGATTCGAGAACCTTGCGCCGTCCGCCCCGTTCCACACCCAGGGGGCGATTTCGACCCGCAACGGCAAGTTCACCAACCTGCGCATCGTCGGCAACCGATTCAGCGGCATCAAGGGCATGGACCCGATCAACCTGCGCAACGGCGCGGGGTTCGAGAATCTCTTGATTGCCAACAACTTCATTGTCACGGAGGCCGAAGGGGCGGTCGAGTTCTACGGCACCGCGGTGTTCGTCAACCCGGGGCAGTTCATCTACAACACCGTGGTGCTCACGGGGGTGGCCACCCGCGGCATCGCCGGGACGTTGACCGGACCAGCGCTTGACGTCCGCAACAACGTGGTGTTTTCGACCACTTCCGCCCTGCCCTTCATATCCGGCACCGCAGTCGGGCCGGTCGGCAACAACTGCCTGGGCACCAAAGTGACCGCCGGCTACACTGCCCAGCCCACGGACATCAAGGCCGACGCCAAGTTCGCCAACGCCACTGCGCCGGCCTGGGATTTGCACCTGCTGGCCGGTTCGCCGGGCCTGGACGCCGCCACACCGATTCCGTCGGTGACCACCGACATCGACAGCCAACCGCGCGGCAGCAAGCCGGACATCGGCGCGGACGAGGTGCCGTAGCGTTTCGCTGCGCGGCGGGCGATGATGCGGCGGGCCGGCGCGTGGCTGGGCTGGAATTTGCATGACCTGGAGAACCTTCAGCGCGGCGCTTCTGGCCTGGCTTTGCGCGTGCGCGTTGGCGGCCTGTGGCTGGACGCCTGCGACCTACCCCGACGTCACGCCCTTGGCGCCCATGGACATAGAGGCGCCGAGCATCGCCGACGCGGGTGGGGCCGCGGCGGACGCCGAAACGGCCGGACAGGATGCTGCGACTCCGAAAGACGCCGCCGATGGGGCCACGCCGGCCGACGCCGGTGCGCCCGCTTGCAGCAAAGATGCGGATTGCGCCGCGCTCACCGTCCATGCGTGCATGGTGGGCCACTGCGATGGCGCCGCCAAACGGTGCAAGCTCGCCGCGGTCGCGGACGGAAAGCCATGCACGGCATTCGGCGCGTGCGGCGGGTCGGGCGCGTGCAAGGCGGGGGCCTGCCAGTTCACCAACCCGTGTGCTCCGCAACCGTGCGCGGCCAAGGAACTGACTTGCGGCCAGAGTTGGACGATCGATCCCGCGGCGCTCGCCAACCACGCCAGCAAGTACGCGTGCGACGACGGCGCCTGGCCGGGCCCCGACCAGGTCTTCGTGCTGAGCGCGCCGACCACCCAGGCGGCGCTGGTTGCGCTCAAGGGCGGCGGGACGTGGCGGGTGTTCGATCTCGCGCCGGCCAAAACCGGCGCCTGTGACCCATCGACCTGTGCAGTCAGCGGCGCCAGTTTGCAGTTCGGCTTGCAGCCGGGAGCCAGCCGGTGGTTCGCGGTCGACAGCGCCATGGGCGCCACGCCGACGCTCTTGACCGTGACGTGCGCGGCCCAGGAGTCGTGCGGCAACGGAGCGTGCACCGGCAGCGAGACCTGCTGGAACTGCCCCAAGGACTGCAAGGCGTGCGCGGCGTGCGGCGACGGTGTGTGCAACCCCAAGACGCTTGAGAACTGCACCAGCTGCGCCAAGGACTGCGGAGCCTGCAAGCCGGGCTGCCAGGACAAGAAGGAACCGGGCTGCAAGGAACACCCATGCGAGAGCTGCGTTTGCGCTTTCGACGACTATTGCTGCAAAACGGCCTGGGACGCCACCTGCGCCAAGGAGTGCGCCGCGTGCAGCAAGAACGTCTGCGGCGACGGCACATGCGGCGACGGCGAAGTCGAGGGCGGCTGCATCCAGGACTGCCCACCCGAGGCGACCTGCGGCGACGGCCTGTGCGCGGCCGGCGAGAAATGCGCGGACTGCCCCGAAGACTGCGGCAACTGCAAGACAGGCGCGGCCGTATGCGGCGACAGTCTGTGCACGGGCATCGAGCACTGCGGCAGTTGCGCGGCCGATTGCGGGCCCTGCGGAGACGTGGCCTGCGTGTGCGCGCTCGACCCTTACTGCTGCGCAACAGCGTTCGACGCCAAATGCGTGACGGCGTGCAGCACCTGCGCCAAGGGCTTGTGCCCCAAACCGAGCTGCGGCGACGGGGTGTGTGGCGGCGGCGAGTCCTGCGGCACCTGCGCGGCCGATTGCGGCGGATGCGGCGGCACCTGCGGCGACGAACAGTGTACGGCCGGAGAGGCGGCGACCTGCCCCTCGGACTGCGGCGGCGGCTGCAAGGGAAACTGCGGCGGCAGCGCGAAACGGGCCAACGGCTCCACCTGCTACTGCGACGATTTCTGCGCCTCCACAGGTGACTGCTGCGCAGACAAGTCTGTGTTCTGCAAATAGATGCTCGGCGAGGCCATGGCGCTGGCATGCGCCCTATGCTGGGCGTCGGCGGTCTGGCTCTTTCGTCGGGCCGGCGCGGTCGATGCCAAGGCCCTGAACATCTACAAGAACGTCATCGCCTCGGCGCTGCTGCTCGCCTTGATGGCCGCGACCGGCCGCTCGTTTGATTGGCAACGCTCGACGGGCGACTGGGCGGCGCTGGTGGTGTCTGCGGCCCTCGGACTGTCGCTCGGCGACACGCTCTTTTTCTTGGGCCTGCAGCGCGTCGGCACCAGCGTCGCCGCGGTGACCGACTGCACCTACGCGCCGACTGTGGCGGTTTTGTCCCAACTCATCCTCGGCGAGGCGTTGCAGGGGGGCGTGCTGCTCGGTGCGCCGCTGGTGGTCGCCGGTCTCGGCCTGCTGTCCTGGCAGCGACCGACGCCAGGGGCGCCCCCCGTGGATCGCACCGGTGTCGCGCTGTGCGTGGCGGGCGTGATGGTCACTGCGACTGCGGTTGTGGTGGCCAAGCCGGCGCTCGGCCGCAGCGACCTCATCGAGGCGACCACCGTGCGCTTGATTGCCGGAACCGCGATCCTGGTGGTCTGGGATGGCTTCGCGGGGCGGTTGCACCACACGGCGGCGCTCTTGCGCCCGCAGCCGTTGTGGCGCTGGATCCTGCCCGCGACCATCATCGGCACCTTCATTTCCATGCTGCTGTGGATGGGCGGCTTCAAGTACACGGCCGAGGCCACCCGCGCCGCGCTGCTCAACCAGATGGGGACGGTGTTCGCCCTGATTTTCGCCGCGATTTCGGGCGATGTGATTCCTGGCCGGCGCTGGGCCGGCGCCGCACTGGCATTTGCAGGAGCGGTGACGGTGCTGGTGGTCCGCTAGGCCGAGCTGGCAGGGTGCCGTGGTCATCGGGCCAAGGCGCAAGCGCTTGAGCGTCGCCCCCTCGGCGCACATCCCGATCCGCGGACCGTGGGTTCTACCGCAGTTCGCGCGCGACCCGCTGCAAGATGGCGATGGCCCGGTCCAGCGCGGCGTCGTCCACGTCGAGGTGCGTCACCGCCCGCAGCCGGTAGGCGCCGCCCGCTACCCACAGCCCGTGGTCGCGCAGGGCCTGGGTCAGGTGCACCCGGAGGTCGCCCATCGCCCTGCCCTTGGCGCACGCGGGAGCCACGTCGAAAAAAACCAGGTTGGTCTGGACCTTGGGCACATCGACGCAAAGTGTCGCCTCAGCCGCGATGGCCTCGGCCAGCCGGCGCGCGCGGGCGTGGTCGTCGGCGAGCCGCGCCAGGTTGTGGTCGAGTGCGTAAAGGCCGGCGGCGGCCAGGATGCCGACCTGGCGCATGCCGCCACCCAGCCGCTTGCGCCAGTGGCGCGCCCGGGCGATGGCCTCGGCCGTGCCCGAGAGCACGCTGCCGACTGGCGCCCCGAGACCTTTGGAGAGGCACAGCGAGACGGTGTCGAAGGGGGCGGCGGCGTCGGCCAGGGACCGCCCCGACGCCACCGCTGCGTTGGCCAACCGCGCCCCGTCGAGGTGCAGTGCGATACCGTGCGGACGCACCAGCGCCGCGACTGCAGCGACGCGGCCAGGCTCGACCACCACGCCGCCGCAGCCATTGTGGGTGTTCTCGAAGCAGACCAACCGCGTCGGGGCGAGGTGGTGGTCGGCGTCCGTGTGCAGCGCCGCCGCTACCTGGTCCACGGGCAGCGAACCGTCGTCGCTGCGCACCGCGCGCAGGGTGACGCCCCACAAGGCTGCCGCCGCGCCGCCCTCGTAGTTCATGATGTGGCTGCCGGCGTGCACGATTGCCTCGTCACCGGAACGGCAGTGCAGCCGAATCGCCAACTGGTTGGCCATGGTGCCGCTGGGGACGAAAAGGCCGGCCTGCTTGCCGACCAGTTCGGCGACCTTGCGCTCCAACTGCTGGACTGTCGGGTCGTCGCCGAACACGTCGTCGCCCACGGTGGCCTTGGCCATGGCGGCGCGCATGGCGGCCGAAGGGCGGGTGACGGTGTCGCTGCGCAGGTCGATCGGGGCGTTCATGGCAAGGCTCCGGCGGGGGAGCCGGAGCATCCGGCGTTTTTTCGGCGCGGGCAAGCGTGTGGTCGGTCAGTTCCGGCCGTTGGGCGATGTGGGGCGGCCGCGAGTGTGAACAGCCTCGGAATCCCGCCTATTTCCAGTGAAACGCGCAAACTCCGCCGATTTCAAGCCAATGGCTTAGCCCCCCTTCGGCCGGCCGGCCGTCAGCGCTCTTTTCCGGCGGTTCCTGCGCCAGGCCAGCCCCCAATTCGCGGCAACCACGTGGGGTTGCGCCCCTGGGAGCCCCCTGCAGGGGGCTCCTAGGCAGGCCGCGGCTGCGGCCTGCAAGCGACCGAAACTGCCTGAATTTAGGGACTGGAAAATATTAAGTCGATCACTCTCACATCAGGACGGAGCCGCGAGTCGGACCTTTGGTCCGCGAGCTGGCGACCCACGGAGCAAGCAAACGGGCCCGAGAAATGATTGAGTAAATCATTTCCTGGCCCTTACTTCAGGCAGTTCTTGGTCGCTGCC
>Ga0194120_10010444_pt1 | contig 11454 bp, 6 predicted proteins | sample TA2MahCa65mmetaG_FD_148642 | JGI IMG/M metagenome (GOLD analysis project Ga0194120, IMG submission 148642) | Freshwater microbial communities from Lake Tanganyika, Tanzania - TA2015019 Mahale Deep Cast 65m | ecosystem: Environmental > Aquatic > Freshwater > Lake | place: Tanzania: Lake... | reverse complement strand
TTGAATCCAACTGCGCCGGATGATGACGCCTTCTTCACTTTTCCACCAACTTCACGACACTACCGACGGGAGGAGTTTCGATCACTTGACCAATCGCAAGTGCGGGCGCGATGGAGGCAGCGGGTTCGGCACGGCGTTGTCGGCGTAGCGTGACGCGTGGTTCCGCTCGTGCTCCTTCGCGAGATGAAACTGCCAGTAGTCGTCGAAGTCGCCGCTGGTTCGCAGAGCGCGAAGCTTGAGGATGGCCGCGGCCCTTGCACGAGAACGGCACGCGCAGCTGCTCGCCGCATCGACGACACGCGGCGAGCAAGAAGCCGCGGCCGAAGTCGCCGCAGGTGACGAAGGCTTCGGCTTGGGGTAGGTTTCCGGGGTGCCCGATGTTCCCTATCCCTCAACGCTGGCGAGGTCCCGATCGTGACTGGCCAGGCGACAGCAGGTGACCTTCCATCGCAAGTCGGCGAGTCGCCCCGGCGCCGGGTCATGGTGGTCGAGGACGAGGGCCTGATCGCGCTGGACATCGAGCGGCGGCTGACCCGAGGCGGCTACGAGGTGGTCGGCGTGACCGACAACTTCGACGATGCCGTCAAGACCTTCGTAGAGACGCGGCCTGAGCTCGTCCTGATGGACATCCACATCCGCGGAACCGTCGACGGCATCGAGACGGCGCGGACGATCGGCCAGCTCGGGGACGTGCCCGTCGTCTTTCTGACGGCCTACGCCGACGACGATACGATCCAGCGTGCCGCGGGGATCTCGCCGTACGGCTACCTGCTGAAGCCCTTCGACGACCGCGCGCTCTGGGCGACGATCACGGTGGCTCTCGCGCGCCATGCCGTGGACACGAGGCTCCGAGTGCTCGATACGGCGGTGTCGTCCGCAAGCATCGGCATCGTCCTCGTGGAGGTGCAGGACGACCGGCGGTCGATATGTCTTGCCAACGATGCCTTCGTTTCACTCGCCGGGATTCCGCGAGAGAGCATCCTCGGGCGGCGCCCCTGCTTTTTGGCGCGTGACGCCTCTGATCCGAGCGCCGCACGGCTGCTCGAGGCGGTCGCGAACCTCACCCACGCGCAGGAATCCTTGCAGATCAGCCGTCCCTCGGGCGAGTCAGTCTGGTGCTCAGTCACCGCCTCTCCGGTTGTCAACCGCGGCGGCTGGGTCAGCCACCTGCTGGTCTTTCAACTGGACATCTCGCGCGAGCGGGCGGCCCAGAGCGCGCTCGTGGAGAGCCAGCGTATCGAGTTGGTGGGCCGGCTGGCGGCCGGGGTCGCCCACGACTTCAACAACGTCCTCGGGGCGATCTCGGCGTTCGCCGGGCTCGCGCGCGACGAGGTCGAGAGCGAGGCGGTCCGCAGCGACCTCGACGAGGTGATCAACGCAACGCAACGCGGCGCGTTCCTGACCCGCAAGCTCCTCGACTTCTGCCGGCGTGACGAATCCGCGCCGGCGAGCAGCGCTGACCTCTCGAGGGTCATCCATGATTCATGGCGGATGGCCGAGCGGCTGGCGGCTCCCGCCGCGACGATCGACCTCCGGATCGACCCCGAGCCGATGGTCGTGGCGCTCGACCCGACCTCGCTCGAGCAGATTCTCCTCAACCTCGTCGCGAACGCGCGCGACGCGATGCCCCAAGGAGGGAAGATCGCGGTCGCGGTCACCCGCCCCGCGGAGGCGTCGGGCCAGCTGGTCGGGCGTCACTATGTGCGGCTCGAGGTGAGCGACAGCGGCACGGGGATGAGCGCAGAGATCGCGGAGCGGATCTTCGAGCCATTGTTCACGACGAAGCCGCGCGGTCTCGGGACCGGCCTGGGCCTCGCGACCTGCCGGATGCTGGTCGAACGGGCGGGCGGCACCATCCGCGTGCGCACGGCACCGGGCGAGGGCTCAACCTTCGTGCTCGACTTTCCCCTCGTGCAGAGCTCCGCCAGCGAGGGCCGGTTGGACCTCGCCGCGGGCGTCAGTGGGCACGCCGGCGGGGCGGTCTGCCTGGTCGTGGAGGACGACAGACCGCTGCGGCGCGCCTGGGCGCGGGTGCTCGCCGAGGCTGGCTTCAGCGTGATCGAGGCCGCGAGCGGCGAGGCCGCCTTCCGCGAGCTCGACGCGCTCGGCCAAACCCTGCGCCTGCTGATCTGCGACATGGTGCTGCCGGGAATCGGCGGTGCCGACGTCGTTGCCCACTCCCGCAAGACTGCCCCGCAGGCCGAGCGACTGGTCGTGACAGGGTACTTCGACCAATCGGTCGAGGTCCTCGGACCGAGCGTCTCGACCCTCTGGAAGCCCTTCACAGCGGCTGCTCTCTTGCGCCGCGCGCTCGACACCATCAACGCCTCGGCGTCGGCCGACGAGGAGCCCCGAGCGGAGGCCGCACCGGTCGCCAGCTCGGTCAAGGCGGCGTCCGCCCCCTCGGTCGATCCGCGGAGCCCTTCTGTGCTGCTGATCGAGGATGACCATGCGCTCCGCAGGGCGCTGGCAGCCGTGCTCGAAACCCGGGGGCTGAAGGCCATCGAGGCCGACACCGGGGCTGCGGGGCTTGCGGTGCTGAACGCCGAGGCGATCCAAGTCGTCGTAGTGGACATCAACCTCCCGGACGTTGACGGCGTCGAGCTCCTCGCGGCGATCCGAAAGCGCGACCCACTCCTTCCAACGCTCGTGATGACGGGAATCCCATCGGTCGAGAACGCACAGCGAGCCCTTCGAGGTCGCGCGACCGCGTTCCTCACCAAACCGGTCGTCCCGAGCACTTTCGTCGAGGAGGTCGAGCGCGCGGTCAACCAAGGCCAGGTGGCGCGCCTGCAGCAAAAGCTCCTGATGTCGAAGGCCGGCTCGGGGGAGATGCTGAACGACCTCGCCGCGACCGAGAAGGCGTTCAACGAGTCTGTGGCGGGTCTCCATATGGCCTTCCAGCCGATCGTCCTCGCTCATGACCGCTCGATCTACGCCTATGAGGCGTTGATGCGGAGTCGCGGTCCTTACGCCAACCCTGGCGAGTTTCTCGCTGCGGCCGAGGCCCTTGACCGGGTGATCGAACTCGGGCGAACGGTACGCCAGAGCATCGCTCGCACCCTCGAGGAGCACCGCGAGCGCTTCGAGCCCATCATCGTCAACCTCCACCCGATGGAAATCCGCTCCGAGATCCTCACGCACGAGGACGAGCCGCTGCTCCCGTTCGCGTCGCGGATCGTCCTCGAGGTCACCGAGCGCGCGCAGCTCTCCTCGACGCAGGACCTCGTGGAGACCGTCCAGGTGCTGCGGGCGGCGGGTTACCGCATCGCGCTCGACGACCTCGGCGAGGGCTACGCCGGCCTCTCGTGGCTGGTGAAGCTCACCCCCGACATCGCGAAGCTCGACATGTCGCTGGTCCGCGACATCCAGGGGTCGCGGATGAAGCGCGAACTGGTAAGCTTTCTGGTCAGCACGTGCCGGCGCGCGCGGACGCGGGTGGTCGCCGAGGGGGTGGAGACCGCCGCCGAGGAGAAGGTCCTGCGTGACCTCGGCTGCGAGCTTCTTCAAGGTTACCGCTTCGCGCGTCCGGGGCCGCCCTTTCCGGAGGTCGGCTGACCGACGACGTCCGAACTCTACCCGCGCGAAGCGCGCTGAAGGACCTCATGAGCATCGCCTTCGATCCCACTGGCGCCCTCGACGGGCTCCGCGCCGCACTCGATCACGTACGTGGCGCACGCTCGGTACAGATCCTTGCCGCGATCGGCAACGGCTGGACCCCGGAAACCACCGACCCCGTGCTCGCAGAAGCTGGCGTGCCGGTCTTCGGCGGCCTCTTCCCTCGGGTCATCTTCGACGGCCAGAGCCATGACCGGGGCGCGGTGGTGATCGGGCACGACGAGGCTCGGATCGCCGTGATCGACTGCACCGGCTCGATCGCGCACGCTGACACGTGGGCGCTGCCACTCCGCGGTTCGCGGACCATCATCATCTACCTCGACGCGACGTGTCCGACGGGCCCGCTGACGAGTTCCCTGTTCCGCGAGCTCGGCGCGGGCCCCACCTGGCTCGGCGGCGGGGCGGGCGCGCTCGACTTCGTCCGACAGCCGGTGGTAATCACCCCGTCAGGGCTCCGCGCGGGCGTGGCGGTTCTCGCGGGGCTCGACGCCACGGCGAGCCTCGGGGTCACGCACGGCTGGCGCGCCTTCGGCGAGCCGATGCTCGTGTCCGAGGCCCGCGGAAACGACATCGTCAGTCTCGTCTGGCGGCCCGCGTACGAGGCCTACCGGGAGGCCGTCGAAGCCCACTCGGGGCGCAGCTTCGAGGCGGAGGGCTTCTTCGCGCTCGCGAGCACCTACCCGCTGATGCTGGAGCGCTTCGGTGCCGAGGGGGTCGTCCGCGACCCGCTCGCCGTTCTCCCCGGCGGCGTGCTTCGCTGCGCAGGCGAGGTGCCGTCGCATGCCGGCATCTGCATTGCGCACGGTGACGTCGCCGGCATGCTCGCGGCCGCCCGTGCGGCGCGCGAGCGTGCCGCGGCCGACCGCTCAGGGGGCACACCGCGGCTCGCGCTGACGCTCGACTGCATCTCTCGGGCCCTGCTGCTCGGTGACCGGCTCCCGGAGGAGCTCGAGATCCTGCGGGTCCCCGGGCTCGCGCAGGTGGGCGCGCTGACCATCGGCGAGGTCGCGAGCACCCGGGACAGCTTCCTCCAGATCCACAACAAGACGACCGTTCTGGCGGTGATCGCGTCGGATAAGGCGCCAGGGTGAAGCCCAGCGCCGCCCAGTTGTCCGGGCTGCAGTACGAGCTCGCGATGGCTCTCAGCAGCTCGCTCGAGCTCGAGCCGATCTTGGAGGCGGTGCTCTCCGTCCTCCTGCGCCAGCTCGACGGCCGCACCGCGGTGGTGCTCGCAGGCGACGGCGCTCGCACGCCGCTCGTCGCGTTACCGCGTGCTGCCGCGGCCATGATGACGTGGCTGCAGGCCGACGAGACTCGCGCGGATGGCTCGACGGAGCAGCCCCTGCATCGCCTCTACCTCGAGCCGAACGGGGTGGAGCTGCACCGCTTCAGCCTGTCGGGCTTCGGTGTGCTGGTCCTCGAGCGGCGCGGTCCGCCTCTGCCCGCCGAGGTGATGCGCGCGCTCGAGCCCCTGATGGAGCGACTTGGGCGCGCTGCGCGCGCATGCTTGGACCACGCCACGGTCCGCGCGAGCGAGGCGCGGTTCTCGGAGCTGGCGGCGACGGTCCCCGAGGTCATCTTCGAGTGCCGCCTCGCGGCAAGCGGTGAGCTCTCGTTCGACTACGTCAGCCCGCGCGGCGATGCGGTCCTCGGGCTCGATCCTGCGACGCTCGTGGAGCAGCCGCGCGCGCTCGTCGACCGACTTCACCCCGACGACCGCGAGGGGCTCGTCATCGCGCTCGGGGTCGCAGCGTCTCGTCGTGAGTCCTTCGAGCACCGCGTACGGTTGGGCGACGGCGGGCCCCAGACGCGATGGCTTCGGATCGCTGCGAACCCGAGAGGCCCGCGCGAAGACGACCGCTTCAGCGGGCTGATGGAGGACATCTCCGCGCAGCAGCAGGTCGCGACGGCGGAGCGAGAGGCCGCGCGTCTTCGCATGTCGAGCCTGCTCGGCCTGGCCGGAGACGCCATGGTCGGCGCCGACTCGTCGGGGCGAATCACCCACTGGAATCGCGCCGCGGAGGCGCTGCTCGGCTACCCGGCGAGCACCATTCTCGGCGAGCCGCTCGCGCAGATCATGCCCGAGCGGATGCGAGCCGCGCACGCGGCGGGAATGGCGCGCCACATGGCCACCGGCGAGTCCGGAATCCTCGGGCGGCCGGTCGAGCTGCCTGCGCTCCACGCGGATGGCCGCGAGGTCCAGGTCGAGCTGCTGGTCAGCCGTGTGGAGGATGGGGGCGAGGTCTTCTTCATCGCCGTGCTTCGCGACCTCACCGAGAGGCTGCGGGCCGAGCGTGAGCGAGCGCGGTCCGTGGCGGAGGAGCAGCGGTTCGCGAGCGCGCTGGTCGAGCTGGGCCGGGTCGCGCTGACCGATCCGGTGGGCCTCCACGGGCGCTTGACCTCGATCGTCGCCGCGGTGCTCGACATCGCGCGGGTCAGCGTCTGGTCGCTCGACCCGGCCTCCATCACCTGCCTCGACCTCTTCGAGGCCGTCGAGGGGCTCCACTCTGCGGGGCTCGTGCTCGAGGAGCAGGCCTTCCGCCCCTACTTCGCGGCGCTTCGGGAGGAGTCCGTCATCATCGCCCCCGACGCGCGCACGCATCGCGCCACCTCCTGCTTCCGCGAGAGCTACCTCGAGCCCTTCGGCATCGTGTCGATGCTCGACGTCCCCGTCCGCACGCTCGCGGGGAGGGCGTGTTGTGCATGGAGGCCACGGAGCGGAGGGACTGGCGTGACACCGAGGTCCGCTTCTGTCTCGATGCGGCCGGGCTCCTGAGTCAGGCCCGAGAGCGGATGGTGCGTGCTCGCCTCGAGGCCCGACACAAGATCGTCCTCGCGTCGATCGATGACGCCGTGATCGCCTGCGACACCGATCAAACGGTCACGCTCATCAACCCGGCTGCCGAGCGCTTGACCGGGTGGACCGCCGCCAAGGCGCTGGGGCGCCCTCTGCGCGAGGTCGTCCGCGTGCTGAGCGCAGAGACCTCGGGTCCAGTCGATACGTTGGTGACCGAGGTGCTCGCGAGCGGCATCCCTGGTCCGAAGGACGTCGTGCGCCTGCTCGTTCGAGACGAGGAGCAGATCCTGATCGCCAAACACGCCGACCCGATCCTCGAGCTCGGCAGGCTGACGGGCGCGGTGCTGACCTTCCGCGATGTGCGCGAGCGGGAGGCGTCTCGGCGCGCGCTCGAAGAGCAGAACCGGAAGCTCCACGCGCTCCGCGAGGCCATTCCGGACATGCTCTTCAGCGTGACCATCGATGGGCAGATTCAGTACCAGAAGACGGTGCCTACCCCCGACCTCCTGGTGCCGCCCGAAGAGCTGTCCGCGCACACCATCGGCAGCCTCTTTCCTCCCGAGACCGCAGCGCAGCTCCTCCGCGCGGTCAGCGAGACTATACGCACGGACACGGTTCAGACTGTCGAGTACGCTGTGGAGCGACGGACGTTCGAGGCCCGATTCGCGCCTCTCAGTGATTTCGAGACCACCGTCATCGTCCGGAACGTCACCGAGGAGCGGTCTCGCGAGGACGCCCTCCGCGCGGAGCGCGCGTGGCTCCAGGTAATGCTCTCGTCCGCCTCTGCCGTCATCTACTCATTACGGCTACCCGACTTTGCGGTCGACTACATCAGCGAGTCGGTCACCACCATGCTCGGGTTCACAACGCAACAATATCTCCAGCCTCGCTTCTGGGAGCTCGCGGTGCACCCGAGTGATCTCCCCGGTCTCATGTCTGACTTCGGCCGGATACTCACAACTGGCCGGATGTCGTACCAGTACCGTCACCGGCACGCAGACGGAAACTACCGCTGGCTGCAGGGCGAATTGCAACTCGTGAGGGACAGCGACGGGCGGCCGGAGCGGTTCATCGGGGCTTCGTTCGACGTCACCGACCTCAAGCGGAGCGAGAGTCGCACCGCCGCGCTCCTCGCGGTGCAGCAGATCGTCACGCAGATCGGCGCGGCGTTTCTGAGGGGCTCCGACCGGTCCGAGGAGCTCGCGGTCGATGAGGCGCTGGACGCGCTCGGTCGGCTCACGCGGGCCGACCGAGCCTACGTCTTCGATTATGACGGACTGTTTGTGAACAACACCCACGAGTGGTGTCGCGAGGGGATCATCCCTCAAAAGTCGGTGCTCCAGCGCCTACCGGCGGGCGATTTCGAGTTCTTCCTGCGGTCGGTGATGTCTGGGACGTGGCTCCACATCCCAGCGGTCTCGGCGCTGCCTCCCGAGGCCCAGGCCGAGAAGGATCTGCTGAGCGCGCAAGGCATCGAGAGCCTCCTCGCCGTCCCGCTGATGGACGACGGCTCCGTTCGCGGCTTCGTCGGGATCGACAACCCCGACTTGGACCCCCTCAGCCCAAGCGAGTTTGCGGACTTGATGCAGCTCATGGCGGACACGCTGGTTTCGGGCAGGCGCCGAACGAGCAGCGAGCGTGCGCTGCGACAGCTCAACGAGCGGCTCACCCGTACCTCGGCGCAGCAGCGCCAGCTCCTGGATCTCTCGATCGACGTCGCCCGCGCGACCAGCAGGGAAGAGCTCTTCGTGACGCTTCGGAACCGCCTCCGCCCGCTGCTCAAGGCCGACCGGGTGTCGATGATGGAGAGGCTCGACGATGGCAGGCGCCACCTTTTTCGGCTGCTCGATTCCGACCCGGAGAGCGCCACGGGGGCGGGTACCGACATGGTGAGTGCCCGGACGATCGAGCGCGAGGTCGGCGACGATATTGGAGGGAGCGCCCCCGCGCTCGCGATGGAGTGCAAGGCAGCGGTCACGAGCCGCCAGTACCGTCTGAGCGACTTTCCCGACTGGATCCAGCTTCAGGAGGTTTACGGCTACAACCAGTTCATGGTCGTGCCGCTCCTCGGGACGACCGGCGTCTTCGGCACCCTCAACGTCGCCTTCACCCGCGCCGAGCCGCCGACCGCCGAGGAGGTCGACTGGGTCTCGACGTTCGCAGCGATGCTCGCTGCACACCTCACGCTCCACGAGGCGCGTGAGGCGCTTCAGCAGCTGAACCTCGCGCTCGAGACTCGCGTGGAGCTCCGCACCCGCGAGCTTCGCGCGAGCGAGGAGCGCTTCGAGCAGCTCTTCCGGGAGGCGCCGCAGGCGATGCTGATCGTCGACGCCGAGCGGAGGGTCGTGCAGTCGAACCACAGGGCGCAGTCCCTCTTCCGGATCGAAGAGGGCGCGTTCGTCGGCACCCCGATCAGCGAGCTCGTGCCGGTCGGGTTCCGGGCGCAGCACGACCGCCTGATGGACGGCTTCATCGAGCGCCGTGACGGGCCAACGCTGATGACCGGCATAAATGTCCCGGCGCTTCGGGTCGACGGGAGCGCTTTCTCGGCCGAGATCGTCCTCGTGCCGATCGACCTCAACGGCGAGCCCCACGTCCTCGCCGGGGTCACCGACGTCACGGACCAGCTCGAGGCCCAGGCCGCCGTGACGCGCTCGCTGCAGGAGAAGGAGACCCTGCTCAAGGAGATCCACCACCGGGTCAAGAACAACCTCCAGGTCATCTCGAGCCTGCTGATGCTTCAGAGCGAGCAGATGCCCTCTACGCGCGCGCGTGAGCTGCTCGCGGAGAGCGTGCAGCGGGTCCGCTCGATGGCGCTGGTCCACCAGCAGCTCTACGGCGTCGAGTCGCTCGAGCGGATCGACCTCGGCGACTACGCGCGGACGCTCGCGGAGTCGCTGCGCGGCGCCCTCGCGCAGGATGCGCGGTTGCGGGTGGACGCCTCGGTGGTCGAGGTCACGGTGGACACTGCGGTGCCGTTCGGGCTCATCCTGAACGAGCTCCTGACCAATGCGTTCAAGTACGGGCTGCCGCAGCGGGATGAAGGGGGCGAGCCGACGCCTGGCCGCACCGGCGAGGGCTTCGACATCGTGGTCGAGGTTGGGATCGTGGAGGAACGCATCCGGGTGGCGGTCACGGACTCCGGGAAGGGGCCGCCGGACGGCTTCGATCCTGCGCGGTCATCGGGCCTCGGGTTGCAGCTGGTCCGGACCCTGAGCCGCCAGCTCCGGGGCACGCTCGAGCTCGACGTCGATCGCGGCAGCCGGTTTGCGGTGACCTGCCCGCGCGGCCTGGTACGCTCGTCCGAGACATCCGCCGGAGGGGTGCCATGACGGGTCGGTCACCTCGGCCGTCGTCCGAGGGCATCGTTCCCGCAGAGCTTGCGGCGCGCCTCACGCGCCGACGCTGCGCATACTCTGCGCGCTTAAGAGGTTCGAAGTGGGGAAGCCGCTGGGCGGGGGGCGGGAGCGTGGTTCATCAGGGGCGAAGAGCGTAGGCCCGCGCAGGCCGGGACTTCACCGAATTTCGGATGGCGGAGCTCGAAGCATGGCGGTGGTGTCGCGCACTGGCGTGTGGGGGAAGTGATGGGGCCCCAGCGGCCGGTGAGTTGATGCGCCGTACGTGACGACCCGAAGGTGCTGCACCGCGGGGGCGCACCTGCGTAGGTTCACAGACAGAGGAAGGACAGCTGCTCGGGCGGCCACGGTCGCGGGGGCGGTCTGGCACCGTGGAGCAGGCGGGCGATCTCGTCGGCATCGGTGATCGCCGCGACGACGCGCATCGCACCGCCGCATCGGCGACACAGGGAGACGTCGATGGCGAACACCCTGGCCAGAAGCTTGGCCCAGCCGATGCGGGCCCTCGTCGGAACAGGCGCGTGGGTGCCGGCGTGCGAGGCCGAGGCGTGCCACGGTCCTTGGCCACTGGCGTCGAACAACGGCACCTGCGTGGGGTCGAGCGCCGACGCGCAGCTCGGGCTCGGAGCGACCCGGATGCGCGAGCGCAACGCGTGATGGTTGGAGAAGACACCGAAGTACCGCACCTGATGTTGGCGCGGCGGCGGGACGAGACCGACCAAGCGCGCGAGGAAGCGGTCGGGCGACAGCTCGACGTGGGTCGCACCGGCGCGTGTCGGCGCCTTGAAGACGAGCCGCACGCGACCATCAGGTAGGGCGCGGACGGCATCGTGGGCGAACGGCGGCCTGAGCATGTAGCGGAGCATCCGCTCGAGCCGCTTGCGATCGCGGCCGTCGATGACGGATGCGGCATGTAGCGACATGCCGAAGGCGGAGACCTCGAGCGGCCGTGGTGCCGATGGGACGGCGACGCGTGCTGGGCCATCGAGCGAGTGCGGGGCGGCGGGATGATGCCGACGAGCCGGCGCAGGAAGGCGACGGGCTCAATGACGAGGTGGGTGCGGCCGTCGGGCCACGGTCGCTTGTAGGCGATGCGCCCATCGGCGGTCCACGCGAGGCGCTCCTGCGCGAACGCGGGGCGTGCGCCGTAGCGGCACAGCCGTTCGAGCGCGGCGCGATCGTGCGCGGCGACGACGACGCCCGCGTGCAGCGAGAAGCCTTCGCACCACGCGCCGAGCCGCTCGACGCCGCGAACGGTCGCACGATTCTCCGTCGCGGCGAGGAAGTTCAAGCGGGCTTTCGCGGCGGTGGTCTCTGCGAGTGGCGAGGGCACGTTGCGGGTCGTGCGTCTTGGCTCGATGACACGTTCGTCAGGGCGGCCACGTTTAGGTAGGTGTGGGCAGACGCCGCCGTGTCGGAGGCCGAGAGCACCTACGTGGCGTCGTCCCAGGGGAGGTCTGGTTGGGGCGGGGCTCGCGCCGGTGCGAAGGTGCCGGGTTCAGTGGCGAGGCCGAGGCCGGCGAGCAGGGCGCGAGCGAGCGCGGTGTCGGTGACGATGGCGACGATGCTGCGGCGCCCGCCGCATGGGCACTGGAGCACGTCGTCTCCCTACGGTGGCGGTCCACTGCTTTCCGTCTTGACCGGGACGCCGCTCTTGGCATAGGAGCGCTTCGGCCCACCCGG
>Ga0194120_10010443_pt1 | contig 11455 bp, 8 predicted proteins | sample TA2MahCa65mmetaG_FD_148642 | JGI IMG/M metagenome (GOLD analysis project Ga0194120, IMG submission 148642) | Freshwater microbial communities from Lake Tanganyika, Tanzania - TA2015019 Mahale Deep Cast 65m | ecosystem: Environmental > Aquatic > Freshwater > Lake | place: Tanzania: Lake... | reverse complement strand
GCGGGAGCTCTGATCGAGATCCGTCTGGCGCAGCCCAAAGCCACCACGATGTCCGACCGTGCCGCATTGGCGCTGCTCGAGGCTGAGGCGCTCTTGGCTTCCGGACAGGCGCAGCAGGCAGAGGATGCCTTGAGCAGAGCCGACCTTGCAGCCCGGGAGCCGTCCGAGATGGCTCGCTCGCTGCTCTTACGAGGCGACCTTGCACTCCACCGGGGCGACCTACCGGCGTCCGAGGACTTCTATCGGCGAGCCGCCACCGACGCACCAGCCACTTCTGCCGCTCGTGGAGCGTTGGACCGGCTGTGTCTCGTAGGGGACGCACGGGCGTCGGATACGTCGCTCGTGCCGCACTACCTCTCCGCGCTTCGGTTCGCGATGCGGGGCGACGTCGCCGGAGCGCGGACGGCTTACGAGCGCGTCGTCTCCGAACGCGGGGATTCCAGGCTGGCAGACCGAGCCCGAATCGCTCTCGCGAGACTGCACGAGCGTTCCGGCGATCACCCCGACGCCGTTCGCCTCCTTGAGGACGTTGCGCATCGCGGTGGACCCGCAGCAGGAGACGCGTTGCTGGCGCTGGCGGCGCTCCATCGCTCGTCACATGACACACAGGCAGCGTTGGACGCCTACTCGCGGCTGGCTGAGCTGCTCCCGGATTCGGCGTACGCCGTCGAGGCGCGCGCGCGCATGCGCCAACTGCTTCCCGCGGAGAGCCAACCCTAGGAGCAACGGTTGCGAATCGTGGGCGGCAAGGGCCTCTGGGCTTCGATGGCACTCGTTTGGGCCCTCGCGACGATCTCCGTCGCGCAAGATTGGCTCCTCGTCCCGATGGATCGGCGTCAGACCGATCACCTCAAGGCGTACGGGCTCACCTACTGGACGCTGCAGGAACCGCGCGAATACCGCGCCGAGTGGCTCCTGAACTATCGTGGGGGCAGCTTCCTGCTCGAGGATCGTGCCGATGTGCGCCGTAGAGCGCTTGCCATGGGAGTCGCCGTGGAAAGGTGCTCCGACGCAGACCGATCCGCCATCCGTAGCGTGATGGACGACTCCAACATGGACACGGTCGTCTTGGAGAAAGCTCCCAAGATCGCCGTCTATGCCCCGCCCGAGGACACGCCGTTTCGGGACCCGTGGGATGACGCCGTCAAGCTCGCGTTGCGCTACGCCGAGATTCCGTACGACACGATCTGGGACCGAGACGTGCTCGCCGGAGTGCTCGAGGCGCAGAACTACGACTGGCTCCACCTGCACCATGAGGATTTCACCGGGCAGCACGGGAAGTTCTACGGTGTCTATCGCAGCGCCGCATGGTACCAGCAGCGCGTCGCGCTGTTCGAGTCCGAAGCGAAGGCTCTCGGGTTCGCGTCAGTCCCCCGACTCAAGGGAGCCGTCGCGCTTGCCATTCGCGACTACGTGGCACAGGGAGGGTTCCTGTTCGCGATGTGCTCAGCGCCGGAAACGCTCGACATCGCGCTCGCAACCAACGGCGGCGCCGTCGATGTCGTCGCACCGGAGCTCGACGGCACGCCGATCGCGTCGGGTTTCGCCCAACGCCTCGATTTCGCGGGCACGCTCGCCTTTTCCGGTGCAGCCCTGGTCACCGATCCGTACGTCTACGAGTTCTCCGACATCGATGACCCGAAGCCGGAGATGTCGCCGGATACCGGAGCGCAGGACTTCGCCCTGTTCGAGTTCTCCGCGAAGCACGACCCCATCCCGACGATGCTCACACAGGATCACGTGACCAAGGTTCCCGGATTCCTCGGTCAGTCCACGTCGTTCCGGATGGGACGTCTGCGCGACACGATCACCGTCCTCGCCGACATCCCGGGCTCCGACTACGCCAAGTACATCCACGGAAAGCTTGGGAAAGGGACGTTCACATTCCTCGGCGGACACGACCCGGAGGACTACCAACATCGCGTCGGCGAAGAGGACACACGGCTGGAGCTCCACAAGAACTCACCTGGGTACCGGCTCATCCTGAACAACGTTCTGTTCCCCGCCGCCCGCGAGAAACCTCAGAAGACCTAATGCCTGCCGTCCTGCACAGCCACACGCCCTGTTGAGTCGGAGTCCTACGTCCTGCCAAAACGCCCGTCGGCAGAACAAGAGAAAGGACGCACACGTTCCGACCTGTCGAGGCGGAACCGTGTGCGTCCATGTGTTCGATATCGCGTGCCTTAGAGCGCGCGCGTGTACTCGCCTTCGTTGACGGCGATCGCGATGTTGTCGATGCCTCTGCGCTTCGCACGCTCCATGATGTCCACGACGATACCGTGGAACGCGTTCTTGTCAGCACGAATGATCAAGGTCTCGATATTGCGCTGATTCAGTCCGAGGAAGTTCTCGAGTGAATCCAGGTCCGCGATGCGCTTGTCGTCGACCGAGATCTGTCCGATCGCGTTCACGTAGATATTGAACTTCTTCCGAGCGAACTCCGCCCGAGCCTTCGACTCCGGTAGATCGACCCGGAACGGGGGCGGAACTCGGAGGACGTTGGACACCATGAAGAAGATCAGGAGCAGGAAGACGCAATCCACCATGGGCCCCATTTGGAGCTCAGGCAGTTCTCCTGACGCCTTCTTGGATTTCACACGCATCTGCGAATCTCCCCAAAACGCTCAGACACGCTCGTGTCCTGTGGAACCGTCGCCAAGCTCGACGGATCGACCGACTACTCGCGAGCAACCATCGCGAAGCCGATCTTCTCGATGCCGGCACGCTTGGCAAGGTCCATCACGTGCACGATCTGGTCATGTCGAACGCTCCGACCCGACTGGATGATCAGCATATCCTTCTCTTCGGGCGTCGCGTTCATGAACCGGGCGTACGTGTTCTCGAACGTCACGATGTCTTCAACGCCGCCCTGGCTCAGGAGCATGATCCCCTCCTTCGCGCCGGGAGCGGGGTCCTGAATCCGCAGGACGGCGCCCTTGGGCTTGTCCGAGCTCGGACGACCAGGAGGCGGGAGCTTCACACGGATCCCAGGGAGCGGCGTGAACGTCGTAGACAACATGAAGAAGATGATGAGCAGGAAGACGCAGTCGATCATCGGCGTCATGTTGACTGCCGGCTGTCGTCTCGCCTTCCGCTCGACGACGGCTTCCTCGACGTGGGTCTTTTGCAGCATGGTCGCTCCCTCGCTGCTAAGTGGATGGGTTGCCCCGACGTATCCGCCAGGGCAACCCGATACCGACGCTACTTGCGAGCCATTGCCTCGGCGAGGGCGTTGACTGTGTCGGTCGCAGCGACTTCGATGCGAACCGTGCTCGAGTTCACGGTGTTCTCGAACGCCGCGTAGAAGACCAGCACAGGAGCGGCGATGAACAGACCCGCCGCCGTCGTGTAGAGCGCTTCGGAAATACCACCGGCGAGCGCGTTCGGGTCGTTTGTGCCTTCGAGGGCGATGATCGTGAAGGACTTGATCATCCCCGTCACCGTTCCCAGCAGACCGAACAACGGCGCGACGACGGCGATCGTCGAGAGCCACGTGAGGTTGCGCTCATACTCGGGGACTTCCAGCAGCGCAGCTTCCTGCATGGACTCCTGGATGTCCTCCTTCGCGATTGCCGTGCCGCCAACCTGCCCGTGGCTGTACCTCACCAGACCCGCCTTGAGCACGTTCGCCAGAGGCGTCCCACGCTCCTCACAGGCCTGAACGGCCTCCATGACGTTCTTCTGCCCGAGCGCATCGCTGATCCGCTGCAGCAGTGCTTCGTTGCCACGATTGAGTCGGCTGTATGCGATGAGCCGCTCGACGACGAACGTCACGGCGAACACCGAACACAGAAGCAGGAAGGGACCGACGACACCGAACTTGCGGGCGAAGGAGACCAGCGTCTCCTTGCGGCGCAGCTTGATCTCGGACGGCGTCATCGCGCCCGAAACAACCGTCACGGGCTGGTTCTGACGAGTCGTGAATCCATCCGCGCTGATCGTCAGCAGGTACGTGCCGGGAGCGATGTCCGTGACCTCAAACTCGCCGGTCGGACCCGTCGTCGTGCTGCCCGAGGATTCCGTGCCGGTGTATTGGATCGTGGCGTTCGCGACCGGCGGATTGCCCGAATCGGTCGACTTGACTGTACCGCTGAACCCGGTCGTCGCGACTTCGCCGCTCATCGCCGCATCGCCGCCCATGGCAGCATCGATGCCCGGTACGGCGGGAGGGGTCGCCGCTTCGTCCTGAGCCTGAGATGTCGTGATGACACACGCCAGGCCGAGGATCAAGCCGAGAAGGAGAAGGGAATACTTGCGCATTGTGCGAGGGCCTCCTGAGAGGTAGATGTCGTGGGAAGCCGCCAGAGCCGGCACACGCGGCTCCGGCGGCTCGAACGAGTCCTTAGAACCCGACCATGGCGCGGACGAATGTCGTGTTGCTCGATACATTCCGCAGGACGTCCTTGCGGATGCGGAAGCCCGACAGGACGACCACATTGAACCCAGCCCATAGACCCTGTTGGATGATCTGGAGTTCGAAGATGCGCGTGCGCGAGCTCGGCCGATACAGAATCGGCGCGTTCGCGAAGCCGTCCTCACCCAACGCGGTCAGGTACCGGAAGTAGTCCGTGTCCTTGTTCACGAACTTCCTGTACTGGAAGCCCGCCAGCAGCTTCACGCGCTGCGAGAACTGGTAGTCGAAGCGCGCGCCCTCGACTGTCTCACGCGTGTTGCGGTTGAATCGCAGGTATTCGAGGCTCTCGGCGTCGCCAGGCTGGATCTTGAGAGGATCCAACGCCATCCGCGTCTCGCCCTCGAACGGCGCGATGTCGAACACCGGCAGTTCCTCATTGTCTCGGTCGTTGTACCGCTCGACGATGTACTTGTAGAGCGGAGTGAGGACCATGTCCTCACCGACCTTCCTCACGAACGTGCCGACGCCCGGTAGACGCGTGAAGGGGATCTCATAGCGGGCTTTGAGAATCGCCAACTGCTGGCGAACGTCCTTGCCATCGATGACGTGGAAGTTGCCATCGGCGTCGGTGTAGGTGCGTACGCCGTAGGCGCGCGCTTCCCAGTTGCCGACGTCGAACAGGAGGTTCGGATCCGGATAGAACGGGTATGAGCGACGGCCGCCACTGGCGTCGACCTGGTTGATGGGAACCATCAGGTCGATTCGCTCATAGATGTTCTCGGTCTCCGGATCGTCCAGAACGATCGCGCGTTCCTCGTCCGGGGGGTTCTGCTTGCCCAACGACAGGAGGTACTTGAGCTCCAGCGTCAGGTTCGGAATCGCGTTGTAGAGGAACTGGAGCGTCGTCGTGTTCTCTTTGGCGTTGAAGAAGTCCAGCTTGTCCGGGATCTCTTCGATGTCGAGCTGCCCGACGCGCAACGTGATCGCGTAATCCGGGATGTCGTCCGTAACCGCGCGGAAGCGGTTCTGCAGGTTGAACGTCCCGAATTCCGCGATGTCGCGCTGGAAGTGGAAGTGGAGGTACTTCGAGTCGTTCCGGCGCGCGCTCGACACTTCGGTCTCGTTCAGCCAACCGAACAGGAGCGTCATGTTGTCGAGGATGTCCCATCCCGCCTTGACGTGGTAGCCCTTGCGGTCGATGCCGTATTCGTAGTCCGGCTCGAAGTCATCCTCGAGGGAGTCGATGACGCTGTTGTTGTTCAGGTCGGACAGATCGTCGAACACCGGCGGATCGGCGTCGAAGATCAGGAAGTCCTCCTGGAAGTCCAAGATGCCGTTGAGGTCGCGGTCGTCTGCCTGCGGCAGCACGCCGTCGAAGTCGTTGTCATCGGGCCAGTCGTCGTTGTCGTCGTCGTCCTCGACGAGGGAGTAGACGCCCTCATCCCACGGCGCCTGGTCCTGCGATGCCGGGGTCCGTTCGACGTTGTATTCCTCGTCGCGATCGGTGTTCGCGCCGAAGTTGACGTAGTTCGTCGTGTATCCCGGATCGACTCGGTAGAACGCCTCCTCGAAGAGGATATTGCGGAACCGGTGCTTCAGATAGACGAACCAAGCGATGTCAGCCGAGTCATTCTCGGACCCGGCGAAGTCAGCTCGGAACGCTTCACCGTCGTTCGCGGCGAACGTGCGCCCTTCGGAGACCTTGTCAGCCAGGAAGTCCGCACCGGCGGGGTCTTGCAGGCCCGGATCCGACGCCAAAAGCGTGTAGTCGATCTTGTCCTGGGGGATCGTCGGGAACTGCTTGTACTTGGCGTTGATCGAGTACTGAGCGCGGATGAGCACGTTGCCCACCGTACCCTCGAGATCGACGCCGTAGAGCGCCGCGCCACGACCCGCCCCGTACTTGTAGGAACCCAGCGTGATGGGATCCCAGTTGTCGGGGTTGGCTGCCATCGACTTGGCGTCGTAGTCCTCTTGACCGATGTTGCCCTCGCGCTGAATGACGTCGCGATAGGGCATCTCGATCAAGCCCGTCTCGGACTTGATCCACGGGCCCGCTTCGTCGCCGACGTTGTCGACACTGTAGCCACGGACGACGATGTTGTAGTCGCCAGCGACCTCGATGTCCGTGAGCTCAATGCTCTTGACAACGGACGGATTGAGGGTCCCGCCGCCGGGCAAGCTGCGAAGGTCCAGGATCCAATGGAACGCGTCAAAGCCGTTCGCGACGCGCCACGCGCCGAAGCTCGGGTAGCCATCGTCCCGACCATCGACCGGCTTGATGCGCGGATCCGGCATCTCCTTGGTGACGGTCGTGTCCGGCTCAGGCGCTTCCAGAACCGGTCCAGCCAGCGCGCCGTCCTTCATATCCGCTACGGTGACGACGAGCTCGAGCTTCTGCTCCTGGGTCGGCAGGGGCCGACGGATGATCAGCGGCTCCTCGAGCGGCTCGCCGGTCTTGGGATCCTCGGTGATCGTCTCGACTTCGTACTTGCGCTCTTGGTACTTGATGACGACCTTCATGGTCTTGAACGCCGCCCCGACGCGCCCGTCTTCGGGCGAGTCGTCGCGGAAGGTCATCGTCAGCACGGCCGGGGGCGTGTTCGCGACCGTGCCAAGGAACGGGTTGTCGATCCGCTGATGGAACTCGCGGTGGAGGTTCACGTAGGTGAAGCCAACGCGGAAGATGTCACCGATCAGCCCCTGAGCGCGGAAGCCGATCATGCGCGCGTTCTCGAGGAAGTCGCCACCTTCGGTCGATGTGCGTCGCCCGAAGGTCGGCGCGAGCGTACCGCCGCCCCCCGCCTGGGGAATGTAGATGGTGTTGCTGATTCGGGAGTTCAGCAGTGAGAACAGGTGGCGCTCATGGGAGAAGGACAGGTCGAATCGGTGACCGTCGAACTCCGTCTTGCGCATGATGTACCCGGCGGGGAATAGCGTCTCCGGCTTGATGCGCAGGTGGTCACCGATCGCGGCTTCGGAGTGCCGGCCGCGGAACGTGTCCTCCGTGAGAATCTGACGGTCCAACTGCAGCACGAACCGGTTGCTGTCGAGCTGACCGCTCCAGCCCTGGACCAGGTCGCCCTTCTCGTTGAACTCTTTGCGCTCAACGTACTGGTGGACCTCGTTCCCTTCGAGCAGTTCCTTACCGAACAGGTCGTAGAAGAACTGCGGGATCTCTTCCAACTGGAAGCGGTCAGAGAACTTCGCCTGACCCTCGATCGCAGGTAGCAGCGGCTCTTGAGGCCCGAGGCTTGAGAAGGGCGATGACCCACAGCCAACGAGCCCGATACTACCAAAAACGATCGCCGACGTGATGAACCACGCTAGCGATGTCGGTGGCAGTAAGCGGGTGAGCTTTCGCATAGATGTTCCCTCCTTGGAGGTTCTACATGGAAGCGGGAATGCGTGTGGTTCGGCTCCGACGCGCACCGACGTCCGAACCGATGGAGTACTCGTCCTCATCGAAGCGACGTCCGATTCCTTCATGCATCGCGCAAGCACGCTCGACGCTCCATCCTATCGCGTATCGCCAATCACCGCACACGGAACCACTTACCAAGCTTCGCCGGCGTCCGGGTCGTGCCAAATCCCCGCGACGCGTCTGCCAGTCGCTCCGCAAAACTCAGATTCGCCCAGACCGCATTCGGTTTGGCTCGGCGGCAACGGGCAAGGCAGCCTGCATGACGACGCGATCCGGCTCTGCCCAAACGGCGGTCACGGTATCACTGATCGCAACGTCGTGTCAAGGGGTTTGTTCCGACTCCGGTTCCGCTCTGGAGAGGGGTTCCACCCAAGCCACCAACAGTCCCGCGCCGATCCCCGACAGAATGGCGAGCACGACTCCCGCAGCCAGCGTGAAGCCGATCCTCGGACGGATCGGCCGGAGTTCGGGGACCGCAGGATCGACGATCGCAAGCCCTCCGACGCGTCTGCCGGACCCGGTCGCGCCTGCGAGCGCCTCCCCCATGGACAGCTCTGCCTGGCTCTGGCGAAGCAGTAGCTCGTCGTAAAGCCGCGCGAGCGACTCCGTTCGTCGCTGCAGCGTCTCCAATCGCACCTGGTCGACGGGAACCGTCGCCGACTGCTCGCGGAACGACGCGCGAGCTTCGCGGATTGCCGTGTCGAGCTCCGCCAGGCGGGCGCCGCTCTGTCGCAGGCGGACCGTGCTGAGAAGCCGCTGGCTCTGTAGCTGGTCGTACCGGGAGTTGCGCCCCATTGACGTGACGACCTCGCTGGCTGGCACGATGGATCGCTGCGCCTCGAGGTAGGACCGTTTCGCGTCGAGTCCCGCCAGCTCATCGGAACCGGTCCCGGCTCCCGCGCCAGCGCTGCGGGCGGCTTCCGCCTGCGCGCCGATGATATCGAGATCGAGTTGGCGACGGACTGGGTGCACCGACTCCGTCTTGGTGGACACTGACAGCTCTGGCGTCGACACCAGCGCGTCGCCGACGGCCTCTCCCTCGATCTCAGAAGACGCGACCTGCTCACGCGCCTGGCGGCGTTCCACGGAGAGTGCTTCGATGCGCGCCAGCGATTGCTCGAGGCCTGCGCTCCACAACATCGGATTGCCGCGCGACCCGACGAACTGGAGAAGTTCGCGCTGCGCGTCCTCAAGCGCCGCTTCCAGCTCGGCGCGCTTCTCAAGGACGATCCTCAACTGCATCTGCGCCTGGGACTCACGATCCTCCACCTGTTCAGTCGCCACACGCTGCCGAAAGGTCTCGGCAAGCTGGTTGGCGAACATCGCCGCGTTCCGGGCTCCGCCTTCGGACTCGCGCAACGACACGCTCACGTGCAGAAGCTCGGAACCCACGTCGGCGGACGCCTGCACAGCGCGGATGAGCGTGGGCACTGGCGGCAGAAGGCGCGAACCTGTCGGCTCGATGTCGCCGAAGTCGTGACGAGCCTGCTCGACGACCGAAGCCGAAGACAGCCGTGCTGCGAGAGCCTGGAGCCGCGTCGGGTTTCCGCTCCCGCCCAGTGCGGACTGGACCAAGGTCGGCAGCAGTGACACCGGCGAACGTTCCTCCGACGACGCTTCCAGCGTGACGGAGGAACGATACGTCCGTGGCAGACGCAAACCGATTGCCAGCGCCAGGGCGCCCACCAGCAGCGTCACGAGACCCATGACGAAGTAGTGCCGTCGGATCAGCTCGCGGTAATCAGCGAGGCTTTCGAGCCTCATGCGCCAGCCGTCTCCATGTCTTTCACGCGTACCGAGACGCCCTCGGTGGCGGATTTGTAGGCAGCCTCGATGATCGCGATCACGTGTAGGTTGTCGCGCCCATCACACCACCACGGTTCCCCGGATTCCAGGTGGTCGATGTAGTGCGCCATCGCCTCTCCGAAGGCGTTGGGGAACCAGGGCTCTGCGAACTCGCGTTGGGTCTTGTCTCCGGTGCGAGGGGCGAGTTCCAGCTTCGTACTCGTTGCCGTCAGGCACCCGTCGTCGCCCTGGACGACCACCTCCTCGTAGGGGTGGGCCCGACGCGCGCTGCCTCGGTACGCCCAGTTGTTGATGACGATTGCCTGTACGCCGCTCTCGAACCCGATCGTCAGTGCGCTGACGTTCTCGCCGACGGTCCGGGCTTGCGAGGCATCCCGCGCCATCGCCGCATAGACAGTCTCCGCTCTGCCGAACCAGTGATGCACCAGCGCCAAGTGATGGACGCCCATGTCGGACGTGACCCAGCGTTGATGCTTCGCGAACCAGGGATGACCGCTCAGGTCGAACCAGTTGCGGTTGTCGATCTGGCAGTAGTAGAGACGACCGAGCGGACACGGATCGGCTCGCAGGATGTCGTACGCTGCCAGGAAGCCGGAGGCGAAGAGGCTGTTCTGGTTCACCATCAGGGGCACGCCCGCCTGCTCGGCGAGTCGCACGATGCGCGCGGCGTCCCCGATCTTGGGCATGAGCGGTTTCTGAATGAAGAGCGCCTTCTTGTGCTTCAACGCCTCCTCGACGACCGGAAGGCGGACCTCGGGCAGATGCGGAACCGTGATGTCGATGACCCGTACTTCCGGCAGGGCGGCAAGTTCGGACACGTCCGCGAACACCTGCGGTATGCCGAAACGCTCTCGTGTCTCGTCTCGCCTCTGTCGGTCCGGTTCCGCGCCGGCGACCACGCGCAGCCCTTTCTGACGATACGCCGTCAAGTGGTGCTGTGCGATGCCGCCCAGCCCGACAACTCCGATGCCCCAGTCTTCGCGTGCCATACAGGGACCCTCCATCGTGCACGGGCCGGTCTGGCGGGAATCATGACACATGGCGAAGCCTGAGCCAACGTCGCCCCTCGCCATGCACATGGGCTTGCCGCTCGAAAACACGGCGTCCATACTCAACTCAGCGATGCTCTACGACTCACGAACGGACTGGGTGCGACCATGACCGCAGCACCTGCGGCAGCCATCTTCGATCTCGACGGGACGATCATCCCAGGGTCCTCCGAGCGCGCCTTCTTCCGGGCATTGCTGCGCGCACGCGTCGTCACAAGTCGCGACATCCTACGCTGGTTCGTTACGACGACCGCGCAATTGCCCGCACGCGGCGAGTCAGCCGTTCGCGGCAACCGGATGTACCTAGCTGGCAAGGACGCGGAAGACATCGCCCAGCTCGCCACGCGCTTCGCCACCGAGAGCCTCGTTGCCACGATCACGCCGGCTGCGATGGCAGCAGCGGCGCAGCATCGGGAACGCGGCGAACGGGTCGTCCTGCTCTCCGGGAGCCTGCGCCTGCTCGCCCAGCCATGCGCCGATGCGATCGGGGCGGACGTGGTCGAAGCCTCCGAGTTGGAAGTCGCACAAGGGATGCTGACCGGCTCGCTGTCCAACACGCACCCCATGGGTCGCGGCAAGCTGGAAGCGGCATCACGGCTCGCCGCGCAGCACGGATTCGACCTGAGCCGTTCGACGGCATACGGTGACCGCTTGTCGGACACGACGCTGCTGCGCGCCGTGGCGACGCCGATTGCCGTCAGCCCGGAGCGTCGCCTGCGGCGGTACGCCGCAACCAACGGCTGGCAGATCGCCGACTGGCACGCTGGCTAGCCGCCTTGCCCAAACATGCCATTCTGGCAGGGTTCAGCGAACACGCCAGCG
>Ga0194120_10010440_pt1 | contig 11458 bp, 10 predicted proteins | sample TA2MahCa65mmetaG_FD_148642 | JGI IMG/M metagenome (GOLD analysis project Ga0194120, IMG submission 148642) | Freshwater microbial communities from Lake Tanganyika, Tanzania - TA2015019 Mahale Deep Cast 65m | ecosystem: Environmental > Aquatic > Freshwater > Lake | place: Tanzania: Lake... | reverse complement strand
GCGAGGATTCTCAGCGCGGCATCCACCGTGCCGGGGGGATAGAGCTCCGCCGGGTAGAAGAACCGCATCAGCCGAGGAGCGCACGTCGCCGTGACGACGGCGATCGGGACCCCCGCCGACAGTAGCACCTTCCATGCCCGGCGGTAGAGCGCCGCGAGCGCGTCGGATGCGTCGCCCCCGGCGTCCGGAGCCGACAGTCGCGCCAGATGCGGGAACGCCGCGCCCATCACCGCGCCGGGGAAGATCGTTAGCGCCATGACCCAGCTATACGCGATGCCGTACCACGCGACCGCCTGGTGACTTCGCGCGCTCCATCGTTCGAGCAGAATCGTATCGATCCGGAAGTAGATGAGGTTCAGGATGTTCGCCAGCGCAAACGGTCCGAGCAGCCCGACGAACCAGCGCCAACGGCTCCATGCGAACGACGGTCCGAAGCGCGAGAACCTGCCGATCACGTACCCGCCGGCAATCGCGGCGTTGGCGACGGCGGCTCCCAAGGCGACCGCGCCGAAGAGCGACATGCGGCCCGTGCCCGCCGCCACCAGCCCTCCGCCGATGCCCACGACGGTTGCCCGCTCCACCAGCACGCAGATCGACTCGTAGTCCATCCGCTCGCGGGCTCGGAAGACCATGTAGAAAAGCTGGGCGAACCCGTTGAAGACCTCGGCGCCGCCCAGCAACCAGATCAGGTTCGCCAGCAGCCCGGTGTAACCGCCGACCCACACAGCGAGACCGCACGTCGCCAGGACAACGAGGCTCATCGTCGCGCGAAAGGCGAAGGCGACGCCCAGAGTCTCGGCGCTCCGCTCCGGACGCAGGTGGAGCTCCCGGATGAGCGGATCGCGCATGCCGAGCTCGGCGAGAACGCCGACGAGGCTCGTCACCGCATTCGCGACGAAGTACGCCCCGAGCTCCTCGTCCGACACGAAGCGCGGCAGGAACACGATCAGCCCGAACGACAGGACCTTGCCGATGAAGTGCGCCCCGAACAGGGACAGGGCGTTTTGCGCCAGCGACTTCCGGTGGGCTGACTGGCTGTTGGGCGGGCTTGCCATGCGGCGGCTACAGAATACCGTACTTGCGGAACGCCTCGGAGGCAAACATGCCGCGACGGACATCTTCGAGGACGTTCTTCTCCGCTCCCGCCTTCGCCAGCGCACGGGTCAGCGCTTCGTCCTCGGCTTCACGGGGCACCACGAGCACGCCGTCGATGTCGCCGATGAGGATGTCGCCGGGGTCGATCCCAATGCCGCCGACCTCGATCCGGCAGCGCATGTCGATCACTTCACCCCTGCCCTTCTGGTCCTGCGCGTAACTCCCGCGCGAGAAGGCGGGGAACCCCTGTCGCAGGATGCCCTTCGTGTCGCGCAAGTAGCCGTCGCAGACGACGCCCGATGCGCCTCGGGCAATCGCGGCGGCGGTCATGATCTCGCCCCATAGGGCGTAGCGCGGCGACGCTCCCGCGGCGATGTAGACCTCATCGGGCTTCAGGTCGTCCAGCGCTTCGAGCATCCGTCCGAATGGGTTCGCGGCGTCGCGAGGTGCGAACACGTCGGCTTCCAGAACCGGCATCGCGCGTCCGACGAGCATGGAATCGGGATCGAGCGGACGTATCGCCGACGGCAGGAACTGGTGGCGGAACCCCAGATCGTCGAGGACATCACCGACTGCCGCCGTGTAGAGCTCCGCGCGAGCGATCCGGAAGAGCTCCGCGTCGTTGCGCCATTCACGTGGCATGGGTGCAGGCTCCGTTCCGTCGGGTCACCAGTTGGTGAGGGCTCCGTCGATGCGCCGCAGGATGGGCGCGTGGACTTCTTGGTAGGGATGGCGCTCCGCCGCCTCCAGGTCGAACTCGATACCGAGTCCAGGAGCCGACGGCGCGAGCAGGTGGCCCTCCTCCCACGTCATCTGCGTCGGGAAGACATCCGGCAGCGTGTTCCCCGGCTTGCGCGGCAGCTCCAGCACGCCGACGTTGGACGACGCCAGGCACAGGTGGAGCTCCGCCGCCGTGCTGACGGGCCCCAACGGGTTGTGCGGCGCCAGGTTGATGTAGTGCGCTTCGCACCACCGCGCGATCTTGACCGCTTCCGTGATGCCGCCCGCGATGCACAGATCGACGCGGCAATAGTGCATCAGGTCCTCTTCGATGAGCTCGCGGAAGTCCCACTTGCTCGTCCACTGCTCCCCGACCGCCAGCGGCACGTGGACGTGGCGCGCGAGCGCGTGGTACGCCCCCGGCGATTCCGCCCGCAGCGGATCCTCGATGAAGAACGGGCGGTACGGTTCGATGGCGCGGCAGAGCTGGATCACATGCGGCGGGTCGAGGCGCGTGTGGACGTCGAGCGTGATCTCGATCTCGTCGCCGAGGGCTTCCCGCACGGCTTCGACCTGTCGGATCGCCGTCAGGATCGACTGCGTCGGCTCCAACTGCGCGGGGCCCGTCTCCGGCTGGCCCCATCGGACGAACTTCCAGCCCTCATCGGTCGTGCGGCGGCAGCTCTCCACGAGCGCCTCGATGGTTCCGCCGCCGTTGTGCGGATAGCAGACGACGCGGTCGCGGCAGAGCCCGCCCAGCAAGTTGTAGACGGGCTGGTCGAGCGCCTTGCCCTTGATGTCCCACAGCGCGAGGTCGATGGCGCTGATCGCCGACGAGAGGACGTTCCCGCCCGGGAAGAACCCGCCGCGGAACATGAGCTGCCACAGGTGCTCGGTGCGGAACGGGTCCTCGCCGACGAGCCAGTGCTTGAGCCGCTCGACGGTCGCCTCGACGGCGCGCTCCTGCCACGTCAAGCCCGATTCGCCGATGCCGGTGATGCCCGCGTCCGTCTCGACCTGGACGAACAGGAAGTTCCGTCCGCCGCCCCAAAGCGGGTAGGTCTTGATGTCGGTGATCTTCATGGCGTTCCTCCCGCGCCGAAACAGGTCGATGGATCGGGACCCCGCCGAAGCCCGCCCATTGTCATCGCGCGGTCGGAGACTTGTCAACGGCTGGGCTCTCGGCAATCCCTTAGTCGAGGCGGCGAGCGACGGCTCCTGCCGCAGAGAGGGGGTGCTGAGATGGCGATGACGCCTTACGAGGTCGTCCGGCGGGCGATCGAGTTCGAGGAACCCGACCGGCTTCCGTTATGCTTCGGCTCGCTCGGAATGAACGACGTCCACGGCGTCGGATGGAATCAGATCGGGACGGGAGACCGCCGGTTCCGAGAGACGCTTGATGAGTGGGGATGCGTCTGGACGCGGTCCGAGATGCCCAACATGGGCATGGTCAAGGGCCACCCGTTGGCGGACTGGTCGGCAGAGGCGACCTACCAGTGGCCCAACGCGAACGATCCCAAGTTCTACGAGGGCATGGCGGACCGGTTCCGAGGCTCCGACGACAAGTACATTGCCACGGGCGTTTTCATGCTGCTCTTCGAGCGGATGCATTCGCTCTACGGCTTCGAGCAGACGCTTGCCGACCTCTACCTGAACCAGGAGCGGATGGAGTACCTCGCCGACCGCATCGTCGAGTTCGATTTGGGGATCATCGACCACATCTCGCGGCGCTTCCCCGGACAGATTCACGGGTTCCGGTTCTCCCGGGTTCCGGTTCTCCTACGACTGGGGAACCGAGATCGCGACGTTCATCAGCCCCGCCCTGTTCGACGGCTTCTTTAAGCCCCGCTACGTGCGCATCTTCGACGCCGCCCACGCCGCCGGATGGCACGTCTGGATGCACTCCTGCGGAAAGGTGAACGAATTCGTCGAGAGCCTCATCGACGCCGGCGTCGACGTGCTGAACCTCCAGCAGCCCCGAGCTCTGGGCATCGAGGAGATGGGCGCGGCGTTCCGGGGTAGGGTCTGCTTCGAGTCGCTCTGCGACATCCAGCACACGCTGCCGTTCCACGGAGCCGACGCGATCCGCGAGGAAGCCCACCTGCTGTTGGAGCACTGGTCGACGCCGCGCGGCGGGTTCATCCTGTCCGACTACGGAGACGGCGAGGCGATCGGCGTGCCCATCGAGAAGAAGCACATCATGCTCGACGCGTTCCTCAAGGCGGACCCGTGGAACGCCAAGACAGGCGCTCGGTCGACGACATGATAAGCCCAGACCACTACCCGCCCAGCACATACCTGCCGTATTCGATCCCGCGCTCGTACATAGCGAGGATGTTCCCGGTCGGCGTCTCGGGTAGGATGGAGCTGGTCGATGCGAGCCCGAATCCGCCGCCGGGCCCCGCGATGTCGAAGCACCGCTCCACGTCGCGTCGGACGTCGTCCTCGGAACCGAACGGCAGCGTTGTCGTCACGGAGACGCTGCCCCACAGGATCGGCTTCATCTCCCATTTGGTGCGAACGCCTGCCATCGTCGACAGATGGACGCCCGATTCCTCCTGGAACCCCTGGAAGCCGGAAACGCCCAAGTCGAGCAGGTCGTCGAGGATCGGCAGGATGTTCCCGTCACAGTGCCAGATGATGCGGATGCCGCTCCGCAGCAGCGGCTCGACCGCGCGACGCAGGGCAGGGAAGTAGAGATCGCGCAGCGTCTCGACGGAACAGATGGGCCCCTCGTTGAAGCAGATGTCCTGACCGCCGTAGACGAAGGGCGCCAGGTCGTACTTCTGGATCGCCTCAACGACGCCGAGGTTATAGAGATAGCCCTGCTCGCCCGTGTAGTCGTAGTACCGACGCATGTGGTCGGGGTAGATGGACAGGCATTCGAGATAGTTCTCGTAGCGCCAGCGGCTGTATCCTCCCATGAAGTCGGACTGTCCGAATCCGGCGATCCAGAGGATGTCGTCCTCGGTGCGCTCGCGGAGCTCCATGATGGATCGTGCGTAGCCCTCGCGCGCTTGCTCGACACTGAAGTCGCGCCAGAGCGTCGCCGGATCGGGCAGCGCTTCGATGGCGTCGCGCACCTGCTCCGCCGACTGCCACCGCTCGCGTGTCGCGGCGTCGCTCGCCTCCCAGTCACCCGTGCTGGGCTTCCCCCGACGGTATGGCAGCGCGAGTTGAGGGCATAGGTTCGCGCCGACGCGCCGAAACGTGTCCAACGCGACGCCGACCGGGTCCGAGAAGTAGTCGCGTCCCGTGATCTCCTCGTAGAACTCCGGCTTCATCACCCAGCTCGTGAGGATACACGGATCGGAGACGCGCTCCATGTTAAGCGTCCGCCAGGCGATCTCCATTCCAGTCATAGCGCGCCTTCCTACTTGGCGAACCGACCGTATTCCTCGACCGCGTCGAAGAAGGCGCGGACGTTGTCCCACGGCACATCGGGTTCGAGCACATGGGTCGGAGCGATGACCAGTCCAGGGGCGAACAGCTCGATCATCTCCTTGACCGTGCGCCGCACGTCGTCCGTCGAGCCGAACGGCATCGTGCTCTGCGTCCCGATGGTTCCCCAGAACGAGAGCCGGTCGCCGTACCGCTTGTGAAGCTCGTGGACTTCGAGGCATTCGGGCTGGACGGGGTTCAGGATGGTCACGCCGACTTCGATGAGGTCGTCGATGATCGTGGTGATGTCACCGTCGGAGTGGTACCACACGGGGATGTCGGGGTTCACGTCGCGCGCAGCAGCGATCTCGCGCGCCAGTCGCGGCTTGAGGAACCTCCGCCACATGTCGGGATGCATCATCAACCCGTGCTTCATCCCAACGTCATCTCCCGTTCCGAGGATATCGACGCCCGCCTGGGCGAACCGCCGAGCTCGGAAGCAGTTGTCCTGGCAGACGTGCTCCAGCACCGCCTCGACGAACGCCGGGTTCATCTGCATGTCTTCGAACATCTTCTCGAACCCCGTGATCTGCCATGAGGTCTCGAAGATGTGCCCGCAGAACGCCATGACCGGATAGCCCTGCGCATGGAGCGACTCGACCTGACTCTCCAAATGCGCGTGGCGGTAGTCCAGCCGCACGTCGGGCCAGGGATACCGCTCGACTTCGGCAACCGTCGTCGCGTTCACCAACGGGAACACGTATCCCCAGAAGTGGAAGTAGTTGGCGGGGACCGACGCGGTTCCATACTCGCCGGACGGGCTCGCGTTGTCCGGGAAGTGGCGGCGGTACTCGGTGAAGTCGGGGAAGTGCTCGCGCTTGAGCCCGGCGAACCCGACGTGGCGCATCTCCATCCCGAAGTATTCGGTCGGGTTCGTGCTGCCAGTCTCCTGCTTGAAGCGCTCGAACAGCGCCGGGGTGAAACTCGCCTCCTTGGGAACCCGGTCGGGATACTCGCTGTTGATCGCGCGGAGCACCCGCTCCCTCGGCGTCATCGATGCCATCGCGTCCTCCCTATCCGGACATGCCGGCGTAGTATTCCGCTCCGTACTGGTGTGCCGTCCGCATGAACGCTTCGATGTTCTCGCACGATACGTCCGTGTGGATCGCGTTCGACAGCGAGAAGATCATCCCGCCTCCCGGTCCCGAAAACGTCTCGATCAACTCCCGCGTTCCGTCGACGACGGCTTCGGGCGAGCAGTGGGGGAGAAGGTGTTGCACGTCGATGCCCGGCATGAACCCGATCCTGCCTCCGAACCGGCGCACCGTGTCCTCGGCGTCCATTGCGAAGGGCTGGATCGGATGGAGCACGTCCAGCCCGATCTCAATGAAGTCCTCGACGATCGACTCGACGTTGCCGCACGTATGCAGCCAGAACTGCATGTCGTGAGCGTGGGCTTCCTCGATGAGCGCCTGGTATGCCGGCTTGAGGTACTTGCGGAAGAGCTCCGGGCTGAAGAAGAGCGAGTTCTGGGTTCCCATGTCGTCGCTGGTGTAGAACGCGTCGATGCCCGCCTCGCCAAATCGCCGGATGACCTTCAGGTGGTAGTCGCGAACGGCATTCGTGAGACGCGTTACCTTCTCTGGTTCCAGCATCATGTCTTCGAGGATGCTCGACATGCCCCGAATGGTCCAGAGCCGCTCATAGAAGCAGAAGAACCCGATGCTGACGACGTAGCGGTCGGGATGGCGCTCGCGGGCTGCCCGCGCGTCCTCGAAGTACTCGGCGCGGTCGGGGTCGGGCATCCGCTCGATGTACTCGTCCAGGTCTGCCCAATCGGCGAGGAATCGTCGCGAGTCGATGCCCTTGAGGCCGTCATCGGAGGGCTTGTCGTGGATCGCCCATCGGTAATCGGGGTCGTGGTCGGGTTTTTCCCAACCGCCGGGGCCCCGGAAGCCGGTTCCGACGACATCCTCGGGAACTGTCTCGACGAACTGGCGCAGCCGGTCGCCGTACGCCTGGTAGCAGTCGCCGCCGATCCACATCCGGATCATCAGCGGGGGCCTCCGCACGCCTTCGTTGGCGACGGCGCTGCGCACCTCGTCGCGCATGAGCATATCGTCGTGCATTGATCTCTCCTCAGATTCCCGTCACTAGCCTATTGTTAGCCGTCCACGGACGTGCTGCACAGGGAGCCGGATTGCCCGAACTGGTGCATGCGAGCGCCCCGGGCGTCCCGGACGCGGGGCACGACGTTTGCTTGCATGCACCTGATGTCACCGCCCAACCGCGCGTTTCTGTTGAACATGTGCGGAGGATGACCCTGTCGATGCGCCGTTTCACCATCGCGACCCTTGCCATTCTGACCGCGTCGGGCTTTGTGGCGTGCCGTCGTGGCGACCCGTCTGCGAACAAGGTTGGGCACTGGCAGGTCGTCCGCTCGGCGGCATGGGAGGGGACCTTCCGGGATGTCCATTTCGTGGACGCCCAGACGGGGTGGGCAGTTGGAAGCCGCTTCTCCGACCTCACCGAAAGCCTGATCGTCCATACGGACGACGGCGGAGCCACATGGACGGCTCAGCAGAGCGGCTACTACGGACCCCTGCGCCGCGTCCTGTTCGTCGATGCGCGACGCGGATGGTCCATCGGCGACCAGGGCGTGCTCCTGGCAACCGACGACGGCGGAACCACCTGGAAGAAGCGCGACATCGGGACCGACGAAGCCCTGTTCGATCTGGCGGTCGTCCCGCCCGCCGACCTGTGGGTGGTGGGAGACCACGCAGTCGTCCTGCGCTCGACCGACGGCGGCGCCTCGTGGAACACCATGGCACAAGGTCTGGGCTACGAGTCCTTCCGCGCCATAACCTTCATCGATCCGAACCGGGGATGGATCGCGTCCTACTCCGGCGACGTGTACCGGACGACCGACGGCGGCAAGAGTTGGTCGCTCCAACCGACGCGCGCTGCGGCAGGCGGAGCCATCGAGATCGCCCGGCTCTTCTTCGCAGACGCGAAGAAGGGCTGGGCGATCGGCGACCGGCGCGCGATCCTGGCAACCGTCGACGGGGGAGACACCTGGACGAACCTCACCGACGGCTCCAACGAACGCCATGAGAACGTCTACGGACAGGTGCGGGGGTCTGCCGACGAGCCGCTCCACTCGTTCATGCTCTACGACATCGACTTCGGCGATCCCAAGAACGCATGGATCGTCGGCGACATGGGAACCGTCCTGCACTCCATCGACGGCGGCGCGACCTGGACGCATCAGCTTGGAGGTCCTCTCAACATTCAGGGCGGACATCCGGTGCTGCTGGGCGCTTCGTTCGTGAGCCCTACGGAGGGTTGGGTTGTCGGCGAGTTCGGGACGATCCTGCACACCCAAGACGGTGGAACGACCTGGGACGAACAGTCCGCCACGGGAACCCTCTTGTCGGGAATATCGTTCGCCGACACCAAGCGCGGATGGACGGCGGGCGATCGGGGCGAAATCCTCGCCACGCGCGACGGCGGCAGGACGTGGGCAGCACAGAACAGCGCGACGATGGAGTGCTTCGGCGCGGTGGACTTCGTCAACAGGAAGCACGGCTGGGGGGTCGCCGAGTGGGGCACGATCGTGCATACTAAGGACGGCGGCGAGAGCTGGACGGTGCTCGAAACGCCGGTACGAGCGACGCTCCTCGCGGTTCAGTTCCTCAACGAGCGCGTCGGTTGGGCGGCGGGAGCCGGCGGCACGGTCATCTCCACGACGGACGGCGGACAGACCTGGACGGATCGGTCGCCCGGTACGACGCGTGATCTCTTCGACGTCGACTTCGTCGACGGGCGCACCGGATGGGTCACCGGCGACGGCGGAACCGTCTACCGGACGACCGACGGCGGGCAGACATGGGCCGAGCAGAAGGGCCCAGGCGACATCTGGATTCTAGGAGCGGCGTTCCGAAGCGCGCGCGTGGGTTGGGTCGTCAGCGCCGACGGTGGCATCTGGCAGACGATCGACGGCGGAGAGACGTGGTCGGCGCAGCCGTCCGGGGTCGATGTTCCGCTCTACGACATCGCGTTCACGTCGGACACGCACGGCTGGGCGGTCGGGGGCTCCGGCGTCATTCTGGAGACGCGGGACGGCGGAGATACGTGGCAGAAGCGCCAGAGCGGAACCCACGTGAGCCTGACGCATATCTCCTTCGTGTCGGACGAAGCGGGATGGATATCGGGCGAGTGGGGCACGATCTTGCGGTACAGCGTCGAGGAGCCGACGCTCGCCGCAGCGGGTTGAGACGCGCGCCCGTCGACGACAGGTCGCGTCGAGTGATCGGACGGCAAGGAGTCCAACGATGTTCGGTTTCGATCCTCTCTACTTCCTCTTCCTGAGCCCGGCACTCGTACTGATGCTCTGGGCGCAGTTCCGCGTGAAGTCGGCGTTCAACAAGTACAGCCGGGTCCGCACGTCCTCGGGCATGTCAGGCGCCGAAGCGGCGCGGGAGATCCTCCGCGCCAATGGCATCTCGGATGTGCGCGTCGAGCAGGTTCAGGGGTTCCTGTCCGACCACTACGACCCGACCAAGAAGGTCCTGCGCCTGTCGCCTGATGTCTACCAGAGCACGTCGGCGGCGTCGGTTGGCATCGCCGCCCACGAAGTCGGGCACGCGATCCAGCACGCGCACGGCTACGGCCCCCTCGCACTGCGCACAGCGATCGTGCCAGCGGTCCAGATCGGCTCGTTTCTTTGGGCTCCGCTCTTCTTCATCGGGCTCTTCTTCAGCGTATTCGAGCTGGCGATGATCGGCTTGATCGCCTTCGCCGGGATCGCCGTCTTCCAACTCGTCACGCTGCCGGTGGAGTTCGACGCGAGCCGCCGCGCCATTGCCGAAGTGGGCAGGCTGGGCATCGTCCGCGGCGACGAGATCGTCGGAACGCGGCGCGTCCTCAACGCGGCGGCGCTCACCTACGTCGCGGCGGCGATCCAATCGCTGCTGACAATCCTCTACCTGCTGATGCGGATGGGGCTCCTCGGACGGCGGAGCGACTAACCACCCAAGGGATCGTCCATGCGGGGCCTCGGGGAGCTAGTCTGCCTTGTCCATTGCATTGATCCGCGCATCCAGGAAGCCGTCGAATGGCTCCGGCGCGCCTCCGGCATCCGCTACGGCCGGCGCGCCTCCGGCATCCGCTACGGTAGCTTTGACCGCGTCTCGATTGCCGGCGGCGGCGGCTTCTTCGACCGGTTCGAGCGCGAGCTCGACATCGCCGTGAAGAGTCACCGTGTGACTCGCATCGTCCTGACGGGACACGAGGACTGCCTCGCGGGGGCGACGCCGGAACTCGTGCTCGGCTGTGCCGACGCCGTCGAGAGCCGCTACGCAGAACGCGTACGCGCCGAAGCCGTGTGGCTCCGCCTCGACGGGTCCCGCGAAACGCTCGAACGTAAGCCCAAGAGATCCGCTTAGCGGTCTGCCATCGTGATGGTCATCGCCACTAGGGCAACCCCAAGCGCCGCGCAACCGACCGCGATACGTAGAGCGACTCGACCGTCTCCACACTCCGTCCGAGGAGAGTTCCCTGCGCCGAACGACCCGCGCGCAGCCGCACGCACGTTAGGTCGAGGTCATCCGGCAGGCGACTGCCGTGCGCGGGCCCGTCGTAGCTCACCAGATAGGCGGTTCCCGCATCGTTCAGCGCGCGGAGCGCGACGCAGAACCGCTCGTGATCGAACCCAGGTTCGTACCGCGAACTCGCTCCCCGCGCACCCTGGTACGGCGGATCCATGTAGACGACATCGTTCGGTCCCGCCTCGCGCACGATGTCCGCGTAGTCCGCGCACGAGAGCCGAACGCGCCCGCGCAGGAGCGCCGAGACGCAGTCGATGCGGCGCCGCGTCGTCGACGGTCGGGCTCCTTTGCGGCGCTGGTCCGCGCTCTGGTTGAACGCGCCGTCGCGGTTGTACCGAACCGCCGCCTTCGCGCACCGCGCCAGCAGAAAGAGCAGTCGATCTGCCGTCGGGTCGCTGTTGAACGCTTGCCGAACGCCGATGTAGTAGTCCTGTTCCCGTCCCTGCTGGGCTGTCCAGTGGCGTTCGTATGCCGCTGCGAGCTCGCTCGGAGAGGTCATCACGGCTTCCCAGAGCGCCATGAGCGCCGGATGGCTGTCGTTGAGGAGCAGATCGACCTCCGGGAACCGCGCTGCGACGGCGAGGCTCACGGCGGCGGAACCGCAGAACGGCTCGATGAGCCGCTCGACGTGATTGGGGACGTATCGGAGGATG
>Ga0194120_10010427_pt1 | contig 11475 bp, 13 predicted proteins | sample TA2MahCa65mmetaG_FD_148642 | JGI IMG/M metagenome (GOLD analysis project Ga0194120, IMG submission 148642) | Freshwater microbial communities from Lake Tanganyika, Tanzania - TA2015019 Mahale Deep Cast 65m | ecosystem: Environmental > Aquatic > Freshwater > Lake | place: Tanzania: Lake... | reverse complement strand
CATGGCGCACAACAACCCAAGGAACTTAAATTCTGAATTCAATCGTACAAATAACTAATCAATGGAAAAGCAAAAGAACAGCGTAGGTCGTCGTAAAGAAGCCGTAACACGCGTTTTCCTTACCAAGGGTAACGGAAAAATTACGGTGAATGACAAAGATTACAAACAGTATTTCTCTCTGGTTTATTTACAGAATCAAGTTGAGCGTCCACTCAAAACTGTAGAAGTGATGGACAAATACGATGTAAATATTAACGCTACCGGTGGAGGCGTAAAAGGACAAGCAGAAGCTGCAATGTTGGGTATTTCCCGCATATTGGTGGACTTGAATCCTGAATTTCGTCCTGCATTAAAAGCAGCGGGATTGCTGAAACGTGATCCACGTTCTGTAGAGCGTAAGAAATTCGGTCACAAGAAAGCACGTCGTAGTTACCAGTTCTCCAAACGTTAATTGCCCTCAATCAATTTTAAAGTACTTATATTTCATATGGAAAATAATACATCCTTACAGCAGCAACTTCTCGAAGCCGGTGTACATTTTGGTCACCTGAAAAAGAAGTGGAACCCCAAGATGTTGCCTTACATCTTTGCAGAGAAGAAAGGTATTCACATCATCGACCTGAACAAAACGGTTGATTGTTTACAGGAAACAGCAGCTGCGTTAAAGCAAATTGCACGTAGTGGAAAAAAGATCCTTTTTGTAGGAACAAAAAAACAAGCAAAGGACATCGTAAATGAGTGTGCTAAGCGTGTGAACATGCCTTTTGTAACAGAGCGTTGGTTAGGTGGTATGTTGACCAACTTTAACACCGTTCGTAAGAGTGTTAAAAAAATGCAGAGCATTGAAAAAATGCTGGGCGATGATTCTTTTGACAGTATTACCAAGAAGGAGCGCCTTACATTGAGTCGTGATAAGGACAAGATGGAAAAAGTATTAGGTGGTATTTCCCAATTGGGACGTATCCCTGCTGCGTTGTTCCTGGTTGACATCGGACATGAGCATATTGCTTTGGCAGAAGCCAAGCGTTTAGGTATTACTACTTTTGGTTTAGTCGATACTAACTGCGATCCTAATAAAGTGGATTTTGCGGTGCCTGCAAACGACGACGCCACTAAATCAATTGCTATTTTGGTGAACTATATCACTGCAGCAATTGAAGAAGGTTTGGCAGAGCGTCAAGCGGCTAAGGACGACGAAGCAGAAGAGAATACCGACGACGAAAAAGAAAGAAAAGCGGCCAAACTTCTTGCAGAAGCAGAAACGGAAGGCGGACGCGGTGGAGCTCGTCGTGGTGGAACAGGAACACGTCGTCGTACAACAGGTAGCGTTAGCCGTGGACCTGGGGGAGCGCGTAAGTAATTTTTTTATTTAGATCTGTGGCCTGCACAAAAGTGTTTGCCCTAAAAATTTTTAATCAGTATGAGTACCGTTACTATTAGTGCACAGGATATCAATAAACTTCGTCAAACAACCGGCGCCGGAATGATGGACTGCCGTAAAGCATTGACTGAAACAAACGGCGATTTTGAAGCGGCTATTGACTGGTTGCGTAAGCAAGGGCAGAAGGTAGCTGCCAAGCGTAGCGATCGTGAGGCAAAGGAAGGTGTGGTTATTGCGCAAACAACTGCTGATAACAAAACAGGAATTGTAGTTTGTGTAAGCTGCGAAACTGATTTTGTATCTAAAAATGCAGACTTTGTTGCTTTTGGAAAAAGTATTGCCGATGCCGCCATTGCAAATAATGTGAGTTCAATGGAAGAGCTGCTCAACGTAAAGATTGGGGCTTTAACCATTGCTGGTATGGTTGATGAAAAGTTGGCTACCATTGGTGAAAAAATTGGAGTAACAAAGTTTGAGCGAATTGACGCTCCTTATGTAGCTTCTTATATCCATGGAGCTTACCGCATTGGCGTATTGGTGGGCATGGACAAGCCTGCAGCAGAAGCTGGTAAAGATGTAGCTATGCAAATTGCTGCCCTGAACCCAGTTGCCGTTGATGCCAGCTCTGTACCTGCTGAAGTTATCGAGCGCGAAAAAAGCATTGTAGTGGAATTGATGAACCAAGACCCTAAGATGGCCGGAAAACCTGCAGAGATGATTGCAAAAATTGCCGAAGGTAAAATGGGTGCTTTCTTCAAAGAACAAACACTCACGGCTCAGGCTTTTGTAAAAGATGCCAGCAAGTCAGTAGGGGATTACCTGAAAGAATCCGGGGATGTGAAAGTGATCAGCTTTAAGCGCGTTGCGCTGGGTTAATTGCTTCAATAACAATATTTTCAAGCGTCCGTCAATACGGGCGCTTTTTTTTGCACCTTGTAATTTGGCTATCTTCGCTCACCAAAGACACCTACATGTTACCTGTTTACAAACGCATTTTATTGAAATTATCAGGAGAGGCCCTGATGGGAGATAAGAATTTTGGGTTTGACACCAATATCATTTCCCAATATGCTCAAGACATAAAGGCCATCACCGAATTGGGTGTTCAGGTGGCAGTGGTAATCGGGGGTGGTAATATTTACAGAGGGATGAATGAACAGGAAACGGGTATTGAGCGCGCACACGGAGATTACATGGGCATGCTGGCTACCGTTATTAACGGAATGGCCTTACAAGCCGGGCTGGAAAGAATTGGTGTTTACACCCGGTTGCAAAGCGCTATCAAAATGGAACAGATAGCGGAGTCCTATGTTCGTCGTAGAGCCATCAGGCATTTGCAAAAAGGAAGAGTAGTGATATTTGGAGCGGGCACCGGCAATCCATATTTTACCACGGATACGGCAGGTTCTTTACGCGCTATTGAAATTGGAGCGGATGTGATTTTGAAAGGTACCCGCGTGGATGGGATTTATTCAGCGGATCCGGAAAAAGACCCTAAAGCAACTCGCTTTGAGGAAATCAGTTTTTCGGATTGTTTGTCCAAACAACTAAAAGTGATGGACACAACAGCCTTTACGCTATGTATGGAAAACAAACTCCCGATAATTGTATTTAATATGAACCAATCGGGCAATCTCAGCAGGGTGGTAACCGGAGAGAAAGTAGGAACACTGGTTAAATAAAAAAAAGGAAGTAGATCTTCCTTTTTCATTTTGTACGCAAACCGTTTTATTTAGTTTTCTTGGGAGCAGCTTTTTTGGTAGTCTTGGCAGGACGACTCTTGCCGAATGAACCTTTGAAGCGTTTTCCTTTAGCGGTTTTCTTATCACCTCTTCCCATGGTAATATTGATTTAGTGGTTTATGTGTTTTGTTTATAATAGTTCAGCCAATTCTTTACCGGCTTTGAAGCGAGCTACCTTGCGTGCTTTTATTTTAATGATCTCTCCGGTTTTTGGGTTTCTTCCATTGCGTGCAGCGTGTGCCGAAACTGTAAACGTGCCAAAACCAACCAGGGTAACCTTTCCGCCAACTTTCAGTGTTTTACCAATTGCCTCAACCAATGAATCAATGGCTTGGTTGGCTTGCGCCTTGGTTATTCCGGCGTCGTCTGCTACCTTATTGATCAAGTCTCCCTTATTCATACGTGGCGGTTTAAAAAAGTAAGAGGGGCAAATTTAATTGCTTTTTCATTGAGGAAAAAGAAAAATAGTGGTTTTACACCCCTAATCCACGATTTTCATCAGTGTACGAAAAGCAATGAACCGCCCACCCCATTTATCCAGTCCTTTTTTTTGTAAGCTTGGCGCAAATTCGGCAACATAGCGGTTGTAATCTTCGAGATTGGCAGTTTTGTATTGTACCGCGTACGAAGCCCCTTCCTCATCCACATTTTCAAGCAATTCAAGAATGATTGCGTTACAGTTACATTGTATATATACATGGATTATTATTTTAATGCCAGATAAACGGGACAGTGATCAGATTGCTTTACAGTGGGCAACAAATATGCCTGCTCTATTTTTTTCTCCAATGCATGGGTAACATTGATGTAGTCAATACGCCATCCTTTATTTTGTAAGCGTACACTGGGAAATCGTTGGCTCCACCAACTATAGTGATGCGGCTCCGGATTAATTTTTCTAAAAGTATCGGTCCAACCGCTTTCAAATAGTTTTGTCATCCAATCCCTTTCAGCAGGTAAAAATCCAGACGAGTTTTTATTTCCTTTGGGATCGTGTATGTCAATTTCTTGATGGGCAATATTGTAATCGCCACATAAAATCAGTTGCGGATGTTTCTTTCTTAGCTTTTCCAACCAGACATAGCATTCATTCAACCATTGGTATTTATATTGTTGTCTTTCGTCTCCACTGGTTCCACTCGGAAAGTAGGCGTTAATCAGTCGTATATCACCAAAATCTAATTGAATGACCCGTCCTTCCTGATCACTTTGTTCATGCCCATTACCCAACTCCACATGATCTGGTTTTATTTTGGTAAATATGGCAACTCCGCTATATCCCTTTTTTTCGGCACTAAACCAATAGTCTTGATACCCCAATGCATGAAAAGGGGCACAGTCCACATCCTCCTGCCTGGCCTTTGTTTCCTGCAAACAAAGGATATCGGCCGGGTTTGTTTGCAGCCAATCGATCAAGCCTTTTCTTATAGCTGCACGAATTCCATTTACATTGTAAGATATGATCCGCATAATTTTGTGAAAGAGTAAAGATATCAACTATGTCACCCACAGAAAATAAAAAACAAAGGTCTCAACTGATCCCACCCAAGCAACATGTTTATTTAGATGGGCCCAAAAGTCGTGGGTACGAACTGGCTTTTGCCTGGCGCGTATTCAAACAATTTGTAAAAGGATTTCGAATGCTGCACTTTGCCGGCCCTTGTATAACGGTGTTTGGATCAGCACGTTTTGAAGAGGGGCATCTCTATTATACACAAGCACGTGAGTTTGGAAAACGCATTGCGCAAATGGGTCTCACCACGCTAACAGGTGGAGGGCCTGGAATCATGGAAGCAGCCAATCGAGGGGCATTTGAAAATGGCGGACAATCCTTTGGCTGTAATATTGAATTGCCCTATGAACAGAAAGAGAATCCATATTTAAACCGATCCGTAACCTTTGAGTATTTCTTTGTACGCAAAGTAATATTAGTAAAGTATTCATACGCGTTTGTGATCATGCCTGGCGGTTTTGGCACCATGGATGAACTTTTTGAAACACTTACGTTGGTGCAAACCAAGATTATTACCCAATTTCCTATTATCTTATTTGGCAAAGCGTATTACCAACCCTTGATGGATGTTTTCACAAAAATGCAGCAAGAAGGTACCATCTCTTCCAAGGATTTAGCTCTTTTACTATTAACTGACGATGTAGAGATGGCTATGGCCCATATTCAACGCTACATTTGCTCCAATTATCAGATAAAGCCACGCAGAAGACTGTGGTGGTTATTTGAGAAAAGGTAGAGTGCTTATCTTCGTCTCCTAAACTTTAATTATGAGTGGAGCAGAAATATTGGGCTATGCGGCAGGAGCGGTAACCGCATTTACTTTTATGCCTCAAGTAGTCAAAACCTGGAGCGAAAAATCTGCGCGCGATATTTCTTTGACCATGTTCTTGATTGCATTTATTAATGAGGTTATGTGGCTGATCTATGGATTTATGATCGACAACCTTGTAATTATTCTCACCAATGTAGTGATGTTGTTGATGTCCGGAATTATGATTGTGCTTAAACTGAGATATGGAAAAGAATGAGTGTGCCTATTGACACCATTGTCTGGGATTTGGGGGGCGTACTAGTGGATTGGAGCCCCAACTATGTTTATAATCAGGATTATTTTAACAGTAAGGCCGATCGTGATTATTTCTTTTCGAAGATCTGCACTCAAGATTGGAACGAACAGCAAGATGCGGGGTATCCTTTATTAAAAGCTACTGCAGAAAAACTGCTTGCATTTCCCGATTCTAAATGGCAACAGCCCATTCAAGATTTTTATGGTCGTTGGGTTGAAATGTTAAGGGGGCCATTGCCTGATACCGTGGAAATATTTCGTGCATTAAAAGATCAAGGGAAGTATAAACTTTTTGCACTGACCAACTGGAGTGCTGAAAATTTTCATATTGCACTGGACCGTTTTGATTTTTTACATTGGTTTGACGGACGTTTAGTAAGTGGAGAAGAAGGCACGCGTAAACCATTTCCTGAATTTTATCAGTTATTATTTTCTCGTTATCAGATCAATCCTTCCTCTGCCGTTTTTATCGACGATAATTTACGCAACGTAAAAGCAGGGGAGGCCTTAGGCCTGCGGGGCATTCATTTTCAATCAGCTCCTCAATTGAAAGCGAGGCTGGAGCAATTAGGGATCAAGGGACATTAATTCTTTTACTGCAAGCGGGCAAATTCAGTAAAGTTTATTCTAATACCGTTCGTAACCACTTTTCTGCTTCTTCTACCGTCAGCTGCTTACGTTGCGCATAATCTTTGAGTTGGTCCACATCGATCTTTCCTAATCCAAAATAGTGACTTTGTGGATGCGCAAAATACCAGCCGCAGACAGAAGCTGGCGGATTCATCGCTAAATTTTCCGTAAGTGTAATGCCTATTTCTTCTGTTGCATTTAATAATGAAAACAGTTTTAGTTTTTCGGTATGATCCGGACAAGCAGGATAACCCGGTGCCGGACGAATGCCTTCATACTCCTCCCGGACAAGTTGTTCATTGCTAAGTGACTCATTTTTACAATAACCCCAATAATCTTTACGTACTTGTTCATGCATGTACTCGGCAAAAGCTTCCACCAGCCGATCAGCCAAGATCTGCACATTGATTTTGTTGTACTCATGATGCTCGGCTGCAAAACGATCTATATGTTTTTTAGCTCCATGGATGGTTACGGCAAAAGAACCCATGAAGTCTGTTCCCAATTCGGCTGGGCAAACAAAATCGGCCAAAGAAAAACTGGGTTGACCAATTGCTTTTTTAAGTTGTTGACGTAAGAATTCTAATTGCACAGGGCCTTGTGCTGTTTGTAAGGTAACGGTGTCTGCATTATTGCTAACCGCAGGCCAAAAACCTATCACTCCGTCTGCCTGAAACCAATTTTCGGCAATGATTTGTTCTAATAATTGCTGGGCATCATTAAAAAGTTGTTGAGCTTCTTTCCCAAAAACAGCATCGCTGAGTACTTCCGGGTAACGACCAGGCATTTCCCAAGCTATAAAAAACGGACCCCAATCAATATAGCGTGCAAGGGTAGCAAGATCAACTTGCTTAAACACTTTTGTTCCTGTAAATGTTGGTGTAGTGGGTTTGTATTTCTTCCAATCAACATACTCCTTACAAACTACCGCCTCTGCATAGGGGATCAACGCTTTTTTATTCTTGTTGCTAAACTGATACCGTAATTGTTGATAGGTTAGTTGGGTTTGGGCCAACAACTCTTTTTTCTGTTCTTTATTGAGTAAGGAGCTGACCATGGTTACGCTACGTGAGGCATCCAACACATGGAATACACCATGTTGATACTGTGGTGCAATTTTCACCGCAGTATGCATTCTGGAAGTAGTAGCTCCTCCAATCAATAAGGGTTGCTGCAAACCACAACGCTTCATCTCATGGGCCACATGCACCATTTCATCCAAGGAGGGAGTGATCAATCCGCTTAAACCAACAATGTCTACATTTTCTTTTTGCGCCGTTTCTATTATTTTATCAGCGGGCACCATTACGCCCATGTCTATGATATCATAACCATTACAACCCAATACTACGCCCACGATATTTTTTCCAATATCATGCACATCTCCCTTTACTGTTGCCAGTAATACTTTAGGCACTTTGCCTGCGTTTGCAGTTGGATTATTTTTTTTCTCTTCTTCTATAAAAGGGGTAAGCCAAGCCACACTTTTCTTCATCACTCTTGCACTTTTTACTACCTGCGGTAAGAACATTTTTCCTGCACCAAATAAATCACCCACAACATTCATCCCCGCCATTAGGGGTCCTTCAATCACTTCCAATGGTCTGGCGTACTTCAGTCTGGCTTCTTCCGTGTCTGAATCAATATATTCGGTAATGCCATTGATTAAGGCATGTTTCAATCTTTCCTCTACGGTGTTATTACGCCACGCTTCATCTTTAACCGCTGTTTTTTCTTTGGTTTTAACCGTTCCTGCAAAGGCAATTAATTTTTCGGTGGCTTCGTTGTTTTGATTATTAACATTTAAGATTACCTCCTCGCATAAGTTGCGCAGCGTGGGTTCAATTTGATCGTACACTACCAATTGACCTGCATTTACAATTCCCATATCCATACCGGCTTTGATAGCATGGTATAGAAATACGGCATGCATGGCTTCCCGTACGTGATCGTTACCTCGAAATGAAAAAGAAAGATTACTCACCCCGCCACTCACTTTAGTTAATGGCATCTTTTCTTTGATCAAACGGGTAGCTTCAATAAAATCTACCCCGTAATTATTATGTTCTTCGAGTCCGGTGGCAACCGCAAAAATGTTAGGATCAAAAATAATATCCTGAGGGGAGAAGGAAAGCTTGGTTAGCAACAATCGATAGGCGCGCTCTGCTATTTCTAATTTCCGTAACATGGTATCGGCTTGACCTTTTTCATCAAAGGCCATTACAATCACGGCTGCTCCAAACCGTTGACAAATGCGTGCTTGCTGCAGAAATTTTTCTTCTCCTTCTTTTAGCGAAATAGAGTTTACAATACATTTTCCTTGTACGCATTTGAGACCTGCTTCTATGATCTCGAACTTTGAACTGTCGATCATTATCGGAATCCGCGCAATATCAGGTTCGCTTTGCAACAGGTTCAAAAAAGTGGTCATGGCTTCCGCTCCATCTATAAGCGCATCGTCCATGTTAATGTCCAATACCTGTGCGCCATTTTCTACTTGTTGACGTGCTACACTTAACGCTTCCTCAAACCTTTTTTCTCGGATCAATCGCGCAAACTTTTTTGAACCGGTCAAATTGGTTCGTTCGCCCACATTTACAAAATTGGTTTCAGGCCTTACCACTAAAGGCTCCAAACCGGCTAATCGTAAAAAAGGTTTAATGGATATCTTTTCTTTCATACAGAAAATGCTGGTCTAGGATAAACATTCTTCAACAGTGGGTAAAATTCGTGGAGTCAATCCTTTTACTTGTTCGGCAATATGTTGGATATGATCCGGGGTGGTGCCACAACAGCCTCCTACAATATTGACAAATCCTTCACGGGCCCACTCTTCTAAATAATGTCCTGTAACATCTGGAGTTTCGTCATACTCGCCCATAGCATTGGGTAGACCAGCGTTGGGGTATGCAGACACATAACAGTTGGCTAAAGCGGACAGTTCTTCAATATGCGGCCGCATTTCTTTTGCTCCCAATGCACAATTTAGTCCCACGCTTAGCGGGTTAGCATGCATCACCGATATATAAAAGGCTTCTAAAGTTTGTCCACTTAAGGTCCTGCCTGAAGCATCCGTAATGGTGCCGCTGATCATGACAGGAAGCGGCGCTTGCTTGATATCATCAAAATATTGCTTGATCGCATAAATAGCCCCTTTGGCGTTTAGCGTATCAAAAATGGTTTCAATCAATAACACATCCACTCCGCCTTCCACTAATCCGCTGACTTGCTCGTAGTAAGCGGCTACAACTTCATCAAATGTAATTGCGCGAAACCCCGGTTGATTCACATCCGGTGAAAGGGATAATGTTTTATTGAGTGGGCCAATGGCGCCTGCTACCCAAGCTACTTTACCTGATTGTCTGACCGCTTCTTTGGCACACTTTGCCGCTGCTACATTTAATTCTTTTACCAATGCTTGCATTCCATAATCCGCCATTGCAATGGAGGTGCTGCTAAACGTGTTGGTTTCTATGATATCTGCACCTGCATCCAGATATTGTTTATGTATGCTTACAATAATGTCTGGTTTGGTAATACTCAATAAATCATAATTCCCTTTGAGGTCACCGGGCCAATCTTTAAATCGCTCCCCTCTAAAATCAGCTTCAACCAGCTTGTGACGCTGTATCATGGTACCCATAGCCCCATCAATGACCAAAATTCGCTCTCGAAGAGTTTCTTGAATACTTTTCATAATGAATCTGTTGAACAGCTTACACTTTTGGTGGAGCTTGTTCAAGCAACCTATGAACTATTAAAACGAGGGTTAATGAAGAGAGTATCCTGCGTTTATTAGTTCCGTTGGGTGGCCGAACAATAAACAAATCCGCCGTAAGTGAACGTAAAGGTAAAAAAAAAGAACAAATCCCCAAAGAAATAAGAGTTAGCGACTATTGACGTATCGATCTATCGGGAGCCTGTTTTGCAAACTTCTTGCCAAGGTCATTTCATCTGCATATTCTAATTCACCACCAAAAGCAACACCTCTGGCAATGGTGGTAACACGTATGGGGTGATCCTGCAGTTTTTTCTGTATATAATAAATAGTAGTATCTCCTTGAATAGTGGGATTCAATGCAAAGATGAGTTCCTCCGTTTTTTCAGTGTGAATACGTGCTAATAAAGCATCAATAGTTAACTGATCTGGTCCTATTCCGTCCAACGGAGAAATAATGCCACCCAAAATATGATATACCCCATTGTATTGGTGCGTACTTTCAATAGCAATAACATCCCGGATACTTTCTACAACACAAATTAGCTGCTGTTTTCTTCCTGTATTCAAGCAAATGGAACATTGTGGGCCATCTGCAATATTGCCACAACGTGTACAAAATTGAATTTCGCTTCTAAGCCGGGTAATAGCCTCACTCAATTGAGCAACTTCTTCGGGTGCTTGTTTTAAAAGATGTAAAACCAATCGCAACGCTGTTTTTTTTCCGATACCAGGGAGTTTGGCAAAAGCGCTGACCGCTTTTTCCAGTAATTGAGAAGAAAGTTGCATGACACAAAGATAAGTGCTGGACTAACGGCTACCCGTTTCCAGTTCGTATTCGTTAAACCAGTTTGCTTTGATGGAAATGCGTTTTTCAAGAGGGATCACCCGCTCGGGTTGTTTTCTATCACCATAAAAAGATCCCGTATCCCAACTGCCATTCTGGTTTTTATCTAATAAAATTCTAAGTTGGTAATCGCCGGGGTAGAACAGGGCTTCCTCATAAAGCGGACCTGTTAACCGTACAGCTTTTATTACTTTTTCGCCCTGCACAAATTGTAGAACGGGTTGTTGACTCATATCCAAATCTCGGAGCCTGATTTTTATTTTTCCATAATCAGTGCTTCGCTTAGTAGTGAATGAAAGAGTATCCGTTTTTATCCACTGTTTTCCTAAGGTATCTTCTGCAGCACCTTTGATGAGCACCAAGTGGTAGGATTGCCCCTTTTCCCAGTGGGTGGTTAAGGTTAACAAACGCCCTGTTGTGTCCAACTTTAATTGAAAACTATCCACAGGTGTAAAGGTAGAATCGCGATATAAGCGTATGCCGGAACTATCCAATTGCTTGATCCTATTTTCAAAGTGAAACTGGAATGGCTGTAAAATATCTTGTTGATTATTCTGAATACTGGTCTGGTATTTCAA
>Ga0194120_10010419_pt1 | contig 11480 bp, 9 predicted proteins | sample TA2MahCa65mmetaG_FD_148642 | JGI IMG/M metagenome (GOLD analysis project Ga0194120, IMG submission 148642) | Freshwater microbial communities from Lake Tanganyika, Tanzania - TA2015019 Mahale Deep Cast 65m | ecosystem: Environmental > Aquatic > Freshwater > Lake | place: Tanzania: Lake... | reverse complement strand
TCCATGCCCGGTCACTCCGATCACCTGCAACGTATTGAATCTTATATCATAATTGGCCGCTTTCGTCACGAATTGGTGCGGCCATCTGGGAAATGCGGGCTGATCTATGGGAACCGCGGCGACGACGTGCTCTATGGCAACCTCGACCGCGACACGCTCTATGGCGGAGCCGACAACGATACCGTCTTCGGCGGGAGCGACAATGACATCGTCTTCGGCAACATCGGCGCCGACTCCCTTGTCGGCGGCATCGGCAATGACCTGCTTCACGGCGGCCAAGGAACCGATACCGTGCAAGGCGGCGACGGTGCAGATACGATCAACGGCGGCGTGAATGACGATCTGCTTTCCGGCGGTGGCGGCGCGGACGTTTTCGAGCTCTCCACCTCCAACGGCCACGATACGATCGCCGACTTCAGCCACGGCGTCGACATCATCCGCCTCGCCCGCAACCTCAACAACAGCGGCATCGGCGATGCGGCTACATTGATCGCAACACGAACTAGCAGCGATGGCGCCGGACACGCCGTGATCGATCTGGGAGACAGCCACCAGGTTACTCTGCTTGGCGTCGCTCGATCGACTCTGACGGCGGCAGATTTTGCGTTCATCTAGGGTGCGGATCTCGAAGAGTGCTGGCTTGGCCTTGTGGCACAAGCGCCGTTTCGGCCCGCGCAGCCTCGACCCGGCTCGTCAAGACAGATCGGCGTCCGCGCGGATCATGTCGGCAGCTTTCTCGCCGATCATGATGCAGGCGGCGTTGGTGTTGCCGGAGACGACGGTCGGCATGATCGAGGCATCGGCCACGCGCAGTCCGCCGAGCCCGCGCACGCGCAACCGCTCGTCGACCACCGCCATGTCGTCATTGCCCATCTTGCACGTGCCCGAGGGGTGGAAGATCGTGGTGCCCGCGCGTCGTACGTAGTCGGCAATCTCCGCGTCCGACCGCACGTCGGGTCCGGGCATGTGCTCGGCCGCGATCCACGGGCTCAGCGCCTCGCTCGCGGCGATGCGGCGCGACAGCTTGAGGCCCTCGACCAGCATGGTCACGTCGCCCTCGGTCGCCAGGTAGTTGGGCCGTATCGCCGGCGGCGATGACGGATCCGCGCTCTTGAGCTCGATCGTGCCGCGGCTCTCGGGCCGCAACTGGCAGGCGCTGACCGTGAAGCCGGAGAACGGATGCAGCCCCGCGCCCGGCCGCTCCGCGCTGAACGGAATGACGTGGTACTGGATGTCCGGTGTCGCCAGCTCCGGCCGCGTGCGCACGAACATGCCGGCATAGCCCGCGCCGATCGTCAGCATGCCCTTGCGGAACAGCGCCCATTGCAATGCCATCACCGCCTGACGCGGCCGGCTCGCCATGATGTCGTTGAGCGTGACGGGCCGGGTGCAGCGGAACAGCGTGCGCGCCTGGTAGTGGTCCTGGAGATTCCTTCCGACACCCGGCAAGTCGCGGCGCACGGCGATTCCCATGGCGGCAAGATGCGCGGCCGGACCGACGCCCGAGAGCAGGAGAAGCTGTGGCGAATTGATGGCGCCGCCGCTCAAGATCACCTCGCGGCGGCAGCGCAGCTCGCGCTCCTCGCCGTCCTGCCGGTAGGCGATGCCGACCGCGCGCCCGTCCTCGATGATCACGCGGGTCGCGAGCGCATCGGTGACGACCCACAGATTGGGCCGGCGCAGCGCCGGCCGGAGATAGCAGGCGGACGTGCTCGAGCGCAGGCCGCGCCGCGTGGTGAGCTGGAAATAGCCGACGCCTTCCTGGCTTGCGCCGTTGAAGTCGTCGTTGCGTGGAATGCCGATCTCCTCGGCCCCGGCGATGAAGGCCTCGCAGATCGGATGGGGCCTGACGTCCGACACGCCCAATGGACCGTCGCCGCCATGGTAGTCGTCGCCGCCGCGCACATTGCCCTCGGAGCGCTTGAAGACGGGCAGCACGTCGTCCCACGCCCAGCCGGCGTTGCCGAGCTGGCGCCAGTGGTCGTAGTCCTCCGCCTGGCCGCGGATATAGACGAGGCCGTTGATGCTGCTGGTGCCGCCCAGCACCTTGCCACGCGGCCAGAAGATGCGACGCCCGGCGCAATTCGGGTCGGGCTCGGTCTCGTACATCCAGTTGACGCTGGCATCTGTCATGGTCCGGCCGTAGCCGAGCGGAATATGCAGCCACGGATTGCGATCGCGGCCGCCCGCCTCGATCAGCGCCACGTCGGTGCGGTGATCCTCGGTCAGCCGGGCGGCGATCACGGCGCCCGACGAGCCGGCGCCGACGACGATATAGTCGGCGATCACGCGCGAACCAGGAGCGTGACGCCGCCACAGATCATGGCGAGCGCCAGCACGTGCTGCCAGGTCATTGGCTCGTGCCAGATGAAATGCCCGAGCAGCGCGACCACGACGTAGCTGAGCGAGACGCTGGGAAAAGCGATCGACACGGGAATCCGGCCGAGCGCGAAGACATAGAGCAATGCGGCGAGACCATAGGCGCCGAGGCCGAGGATGGTCAGCGGACGCAGGAACTGATCGACGACGCCGGCGGCGCCATCCGCCCCCGCCTTGAGCAGCATCTGACCGGCGACGCCGATCAGGATTGCGCCGGCCAGCGCGCCGTAGTGCAGCATCGTCAGGTCGCCCGCCGCGCAGCCGGCGGCGCGCTCCTGATCGCGTCCTCGCTGCGGAAGACCTCGCGCACGATGGTCTGCGGCTTGCGGTTGACCGTGAGATAGAGCCTGCCGAGATATTCGCCGACCAGCCCGACGATGACCAGCTGCACGCCGGAGACCAGCAGCACAGTGACCATCAGCGAGCCCCAGCCGGGCGGCGTGTGAGTGATCAGCGCCTCGGCCGCAACCGCGATGGTGCCGACGAAGCCGCAGAAGCTGAGCAGGAGGCCGGTCAGCGTGCTGATTCTGAGCGGCATGACCGAGAAATTGAGGAACATATTGAGCCACAGGCGGATCAGGCGGCGCAGCGTGTAGTTGCTGCGGCCGAGCGCGCGCGGCAGGTGCTCGACCTTGATGCGGCCGACATTCTGCGTCACCTGCATGATCAGGCCGTCGACGTAGGGAAACGGCCCCTCGTAGCGCACCGCCTGCTCCGCGACGAAGGCACTGACGCACCGGAAGCTCGAGAGGTAGAGGTTCTTGGGCTTGTCGAGCAGGATGTCGGCGACCCAGTTGGTGAACTGGCTGCCCCAGTTGCGCCACGCCGCATGCTCCTTGGAGTCGTAGTAGGTGTAGACCGCGTCGTAGCCGTTGTTGCGCGCGTGATCGAGCAGCTTGATCACCTCGCTCGGCGGGTTCTGCAGATCGTCGTCCATGGTGATGATCCACCGGCCGCGCGCGTGGCGCAGCCCGGCCATGACCGCGTTGTGCTCGCCGAAATTGCGCGACAGGTTGACGAGCGTGATCGGCACCTTCGCCGTCGCCACCAGGTCCTTGCACACATCGAGGCTGTTGTCCGGGCTGCCGTCATTGACCAGCACGATCTCGAGGCCGCCGTCGACCTCGAGCCCGCTCAGCGCCTCGACGAGCTGCCCGACGGATTCGGCGCCGCGGTAGACCGGGACCACGATACTCAGCGTCGGGCGCAGCTCAGCCATGATGCGACACTCCTTGTGTGGCCGCCGTCCCCTGGGCGGATTTGACGGCGACGGCCATCACCGAACCGCCGAACGGGAGCGCGAAGCCGAGGCGCAGCCACCAGTTCTCGAGCGCCACGAAAGCGCGGAATAGTCTCTCGACGGGCCGCGGATAGATCATCACATCGCTGGCCGCGTCGCGTGGCGGAAACACTTTGCGCCGCAGCACCATGAGCGGGAACAGCACAGTGTTCCAGTAGGTCGCGCGGACCCGCTCGAAGCCGGCTGCGCGCAGCAGCGCGATCACGCGCGGCCGCGTGTAGCGGCGATGCTGGTGCACCCGCTCGTCGTGGGCGCCGCGCAACCACTGATAGGCCGGCAGGTTGACGAGCAGCGCTCCGCCCGGGACGAGGCAGCGGTGCGCCTCGCGCAGAGCCTGCGCCTCGTCGACGCCATCATGCGCCAGCACGTCGACACTGAGCACGACGCCGAACGCGCCGTCGCGAAACGGCAGCCGGTTGACGGTCGCTACGCAAATCGGCGCGCCGCTTTTGCGACGCGCGAAGGCGGCGGCGATCGGGTCGTAGTCCAAGCCCATGGACGGCCCCAGACGCGGCAACAGCCGCTGCAGCTTCGCAAGTAGTCCGCCAGTGCCGCAACCGGCGTCGAGAACGGCGCCGCCGGCGCCGGCGCCCGCCAGCAACGCGGCGACGTTGGCGTGGACCCCGTGGTACCACCACATCCGGTCCTCCGCCTCGTACATCTTGATGTATTCGGCCTGATCCATGTTGTCCAGGACCGCAGCCCGGCCGCACTCGTGGCGCGGCCAAGCCCGCGCGACGTCAGAAGCGCTGCGCGGTGGTCAGGGTGCGCACGATGTCACGCCGGTCGATCGCAACGGACAGCAACGTGTCCATGCGTTCGACGCGCGCCACCTCGGTGCCGGCCAGCGACTTGTGGCATTCCTCGTTGGTGAAGCTGATGAAGAATTCAGCCTCGCGCTCGCGGTCGGTCATGCGGAAGTTCGGCGGGAAATAGTAGGCGGCCGGCAGGGGCGGACCGCACACCTTGACCTTGAAGGTCATCGTGTCGAAGTCCTCACCGTACTGATCGCGCAGGTAAGCCTCGAGCTTCTCCACCGTCTCGGCATAGGAATTGGCCCAGTAGTCGATCTTGAACAGACCGACCGCGCCGTCGGTGCCGCCGATGAACTCGTTGTAGTAGACGTATTGGTTCGGGTGCAGGCGCACGAGGATCGAGGCGTGGAACGCGCCATAGGCAACCAGCAGCGCCACCAGCGCGCGCTGCGCCAGGAGCGGCTTCGGCAAATCGAGGGCGCGATCGAGCATGATGGCGGCGAGGCACGCGATCGGCGGAACCACGAAGAGGAAGTGGCGCATGCCGTCGAACAGGACAGCCTTGATGGCGACCGCGTAGGAGATCGGGAAGACCAGCGCAAACCAGACGACCAGATAGGCGAGCAGCGCGTGCCGGCCCTCGGTGCGCGCGCGCCGGGCCATGAGGCCGACGCCGAGCGTGAGCGCCGCCACGGTCAGCACCACGACCAGCTCCGGCATCTTGAGGACGACATGCACGGGCAGATAGGCGCGCGGCAGGTCCGCCTGATCGTAGTACTCGCCGGCGAACAGGGTCTTCCACGGGAAAGCGTGATGCGAGAATTCGGCCAATGCCGCCAGCGGATTGCTGACCGGCGCGTCCTGGGCCCACGGCCAGAACAGCAGCATCAGCGGATAGGCGACGACGACGGCAGGCGCGAGCACACGCCAGGCGAAGGTCCAGCACTGGCGGATGGCGAGCTTGAGATCGCGCGTGTCGAACAGTTCCCACGCGATCAGCACGCTGGCGACCAGCCCGAGGTAGCAGAACAGCAGCAGTCCGCCAACGCGCACGCCCAATGCAAAGCCCGCGGCGATACCGAACTTCACCGCCAGGCGAAGCGGCGGCCGCGGCAGCAGCGGAACCATGCGGACGATGTAGTAGAGCGCCCAGATGCTCGCGACGGCGAATGGAATGTCCTTCGGGTTGTTGAAGGAGTGACCGTAATAGGCGGGCGTCATGGCGAGCAGCAGGGCGGCGAGGAACGCCGCGCGCGGACCGGCAAGCGCGCGCGCCAGCTTCCAGCATCCGACGATGCCGGCGAGGCCGACCATGCCGTTGATCAGGTGGCGGGTCTGGTAGACGCCCAAGGGCGAGAACTTGTTGACCAGCGCCGCAATGAAATCGAACGCCCCGCCATAGAGGTAGAGGTTCCACCAGCTCAGCGCGGATTTGTCCTGAAACAGCGTCGCGTAATAGGAGAGGATGAGCTGGCCGTAGTAATTGTGGACGTCCTCGTCCCACGTCACGCCGTAGCCGTCATAGGTCGCGACCAGCAGCAGGGCGAACCCGCCGAAGAGAGCGAGCGCCATCGCGTGCCACGTCGTCTGCCGGTAGAGCGCCGCGCCCCAGGCGCGCAGCCGTACCCCAGCACCCATGAAATGAATCAAGTGCATCATCGGACCCGGCGTCGCCCGACTTCCCCCCAATGTCGCAGTCGGAGCCGATCGGATCGAAGCGGCCCCGCCTTCTCTTTTCCCGCCGCGCCGGACGCCACAGCGCCCACCGCGGCACCGTTTATCCCCGGAGGTTCGTGCCCTGTCAAGAGTGCGGTAGTGCAACCAATTGATGTCAAAGGAATAACGTCGCTCCTGCGTCAAGAGGGCGCCGCTGACAACGACCCAGACCCTGATGCTATTCCCATGTATCTGAAAGCAATTTTCGTCGTCCGGCGTTGTCAGGCATAGTCGCGCGGTTTCACGCGCTCGGTAACGTGGAGCGTCATGGTCTGGGTCCGCCGTGCGTCGATTGGCCTCATCCTCGTCCTGGCCGTCGCCGCGTCCGCCCTCTACGCGTGGCTTCGGCTGTCGCTGCCGCAATTGTCCGGCGAGATCGCGCTCGCCGGTCTCGACGCGCCGGTGGAGATTCATCGGGACGGTCAGGGGATTCCCGTCATTCGTGCCGGTTCAGAGCGCGACGCATACCGCGCGCTCGGCTTCGTCCATGCCCAGGACCGGTTGTGGCAGATGGAGCTGATCCGGCGCACCGGTGCCGGCCGCTTGTCCGAGCTCTTCGGCCAGGCCACGGTCGACGCCGACCGCTTCCTGCGCACCCTCGGCTTCATGCGTCTCGCCGAAGGCACGGTGGCTCAGCTCAGCCCGCCCTTGCGTCAGGCGCTCGAAGCCTATGCGGGCGGAGTCAACGCCTTCATCCGGCAGGCGAATGCGTTGCCGCCCGAATTTGCCGCGCTCGGCGCCACAGCCGAGCCGTGGCTGCCCGCGCACTCGCTGGTCTGGGGCCGGCTGATGGCGTACCAGCTCTCGAACAACTGGACAGACGAGCTGCTGCGCACGCGCCTCTCCACGAGACTGACGGCCGAACAGATCGAGGTGCTGTGGCCGGTCGAAGATGCGGCCACGCAGGTGCCGGTCGCGGACGCGGGCGCGGCGGCCGAAGTGCCGGCCTCGCTGGCCGACGCTCTGCTCGACCGGCTGCCGGCGTCACTGCGTCCCGTCGTCGCCTCCAATATCTGGGTGCTCGCCGGCTCGCACACGAGCACGGGCAAACCGGTGCTCGCCAACGATCCGCATCTCGGATTCAGCAATCCCAATCTCTGGTACCTGGCCCGGATCGAGACGCCAGAGCTCACGCTGTCCGGTGCGACCGTGCCCGGCACGCCCGTCCACCTGCTCGGCCACAACGGGCATATCGCATGGGGCTTCACGACCACGCACAGCGACACCCAGGACCTGTTCGTCGAGCGCCTGGCCGCGGACGACGACACGCGCTACCTGACGCCCGCGGGCACCGAAGCTTTCGCGGTGCGCACCGAGATCATCCGCCAGCGCGGCGGTGCCGACATTGCCCTGGTGGTGCGCGAGACGCGCCATGGTCCGGTCATTTCCGACATCGTCAGGCGAACCGAAGGCATGGCAGGAGCGAGCGACGTCGTGGCGCTGGCCGCCACTTCCCTGCTGCCCGACGATCGAACCGCAGAAGCCGTCTATCACCTCAACCGCGCGCGCAACTGGGAGGAGTTCGTCGCGGCGCTCCGCGACTTTCACGCCCCGCAACAAAACATCGGCTATGCTGATCGCGCCGGACATGTCGGCTTCCTCGCACCCGGACGCGTGCCGATCCGCAGGGCGGGCGATGGCCGCTATCCCGCACGGGGCGCGAGCGGCGAACGCGACTGGGTCGGCTTCGTGCCGTTCGACGCCCTGCCGCGCCACCTCGACCCGCCCAGCGGTCGCATCGTCAATGCCAACAACCGCATCGTCGAACCAAACTATCCGCATCTTCTTTCGACATTCTGGTTCCCGCCCTATCGCGCGCGGCGCATTGCCGAGGCGATCGAGGCGAAGCCGCGTCATGCCATCGCCGACGCCGCGGCGCTTCAGCTGGATCACATTGCCGTCGATGCGCGCGACCTGTTGCCGAACCTGCTGGCGGTACCGCCGCGCGGCGAACGGGAGAAGGCGGCGGTCGAGCTGCTCGCCAGGTGGGACTTCGCCATGGCGCGCGGACGCCCCGAGCCGCTGATCTACATGGCCTGGCTCAACGCGCTTTCGCGCGGCCTCTACGCCGACGAGCTGGGGCCGCATTTCGTCCAGCTGCGCGGCGCGCGAACGTTGGTCGTTCAACGCATGCTGACGCACGACCGCGTCTGGTGCGACGACATCGCGACGAAGCAGATCGAAAGCTGCGACGACGTCGTCGCGGCGGCGCTCTCGCGCGCGCTGGCCGAGCTGACGAGCTCCCATGGCAAGACGATGACCGACTGGCGCTGGGGCGACGCCCATCGCGCCATCTTCCGTCACGAGTTTTTCGGACACATTCCCATCCTGGGCAGCCTCACCGACATCGAGATCGCGACCGACGGCGGTGCGGAGACGGTCAACCGCGGCGATATGCCCGGTGGCACCGTCGATCCCTACCGCCACGTCCACGGCGCGGGCTTCCGCGCGGTCTACGATCTGTCCGATCTCGATCGCTCGCTGTTCATCCAGGCGACGGGCCAGTCGGGCCACCTGCTGTCACCGCACTATCGCGACCTCGTCGAGCGCTGGCGCGACGGCCATTATGTCCAGATCCCGGCCGAGCCGCGCGGGCCCGGCAACCTCCTGAGGCTGCGTCCGTCCCATTGGCGTCCATGATATGATCGCCGCCACCATGACCGCCTCTCCCCTGCCCGTCACTCTCGACATGATCCGCGCGGCCGAGGCGCTGATCGCGGGCCAGCTCATCCGCACGCCCACGGTCGAGGCGCCGGCGCTCAGCCAGCGCGCGGGCGCCACCATCTGGGCGAAGCTGGAGAACCTGCAGGTCACCGGCTCGTTCAAGCCGCGCGGCGCGCTCGTACGCATGAAGCAGCTCTCGCCGGCCCAGGCGCGATCGGGCGTGATCGCCATGTCGGCCGGCAATCATGCGCAGGGTGTCGCCTACCATGCCGGACGTCTCGGCGTGCCCGCGACGATCGTCATGCCGCGCGAAACGCCCTTCACCAAGGTCGAGCGCACGCGCGCGCTCGGCGCGCGCGTCGTGCTTCACGGCACCAACCTGACCGAAGCCTTCGACCACGCGCAACTGCTGGCCGAGAGCGATCAGCTCACCTTCGTCCATCCCTACGACGATCCGCACGTCATCGCCGGCCAGGGCACCGTCGCGCTGGAAATGCTGGCCGACGCACCCGCTCTCGACACGATCGTCGTGCCGATCGGCGGCGGCGGCCTGATCTCGGGCATCGCCATCGCGGCCAAGGCGCTCAAGCCGGGCATCGAGATCGTCGGCGTCGAAGCCGAGCTCTATCCCTCGATGTACCAGGCGATCAACGGTCTGCCCGCCTCCTCCGGCGGCCAGACCATCGCCGAAGGCATCGCGGTCAAGTCGCCGGGCCGGCTCAACCGGCAGATCGTCGAGCGCCTGGTCGACGACATCATTCTGGTCGGCGAGAGCGCGATCGAGCGCGCCGTGCAGATCCTGCTCGAGGAGCAGAAACTGGTGGCCGAGGGTGCCGGCGCCGCCGGGTTCGCCGCGATCCTCGACCGTCCGGACCGGTTCCGCGGCCGGCGGGTCGGCTTCGTGCTGTGCGGCGGCAACATCGATGTCCGCCTGCTCGCCTCGGTCGCCATGCGCGGCCTGGTGCGCGACGGCAGGCTGGTGCGCCTGCGCGTCGAGATCAGCGATTCGCCGGGCACGCTGGCGCGCGTCGCCGGGCTAATCGGCGAGTGCGGCGGCAACATCATCGAGATCTATCACCACCGGCTGTTCCAGGACGTACCGGTCAAGCTCGCCGAGCTCGACGCGGTGATCGAGACGCGCAACGCCGACCATGTGCGCGACATCACGCAGCGCCTCGCCGCCGCCGGCTTCCGCGCGCGCGTGCTCGGCTCGACAAATATCGGCGGCGAGACGATCTGAGCGCAGTCATGGACGAGGGGGCAGGCCAGCAAGCGCTGTGCACGGCGCGTCTCGTGCTGCGTCAATGGCGAGAATCCGATCTCGCGCCGTTCGCTCGCCTCAACGCCGATCCACGCGTCATGGAACATTTTCCGTCGACGCTCGACCGTGCCGCCAGCGACGCGGTGGCGACGCGCATCCGCGACAGCATCGCGCAACGCGGCTTCGGCGTCTGGGCGGTCGAAATCCGCGGCGGCGCCAACTTCATCGGCTTCGTCGGGCTGACCGAGCCGAGGTTCGAGGCGCACTTCACGCCGTGCGTCGAGATTGCCTGGCGCCTCGCGCACGACCATTGGGGACGCGGCTATGCCACGGAGGCGGCCGAGGCCGCGCTCGCCTATGGCTTCGTTCGGCTCGGCCTCGAAGAGATCGTCGCCTACGCCGTCAAGGCGAATGCGCGATCGCGCCGAGTCATGGATCGCCTGGGCATGACCTATGCCACAGGACAGGACTTCGATCATCCAGTGCTGTCCGAGGGGCATCCGCTCCGCCGCCACGTGCTCTACCGCCTGTCGCGCGCCGCCTGGCGGGCGGGTCGGGCGTCGCCCGAGGCGCCTCAGTCCCCAAGGCCGCGATAGGCGCCGCGGTAATAGAGCAAGGGCCGCCCGTCCTCGCGGTGGGCGAGCGTCAGCACGCGGCCGAGCAGGATGACGTGGTCGCCCCCCTCATAGACGGCCTCGCGCGCGCATTCGAGATTGGCCAGGCAATCGATCAGCACGGGCACGCCGCTGTCCCACGTGGCGTGCGGCACGTCGTCCCATCGCTGGCCCACCGACCGCGCAAAGCGCTGCGACAGCTCGCGCTGGCTGTCGCACAGCACGTTCACGACATAGTGAACGGCGTCGCGGAAGACCGGGTAGGAACTGGCCGCGCGGTCGATTGAAAACAGGATCAACGGCGGATCGAGCGACACCGAGTTGAACGAGTTGACCGTCACCCCGACCGGCTCGCCGGCGGGCGAGCGTGCGGTCACCACCGTGACCCCTGTGGCAAAACAGCCCAGAGCGTTACGAAAAAGGCGCGGTTCGATGGTCATTTGCGCAACGATTGCGGGTCGGCCGGCAAGCTGGCGGCAGAGCGGTTGAGGGGCCTCGGCGGCCCGGAACGGCCGGTCAGTGCACACCAAATCCAGGGCGACCGCCGGTTCGCTGGCATGGCGCGGCTCACTATCGGCCCCGGCCGCGCTGCCCGTCAAGTTGCCCACGCCGGGGGCGGCGGTCGCCGAACCGGGGCAATCCCGCCAAATAGCCAATGATTAATTAGGGCTCCTCGACGTTTCAGATGGAATTGAAGAGATCGGGGAGCGGTGCGCCGAGCAGGTAGATGATGGTGACGTAGGTCGCGGTCTTTCTGTAGCCGCGCGCCCGCGCGCGGGCGGCCTGGAACA
>Ga0194120_10010417_pt1 | contig 11482 bp, 9 predicted proteins | sample TA2MahCa65mmetaG_FD_148642 | JGI IMG/M metagenome (GOLD analysis project Ga0194120, IMG submission 148642) | Freshwater microbial communities from Lake Tanganyika, Tanzania - TA2015019 Mahale Deep Cast 65m | ecosystem: Environmental > Aquatic > Freshwater > Lake | place: Tanzania: Lake... | reverse complement strand
CTATTTCCAATGCATGATATCTCCGTTATGGGCATTTTACCTGTCATCAAGAATTTACCAAAAATTCTTTTCCGTATTTCTCAAACCATCGCCGCCATCGTCTCATCCTCTCCGTCCTGTCTGATTATTATCGACTCGCCAGATTTTACGCATCGCGTTGCCAAGCGCGTTAGAAAAATTGCCCCATCAATTCCAATTATTAATTATGTTAGTCCAACGGTGTGGGCTTGGCGATCTGGTCGCGCAAAGAAAATGTGCGCCTATATAGATTGCGTTCTGGCTTTATTTCCTTTTGAGCCGGAAGCCTATCGTCGCTTATCAGGTCCTAGATGCGTTTATGTCGGACATCCTTTGTTAGAGCACACGCCGGCTTATAAAACTCAAGAATTAGAAAAAACAAAAAATGCTTTTATCATCATGCCAGGTTCCCGTGTGGCTGAAATCAAGCGCATGGCGCCCATTTATGGCGCTGTCGTTGATCTGCTAAAATTTGATATTAAAGACCTGGACATCGTTTTGCCTGTAGCTCCAAATATGGAGCAACTCCTTCTTCAAGAGATAAAAAAATGGACTGTTGAGCCCCGGTTGATATCGCAACCAGAAAAATCTGCTTATTTCGAGAAGGCTCGTTTAGCTTTAGTTACTTCCGGCCTAGCAACGCTTGAATTGGCGTTGAACCAGGTCCCAATGGTTGTCGCCTATAAGGTTTCTTTTATTGAATATTTTTTTAGATTTTTGATTAAAGTAAATTCAATTGTATTACCTAATCTCGTTGTTGAAAAAAACTTTATTCCAGAATTTATTCAAGATAGAGCAACAGCAAAAAATCTTGCTCAAGCCGTTAAAGAGCTGTTGGTGGATGAGGAGAAGCGTCGCCAGCAGATTTTAATGTTTGCGCGCGTTTATGAGAAGCTTTCCTTCTCTGGCGCCAAGCCAAGCGATCGGGCTGCTGAAGTTATCATGGAATATTTAAGGTAAAGGCTTTACCTTTGCTGCTTTTTTCTATGTAGTGAACAAAGGTTCAGGGGCCGTGTGGTTTAACGAAACATCCTCGTATTCAGGCTGAAGGGTTCAATGTTTTCAAAATTTTCTAATAAAAATTACTTCATGCGGAAGACGCTTGGGTCCCTTCATATAGACGGCGCAACACAGTCTGGGGGCTTAAAAAAGGCGTTGGGATGGGCCTCGCTGCTCTCGCTTGGCATTGGAGCCATTATCGGAGCGGGTATTTTTGTGCTGACGGGCACGGCGGCCGCGAAATATGCAGGTCCGGGGATTATGATTTCCTTTTTGCTCTCAGGGCTAGCATGCACCTTTGTTGCGTTGTGTTATGCGGAATTAGCCTCTCTCATCCCCGTTTCGGGAAGCACCTATACTTATACTTACGTTGCGCTTGGTGAAATCTTTGCCTGGTTTATTGGCTGGAACCTTGTTTTAGAATATGCGGCGGGCGCCGCCACTGTAGCTGTCGGATGGGCTGGATATTTTAATCGTGTTGTTCAAGGCTTTGGCTTTTCATTGCCGCCGCAATTAACCTCGGGTTATTTTTCATATCTCTCATCGCATGGGACGAGCACGGGTGGCGTTTTTAATCTTCCCGCTGCCGGGATCATTCTAGTTCTTACCGCGATCCTAGTGCGAGGCACGACAGAGTCGACACGGTTTAATAATATTATTGTCGCTATTAAAACGACAGTCGTGCTGATGGTTATTTTCTTTGGCTCAAGCTACATTAATCAGGACAATTGGTCGCCGCTCATTCCTGAAAATACGGGTGAATTTGGCGTATTTGGCTGGTCAGGTGTGGCGCGTGGCGCTTCAGTTGTTTTCTTCGCTTATATTGGATTTGACGCCGTTTCAACAGCAGCGCAAGAGGCGCATACGCCCCAGCGTGATGTTCCAATTGGCATTCTTGGCTCTTTATTAATTTGCACGGTTCTTTATATCGCCGTTGCAGCTGTAGCGACAGGGGTGGTGAATTATAAAGAGTTAGGCGTTCCAGATCCAATTGCCCTAGTTATGGATCATACAGGTAAGCCTTGGGTTTCATGGGTAGTAAAGATAGGCGCTCTTGCAGGCCTTACTACGGCGATACTCGTTCTGCTCTTTGGGCAAACGCGTGTGTTTTATTCTATGGCGCATGATGGGCTGTTGCCGAAAGTCTTCGCTAAACTTCATCAAAATTATCATACGCCGGCAACAAGCCAGATTCTCATTGGTGTGTGTGTCGCCCTGGCAGCCGGCTTGCTGCCCATAGATATTCTAGATGAAATGGTGAGCATTGGCACGCTCGCGGCTTTTTCAGTAGTTTGTGTGGCTGTAATTTATTTGCGCCAAAAACTCCCAGATATGCATCGTCCGTTTCGTGCGCCGGGTCTTCCCTGGATTCCCGCTTTGGGGATCTTATTTTGTCTTGCGCTCATGGTCGCTTTGCCCTGGGAAACATGGGTCAGACTGTTGGTTTGGACAGCATTTGGCTTTGCAATTTACTTTTTGTACGGCGTTCACCACGCTAAGCGGAGTTAACCGCCCGTGCGATCCTCTCCAGTAATTGTTTGGTTTCGAAATGATTTAAGAATTGCCGATAATCCGGCTTTGGCTGCTGCGACGGAAACTGGCGCGCCGGTTGTCGCGCTCTATGTTCTCGATGACGCGGCTCCGGATTTATGGCGCAGGGGCGCCGCAAGTCGTTGGTGGCTCCATCACTCGCTTCAATCCTTATCAGAAACACTGCAAGAATTAGGGATACAGCTCGTCTTGCGTCAGGGCAGGGCGGAGTTTTTGATTGAAGATCTTGCCGTAAAAATTGGGGCGACAAAGATTTATTGGAACCGTCTCTATGAGCCCTGGGCCATGGAGCGGGATAGCTTAATAAAAACCCAGCTCAGAAATCAGAATATTGAAGCGCAAAGTTTTAATGCGTCACTCCTGTTTGAACCGAGTCATTTAAGAAACAAACAGGGTGAGGTCTTCAAAGTATTTACCCCATTTTGGCGAGCATGCCTGGCGGCCGCAGCCCCGCAGTCCCCGCTCGCTGCGCCGAAAAAATTAAATTCCTTCAGTGGAGTTGAGAGCGATATTTTATCACAATGGACTCTAACGCCGCGTCGACCTGATTGGGCGAAAGCTTTCTCTGCTTCCTGGGAGGTGGGTGAAGCGGCTGCGCTTAATAAACTTAAATTATTTTTATCTAAAAAAATTATTTCATACAAAATAGATCGTGATTTTATGGCTAAAGAGGGTGTTTCACGCCTCTCGCCCCATTTACATTTTGGAGAAATTTCGCCGCGTCAAATTTGGTTTTTAACACAAAAAAAAATGCCAAATTCTTCCGAGGCTTTTCTGCGCGAAATTGGCTGGCGCGAATTTTGTTATCACTTACTCGTCGCCAATCCGCAGATGCCTAGTCAACCGCTAGACCGAAAATTTGGTCGATTTGCCTGGCGGGAAGATGTTGTGGGGCTGGAAGCCTGGCAAAGGGGTCAAACGGGTTATCCCATTATTGACGCTGCAATGCGCGAGCTCTGGGTGACAGGATATATGCATAATCGCGCCCGAATGGTCGCAGCGAGTTTTTTAGTCAAGCATTTACTCGTTCCCTGGCAGGAAGGCGCGCGTTGGTTTTGGGATACACTGGTCGACGCGGATCTTGCCAATAATAGCGGCGGCTGGCAGTGGGTATCTGGATGCGGCGCGGACGCAGCCCCTTATTTTCGGGTGTTCAACCCGGTTATTCAGGGAGAAAAATTTGATCCAGAAGGCGCTTACGTCCGCAAATATGTCCCAGAAGTGTCGAAATTGCCGAAACGGTTTATCCACCGGCCTTGGGAAGCGCCTTCAGAGGTTTTGCAAGCTGCGGATGTCGTATTAGGCAAAACATATCCCCACCCAATTGTAGATCATGTCTTTGCGCGTCAACGCGCGTTAAAAGCTTATGAAAATCTTCGACTAGAAAATACGAACGCCTAAAAGCTAGGAACAGTCAGAAAATGGTGAGCGTAAATCAATTGAGCTCAAGGTGATGTTGATCGCATGAGCAATCAAATTAAGCCTTTTGACGATATCAGAGCAATGCTTGAAACTTTTCCAGACGCCGCCCAAGCAGCTGTGGAAGAAGTCAGAGCGCGTGACCGGCAACTTACAAAACCTGCGGGTGCGCTAGGCCGGTTGGAAGAACTTGTTGAATGGCTTGCCGCTTGGCAGAATCGCGCTGCGCCTCAAATCGATCGACCCATGGTTGCAATTTTTGCTGGCAATCACGGCGTTGTTGATCAAGGCGTTTCCGCCTTTCCAGCCATTGTTACCCAACAAATGGTTGGTAATTTCACCACAGGCGGCGCAGCAATTAATCAAATCTGTAGAACGCTGGGTATTGGCTTGAAGGTCTATGAATTAGCGCTTGAAAAACCCACGCGCGATTTCACTCTCGAGCCCGCTATGGAAGAGCGGGAGGCCGCGGCAACCTTAGCCTATGGCTTTGAGGCCATTGACGGTGGCGTAGATTTATTGGCGCTGGGTGAGATGGGTATTGGCAATACAACCAGCGCCGCGACAATTTATGCTGCTTTGTATGGCGGGGAAATTACTCAGTGGGCTGGCCGAGGCACGGGTGTTGACGAGGCAGGATTCAAACGAAAATTAGCTGTAATTGAAGCCGCTTTGCGATTGCATAAAGGTTATTTGGCAGATCCTTTGGAAATTTTGCGAAGAGTTGGAGGACGCGAGATTGCCGCTCTCATGGGGGCGATTTGCGTAGCGCGAGTCAAACATATTCCGGTTGTGCTCGATGGCTATGTTGTGTGCGCTGCAGCAGCGCTCTTACACGCGTTAAACCCCCGTAATATTGATCATTGCGTAGCAGGACATCAGTCCGCGGAAAGCGGGCATGCGCAAGTATTAAAAATCCTTGGGAAAAACCCCTTATTGCAGTTAAATATGCGGCTTGGCGAAGGTTCTGGCGCCGCTTTATCGATCGGCTTGATTAAATCGGCGCTTGCGTGCCATCAGGGGATGGCGACCTTTGAAGCTGCTGGGGTAACTGATAAAGACCTTGGCGTGTAAAATCTTTTCAAAGATGCGCCATGATCAGTTGATTGGCATGAATAGGGTTGATGCATTTTATGAATTTTCCAATGGAATTTATTTATTGTTCTAGCCTTTGTATTTTTTTATTAGCTGGTGTCGCCTTTTACCATGCGCGATTATTTATATTAACTAAAGATTGGCTTCCAATTGTTTATTTTAGTTTAAGTATAGGCCTAATTTATCTTTATTTATTGCGACTCTTTAAATTTGATGTCAGGTTTGAGTCTACTTGTTCGTTTTTCTTTCTTCTTCTATCTTGTATCATTATAGGGCTTTCCTATTTGCGCCGCAAAGTTAACGGTGCCTCGGGCTTTTCATCTGGCGCGATGATCGTGCAAGCGGCAGCATTGTCTTATCTTTTTGCGCCAAAACAGTATGTGTCTTTTTTTTCAGGGATCTTTTTGCTCTATTTTACAGCGCAAGCTTTTTTATCCCTAAGAGGCGTTGAGCAGGCCGTTGAACCCAATGCTTTGGGGATTAATACGCGGCCGCCTTTGCGTCGGCCTAAGCGGATTAGAGGCGCGAATGAGTATAGTTTAGCGATCCTCTCTTTAGCCTTTTGTTATATCCTCTTAGGCATGCTTCTCTTGAAAGAAGTTTCGCCACCAGCGCTAACAGAGAATGTTTTACCTATTGAGGAAAAAAATCCTGTTGAAGAGCAAACAGAACAATCTCTCTCAGATCAAAATGAAACGTTGCCGACAACTGGTGAAAACAATGCGGCTGCGTCAGACAACAGGCCTAATGGCGCAAGATTGGTCTATACTGCATTAAAGGGCGAAACATTAAAGCAGATTTGTCAAAAAATTTATGGTAATCAGAAACATTTACCGCAGTTGATCCGATTAAATCCAAAGTTTAAGCAGCGTCAGAAACTTCATGAAGGCGAGCTTATTCATCTGCCATCGCCTGTGACGACCTTAAAATAAGTTTAAGAAAAAGAAATAATTTCACGCTCAGTTATGAGATAATCTAGTCGCTGATCATGAGGCTCTGTTGGCACTTGATCAATTTCCTGAAGTGCATAGGCAAGGCCAATTGCTGTTATATTTTTTCTATTGCGGAGTTTAGTGAATGTTGCGTCATAAATGCCGCCGCCATAACCCAGACGAAATCCTCGTCTATCAAAGGCGGCAAGAGGCGCAAAGATAATATCAGGTTCGATGAGGGCTTTATTGTCTGCTGGCTCAGAGAGGCCATAAGGACCTTTAACCAGCTCATCTCCGGGCTCAAATTTCCTAAACACGAGCGGCTGCTTGACCCGATGCATAATTGGCAGGCTAATCGTGTGACCTTGTAGCGACAGCGCGTCAATCAAAGGGCGCGTATTGATTTCGCTTCGAATGGGCCAGTAGAGCGAAATGAGCGGGTTGGTTGAAGGATAAAGCGCAATTATCGGCTTGAGACAGGATAGGCTGTTTTTTGCCAGCTCTTGGGCGGCCTGATGGGCTTCCTCATGCGTAACCAGATCGCGTCGCGCTAAGCTATGACGTCGGAGAAACTGCTTATCATCTTTCATGTAATTATTAATAATGCCAGAGACATGATGCGTGCGGGCCACATGAACCGTGGGACATCGATCCCGGGAACCTACAACGTAGGTGGGCGCCGTGTGACCAAGCCCACGAGCAAGATCAGGGACAGCTCCCTTTAGGATCGATAAGGCCCCGGGGAATAATAGTCCTACACGAGTCCCGCAGCGCCGCTTAACTTAACTAGCTCTTCAAGAGTGTGAGCGCTAGGCTTGGTTAAGCGAATTCTTTTTCTCTGGGATGATTTTTGGCCTGAAATTTTTGCCCAACGTCCGATAAGCGTTTGATGCGCGTTAGGGTAAAAAGACCAAAAGGCGCCAAGAGCCGACGGTCGAGAAGCTTCATATCTTCACGCTGATCGATCCAATCGCCAATGATCGACCAGGGAAATTGTAGGCGCCAGCCGAGTTTTGGGGCGATATGTTTAGCGAGCCAGGGCTCCAGCATGGAGAGCATGTCGTCTTCATTGCTGACATGATTCACCAGGATAATCTCTCCGCCTGGTTTCACAACGCGCGCCAATTCATCCAAAATCGCCTCTGGCACTGGAGCTACGGGCAATAAGTAGGGGGCGACAACGCAGGTGAAGGTATCGTCCGGAAAGGCAAGTTGCGTTGCGTCCATCAGCAACAAGCCGGGGACATTTCTCAAACGCTCGCGCTTGACCCGTTCTTTTGCGCGCAGGAGCATAGGCTCGCATAAATCAATGCCGGTCACTTCAATATGGGAGGCAAACATTGGCAATTCCAAACCCGTGCCAACGCCTACGTCTAAGACCGGCCCGCCGATTTCTGAGGCGATTGCGGCAATTGCTCGACGACCTGGGCGCAGGACAACGCGGAAGGTCATGTCATAAAAGGGAGCCCATCGCGCATATGCTTCCGCAGCATAGGGGACCTCAACATTATCGTTTTGAACGGAGTCGTTGAGGGCAAAGTCTCTGGCTTCACTCATGCGCTAGCTCTTGAGGTGTTTGTAGGGGGCTGCAGGGGTGTTGTGAAAGAAGCGCTCCCAGTATCGCCTGTTTCTGCGACAGCAATAAAACCACCGCCTAAAACCCGCGCGTGTTCCTCTTCGCCGTCATAAAATACACATGCTTGACCCGGTGAGACGCCAAATTCGCCGCTTTGAAAGACAACCTTCACACTCATGTCAGCATCTATAAAAAGACGGGCGGGGAGCGGCGGGCGGGTCGATCGCACCCGGGCCATGACAACGAGGCCTTGTGGCGGCACGTCTTTTAATTCGCCGTCGCCAATCCAGTTGACGTCCCTCAAGCGAACTGAGCGCGTTTCAAGGGCCGCATGAGGCCCAACGATAACTTCCGCTTTGCTCGCGTCGATTTTAACAACAAAGAGCGGCTCTGCGTCACGGCCGGTAACGCTCGCGCCTAAGCCAAGGCCACGTCGTTGTCCCACAGTATAATGTGCGACGCCAGCATGACGCCCCAGGATGCGTCCATCAAGATGAACAATATTTCCTGGCGTGATGGCTTCTGGCGCAAGGCGGGCCACAACATCCGTGTAACGCCCATTTGGCACAAAGCAGATATCCTGACTATCCGCCTTATCTGCGACCGAAAGCCCATAATGGCGCGCTAATTCCCGCACTTGTGATTTAGAATAATCGCCGAGTGGAAAAAGGAGCATGCGCAATTGTTCGCGCGTTGTCGCAAAGAGAAAATAGCTTTGATCGCGGGCTGCGTCTTTTGCGCGATATAGCGCGCGAAAACCAGAGGCATCCTCTCTTGCTGAAATATAATGTCCCGTTGCAAGCCAATCTGCGCCGAGATCTTTTGCGGTAGCAAAGAGATCAGCAAATTTGATAAATTGATTGCAGGAAATACAAGGGACTGGCGTTTCGCCTCTTGCATAAGAGGCGGCAAAACCATCAATTACTTTTTCCCGAAACTTTGTCTCATAGTCGAGGACAAAGTGGGGAATGCCGAGGCGTGCGGCGACCGCGCGCGCATCTTGGATATCTTGACCTGCGCAGCAAGCTCCCTTGCGATGTGTTGCTTCTCCATGGTCATAAAGTTGAAGGGTGACGCCGACGACGTCATAGCCTTGATCCTTGAGCAAGGCGGCGACCACGCTGGAGTCGACTCCGCCGGACATGGCGACAACGACACGCGTCTTCTCTGGCGCTTGCGTCATCGCCGTGAGGCTAGAGGGCGCGCACACAGTCATTGGGCGGACCGCACAGGCATCCGGCGGCGGAGAAGTTTATGACGCGTCATCAGACCGAACTAAGATGTTGAAAACTGCCCGAACGCTCATTTAGACATTCCCATGGTCTGACGCAATCTCGTTAAAAGACGATCCGTTGTCTTTTCCGTGTCATATTGTTCCTAGCGGCTGCGGCTGCTAAGACCCGCCGGAAATCAAAACCATGAGGTGGGGTCGATGTCAGCAATGAAACTTCTGGCGGGCAACTCTAATCGCGCGCTCGCTGAGGCAATTGCCGCCCATCTCGATATTTCTCTCTGCCGCGCTCACGTTCGTCGCTTTGCAGATGGCGAAATATGGGTAGAAGTGCTTGAAAACGTTCGAGGACAGGATGTTTTCATGATCCAGTCCACTTCAGCCCCGGCCAATGATCATTTGTTAGAGCTGTTAATCATGGCGGACGCCTTACGACGGGCCTCGGCGCGCCGGATCACAGCTGTCATTCCCTATTTTGGCTATGCGCGTCAAGATCGTAAACAAGGCCCACGAACCCCAATCTCGGCCAAATTGGTCGCGAATTTAATTACCCGCGCGGGAGTAGATCGGATTTTAACGGTTGATTTACATGCCGGCCAGCTCCAGGGATTCTTCGATATCCCCACAGATAATCTCTTTGCGGCGCCCGTTATGGTGGCGGATATCAAATCCCATCGCGAACTCAAAAACACCATGGTCGTTTCCCCTGATGTGGGGGGTGTGGTGCGCGCGCGCGCTCTAGCAAAGCGAATTGACGCTCCATTAGCCATCGTCGACAAGCGTCGCGAACGGGCAGGAGAGTCTGAGGTGATGAACATCATCGGCGACGTGTCTGGCTGCAACTGTATTTTGATCGATGATATTGTCGATTCCGGCGGGACTTTATGTAATGCCGCTGAGGCATTACTGGCAGCCGGCGCAGCAAGCGTTCATGCTTATATCACCCATGGCGTGCTGTCTGGCGAAGCAGCCGCGCGGATCGCTGCATCAAAATTAAAAGAACTCGTCATTACCGATACAATTCGCGCGACAGAGCTTGTTCAGTCTGCGGCTAATATACGCGTGATCCCAATAGGTTCTTTAATTGGCGAAGCCATTGCGCGCACCGCGCGTGAAGAGAGCGTGTCGAGCTTGTTTGATTAATGCGATCGGCTGTTCCGCAACGGTTTAACCTTGCTCACTATTGTCTGGCGGAAAACGCCCGGCTTCATCCGGAAAAAATCGGATTAACAGTAGTTGGCGATGAGCATGTTCAGTGCTGGTCTTATGCGCAACTTGATTTAAAAGTTAGGCAATTAGCAGCAGGTTTTAAAACTCTAAATTTAAAACCAGGCGCTCATATTATGATCCGCATGGGTAATGAAGCCAACGCCGCCTTAGCCTATTTTGCTGCAATTGCAGCAGGCTATGTTGCGTTCCTTGCTTCCGCTCAACTTACTTTCGACGAAGCAGCCTTTTTACTGCAAGATTCAGAGGCTCAAGCGCTTATTCTGGGCGCCTCTTTTAGTCATGAAAATCATGTATCGCCAGGCGTTGTGATTTTGTCGCCACAGGCGCTCGACGCCTTATTTCTTTCTGAACCAATTGCAGATTATGAAGATACTGCAGGGCAAGATCCCGCCTATCTTGTTTATACCTCTGGGACCACTAGCCGTCCCAAAGGCGTTTTGCATGCCCATCGCGCCGCATGGGGGCGTCGACCGATGCTTACGCATTGGACAGGTCTTCGATCACAAGATGTTATGCTTCATGCTGGCGCAATCAATTGGACCTATACGCTCGGCGTGGGCGTGGTCGATCCTTTGTCTGTCGGCGCCGCTGCGGTCCTCTATAACGGTAAGTCAGATCCGTCAGTCTGGCCGCGTCTTATTGAGCGCTATGGCGTTTCTGTTTTTGCCGCAGTGCCAGGCGTGTTTCGGCAAATACTCAAATATGGCGCGTTAGAAGAATATAATCTGTCATCGCTCAGACATGGGTTGTCTGCTGGCGCGGCATTGCCGCAAAATTTATCTCTCGACTGGCGTAAAAGAACTGGAAAAGAAATTTTCGAAGCTTTTGGCATGAGTGAAATTTCTACTTTCATTTCCAGTGGACCGCTCACGCCAATCAAAACCGACTCTCCCGGCAAGGCGCAGCCGGGCAGAGTTGTGGCGGCTTTGCCAGTTGAGAGCGGGGATGTTCCGTTGGGTTCTGGGCAAACGGGCCTATTAGCGATCCGGCGCGATGATCCAGGAATGATGCTGGGTTATTGGAAGCGCCAAGAGGAAGAACAACAGGCTTTTCGTGGCGAATGGTTTGTTTCCGGCGATCTCGTGGAATTTGACGAGGATGGCTATATGTGGCGGCATGGCCGCGCGGATGAAGTGATGAATGCAGGTGGATTTAGAGTTTCTCCTGCTGAGGTTGAAAAATGTTTGCTGACTTTCCCTAATGTTGCTGAGGCAGCGGTTGCTGAACGCGCGGGTCGAGATGGAGAGACAACAATCATTAAGGCCTATGTTGTGATGCGTGAAGCAGCCCCTGCCGATGAAATCGCTATCTTAGCTCATTGCCAGAGCCATCTTGCAGCTTACAAGCGTCCCAAAGTTGTCGTTTTTCTCGAGTCTTTGCCTAGAAACGCGAATGGTAAGCTCAATCGCGATGCTTTAGCGTAGTAGAGCT
>Ga0194120_10010416_pt1 | contig 11484 bp, 7 predicted proteins | sample TA2MahCa65mmetaG_FD_148642 | JGI IMG/M metagenome (GOLD analysis project Ga0194120, IMG submission 148642) | Freshwater microbial communities from Lake Tanganyika, Tanzania - TA2015019 Mahale Deep Cast 65m | ecosystem: Environmental > Aquatic > Freshwater > Lake | place: Tanzania: Lake... | reverse complement strand
GCGGCGTGGCGGAGGCATTGTTCGGCATCCCCGAGGACATGGCGCGGCAGGCCTGGCTCAAACTGCCGGAAGACATTCGGGCCGCCCTGACCGATCTCTACGCAACGGCCGAGCACAGGTCAAAGCATCCTGAGCCGCCCAAGATAACGATCGTCGAAGGCAGCCTTCTTGATCAACTGGACTGCGATGGGCCGGTCAATTCCGCCAACGAAAATCTCCGGGCCGGATCCGGGGTATGCGGTGCGATACACGCAGCCGCAGGACCCGAGCTTGAACCCCATAGCCAGACGCTGGCCCCACTGGCATTAGGCGCAGCCGTTTCCACGCCCGGATTCCGCTTACCCCAGCGCAAAATCATTCATACCCGTGGACCGAAATACTTATTCGATCCCGAACCGGCGAAACACCTGGAAAGGGCGCTGATGAATACGCTCCGGGTCGCTGATCAAGAAAAACTGGCCCGAATTGCCATCCCCGCCCTCTCGATGGGGGCCTATGCCTACCCGCCACACGAGGCTGTCCCGATTCTGGTAGATGCCGCGCGAAGCATGGCGCCTCATCTTCATCATGTTCAGGAAATCCGCTTTGTTGCCTTGAGTACGGAGTTGACGGGGGTGTTTCGTGAGGCCATTAAATCCGAGCGCACAGATCAGGCGTGAGCGCGCTCATGCACATTGATCGCGCCAGCCGAAGTACACGCCTACTGCGAGAACCACAGCCAGGAGGGCCAGCAAGAGGATCTTGAAGATGGAGACCCAGACGGACAGCGTCCCCAGTTGCAGCAGAGCAATGACAGCGGCCAGGGCCAATAGGACATACCAAACCATAGAGACTCCTTTCATGTGACGGAAAAGTGCGGTGAAAAAAAAGAGAAAGCCCCACAGACCAGGGCGGCCAGCGGGGCTTTCTGAGGGTTGCGACGCTTACATATTTATTGAGCCCTAAGCGTCGCCGATGGCTCTTGGTATCCGGGGATCAGGGGGAGTGCCAAACAAACAGCGGCTGGCTATGACGGCGTGGTTCTAGTTCTGAAACGCACTAGAATGAGGGAGTAAGCGACGCGATAGTCGAAAAAATAGGGAATTAACCGGCGCAGAGGCTCATCTGGTGAGACTCCCGGGTGCAAAACTACCCCCGTATATTCATCAGCGCCAATCACTTGCTTTATGGCTCTGCGACCGCCCTTCGATGGACGATATACCAGCTTTCTGGCACCATGCCGGCACTGCACAGTGCTTTTTTTGTTGGGTATTTTGAAACTAGAGAAAAGACTGCCTCGACGATGAGTTTTCCAGCTGCTGCCCTTGAATTGCCGCTTGCCTGCTATACGGACATGCACGCTGACATTCAGGATAAAAAATCAATTTCAGAGCAGTGGAGGGGCATTGTCCGTGGCATCCGTGATGAATATATTGACCCGACTCATCGTTTTCCTTGGGTAGTCGGCTTTTCGGGTGGGAAAGACAGCACTGTCGTTGCACATGGTGTTTTCGAGGCGCTCCAGTCCATTCCGCCATCTCAGCGTACCCGCGAAGTGCACATCGTTTCCAACGATACGATGGTGGAAAGTCCCTTGGTTACGGCTCATCTCGACGTAGTAACTAAGCACATCGAGGCCGCAGCCCTGAATTTGAACCTTCCTGTCACCGTTGCCCGAACATTTCCCGAGCCGGACAAGACTTTTTGGGTGCTGCTAATCGGCAAGGGTTACCCGAGCCCGAACCTGACGATGAGGTGGTGTACGGATCGGTTGAAAATTCAACCAACAAGCGGATATATCAAACGCAACATTTCTCAGTATGGCGCTGCCATTGTTGTTCTCGGTGTTCGGCGAGATGAAAGTCAAACGCGCCAACGATCAATTGATAAGCGTCAAAACGATAGGGGCTCAAATCTGACGCCTCATGCCGACCTGACCGGCGCATTCATCTATCGCCCAATCGTTGATCTGACAACTGATGACGTGTGGGAAATACTCGGATCATTTCATGCGCCATGGGGCGGGAATCACCGTAACCTGTTTCAGCTTTACCGGGATGCCGAGGGCGGAGAATGTCCGGTTGTTCTTAGCCAGAACGAGGCACCTGGCTGTGGTACGCGCAATAGTCGTTTCGGCTGCTGGACGTGCACCGTCGTTGAGAAGGATAAGAGCCTGCAAGGGTTCATTGATTCTGGTAATCACCACTTCAAACCTCTGGTGGAATTCCGGGACTGGCTGAAGGCAATCCGGAATAACCCGGAAATGCGTCAGGCCCATCGCAGGAATGGCCGCCTTACATTTGATGCGTCGGGCAAGCATATCCCCGGGCCTTTCACGGTGCGAGCGCGCAAGCAGATTCTTGATTACCTTCTTCGGGTGCAAGAGGAATTTGGTGGTCGGCTGATTACCGAGGCCGAACTGGATTTGATCTACCAGTGCTGGACAACGGACTTACAGAACGAAAAGGGGGCTGCAGATGAGTGACGGATATTTGAGTGATCTACCGCTGTGGGCTGACGCGGACGCCCGGGCTGTGATGGAAAAGGTCTGCGAAAAGCATGGCGTTCCAGTTGATGTCATTACCGAACTCGTGATGGTTCAACGCGAACGGCAACATCAGGAACGCGCACGCGGAATTTATCCAAGGTTTGAAGAAATTCTTGGCCGCATCGAATAACAAGGACGGCGACGGGAGGATGTCATGTGGATTTCGCAGTTGGCGCTGACTTGTTTCAAGGGCTATCAGCATCAGGTTTTTTCGTTCCCAGAGCCCACCGATGGCAAAAACATCGTGCTGATTGGGGGGATGAACGGCTACGGAAAAACTTCCATTTTAGAAGCGCTCTATCTGTGCCTGTACGGGAAAGATGCCATGGTGCACCTTGCCCGTGCCGGACTGAAGACCGATGAAAAAAAGGGTTATCCGACTTTCCTTGAACGCGCGTTCAATGGCGAAGCGCTACGGAATAATCTTGATGTCATGAGCATTCGGGTCGTCATTAACGAGACGAAAACGAAAGCCGTCGATATTGTGCGGAAGTGGTACTTCAGACCAAATGGCAATTGGACCAACGAGGAAGAAGCAGTTGTTCGAGAGGTGGTACGCGGCATTCCTGATACCCCTCGGCAGGATGGGCAGAATGGGTTTCATCTGGCCGATCTGCTCGATGAAATACAATTCGTTCCGGCCCATGTCGCGCCGTTCTTCTTTTTCGATGGTGAAGAAGTCAAAAAGCTGGCGGATCAGTCCCGCCTGGAACAAGTAAAGCAAGGGCTTGAGGGCTTACTTGGAGTCGTGTTGCTGCGCAACCTGGCTGAGCGCCTGAAAAGTTTCGAGGCAAACAAGCGCACTGAGATTGAGTCTGTCGATGAGGAAAACCTTGCACGCCTTCTGGAGAAGCTGACGGCAAATCAGGATCAATTGAAGGCGCTCAAGCTGGATGCGAAGCAAAGCGAGGATGAGCGGCTTCACCTGCGAGCTAAACAACAATCGTTAATCGAACGCATCACCGCAGCTGGGGGCGGTGGTGGCGACATCGCAACTGTCAAAGACCTGGTTGAAGAACGTGAGCAGTTGAGAAATAAGCTCAAGGACAGCCGTCGGCAATTGGAGGAGATACTTTCCGGTCGGCTGCCATTTCACCTGTTGCCGAAGGATCTGTTGGATGATTTCCGGCGTCAGCTGATTGCCGAACTCAAGCTGTCTGATTGGGATACAGAGAAGCGGGCTCTTGAGCCACGGAAGGCGGAATTTGAATCGGCCTTCATGGCGCAGAAAGAGCCGGTCATTGACCCGACCTTAACCGAAGACCAGTTGGGGGCTATCAAGAAGCGCTTGGAGGCAGCATGGGCGAGTCTCTTCTATCCGCCCCCGTCCGACTGTGCAAGTGAGGTTGTCCATGATTACCTTCACGCGTCACTGAAGCAGGGGGCCTTGGAGTTCATGGGCACCATCAATCTTGGTCAGCGTGAAATTCACGGTCTGCTCAACGATCAACATGGATTGCAGCAGCGAATCGACGAACTTGGACGCAAAATTTCGCGTCTTGAGGGGATAGATCGAGACGGCACGTTGGTAGCATTGAAAAAGGAACTAGAAAGTCTTGATGGCAAGATGGATGGCCTCGTCGAGCGCGTGCGATCAGATGACCGTAAGATCACGTCGCTGCAGGCACAAGTTCAGGCACAGAGTGCCGAATACAGCCGCGAGAAAAACGAGCTCGACAAGTCGAGTCCCGTCCGAGCGACCATCGAACGATCAGAGCGTGTTCGTTGGATTATTGATGACATGATACCGGCGCTATTTCCGCTCAAGGTCAAAGAGTTGGCCACGGCAATGACCACTGTCTATAGGCAACTCGCGCACAAAGACCAAGTTGAGAAGATCACGATTTCTGACGACGGCACAACTCAAATAATCGGGAAAACAGGCAAGGAAATTACATTTGACCGTTCTGCCGGTGAAAACCAGATTTTTGCAACAGCCCTGATTGCTGGGCTTGCCAAGGTTTCCGGCGTGAAGGCGCCGATGGTCGTCGATACGCCGTTGGGGCGACTCGATAGCAAGCACCGCGAAAACATCCTCAAGTTTTGGACAGGGGATGCCAGCCGTCAGGTGATTTTGCTGTCGCAGGACGAGGAAATCGACTATCACTTCCACAAGTTGATTCAAGACAGCGTAGGAAAGACCTACCTGCTTGAGCATCTTGATGTTGGCGACGGAATCGGACGCACCACGGCGCACGAGGATAAATATTTTGTGAGGGGGCGTCGATGAGTGAACTCAATATTCAGCAGGTTCTCAATTCGCGTTTCCGTACGAGCGCTGAGGCTGACCGCATCACGGTTGCCTTGATGGGGAACCTTGGACTTTCCACTAAAGCGAATGTGGCACGGCTGGCAATTGGACGGTCTCTAGCTCTGGGCGCTTTCTCAGAGGACGGGCTCGACGCCAAAGGGTTGGAAATACCGGCAGCGTCACTTTTTACGCAAGAAGACATAGGGGTTTGGGTTGGGTTGATTGTCATGCACGCTCGCCGGCATGGACTGGAAACGGTTGACTCAATGGATGCGTTTAGGGCTGCGGTCAGAAAGCACTGGCATCGCGGTGCCAATCTGCTATTACAGGACTGGCAGGGCGCCAGCGGCGATTTCGACAAGTTTTTGGAGACCCTAATTGTCAGACGCGCCGAGTTGCCCGCCGACGCCCCGAGCGCGGCCGCAAAGCAAACGGGGCCTGCTGCAATTGAAAAGCCAATAGATATCTCAGCAGCCCTGGTCAAGGCACTCGCGGAAATTGGCGTAACCGCAGAAGTCCGGGGATTTACGCATGGCCCGCGTGTGACACGATACAAGGTGTATCTGGCTGATGTTAACCAAAAACCGCGGCTGGAAAGGGGGATTGATCGTTTAAGCCTGGCGCTTAATCTCCAAAAGGCAAAACCAACGCTCGGGCCCGGTGATGAGGCGAAGACCATTAGCCTCGATGTGCCGCGACATGAAAACACTTGGCAGCCGGTCCCGTTCGCACGGTTGCGTGAGTGGGCTTCCTCAACTCCGGTGGTGGAAGACAAGCTGTTTGTTTTTCCGGGTGTCGATGTGCTGGGCATGCCGTATTCCTTTGATCTGGCTTCAGCGCCGCACCTGCTCGTCGGCGGGACAACAGGCAGTGGCAAGAGTGTTTGTCTGCACTCTCTGATCCTGTCGTTGATATTGCGGCTATCACCTGCTCAGCTTCAACTTGCCCTGATCGATCCTAAGCAGGTGGAGTTCTCTGTATATGAGGGGAGTGACTATCTCTACGGCGGCGCTGTTGCTGTGGATATTACGATGGCGCGCGAACGGATTCTTGAGCTTGTTACCGAAATGGACGCGCGCTATCAACAGTTCACAGCAGCCGGTGTCGCCAACATCTCCGAGGCAAGAAAGCGCGGAATAGCACTGCCCTACATTGCCGTGTTCATAGAAGAACTTGCCGACCTGATACTGCAAGACCGCGATATAGAAGATCCCATTGTCCGACTGGCGCAGAAAGCACGTGCCGCCGGGATTCACTTGATCCTTGCTACTCAGCGGCCTGATGCGAAGACTTTCTCAGGGTTGATTCGCAGCAATATTCCGGCGCGTATCGCGCTAACAGTTCAGCGCGGCACAGAATCCACCATCATTCTTGATGAAACCGGGGCCGAAGATCTACTCGGCAAAGGAGATATGCTGGTAAAGGCGAAGCCGGGCGGTGAAGCGGATCGGGTTCATGGGGTTGTGGCACAGCGCTCGGATCAAGAAGCGGTGCTTCGGGAGCGTGCGGCCAAGTAAGCAGATTTGGTAATCCCCCCATTTTTGGTGGAGTTTAGAAGTAGAGTCATGCGGATTATCTAGTGCGGTATGGTTCGCCAAGCGCAGATTGGGGAGGCTCTAATGTACAACATCGAAATGCAGGAAATGTCGCCAGATTTTTTCGAGTGCTGGCAGGCTGCTGGCGCGCACTTGGACAAGCAGGTGCAGGGCGGCATCAAAACATGGCTGCGGGCGCACCCATATCCGCCGGTTCTTGAACACCTGTCCTTTCGTCTCGGGAATCAATTGTTTTTCGTTTTGGTCGAGGATGTCGATGGCAAGGTCGATGGGCCGAGCAGCCTGAGAGGTCTTTTATTTGTTGCCGAAGGATGCCAAAGTCACGCCTGCCGGATGCCCATGAAGAAAAAGTTCTTCGGTGATGGCTGGGTTGCCGATGTCCCCGGTTGGGGGCTTGTCGATGCCGAGACCGGAAAGCCAGTTAATCCCGTCGAATTGGTAACCGATGAAAAAATCGAGATGACCCGGTGGGAACTTCAGGATTTTGCCGTGCAGGTTGTGCGCGGTCAGTTGGAAAAAGAGGGCTACCAACTCATGTCATGGCAGGGGGCCCCTGACATCGACCCTGCTATCTGGTTTATTGGCGACAGCAAGAAACCGGAATGGGTAGTTGTGCGAGGAGTGCGCTACCCTGAGAAGGATGCCGCCCGCCCTGAAAACTGGGATGCGATAGCCGCACTCTGTGCCAACCTGAGCCAGATCGGCCACTTTGCGTCGGTCGCGTTTGCCAGTACCGATGACTCTTTCGATCCGGGTGGAGCGGATGTCGTTCCGCTCTACCGGGGATACAGTATGCAAATACGATATGAAGGATTAGACCTTGTTTCGGATGGTAAATAACAAAAGAAACTGCATATATTGTTCCCTGCCAGGGTAACCCCCTCTAAAGCGGGCCGATCAGAGGCAGAGTTTTCTCACTGAAAGGAAGTTCTGCAATGAAGCGACCGAAATTCACTGACAGCCACATCATGGACGCGCTCAGCGGCTGAGGCGGGTCTGGCGGCCCCCGAGGTCTGCCGGATGAAATAACGCGGGCTGTACGGCTACAATCACCACCGCCCGAATAAGGTCTTGGGCGGGTTCACCCCGAAATAGCGGCAGGCCTGGGGCGCATGACTCTAGTTCTGAAGCGCGCCAAAAATGGGGGGTTACCGAACATCTGATTCGCAGGGGGGGGTGCCGCTCGAATGGAGCGCTCAGCGCGCGAAATTGAAAGTGAACCGCGACACCGCTGCCCTTGAAGGTTCCGCTGATCGCTATTGAAAATCTCCGTCCGACGCGCCTGAAGTCCATTCATCGGTGTCTACGCCAAGATCTTCGTTCGCTTCACTCGCGCCCGCCAGTGAGTCGGCAAGTATCAACGCCAGTTCATCATGAATCGAAGTCCACTCTCCGGCGTTCACGCGAAATATTCCTAGGGTCTGCTCCGATTCATCAAAGATACGCACCTCAATGGCGTCAGCAGCATCGACCCACACCTCCCTCTGCAAGGATGAAACCTGAAACCCTTCAACCAAGCATGTCTTAGCCCAACCAGGCCACCCAGTCGTCTGCCACTGATAACCGCACGCCTTAAGCTGATCCCTGATCGCGAAGGTGCCACCGCCTCCGCGTCGGTCTTGGTTGCCGACCTTAATAATTAGCCGACCAATCTTATTGCGGACCGGCGGGTATTCGCTCCATTCAATGGCGTCCAATGACTTCACTTTCTGCAGGTCGTCAAGAAACGGAGAGCGGCTTTGCTCGTCTGTGATGATCACCAATTTCTCTGCCGCCCGTGTCATGGCGACATAAAGAAGGCGTCTCTCCTCGGAGGTAATCTTCTCTAGGCTATCTCCAAGCACGCGCGAGAAGACCCAGTCCGGATGAATGAGGGGGTAGCTTCGCGCAACGGCATCCATCACAATCACCGTTGGCTTTTCAAGACCTTTGTAGCGATGCGCCGTCGAGATCGTGATGTAGTCACCAACGCCCTTGGGAAACAACGAACGCATCAGCTCGATATATCCCGTAAGTCCTTTACCTTCCCCTTTCCCTTGGTCACCAAAGTTCACAAACCATGGAAGGGAGTTTCTCCTGCAAAGCAGAACAACTTCTGACCCGGAAGCCAGTGATTTGGCTGCGATTCGGGATACCATTGGAGTGATGATGTCACCTGGATGTCGCTGCTTCTCAATGAAGGAGGGGCGGAATTGGGAAGCATCGGCTACGACGACCGTTCCTAAAGCGCGCCTGTTGGCGGTTGCCGGCTTCCCGAAACCAGACATCAAAGCATTTCCAGTGTCGACGACAGACTTCGCTGAGCGATAGTTGGTTGCGATGTATAGACGACGCGACGGACCTATGTGCTCCTCGAATCGTTCGAAAAACCTAAGATCAGATCCGGCGAACCCATTAATTGCTTGCCAGTCATCGCCAACGCAGAATAAGTCGACGCTAGGATTGACGCCTCGGATGGACTGTAAAAGTCGAAAGAAAAGATCTGAGAAGTCTTGAAACTCATCGATACTCATGAACTGCAATTCGGCAAGGTCGCCGCGTCCAGCCTTTCTCTCAAATTTCGTCGCACCTGCGGCGACCATAGCTGCGGCCCGTTGCATCAGTCCGTCGAAATCCTCCTCGCCCGTCGCGGATAGTCGATCCAGATAGGCAGCGTAGAGTATCTCCAGAAGTTGGAGGAACATCGCATCCACTTGCGATAGGGGGGAGTACGCATCAACCTGGCCCCGAAGGTCTTCCGGAGAAAGGGAGAGCTTTCTGCAGCGGCCCACAAAATTGACTGCCACCGTGGTGAACCGATCGATTGCTCGATCTCGAATTCTTAGCCAGATCTCGTCCTCAGATAATCTGCGACATTCCAAACCTTGTTCTTCGAGGCAGAGTTTCAGGTGCTGTTTGAACCCGTCATCTCCTCGTCTTGCGATATCAGAAGGCGTGAATTCAATGAGTGTCCAATCTGGCTTTCCTGCCCAATAGAGCCTCTTCTCAGCTGACATGTCATCGTAATCCGGGTCGCCCGACAGACCGAAATATTCGATGATCAAACCGCTCTTGGCTGTCGTGAAGATTGTGAAGTCCGGACGGTAATTGACATCCTTCCACCAGTGATTGCGCTCATACTTGTACGCGATGTCATGCTCGAACAAAAAGTCGGCGATCAACTTCTCGCCGTAGGACTTTACGTATTCGCCTCGTAGGCTCTCACGAGGCAACGACCTTCTGATGCAAAGGAAGTCGGCCTTGGTTTGGTCGTACCCCTTTGCGACGATGCGGTCCCAATCTTCTTTGAAGTGGGAGAGCATCAACTTGCGGATGGCCTCTTTGTACTTGGGGATTTGTAGATGGTCGTCAATGACGCTTTGAAACGCGCGACTTAAGCCTTGGGATTCACCCTCCGCGCCGTTATGGAGGATGCTTTCATCAGGGTGCACAATCGCGTATGCGAGCGCATGGAACGTCATTACGTGAGGCAGGACTACCTTGAGGCGCGTCGCAACTGCGTCCACCGAATCAGCCGCTATCTCACTCCAATCAATTCGCCGCGCTTTTTTCTGCTTTGCCAGTTGGTGACGCTGACTTATTTCGCCTTTGATCTGCTGCTCGGCATCGTCATGAATAAGGCCGAGGAGCCGTCGTCTTATCTCTATTGCTGCCTTTCGGTTGAAGGCGAGTAGCAAAATATTGGTCGACGGTACTCGACAGTGCTCAAGGAGAAATAATGTTCTGTTAACGAGAGTGGCTGTCTTGCCACTACCTGCGCGCGCTACAACCTGTACATTTCCATTGACGGCGGCAACCGCACTAAGCTGCTCATCGTCAAGATGAAACTTTTGTTCTTTGCGACGGTTGGCAGTGCGCTCGAACCAGCGACGGACAAATGTAAGCTTTCTGTCTTCGTACTCTTCCCGAGAAACGATCTCTGAATGGACTGATTCAAAGAATTCGTCGGCCGATAGGAAGTTTTGATTAAATTGTTGATCAATTTTTTCCAGCAGTGTTCGTTTCCGAGCCTCTGCTGCTTCTTGAATGCGTTTCCGGCGAATGCGCTCGCGCTCGGCCTCCACCGCCGCTCTCGCGCGTTCTTGTTCGGCCCGTGCGGCGGCTTCGGCACATTCCCGCTCCTCTTCTTGCCTGGCTCTTTCTCGCGCCTCGCGGGCAGCTCTTTCGCTTTCGATTTCGCGAAGGATCCCTGCCCGTCTATCCGCAAGGATCTGGGGTAGGTTCTTCCACTCATCGTCACGCATCTGCGGCCGAAGCTCGCGCAAGATACATTGCTCTGTCTCATCGCCGCTTTGGGGATTGGCGATAAGCGCCGGGGCAAGCTTGGTCAAGTAGAAAGTTTCGTGCTCATCCCAACAGGCCCAATGTTTCATTAGGCTGTCAATGAGTTGCGATGGCGTTTGCGCCTCTGCTGCACCGGAGGTGTTCACGGCTCGCCCCTGTCACACAGAGTTGTCCACTGCTTTCGGCTTCGAGAGGCCTGACCGAGTCTCTCGCCGCGCAGGGCGCGGGTAGCACCCAACGATCTGGTCATCGCTCGGATACCCTCGGATCACTCAGCACGATTAGGAACTCGGTCGCCAATGCCGCTGGTTCTACGCCGTGCCCTTCGCGTTTGCTTGTAGGGTAGGTCGGATCCCTTGGTCGGCGGATGCCAACCACGCAGCGTTTCATCTTGGGCTGAGGGTTGTGGATAGAAAGTAGCACTCTATCACTATGGCACAACTGCAGGGCCGCGACAGTGATTGCCACTTCTGCCCATTTGTTGTCTAGCAGCCCATCATCGCGTTCTCGGTCGCCTTCACCAACCAATCGAAAACGCAACCCAGCGCACGTAACCCCGCTTCGTTGCAAGACTTCGAGGGTGTGCCGATCAAGAAGAGCACAGAGAGAAACCTAGGCCTGACGGCCCTCAGTCAGCCACCGGCGCGAGGGTGGCGCTCAAGAAGCAGGCGCGCGGTTCCGCGCCAAAACTGGGGGAATGGACGAAAAAACCCCAACCGAGTGTGGTTGGGGTTTGAATTTTGGTGGCCAGTCTCGGAATCGAACCAAGGACACGCGGATTTTCAATCCGCTGCTCTACCAACTGAGCTAACTGGCCACATTTCCCTGCCCGCAACAGCAGACAAGGCCGCGAATTAGACCCGTTT
>Ga0194120_10010407_pt1 | contig 11491 bp, 7 predicted proteins | sample TA2MahCa65mmetaG_FD_148642 | JGI IMG/M metagenome (GOLD analysis project Ga0194120, IMG submission 148642) | Freshwater microbial communities from Lake Tanganyika, Tanzania - TA2015019 Mahale Deep Cast 65m | ecosystem: Environmental > Aquatic > Freshwater > Lake | place: Tanzania: Lake... | reverse complement strand
GGCGGGTGCGCAGCGCGGACTCGCTGGACTCTTCTATCTGTATTCGAGAACGTGCCATCTTTTTCGGCGAAAGGTGTGGCGGGCAAAAATACATCCGCGAACGCGCCAGACTCATTGATGAAAATATCCTGCGCGACGAGAAACTCAAGATGCGTCATGTGCTTGCGCGTCTCGTTGAGATTCGGCTCAGACATCATCGGGTTTTCGCCCATGATGTACAACGCGCGGACGCCGCCTTCGTGCGCGTGGCTGAGAATTTCAGTGGTGGTGAGACCCAGTTTGAGACTCAAACCGCCTTCTTCGATGTTCCATGTCTTTTCCCATTTGGTGCGGTTGTCGGGGTTATCCACGCGCATATAGCCAGGATAATGGAAGGGCATGGAACCCATATCGCTCGCGCCTTGCACGTTGTTTTGTCCGCGCAAGGGATTCAGTCCTGTGCCGTCACGCCCGATGTGGCCAGTGAGAAACGCAAGGTGAATCAACGCCAACGCAGATGCCGTGCCGTGCGAAAGCTGTGAGATACCCATGCCCCAATAAATGGCGGCGTTCTTAGCAGTGGCGTACATGCGAGCGGCGGCGCGAATGTCTTCAGCAGGCACGCCCGAAAGTTCTTCTGCATATTCGGGGGTGAATTTCTCAAGTGATTCAAGATACTCGTCAAAGCCTTCGGTGCGGGATTTGACAAATTCCCAGTTGACCAAATTCTCTTTGACGATCACATGCGCCATTGCGGTGAAGACGGGCACATTCGTGCCAGGCTTGAGCGGCAGCCACATTTCCGCCATATCCACCAGGTCAATGCGGCGCGGGTCCACGACGATCATCTTTGCGCCGTATTTTTGCACGGCTTCCTTCATTTGCAAGGCAATGATGGGATGGTTCTCGGAAGTATTCGAGCCCGTCACAATGAACACGTCGTTCATAATGACTTGCGATGCAGTATTGCTCATGGCAGATGAACCAACGGCTTGCTGTAACGCCACGACTGAACCCGCATGACACAGACGTGTGCAGTGATCCACGTTATTGGTGCGGAACAAGGCGCGATACATTTTTTGCAAAAGATAGTTGTCTTCGTTCGTCGCTTTGGCACAGCAATAGACAGCCATCGCGTCCGAACCGTCACGCTTGTAAATGCGGACAAGGTTATCCGCCACAAAGTTCAGGGCAGTGTCCCAATCGGTTTCGACCCAATCCCAATCGTTGGAGATCTTGGAATCGGGAATCGGTTTCCCGTCCACGCTGATTGCAAAGACCTGTTCGCGACCTTCGGGTTTGGGTTTGCCTTCGAGCAAATAGCGGCGCACCAGCGGCTTGGTCACGCGTTTGGGATGATAGACAAAGTCGTAGCCGAAACGTCCCTTCACGCACAGGTTGCCCTGATTGACGGGCGAATCGAACGGGCTGGTGACTTTGTAGATAAAGTCATCCTTCACATGTAATTCCAACGTACAGCCCACCCCGCAGTAGGGGCAGGTGGTTTTGGTCACTCGGTCAGATTTGATCATCGCGGCTTCCTCTGTTTTTTACCAGTATTCATCACACTGATCTCAGCGGGTGTCTTGCCTTGTTCCAGTAAATATTCGCGCTTGGGTTTCAATGCGCCCGTCGGGCAGACGCCCACACATTGTCCGCATAGCACACACGATGTTTCAGGAATCGCCTTGTCGAAGAATGTGCCGATCTGCGTTTCATACCCACGCCCATCGAAGTTGATCGCGAAGGTGTATTGGGCATCGTCCGCACAGACTTGCACGCAGCGCCAACACAACAAGCACTTCGAGTAATCGCGGATGTACATTGGGTTGTCATCTTTCACATCCGACAAACGCTTCTCGGCATCGGGGAAGCGCCCATCGCTTGCGCCGTATTCTTTCATCATCGTTTGGATTTCCACCGCCTCGGATAAATCCATCGTAGCCGCCAGCATCTCTAAAATGGTCTTTCGCGCGCGGATGACCTTCTCGCTTCGCGTCTGGACTTTCATGTTGGTTGCTGCCTTGACGATACACGAAGGCTGGAGCACTCTCTGCCCCTCCACCTCCACGACGCAGATTCGACAGACAGCATTCGCCGTGGTCGCTTCGTGAAAGCAGATGGTGGGAATATCGATCCCATTCTCGCGGGCAACGTCCAGTAACGTCTGCCCGTCCTGCGCGGTAACTTCCTTGCCGTCCATGATAAATGTGATGGTCATGATTTCACCTCAAATAGCTCGGGCCATAATTTCATCGCGGACATTGTCGCACTAGCAGCCGTTTGACCCAAGCCACAAATACTCGCATCGGTCATCGTCCAACCGACATCTTGCAGGCGGATGAAATCATCTTTCTGGGCTTTTCCGTCCGCCACACGGTCGAGAATTTCTTTTTGGCGTTGGGTCCCCATTTGGCAGGGATAACACTTGCCGCAGGATTCATGTGCGAAGAAGCGTCCAAGCCGTTTCAATACATCGCGCATATCGCGGGTTCCGTCAAAGACCATCACAACGCCCGAGCCGAGAGGCAAGCCAGCGGCACGCAAGTCTTCAAAGGTCATTTTCACATCGAGATGGTCGGATGTGGCAAATGCTCCCGCCGCACCGCCGAACAGCACAGATTTGAGATTCTTCCCACCTGCAACGCCGCCCGCCATTTCGAGCACTTCGCGCAAGCTTACGCCGAATGGCACTTCGTACATCCCAGGCTTGGTCACATCGCCAGAAACGCAGAACAATTTCGGTCCAGGTGATTTTTCCGTGCCAATTTTTCGATATTCCGCAGAACCCATCGAGATGATGAGCGGCACATTGCACAACGTCTCGACATTGTTGATGACCGTCGGCTTGCCGAACACGCCATGGGTTGTTGGGAAGGGTGGCTTGATACGCGGAAAGCCGCGTTTCCCTTCGATTGATTCAAACAGTGCAGTCTCTTCCCCACAAATATAAGCGCCCGCGCCGACGCGGATTTCAATGTCAAAATCTTTCAAATACCCCGCTTCTCTCGCTTCACTCAACGCATTTTCCAAAACAGGCACGATGTACGGATATTCAGCGCGGGTATATAAATAACCTTTCGTTGCACCTATGGCATGCGCAGCAATACACATCCCTTCAATGGTGCTGTGCGGATCGTCCAACAATAAAATTCGGTCTTTGAACGTGCCAGGCTCTGATTCATCCGCATTGCAGATGACATACTTTTGATCGGCCTCGGCGTTCAACGCCCCTTCCCATTTGATGCCTGTTGGAAAGGCGGCGCCGCCGCGTCCTACCAAACCTGACGCCTTGATCTCTTCGACCACGGCTTTGGGCTGCATCGTGATGGCTTTTTGAAGTCCCTTATATTCGCCGTATTGTTTCAGAGAGGTTGTGCCGTTGCCGCAGTTTTTCGTCAGTTCACGAATTGGACCGTAGACCATCGAACGCGGTCGCGCTTCGCCATCACCAACGGTCCACTGTCCATCGTCCATCGTCCACACTGCGGGCGCGAGTTCGCACATCCCCAGACATGGACTCGGCTCGATGGTGAGAGACAGGTCACCCGTCGTGTGATGCGGTTCTATGTCATGTTGCTTGCATAGTTTGGTGAGCAGTCCATCCGCATCTTTCAGTGCGCAGGCTGGGTCGGTGCAAACCCGAATGACCTTACGCCCAAGCGGCTCGTTGTAAAACAGGGCATAGAATTCAATCACCCCATGCACATCCGCAAGCGGAACGCGCAGTTTTTTGGCAACTTCGGCAGCGACAGATTCAGGCAACCAGCCATAAATTTTTTGAGCCGCATGCAAGGCTGGCAACAGCCCCGAGCGGCCCAACGGAATGTATCTTTCGATTGCGGGTTTGAGTGGGGCAAGATCAATTTCAGACATGAAATCTCCAATACTGCAAGTATACCCTTAGGGGCATTCTATACCCAAGGGGCATTCTATACCCAAGGGGCATTCTATACCGATGACATTTTTCGTGATTTGTGGCACTTCCGAAATCAGGAGTGATTATATATAATATATAATTATGGCGTCAATAGCAGAGAAAGAACTTACCCACAAACCGCTGAAAGAAGAAATTTACGATGCACTTCATCGGCAGATCATCGCAGGAAAATACACGCCTGGTGATTGGCTGCGACAGGAGGATATTGCCAGCCAGATGGGTGTAAGCATGACCCCAGTGCGTGAGGCGTTGGATTTGCTGGTCGCCAAGGGAATTGCAGAACGAGTGCCGTATCGCGGTGTGCGTGTGCGGGAGATGTCTGCCAAGGATATAGTAGAAGCCTACGGGATGCGCCTGTTTCTCGAAGCGATGATCGGGAAAGAAACCGCACTGAATATCACACCCGAACAACTTGCCAAACTCGAATCCATCATGGAAGAGATGGACAGACATGTGGAATTGAGTGAAATGCCGCAGGAGCGGCAGTTAAGCCGTATGTTCCACGCTGCGATCGCAGAAGCATCTGGAAATAATCTGTTGATCCAATTATACGCGATCGTGTCCAATGCCTTTCCAGACTGGCTGCTGTATGAAGCCTTGTACCGTAGACCCGAACTGGTTTCTAGTAGTTTGGCACAAACCCATGACGAACACGCAGCGATTATGGAAGCATTCAAGAAACAAGACCCTGACCTTGCTGTAAAGGTTTCACTGGAGCATGTAATGGAATCAGGCAGGTGGTTGGAAATGTACCGTGATATTCCCGCAAAACTTTTGCGTGAAAAAGAAAAACAAGTTTCACACTTGATCAAGAAATCAAAATAATCAGGAGGCAGCATGTCGGACGAATTGGAGAAATTGTTCAAGGATATGGCACAAAGCATCATCGACGGGGATTCGGATATTTCGGTGGAACTTGCCCAAAAATCCATCGAAATGGGCGTTCCCCCATTGGATGCCATCACCAAGGGATTTGTGATCGGCGTCAACTACATTGGCGATCAGTTCGGGGCGGGAGAGGCGTTTTTGCCTGAGTTGGTGATGGCAGGCGAAGCGATGAAAGCCGCAGTTGCCACACTTGAGCCTGAATTGCTCAAACTCGGCGAAGCCCGCGAGATCATGGGACGTGTCGTGCTTGCCACCGTTGAAGGCGATATTCATGAAATTGGCAAGACACTGGTCGGCACGATGCTGAGCGCGTCGGGTTTTGAAGTGGTTGATCTCGGCGTTGACCAACCTGCCGACAAGATCATCGGCAAGGCACTGGAGATCAACGCAAACCTTATCGGCATGAGTGCCTTGCTCACCACCACGATGGTGCGTCAGCGCGAAGTCATCGAAGAATTGGATAAAGAAGGTTTGCGCCCGCGCATCAAAGTGATGGTTGGCGGCGCGCCGATCACCCGCGACTGGGCAACCAAGATCAAAGCAGACGGCACATCGGAAGACGCAGTCGGCGCAGTGGTGTTGGCAAAGCAATTGATGGGAAAGGAATAATAATGTCATTGCGAGCCGCGCTCTTGCCTTTCGCGGCGAAGCAATCTCACTAACAAACTTTGGGCTATCGCCCTCGCAATGACATGAGAATACTCAGAGAGAGAAGAGAGACATAGCCTTCGGAGGGCTCTATGTCTCATAAAAAAATCAAAACGATCAGCGATCCAAAGCTGAAATTGGAAGTGCTGACCGAGCAGGAAGTCAAGAAAATCCACGATGCGACCCTGCACATCATCGAAAATGTCGGTGTGCGCTTCCCATCCAAACGGGCATTGGAAATCTGGGAATCCGTCGGCGCGAATGTGGATCATGAAAAACGAATCGTGAGAGTCAAGCCTCACGTCATCGAAGAAGCGTTGAAGAAATGCCCGCCCGCCTACGCGCTCGCGGCGCGTGATCCGCAACAGGATCTGCCGCTGGACGGTAATCATGTCTGCCTTGGCACGGACGGTTGCGGTGTCGAAGTCATCGACATCCATACCAAGGAAAAGCGCACGTCATGTTTGCAGGACGTCCGCGATATTGCTCGCGTTGCCGACGCCACCGAGGAAGTCGCCTTCCATTGGGTTCCCGTCTCTGCGCAGGATGCGCCCGTCGAAGCCCGCGGTTTACACGAACTCAAAGCCGTGTGGGAAAACTCCACCAAGCACGTGCAGACCGAGTCCATTTACAACGTGGAAGAAGCCAAAGCCTCGATGGAAATGGCGATGCTGCTTGCAGGTGGCAAAGAGGAATTACGCAAACGCCCTGTCCTCTCATTGATGCAATGCACCGCGCCTCCTCTCGGACACGACGGTGGGTCGCTCGACGCAGCCTTGATCGCCGCTGAACACGGAGTGCCGACAGGCTTCATGACGATGGCATCCTGCATGACAACAGGTCCCGCCACGATGGCAGGCACACTCGCCGTCGGCAACGCGGAAGTGATCGCCGCAACCACCCTGCTCCAGATCGCCTACCCTGGCGCACCCGTCTTCTACGCCGCAGCACAAACTTCGTCCGATCCACGCACAGGCGTGTACACAGGCGGCGGACCAGAAGACTTTCTCTTCGGCGCGGCAACCAATGTCCTCGCAGATTTCTACAACATCCCGCTTTCGATGGGATCCTTCGCCACAGGCGCAAAGGAACCCAACTGGCAGGCAGGGCTTGAAGGCAGTCTCTCCACCTTCATGGCAAGTGTGGTCATGTCCGATATGCTTCTCGGGTGCGGATTTCTGCATGGCAGCCGCATCTGGTCTTACGCCGAGATGATGATGGACTGCGAGGTATTCTCGATCATCGAAAAGATGATGCACGGCATCGTCGTGGACGAAGAAACGCTCGCACTGGAAGCCATCGCAGCAGTTGGACCTGGCGGTCACTACCTTGCTCAGAAACACACCCGCAATCACATGCGCGAGTTGTTCATGCCGCAATTCCTCGACCGCCGCCCCTATTCCACATGGGAAGACAAAGGCGACGATGCGCGCGACTGGGCGCTCGAAAAAGCACGCAAGATACTGAAAAACCACCAACCTGACCCATTGGAAGAAAAAATCAGCAAGGAATTTGAAAGAATCATCAAGTCGGTAGAAAAGAAGTAACCTGTAGGGGCGGGGTGACCCCGCCCCTACGATCAATAAATCTCTTTCGGCAAAGAGAAACCAAATCCCAATTAGAGGTGTCTGATGAGACCAAAACTTACATTGCTCAGTGACGAGATCATTGCCCGCATTCTGGCAGAGGCGTATGAACTGCTCCTGAAACCAGGAATCAAAGTCCAGAATGAAGAGGCGCGTGAATTACTCAGGCGTGAAGGTGTGGTGATCGATCCCGAAACACACGTCGCGCAGATTCCCGCTTCGCTCGTCCAACGCGCATTGGAGACCGTGCCGCGTGAGTTCTACTTGTACGATTACGACGGCAATCCCACCGTCCACTACGGCGGCGACTCGGTCCACTTCGACCCTGGCTCATCGGGCATCACCATGCTCAACCCAGATACGTTGGAGCATGACACAACAGAGACAGAACACCTCATCCGCTTGCTCAAAGTAGCGGAGCAGATTCCGCAATACGACGCGCAGTCCACCGCAGTTATCTGCCACGACGTACCAAAGGATATTCAGGATTCATACCGCCTGTATCTCACGTTGTTGTATTCCAAGAAACCCATTGTCACGGGCGCGTTCACCAACAAAACCGTGCAAGAGATGATCGACATGCTCGCGCTCTTTGCGGGCAGCGCCGAAGCAGCTCGTGATAAACCGCGCGCTATTTTTGACGTGTGCCCCGCCCCGCCGCTCATTTGGAGCAACTTTGGCGCAGGTAACCTCATCGCGCTTGCGCGGGCAGGCATCCCTGCAGAGATCGTATCCGTGCCGCTTTCAGGCGCGGCAGCTCCAGTGACCATGCTGGGTACGGTCACGCAGCACACGGCAGAATGTTTTGCAGGCATCGTCATTCATCAACTCGCCAAGCCAGGTTCGCCAATCGTCTGGGGCGGCGCGGCAGCCATCTTTGACATGCGCAAAGGTGCCACACCCATGGGCGCAGTCGAAACCGCCATGCTCGATTGTTCATACGCCCAAGTTGCCAAAACCCTCGGCATGCCCACTCATACCTATCTCGGCGCAACCGACTCCAAACTCGTCGATGCACAGGCAGGGCTTGAAAGCGGCATCACCGCCATGGTCGGCGCATTGAGCGGTATCAATATGATCTCAGGTTCGGGCATGTTGGATTTCCTCGCCTGCCATAGCGCGGAAAAACTCGTCATCGATGCGGAAGGCATCGCGATGGCAAAACGCTTGATCGGCGGCGTCAAGCAACACACTGACACGCTCGCTACAGGTTTCTACGACGACAAGATCAATTTCAAAGGCGGCGATTTCCTCAAGCAAAAGATCACCATGCAGTTATTCCGCGAGGAGCAGCACCTTCCAGGCAGTGTCATCGACCGCGACTCGACGAGAGCCTGGAAAGCCGCTGGCAGTCTGGATGCCTTTGGCAGAGCCAAACTCCGCGTGCAGGAATTGCTCGCCTCGTACACCCGACCTGAACTTGATCCTGACCAGACAGCGCGACTCCACTCGTACATGCTCGGCTTAGCAAAAAAGACAGGTATCGAAGAATTACCCAGGCTGGAAGATTTCGAAGTTGCATAACAGACAATGGACAGCAGACGATGGTCAATGGTCTATCGTCCATCGTTAATCTGCCATGCCTTGGTAATTTCTAATTCATCATTTTGAATTCCTATTTCCAAGGAGGAACCATGCAACCCAAACTCTCCCTACTCGACGATGCCCTCATCGGACGCATCCTCGACGAAGCCTATCAACTGATGCTCAAGCCTGGCATCAAAGTGCAGAATGCTGAAGCAAGGAAATTGCTAACAGAAGCAGGCGCGGATGTGAACGAAGATACACATGTCGTCCGCATTCCAGAGCAGATCGTCCGCAAAGCGCTGGAAACCGTTCCACGCCAGTTTTATCTCTACGACTACGATGGCAACCCCACAGTCCAGTACGGAGGCGATGCAGTTCACTTCGACCCAGGGTCCTCAGGCATCTCCGTCCTTATCCCAGAGACGTTGGAACACAAGACTGCTGAAACCGAAGACTTGCTGCGCGTCATCAAGGTAACAGAAAGCCTGCCGCAATACGACGCGCAATCCACTGCCGTGGTCTGCCACGATGTACCGAAAGACATTCATGACCTGTATCGTTTGTATCTGGTCATGATGTATTCCAAAAAACCGATTGTCACGGGCGCGTTCACCAACCAAACCGTCCACGCGATGATCGACATGCTCGCCATCTTCGCGGGCGGACGCGACAACCTGCGCACCAAACCGCGCGCCATCTTCGATGCCTGCCCCTCACCACCGTTGATCTGGTCAAACTTTGGCGCGGGGCAATTGATCGAACTGGCAAGAGCAGGCATTCCTGCTGAGATCGTCTCGATGCCATTGGCGGGTGCGGCGGCTCCAGTGACCTTGCTCGGCGCAGTCACGCAACACGCGGCAGAATGTCTTTCGGGCATTACCATCCATCAACTCGCACATGCGGGTTCGCCCATCGTGTGGGGCGGCGCGCCAGCAATTTTCGAGATGCGCAAAGGCGGCACGCCCTACGGCGCAATCGAAACCGCCATGATCGACTCGTCCTACGCGCAGGTTGGCAAGTCGCTCGGTCTACCCACCCACACCTACCTCGGCGCCACCGACTCAAAAGTTCTCGATATGCAAGCGGGCATCGAAAGCCTCATGGGATTTCTTGTTGGCGCATTGAGCGGCATCAACATGATCTCAGGTGCAGGTATGATCGACTCGCTGCTGTGCCAAAGCCCCGAAAAACTCGTCATCGACGCGGAAGGCATCGCGATGGCAAAACGAATGTTGAAAGGCATGCTCGTCCAATCGGAAACGCTTGCCACCGAATTCTTCGAAGGCGTCAACTTCAAAGGCGGCGACTTCCTCAAACAAAAAGTGACCATGCAACTCTTCCAAAAGGAACAACACCTGCCCACCAAGATCATCGACCGCGACTCAATTCGCGGCTGGAAGGAAGCTGGCTCGCTGGATACCTTCGACCGCGCCCGCGCCCATGTGAAGGAAATCCTCGCCTCCTATACTCGACCTGTGCTTGATCCCAACCATGAAGCAGACCTCCACACTTATGTTTTGACTCTCGCCAAACAAGCAAGCATGGAAGAATTGCCAAGACTAGACGAACTCGAATTTGCTTAGAAAGTGACGAAAAATGAGTAAAAAGTACCGAGTAATAAGTTGCAAGATACAATCAGCCTACTACTCGTTACCCGCTGCTCATCCCTAAAAAATATATGCTGACTCTCCCCGAACTCCTCCGCCTTCCCAATGTAGACAACGGTTTACCGTTTGCTGTCTCACCTGATGAAAGTCAGATCGTCTTTTCGTGGAATAAATCGGGGAGTTGGGAGTTATATACCACATCATTGCGAGGAGCAGAGCGACGAAGCAATCCCCCTGCCAGCACAGAGATTGCTTCGGGCGAAGAACCTGCCCTCGCAATGACAGAACTGGAAGGCGCAAAGTTTTCTCCAAGATTCTCACCTGACGGCACAAAAATCGCCTTTGCATTGGATATTGACGGCAGTGAGTCGTATCATATCTGCGTGCATGACTTGAAAACGAACACTACCACTGATCTCACGCCGCATATTTTGTATGCCAACCAGCCAAATATGTCATGGTCGCCAGATGGCGGGGCGCTGGCGATACTTTCCGAAGCCAAAGGAATGTTCTCGCTGTATACCTTACCGCTCGATGGCAGCGGATTGCGCCTGACGCGCAACGTCTTCCATCCATGCTGGGACGCAGCTTGGTCACCCGATGGGAATTGGATCGCCATTGAGTCCGAATGGACGGCGAGCGACCGCAGCATTTTCGTCGTCCCTGTGGGGCGTGGGCATAAGAAAGGCGTCCGTCCGCGCACTGTGCAACTGACGCTGGACGGCAAGGTTCTGAATGCCCAACAGCCTGCATGGTCACCTGATTCCAAATCACTGGCCTTTTCGTGCGAAAATGGGGAATGGTTCAACATCGGCGTATTCGATGTGGAGACGCAGGTGATTTCATGGCTGACAGACTCCACGGGCGATGATACTCAACCCGCATGGTCGCGGAGCGGGGAAATTGTCGGCTGGGTACATGCTGAAGGGGCAAAGACCAGCTTCCAGTTTAAGGAAAGAGGCGGTGATGTTCATCAAGTCCAAGCTGGGGATGGAGTCCATGCCTTCCCGCAGTTTGTATCCGATGGCGTTGTCCTTGTCTATGAAGATGTCAATCATCCGCCTGATTTGTGGAAGATCGATTTGGAAAACGGCGAAGCGACGCAGCTCACGAAGTCGTTGGATGAAGAATTGAATTTTGTGCAGCCTGAAGAAATTTCGTATTCGGGCTTGGATGGTACGCAAGTGCCTGCGTTGTTGTATCGCGCGGGGAATGAAAACGCAGTGTTGGATATCCACGGTGGACCGAACTGGCATTTTTCATTCGGATGGAATCCGTTCATGAGTTACATGGCTTCGTGCGGCTTGACGGTACTC
>Ga0194120_10010406_pt1 | contig 11491 bp, 11 predicted proteins | sample TA2MahCa65mmetaG_FD_148642 | JGI IMG/M metagenome (GOLD analysis project Ga0194120, IMG submission 148642) | Freshwater microbial communities from Lake Tanganyika, Tanzania - TA2015019 Mahale Deep Cast 65m | ecosystem: Environmental > Aquatic > Freshwater > Lake | place: Tanzania: Lake... | reverse complement strand
GAGCAGCAGTCGCGCGAGTTGCACCCGCATGCGCCAGCCGCCGGACAGCGCGCCGATGGTGCCCTCGACCTCCGCCTGGCCGAAACCGAGGCCGGCGAGCAGGGCGCGGGCACGGGCCTCCAGGTCGTAACCGCCGCCCTCCTGGAACTGCGCTTGCACCTCGCCGTAGCGCTCGATCACGCGGTCGTAGTCGGGGTCGTCCACGCTGCCGAGGCGGGCCTCCAGCGCCGCCAGCTCGTCCCCGAGCGCCGCGAGGGGGCCGGCCCCGGCCATGGTCTCGGCGAGCACGCTCTTGTTGCCGTAGTCGGCGAAGTCCTGGCGGAAGTAGCCGATGGTCAGCCTGCGGGGCCGCTCCACCGTGCCCTCGTCGGGGCGCTCCTCGCCGAGCAGCAGGCGAAAGATGGTGGTCTTGCCGGAACCGTTGGGCCCGACGAGACCGGCCTTCTCGCCGGGGTTGAGCTTGAATGACGCGTCGAGGAAGAGCACCTGGCTGCCGTGCTGCATCGTGACGCCGCAGAGTTCGATCATGGCGGCGCCGCGCTAACTCGCCTACTCCCTCTGGTACGGGCGCACCTGCTTGATGATCAGCCGCCCGTCGCCGAGCACCTTCTGCTCGGTGTCCCACATGAAGGTGCCGGTGGCGGGCTCGCCGTCGTAGGGCATCACCGCGTCGACGTCGAACAACAGCGCACCCACCTCGCGGAGCTGGTCGTCGTCGAGCACCTCCGCCGCCTCCGACGAGTCGGCCACGCGGTCGATCTCGGCCACCTCGGCGCCGTCCATGGTGAGCAGCACGCGCTCGGGGGTCACGCCGGGATCGGCCGACACCACGTCGAGGTCGCCCGCCTGCGACTCCACCAGCCAGCGTGCGTCGCTGGCCAGCGCGTTGCCGGTGAAGGCGACGATGTTGGCCTCCTCGTCCTCGGACTGGGTGTTCACCAGGAGCGCCATCGCCACCTTGGATTGATCGACGCCGTACCAGGCGCGCTCCTCCCAGGCGCCGGCGTTCCACAGCGAGGCCCACTCGGCGCGCACCGCGTCGGCGAGCGGGCGGGTGTCCTTGTCGCCGTCACACGCGGAGTCGCCGGCGCCGCTCTCGTCGGCGAGGCAGGCGCTGGCGCTGTCGTAGAGGCCCGCTCCGGAGAAGGCGAGGCCGTCCTCGGCGTTGCTCGAGGAGCGCACGCGCACCATCGTCGTGGGCGGAAACACCACGCCGATCGCCGTCTCGATGCTCGGCAAGGTGGGCACGTCGGCGGCGAGCATCGCGGCGCGCAGGGCGGCGAGCCGCTCGCTGCGCACGGCCGCGTCGGCGAGGAACTCGGGGTCCTGGTGCCACCGGGCGAGGGTGTCGGCGAAGCTCAGCGTCTCCCCGCCCACCGGCCACGTGTTCTCGTGGACGAAGCGGTCGTAGTCGGCGAACGGGATGACCAGCCCATCGAGCTGGTACTCGCCGTCGATGCGCTGGTAGAGCGTGGCGAGGTTGGCGCCCTTGGCGCCGAAGCGGAGGTAGGCGGTGTCGCGCTGGGCGGCGCTGGCGGTGGGCACGTCGAGGAGCCCGAGCGGCTCGGTCCAGTCGAGGTCGGGCGCGGCGATGTCGACCGGCTCGGGGCGGAACTCGTCCCACCAGGCCTCGGCATCGGCCTCGCTGGCGGCGGCCACGCTGTAGCCGCTCGCCTCGCAGGAGAAGCGCACCAGCTCGCCCTCCCAGGCGGCGAGCTTGGTCCAGGGCTCGGCGACGTAGCAGTTGGGGCTTCCCCGGGAGGAGGCGCGCACGTTGAGGTGGGAGAGCGCCGCCTGGCGACTCCCGGTGACGATGCCGCTCACCACGCGCTCGAGGTCGCTCGGCGCGGCGTCGAGCACGACGATGTCTTGCCAGCCGAAGGTGCCCGCGTCGGAAGCGGCTTCGAGCTCGTCGAGGGCGACGAAGCGCACGGTGCCGTAGGCGGTGCCGGGGTTGTAGGCCTCGTAGGTGATGTCGCTGTCGTCGAGGACGCTGAACGCGGGGTCCCAGTCGAGCAGGTTGTCTTCCTGGGCGGGCGAGGAAGGAACGAAGGCGAGATCGCCCAGGCCGAAGTGGGTCTGCAGCGCCTCCCACGCGAAGTACACCTGCTCGTAGGTGGGCGCCGTGGCCGCGTCGGCGGGGTCGTCCCACACGATGAAGCCGTAGCGGGTGGCGCCGTCGATGTCGTACTCGGTGACGTTGCCGCCGAAGTAGGCGCGTCGCGACGGGTCGATGATCATCGCGACGTAGTCGTCCCACTGCAACAGGCCGTACTCATCGGGAAAGGCCTCGCGGAGGAAGTCGTAGTGCAGCGCGTAGCGCTGGGTGTTCACGAAGGCCGTCGGCACCGGCTGCTCGTCGTCGACCGGCACCAGGTACTTGATCGAGCGCACCTGGTTGGCCAGCTCCACGGGCTCGCTGAGGGCCGTCCAGCTCAGCGCGCTCTTCATCTGCTCGACGCACACCGTGTCGCCCACCGCCTCCGAGGCGAGCTCGCAGGCGCCGGGACCGGCGGGGCCGGGCTCCGAGGCGGTGCAGGCGAGCAGGAAGATCATCGGGTGCGACGGCGGAGGATGCCCAGTGTACCCAGCAAGATGGGCGCCAGTCCCATCGCGGCGCTGGCGGCGTTGCAGGCGTGGTCGTGGTCGTCGACCCAGGTCATCTCCTCGTCGCCCCAGCCCTGGGTCACCACGAAACACTCGGTGGTGGCGGCCGACCAGTCGCCATCGAGGCCCCGGGCGGTCGCGGCCACGCAGGCGTCGTCGCCGGGGGCAAGCCCGTCGAGGCGGACCTGTACCCAGCGGGCTTCCGACGCGTCGACGAAGTCCTCGGGATCGCCCACCTCCGAGACGCCGTCCCAGGGGGCGGCGGCATGTACCGTGGCCTCGGTCCCCGCCGCGAGCTCGGCGCTGACGTAGACGCTGCCGCCCTCCTGGTCCTGGACCGCTTGCCCGGAGAGGATGGAGGGCGGTGCCGCGGGGGGCGAGGACTCGGCCGCGCTGGTGGTGAAGGTGGCGTCGAGCTCGGGCGATGCCGCGTCGCCTTCGAACACCGAGAGGGTGTAGGTGGTGAAAGGCTCGAGATCGGCGTGAAGCTCCAGCACCGGGTCGGGACTGTCGATCGCGCGTTCCGACACGACCTCGTCGCCCCGCTCGAGCAGGAGCCGCCACGTGCCGCCACCGCACTCTGCCGAGGCGATGAGGACGGCCGGGACGGCGTCGAGCGCGACGTCGGCGTCGCCAGCGCCCGGGTACAGCGCCTCGGGGATCGCGAAGCACTCCTCGATGTCCATGGCGGAAGGCACGTTGTCGTCGGCGAGGGCGTGGGCGATGAGGGCGAGGACCATTGACGCTCCGAGGGTGGTCAACAGGGAGGCAAGCGCCGTGCCACTCCAGGATTCCGGTGCTTTCCGGCCTCACGTTCCCCGGTGCCGCGCGGGGGATCGCGATCCCGCTGTCGTGGGTTAGCGACGGCGCATGGTCCTCTCGCTCGCGCTCATCGGCTGCACCGGCAGCCTCGTGGACTTTTTCGGGGGCGGCGAGGGCCCGGGCGACACCGGCGGTGACGCGACCCCGGGCGACACGAGCGAGCCCGGCGACACCGACACCGCCGAGGATGTCGAGGCCGACGACGAGCGCGTTCGGGCTCTCACGGCGCCGTGGGAGGGGGACTACCCCTGTCGCGAGCCGATGCTCGTGCGTGTCACCTACGTGGACGACGGCGACACTGTGTACGTCCACCCCGACGATGGCAGCGAGGGTTTCAAGGTGCGCTTCATCGGGATCGACACCCCGGAGATCGACCACGGCGAGGGCGACGGCGAGTGCTACGGCGACGAGGCCAGTGACTTCACCCTCGACCGGCTGAAGGACAGGCTCGCGTGGCTCGGTTTCGACATCGAGTACAAGGACGACTACGACCGCGTCCTCGCCTACGTGACTCGCGACGAGGGCGTGGAGGGCTTCCACAACCGCGTCCTGGCGCGGCAGGGCTACGCGAGCCAGCTCACCGTCGAGCCTAACGACAGCTACGCCGACGACATCGAGGACGACGTGCGCGCCGCCCAGGACGAGGGACTCGGGATGTGGGAGTCGTGCCGGTGAGCGGGGCCGCGCGCCCCTCGTTGACATCCGGTGACCTCCCGATTACCCGTCGCGGCCCTGGGGCCCCCCCCCTCGGGACCGTTCTTTCACTCCCCCTCGCACCGCGCCGCGGATGATCGATCCGAACACCTCGCGGCGCCTCGCCCCGGCCATCGCGGTCGGGGCTGGTTTCACCGGCTCGATCTTCGCCGGGGCCCTGCTCGGGGCGTGGCTTGACCGCGCGCTCGGCACGTCGCCCTGGATGGCCCTCGGGCTCTCCCTGGTGGGACTCGCGAGCGGAACCACGTTTGCCCTGCGCGCCCAGCGCCAGCACGGCGCCAAGCCCCCTGATGATCCCCCTCAACCCCCTCCTCCGTGACACCGCCATTCTCACCGCCGTCGTGGCGGGAGTGGCCGCGATTGTCTCGGAGGATCGCCTGCCGATTCTGGTGGGCGCCGGGGTGGGAATGGTCAACATCGCGGCGTGGACCCTCGGTGCCTCCGCGCTCCTGCAGCGCCGCGCCTCCGCCTGGCTGCTGCTGCTCAAGGGCTTCCTCGCCGCGCTCGGCGTGGTGATGCTCACCTCGATCCTCCCGGCCTGGCCGGTGGTGGGTGGCTTCCTGCTGCCCCTCGGCGCCTGCCTCGTCCGCGTGCTCGCCTTCGTCCCCAGCCTCCGGAGGGCTGCTGCATGATCCCCACGATCCCATTCGCGAGCGGCTTCACCTGGTTCCAGCTCCTCCCGGGCATCGGCGACGGCGGTCTCGGGCGGATGCTTGGCCTGCACGATCCTGGCGAGGGCTGGATCATCGCCACCGCCTGGTTTGCTTGTTTCCTGGTGCTGGGCGTGGCGCTGCTCGCGCGCATGGGCCTCGACCGGGCGATCGCCACCGAGGGCGCCGAGCGTCACATTCCCGACTCGGGCTTCAGCCCGCGAAACATGATGGAAGTGTTCGTCGAGGCCTTCAACGACCTCGTCACCGGCTTGCTCGGCGCCAAGGAAGCCAAGGTGTTCTTCCCGCTCGTGGCGGGCTGCTTCCTCTTCATCGCCACCAGCAACCTGCTGGGACTGCTGCCCGGCTTCCTTCCCGCCACCGAGAGCTTCTCGAACAACCTGGGGATGGGCATCACCATCTTCGTGGTGTTCAACTACGCCGGCCTCTCGCGCAACGGCTTCGCCTACATCAAGCACCTCTTCGGCCCGATGCTGCTGATGGCCTGGCTCATCTTCCCCATCGAGCTGCTCGGCCTCTTCATCCGGCCGTTCACGCTCACGATTCGTCTGACCGCCAACATCTACGCCGACCACCTGGTCGTGTCGTCGGTACGCGACGTGGGCGCCGACATGCTGGGGATGGTCGGCGCGCTCCTGGTGCCGGTGCCCTTCTACGTGCTCGGCTTCTTCGTCTGCCTCTTGCAGGCGTTTGTCTTCTCGCTCCTGTCCACCGTGTACGTGAGCCTGTCCACCGCCGACATGTCGCACGGCCACGACGACCACGACCACGACGACAAACACGCTCACGCTCACCACTAGCCCTCAACTCACTGGAGATTCCATGAAGTCCGTTGCCACCTTCACCCTCCGCGCCGCCGCGCTCTTCGTCGCCTCCACCACCGTCGCCCTCGCCGAGGACGGCGCTGGCGGCGTCAACTGGGGCCTCGGCGTCGGCGCCGGCCTCGCGATCGGCCTCGCCGCCCTCGGCGGTGGTGTCGGCCAGGGCCTCACCGCCTCCGCGGCCCTCGAGGGCATGGCGCGCAATCCCGCCGCCGGCGGCAGCCTGCTCGTTCCCATGATCCTCGGCCTGGCGCTCACCGAGTCGCTCGTCATCCTCGCCTGGGTCATCGCCAACGGCATGGTGTAGCGTCGTGGGCGTGGGGAGCCCGCTCGGGCGGGTTCCCCTTCCAACGACACGCCCCTAGTGGGGCCACCGTCCGGGAACCCCTCGGGACCTACCCCGCCGTGCCCGTGGCGAGCATCTTCTCGTCGATGTCGGCGCGGCCCGCGTCGCGGAGCAGCTTGCGCGTGAGCTGCATCGCGTTTTCCATGCTGTGGTCCATGTTGTTGTACCAGAACATGCCGGTGCGACCAGCGAGGTGCAGGTTGTCGTAGCGGTCGAGCTGCTTGCGGGTGCGCTCCAGCTCGGCCGGGTAGCGCGTATGGTAGATGGGGTAGGTTTCCGCGACGCGCTCGATGCGGACGTCGTGTACCTTACGTCGCGACGAGATCATACCGACCTTGATGAGATCGTCCACCACCCAGTCGGTGAGGCGCTCGGCGTGCTGCCAGCGCTCGTCGCCCTCGCGACAGGTGATCTCCACGTTGAGGCCAGAGGCGCCGGGATGGGGCACGGTGTCGGGCGAGAAGAACTTCGGCGTTGAAACGCGCGAGAAGACGATGTCGTTGGCGCCGTAGTAGCACCACTGGTACTCGCGGGGCACCGCCTCCTCCACCATGACGTTGTAGAAGAGCGTGGAGAGGTAGGGCAGGTCGGGGGCGTCGATGCCGAGCTGGTCGCAGGCGAGGGTGATCGGCGCCGTCCAGATGACCACGCTCGGCTCGATGCGCTCGTGGCCAGCGTACACCGCCTCGATGCGACCGTTGCCGCCGGCGAGGCGCGCGCCGGTGCCGGTGATGATCCGCCCGCCCCTGGCCTTGATCAGCTCGCTCACGATGTCCCAGGTGACCTGCAGCCCCCCGCCCCTGGGGTAGAGGAAGTCGATCTCCGCCTTGTTGTACTGGAGCAAGGTGGACTTCGCGAGCTGAGCGAGGTTCTGCATCTGCAGCTTGTCGTCGATGATCGCCCGGTTGAGGCCCACCTTGGCCCAGTCGGGGTGGGTTTCCCTGGGGTGGATCCCGAGGAACTTGATGCTGTAGTCCTTGAAGAAGTTCTGGTAGAGCGTGGGGCCGTACTGGCGCAGCACGTAGTCTTCGAAGTTCGTTTGCCCGTAGGTCTTCATGCCGTTGACGGCGAGGTCGACGGCCGACTTCAGGGCCAGGGGCACGGGCAGTTGCACGAGGTTCTTCGGGTGCAGCGGCCAGCGGTAGTAGCAGCCCTCGAAGTACACCTCGGACTTGCGCGGGAACCACACGCCGTGGCCCTCCAGCACGCGGTCGAGGTAGGCCTTGATGTTGGGGTTCTCGGTGTGGAAGCGGTGGGGGCCGCAGTCGAACACGAAGCCGTCGTACTGGTAGCTGCGGGCGAGCCCGCCGACGCGGGGGAACTTCTCGATGACCACGACCTGCGCGCCCGCCTCGGCGAGCAGGTGGGCGCTCACCAGCCCGGTGACCCCCCCACCCACGACGACAACTGGACCCTCGAACAACGACGGCTTCGACACCTGCGACCTCGCGTCGCCATTCTGCCCCGTTCCGGGCCATTCAGGTAGTGCCGGCGGTCACCGGGGCGCGGATTGTAGCCCCTACCACTCGTCGACCGGCTTCGGCTGGAAGGGGATGGTCTGCCCGTTGCCGTCGATGGCCTCGTACAGCTCGACGAAGGCGCGCTCGTTGGCCGCCCGGGCCTCGGGCGAGTCGCCGTCCATGGCGGGGAGCAAGTCGCCGCCGGCGTAGTAGGACACTCGCGTCCAGTCGATTCCGTGCGCGGCGAACCAGTGGAGGATGGCGAGGCAGCGCTGCCGCGACAGCTCGTGGGCGGCGCTCGCCCCCTCGCCGGTGTGCGTGTACAGCTTGAAGCGGAAGATCAGCTCGGGGTGGGCCTCCGCGGCGGCTTGCACCCGCGCGAGGAAGGCCTCGGCCTCGGGCCGGAGGCGCGCGCCGTCGAAGGCCAGCTCGGCACGATGCCCCAGCAGGGGGAGGACGCCGGCGGGGAGCGTGTCGGGGCAACCGTCCCCGTCGTGGAAGCTGTTCTCCGTCTCCGGCTCGTCGGGGCAGCGATCGAGGGCGTCGGGGTAGGCGTCGTTGTCGTTGTTGGTCTCGGGGCAGCCGTCGTCGTCGCGGAAGCCGTCCACGTCCTCGGCGGCGCCCTTGCAGCGGTCCAGCACGTCGAGGAGGCCGTCCTTGTCGTCGTCGGGATCGAGGCAGCCGTCGTTGTCCTCGTAGAAGTCGAAGTCCTCGTCGCTGTCGGGGCAACGGTCCTTCTTGTCGATCACCCCGTCGCGGTCGCGATCGGGGGGCGGCTCCCATCGCAGGTCCATGCCGACGGTGAGCTGCGCGTCGACGTAGGGGCCCTCGTGGCCCGCGGGCTGCTCGCCGAGGAGCGCGAAGCCGAGGACGTCGGCGCGAAGGTGTACCCACTCCCACAGCCAGTACCGGGCGCCACCCCCGGCCACCAGCATCGGGTTCATCGCCGGCAGCACCGCGTAGCCGAGCGCGTCCTGGGGCGAAGCGCCGTCGACCGTGCTGTCGAGGAAGCGCAGGTGACGCCAACCGAGCCCGCCGCCCACCTGCACGTCGACCCGGTAGCCGTCGACGAGGTGGTGCATCAGGTCGAGGTGGGTGCGGCTGGCCACGGCGTCGAAGGGCACCTCCTCGGTGCGCACGGGGCTCGCGCCGGTGACGAACTCGAGATCGAGGCGGAAGTCGCGCAGGTTCATGCCCACGCGCAGCGCGTAGGTCGGCGCGGCGGGGACGAGGTCGGGCTCGGCGGTGAGCTGGTAGCCCCCGCTGAGACCGCCGGTGATCAGGGTGGCGAGGGCGGCGCCGGTGGGGTCGGGCATGACGCCGGCCTTATTCCCCCGCGGGCCGCCTGCCGAAGCGACGCAGCCGGAGCGCGTTCGTCACCACGAAGACCGAGGAGAAGGCCATCGCCGCCGAGGCGATCATGGGAGAGAGCCAGCCCGCGGCAGCCACGGGGATGGCCACGACGTTGAAGATGAAGGCCCAGGCGAGGTTCTGCTTGATGTTGCGGAGCGTGGCCTGTCCCAGCTCGATGGCGGTGGCCACGCGGCCGATGTCGCCGCCCACCAGCGTCATCGCCGCCGTCTCCCCGGCCACGTCGGTGCCCCCGCCCACGGCCAGGGAGAGGTCGGCGGCGGCGAGCGCCGGCGCGTCGTTGACTCCGTCGCCCACCATGCCCACCCGTCGCCCGGCGGCCTGGAGCTCGTGGACCAGCGCCACCTTCTCGGCGGGGCGCGCCGCCGCCAGGACACGCTGGATGCCGAGGGCCTCGGCGACCGGGCGCGCCGCGAGCGCATGGTCGCCGGTGGCGAGCACCACCTCGATGCCCAGTCGTCGCAAGTGACTGATGGCCGCAGCGGCGCCGGGACGGAGGGTGTCCGCGAGGCCGATCACGCCGGCGGGCCGGTCGTCGATCGCCACGCCCACCACGGTGTCGCCGCCCTTGGCGCGAGCCTCGGCGAGAGGGCGCAGCGCGGCGGGGTCGATGCCCGACGACTCGAGCCAGTCGAGCGTGCCGGCGCGCACGAGTCGGTCCCCCACCGCCGCCTGTACGCCCTTGCCCACCGGGGCCTCGAAGCGACCGGTGCCGGGGATGTCGAGCTCCCGGGCGAGGGCCGCCCGCACGATCGCCTTGCCCAGCGGGTGCTCCGACCACCGCTCGGCGGCGGCGGCCAGGGCGAGCAACTCAGCCTCGGTCGTGCCGGGGAGCGGGGAGATCGCGGTAACGCCCGGCTGCCCGAGCGTGAGGGTGCCGGTCTTGTCGACCACCATGGTGTCGACGCGCTGCGCCCGCTCCAGCGCCGCCACGTCGCGCACGAGCACGCCCAGCTCGGCGGCGCGCCCGGTGCCCACGAGGATGGCGGTGGGCGTGGCGAGCCCCAGCGCGCAGGGGCAGGCGATGACCAGCACCGCCACGGCGGGGAGCAAGATCCCGGGCGCGTCGGCGCCGAGGTAGGCGTGTACCCCCGCGGTAAGCACGGCAACGACCAGCACCACCGGCACGAACACCGCGCTCACCTCGTCGGCGAGGCGCTGCATCGGCGCCTTCCTGGCCTGGGCCTCCTCGACGAGCGACACGATGCGGCCGACGGTCGACTCCGCGCCCACGCGGCGGGCCTCGACGAGGAGCCGCCCCTCGTGGACGAGCGTGCCGGCGAGGACCACGTCACCGGGTTGTCGTGAGACGGGGATGCTCTCGCCGGTGACGGCGGACTCGTCGACGGCGCTGGCGCCCTCCACCACCGTGCCGTCGACCGGCACGCGGTCGCCGGGCCGCACCACCAGCCGGTCGCCGGGACCGATCGACGACAGCGGCACCGCGCGCTCGGTGCCACCTTCCCACAGGGCCACCGTGTCTGGCACCAGCTTGGCGAGGGCGCGCAACGCGTCGCCGGCGCGCTTGCGGGCGCGTTCCTCCAGCGTCTTGCCGAGCAGGATGAGCGTGACGACGACGCCCACCACCTCGAAGTAGACGTTCATGCCACCGGTGGCGACGGTGTACCAGGAGTAGGCGTAGGCAGCGCCGGTGCCGAGCGCCACCAGCGTGTCCATGTTGGCCGTCCGCTCGAGCAGGAGCCGCCACGCGTTGACGAAGAAGGGGCGACCGGCGGTGAGCAGCACCGCCGTGGCCAGGGTGCCCTGGATGGCGAAGTTGCCGGGGAAGTGGAGGTGCAGCATGGCGACGGCGGCGAGCGGAACGGTGAGCACTGCCGCCACGCGGAGGCGACCGGCGTAGAGCGACTCCTCGCCGCTCGCCCTGGGCGCCGGGGCGCGTGGGTCGACGGCGCGGTAGCCGGCGCGTTGCACGGCGGCGAGGACCTCGTCCCACCGGGGCTCGCCGGTGACGGTGGCCCGCTCGGTGGCGAGGTTGACCACCGCCCGCTCGACGCCGGGGAGCTTGCCGAGCACGCGCTCCACGCGGGAGGCGCAGGCGGCGCAGGTCATGCCCTTGACGGCGAAACTGGCGCGGCCGGGAACGGTGTCGGGACTCATGGCGGCGAAGCTAGGCACAGGTCGTTAGCCCGGCCGGGCGATGTCGGACGCGGTGTCTCAGCTCGCAGGCCTCGCCTGCTGCGGCCTCGGCGCCGTCCTGTTGCTCGCGGGCGTCGCGAACTACCTGCTCACCCGGCCGCGGGCGTCGCGTGCCGCGTCGCCCGCGGCCCCCGACGTACACGTGGAGCTGGGCCTGAGCCTGGTGTCGCTGATGCGCGAGTCCGACCCCGGCCCCGATCGGGCGCTGCTCCTCCAGCGCGCCGAGGCCGCCGCCCGCAGGAAGGACATGGCGGCCTTGCTGGCCGCTGCCGACGCCTGGCGCGACGCCGGTGGCACGCCGAAGAACCGGGGCGCGTTCAACGACTTGCGGCGGGCGGTGGATGCGGTGGCGGATGGGCTGTAGGTGGTAGGAGTTAGGCTGTAGGCCGGTTTTCGGTGCTGCGAGGCCTCTTGCGCACCCCGGGCGCCGGTCGCCGAGCGGGGAACCGGGAACGGGGAACGGGGAACGGGGCTGGCGCGTCGGGGAACAGCGACGACGCTCGTCGCGCCAACGCTCAGGAC
>Ga0194120_10010403_pt1 | contig 11492 bp, 9 predicted proteins | sample TA2MahCa65mmetaG_FD_148642 | JGI IMG/M metagenome (GOLD analysis project Ga0194120, IMG submission 148642) | Freshwater microbial communities from Lake Tanganyika, Tanzania - TA2015019 Mahale Deep Cast 65m | ecosystem: Environmental > Aquatic > Freshwater > Lake | place: Tanzania: Lake... | reverse complement strand
GCGTCTCATGACGGACCCGCGCCTCGCCCGCGTCCCGAAGGTGCTCGAGACGCCGAAGGGCGATGATATGGTGAGCAACGACCGGGCGATGTTGCGCAAACTGCGCGAGTTCGCACGGGCCTAGCGTTCGCCGGCGCGACCCGGCGCCGGGGGGCGGGGCGCGCCGCTCAGCGCGGCGCGCTCACGCCAGCTAGAACATCACCCGATACACCAGCGACACGTTGCGCCCGGGGTTCGCCGCGAACGACTTGATGCGGCTCGTCGCGTCGTAGTAGTGAACGTCGCCCAGGTTGTCAGCGCGCAGGGTGAACTCGTGGATGCGTCCGCCCATCGTGACGTGCCACCCCGCGCTCAGGTTCACCAGAGTGTACGCGCCGGTCTCCACGTCCGCGCCGCCGGTGACGTCGCGCTGGGCGAAGGCGTGCCGCAGTTCGCCGCCCGCGCTGAACGTCCCGCTATCCCAGCGCAACGACGCGCCCACGCGCCCCGCCGGCATGAACGGCAGGGGGGCGCCTCCCTCGAACTCGCCCCGGGTCACGTCGCCCATCACGCCCAGCACGAACCGCTCGCCCAGCTTGGCCTCGCCCTGCGCCTCGATGCCGCGCAGCGTGGCATCGTCTTGCCCGTAGCGGGCCAGCGGCATCGTCTCGCCTTCCACCGTCGTGTCGCGCGTGACGTCGGGCGCGATGAACCCCTGCACGCGGTTCACATAGCCTGACACCTGCCCCGAGACGTTCGCGCCGCCGACGCGCAGGACCGCGTCGAAGCCAAGACTGCGCTCGACGTCGAGCTCGGGATTGCCCAGCTCGTAGCTTCCCGTCGCGGCGTGCACGGCGTGGCTGAACAGCTCCTCAACCGTTGGCGCGCGGAACGCGCGCGCCACGCTGCCGCTCAGCGTCACGTGCTCCGCCAGCGGCGCCGAGAGGCCCAGCGACCCTGAGATGTTCTGGAACGAGATCGTCCGCGCCGCTCCGAACTTCTCGTCCCCCGCCTTCGAAGAGATGCGATAGGCGTCGAAGCGCGCGCCGAACTGCAGTCTCGGGCCCTCGTCGGGGTGATCCGCGTGCGAGTGCGCGCCTCCCAGCGGCAGCTCCTGGAAGATGAACGCGCCCGCCGTCGCCGAGTTGGCCGCCGGCGTCAGCGCCTCCTCCCCCTCCGCAGAATACTGCCGCGTCAGCACCTGCGCGCCCAGCATGCCCGTGAGCCGCCCGAAGTGGGTGGGCGCCGTGAGGCTGGCCGTCTGTGTGCGCAGCGAGAACGAGGTGCCCACCGCACCATCGGGTTCGATCTCCTGATGCGCGTAGTCCTGCGCTGACCCCTCGAACCGCAGCTGCGAAATGGCGTGCCGCCCGGTGTTCGTCGACAGCTTCGCCGTGCCTTGGTACCGGCGCCCATCGATTCGAATGCCACTCTCGTCGCTCCCCGGTTCGGAGGGGATGCCGTAGTTGAAGTCGAAGCCCTTCAGCGCCACTCCACCCTGCACGTCGTCCTTCACGAACCCGAGCCCGGTCGTCACGTTCAGGTTCCGGCTGTCCGTCCCATCGAGCACCCCGCCGCCGCCAACGCGCACCGGATCAGTGCGCCGTCCGCCGAAGCGGACATTCAGCACCGTGGAGCCGCTGACTGGATGCACAGCGCCGGCGTTGAAGGCCGCCCCGGGGTTCACCGATTCCACCTGCGTCGTGACCGAGCCGGTGACGCGCGACGGCACGTCAGTAGGGATGTCGTTGGAGATCACATTGACCACGCCACCCAGCGCGCTGTTGCCGTGCATCAGCGACGCCGGCCCGCGTACCACCTCGATGCGCTGCGCCGCCAGCGGATCCACGCTCGTGGCGTGATCCGGCGCGGACGACGCCAGGTCGCCCGAACGCGCGCCATCCTGAAGCACGAGGATCCGATCGCCGCTGAGTCCGCGGATCACCGGCATCGTGGCCGCCGGCCCGTTGTATCGCATCGCCATCCCTGGCTCGGCCGCGAGCGTCTGGGCCAGCGACGCGCCGAGGGCGCGCTGCAGCGACTTGCCGGAAAGCTCCGACGTGGCCTGCGTCACGCCGGACGCCTCACCCGACGAGCTGGCCGCGGTCACGCTGACGGCCTGCAGGCGCAGCACCGAGGCGGTCATCACGATGTTCACGGCCACGTCCGGGCCGGCATCGGGAATGCGCACCACGGCGTGCCCCGGGCGATACCCGATCAGCAGCGTCGTGATGTGATAGGTCCCGACGGGGAGGCCGCGAAGGACAAACCGTCCCTCCGCGTTGGTCGTGGTCGTGCGTCCGACCTCAGCGACAATCACCTGCGCCAGCGCGAGCGGCGCTCCGGTGGAGTCCTTCACCGTCCCGACGAGCGCGGGAGCGAGGGGCTCCGCCGCGTGCCCTGGGGTCGGCGGAATCAGCAACAGTATGGCGCAGAGCGCCAGGATCTTTGAGCGAGACATGGGGTTCCGGTCCGGGTCGTGGGCCGGGAAGGCTGCGCGACGAATGTCGCCAGAGTGCCCGACGCGTCTTGGTGGTCAGCACCCCGCGAGGGCGGGGCGGCAGCTATACCGACGCGGGTGGCGCCCGGGTCCGAATGCGCGCGGAGGGCGCGCGCGCGGCGAGTTGCTCGCTGTCCGGCGGCTCGACGGATTCGAGCACATGGTGCGAGCAGAGCGCAGTGGGCTCGGCGGGCACCGCCAGCGCCCGCGCCAGCATCTGGCAGACGACGCACGATTCCGGGTGACCCGGCGGGGCGTGCCTTTGACCGGGCTCCTCCACGTGCACCCGCGACGCGTCCTCCGTCGTCGCGCGAGCCATCTGCGCATGCGCGACTGTCGCGAGCACCGGGCTCCCCCCCTGCACGACAGCGAGCAGGACGAGCAAGAGCCGGCGAAGCGGGGAAAGACGGAACTGGGGGGGCATGTCGGAGAAAAGGTAAACGGTTCAGGCTGCCGACGGGAGCGGGCCCGCGCCAGCCGGCCACGATCGGGCCGACATTGCACCCTCGGCCGCGCGGGCTAGCTTCCTCCGGCGATGCGCCGACACTCCGCCTCATGGGTTGCGCTTGCCACCGCCGCGTTGGCCGCCTGCAGCGAGCCGTCTGCGCCGCCCCTCGCGCCACCCGCGTATGACCCGACCCAACTCACCGGCGGCCTGCTGTACCGTTGGCCCACCGGGAAGACGATTGCGGTCTACGTCGATCCGACCGCCGTTGCCGCGGGCGTGGATCTGGCGGGTGCCACCAGCGCCGGCATGCAGGCATGGAAGGCGGCCCTCGGGGGCAGCCAGTTCGCGTTTCGGCTGGCCACGTCAGCCGCCGACGCCGACGTGATCGTGCACGTGAGCGCCGCTCCGCGCCTCGTGGGACTCGCCGGATGCGCAGCGCCGCCTGACCTCGCCGGAGGCGTCACCTTCATGTGCCCCGCCCGCGACAGCGCGCTCACGCTCCCCCTGCTGGCGGGTCCCGGCGTCGGCCGCGTCAAGATCGACATCGGCATCAACCCGGCGGCCACGAGCGCCACCCACTCGCTGCTCGCCCTCGTGACGCACGAACTCGGCCACGCAATCGGCATCGGCGGGCATTCGAGCGACCCGGCGGACGTGATGCACGCCCAGCCCACCGTCACCACGCCAAGCCAGCGCGACATCGCGACCCTGCGTTGGGTGGTGAGGCAGCCCATCGACCTGCGCCTGTAGGCGGCCCGCCGCAGGGGAAATTCCCCTCACCAGAGGCGTGGCGCTCCCACTATCTTTAGCACCCTATGAAACGCCAAGACGCGCTTGACTACCATTCCCGTGGGCGCCCCGGGAAGATCGCCGTGGTTCCAACCAAGCCACTCGCCAACCAGCGCGACCTCGCGCTCGCCTACTCCCCCGGTGTCGCCGAGCCCTGTCTCGACATCGAGAAGAACCCCGACGACGCCTACAAGTACACCGCCAAGGGGAACCTCGTCGCTGTCATCTCCAACGGCACCGCCGTCCTCGGCCTGGGCAATATCGGCGCCCTCGCCGGCAAGCCGGTGATGGAGGGGAAGGGCAACCTCTTCAAGCAGTTCGCCGACATTGACGTCTTCGACCTTGAGATCAACTCCGAGGATCCCGAGGAGGTCATTCGCTTCTGCCAGCTCGTGGAGCCCACCCTCGGCGGCATCAATCTGGAGGACATCAAGGCGCCGGAGTGCTTCTACATCGAGGAGCAGCTCAAGAAGACGCTGCACATCCCCGTCTTCCACGATGACCAGCACGGCACGGCCATCATCTCCGGCGCGGCGCTCGTCAACGCCGTCGAGCTCGTCGGCAAGAAGATCGGCGAGGTGCGCATCGTCTTCAGCGGTGCCGGCGCGTCGGCCATCTCGGTGGCCGAGCACTATGTGGCGCTCGGCGCCAACCGCGACCTGATCACGCTCACCGACCGCAAGGGCGTTATCTACAAGGGGCGCGAGAAGGACATGGAGCCGCACAAGGCGGCGTTCGCGCACGAGACCAAGGCGCGCACGCTGGCCGACGCGATCGTCGGCGCCGATGTCTTCGTCGGGCTGTCCGCCGCGGGCGCCTGCACGCCGGACATGGTGAAGTCGATGGGGAAGGATCCCATCATCTTCGCCCTCGCCAATCCGACGCCCGAGATCCTCCCGGAAGAGGCGAAGGCGGTGCGCCCCGAGGCCATCGTAGCCACCGGGCGCAGCGACTATCCCAACCAGATCAACAACGTCCTCTGCTTCCCGTTCATCTTCCGCGGCGCGCTCGACGTGCGCGCGACGACGATCAACGAGGAGATGAAGATGGCCGCCACGCGCGCGCTCGCCGAGCTCGCGCGCGAGCCCGTCCCCGAATCGGTGGCGGCGCTCTACGGGCTGTCAAAGGTGCAGTTCGGCCCCGACTACATCATCCCCTTCCCCTTCGATCCGCGCGTCCTGCTCTACGTGGCGCCCGCCGTCGCGCAGGCGGCCATCGACAGCGGCGTCGCGAAGGGTACGATGGAGCCCGCCGCGTATCGCGAGCAGTTGGAAGGCCGGCTCGGACAGTCGCGCAGCGTCATGCGCGGCATCCAGATGCGCGCGAGTCGCAGCCCGCGGCGCGTGGTCTTCCCCGAGGGCGAGGATCCGAAGGTCGTGCGTGCGGCGCACATCCTGAAGGAGGAGGGGATCGCCAAGCCCATCCTGCTCGGCCGTCCGGACCAAATGAAGGCCGTGCTCGCCGAGGTCGGCGTCACGCTCGAGGGGTGCACGATCATCGATCCCAACACCGCCGCCGAGCGCGAGCGCTACGCGGACGAGCTATGGCAGCGCCGCCATCGCCGCGGCCTCTCCAAGTACGAGGCCTACTCGCGGATGGGACGCGGCATCTATTTCGCGAGCCAGATGGTGAACAGCGGCGACGCGGACGCGGTGGTCGCCGGCCTCAACAAACACTATCCCGAGACCATCCGTCCCGCCCTCGAAGTCGTCGGCGCCGATCCCGCGACCGGCCTCGTGGCCGGCCTCTACATGATGGTCGTGAACAACCGGGCCATCTTCTTCGGCGACACCACGGTCAACATCGACCCGACCGCCGAGCAGCTCGCCAAGATCGCCCAGTCGGCGGCGCGCCTCGTGCGCACATTCGGCATCGAGCCGCGCATCGCGATGCTCTCCTTCTCGAACTTCGGCTCCGTCCGGCACCCCGAGGCGGCGAAGGTGTCGCAGGCTGTGCGCATCCTGCGCGAGGCCGAGCCGGATCTCGTGGTCGACGGCGAGATACACGCCGACACCGCCTTCGACGAGAACATGCTGGCCCTCCGGTTCCCGTTCAGCCGCCTCAAGCAGGCGCCGAACGTGCTGATCTTCCCGATGCTCAGCGCCGGCAACACATCGTACAAGCTCCTCAAGAGCCTGGGCGGCGCGATGGCCGTGGGCCCGATTCTCGTCGGCATGAACCACCCGGTCCACGTGCTGGAACAGGGCGCCGACGTGCATGACATCGTGAACATGGCGGCGGTCGCGGTCATCGATTCGCAGAACCGTACGCGGTAGCCCGCAGCGGACACCACCGGGCGGGGGACGCGCGACTCCCCCGCCATCGCCACCTGAGGAGTTGCCATGCCCAACACCACGCCCATCACCCCGGCTATCGCCCGCGTGGGCGCCAGCGGACTCGCCGGCCAGGACCTGAAGCCCTCCGGCACCGTCCACTGGAACCTGGTCGCCCCCGAGCTCATCGAGGCGGCGATTCGCCGCGGCGAGGGTCGGCTGGCGGACATGGGACCATTCGTGGCGGTGACCTCGCCGCACACTGGGCGTTCACCGAACGACAAGTTCGTCGTCAAGGAGCCGGGCTCGGAGAAGGACGTGGACTGGGGCAAGGTGAACCAGCCCATTTCCGTCGAGCACTTCAACACGCTGCTCGCCGACGTCAAGGCGTACCTGAATGGATTGCCTGAGTTGTTCGTGCAGGACCTCTACTGCGGCGCCGATCCCGCCCATCGCCTCAGCGTCCGCTACGTCCTGCCCAACGCGTGGCATGCCGCGTTCGTGCGCAACATGTTCATCCGCCCCGACCAAGAGGCGCTGGCCACCTTCGCGCCGAACTTCACGGTGTACCACGCGCCGGAGTATCAGGCGGATCCCGCGCGCCACGGCACGCGCACGAGCACCTTTATCGTGCTCAACATCGCCGCGCGCACCATCATCATCGGCGGCACGCGCTACGCGGGCGAGCTCAAGAAGTCGATGTTCACGGTGATGAACTACCTGCTCCCGAAGGCCGGCGTGCTCTCCATGCACTGCTCAGCCAACATCGGCGACGCGGGCGACACCGCGCTCTTCTTCGGCCTCTCGGGCACGGGCAAGACGACGCTCTCCGCCGACCCGGAGCGCGAGCTGATCGGCGATGACGAGCATGGCTGGAGCGCGGCGGGCACCTTCAACTTCGAGGGAGGCTGCTACGCGAAGGCGATCAACCTCTCGCCGGAGGGGGAGCCAGACATCTACCAGACCACGCAGATGTTCGGCACGATCCTCGAGAACGTGGTCCTCGATCCCAACCACCGGCGGGTGGAGTTCGAGAACCAGGGCATCACCGAGAACACGCGCGCCTCGTATCCGCTGCACTATATCCGCGACCACGTCCGCAGCGGGCGCGGCGGCCACCCGAAGAGCGTTGTCTTCCTCACCGCCGACGCGTTCGGCGTGCTCCCGCCCATTGCCAAGCTCACGCGGGAGCAGGCGATGTACTACTTCCTCTCCGGCTACACGGCGAAGGTCGCCGGCACCGAGCGCGGGGTCACGGAACCGCAGGCCACGTTCAGCGCCTGCTTCGGCGCCGTCTTCCTCGTCTGGCATCCGACCAAGTACGCGGAGATGCTCGGACGGCTCCTCGACGAGCACAAGTCCGACGTCTGGCTGCTCAACACCGGGTGGAGCGGCGGTCCGTACGGCGTTGGCAAGCGCATGAAGCTGGCGCATACGCGCGCGATGGTGCATGCCGTACTCTCAGGCCAGCTGCGCGAGACCCCCACGGCGACCGATCCTGTATTCGGCCTGCACGTGCCCGTTGGCGTGGATGGCGTGCCGCCCGAGGTGCTCACCCCGCGCAAGACGTGGGACGACCCGGCCGCCTATGACGCGCAGGCCAAGAAGCTCGCCGAGATGTTCCGCAAGAACTTCGAGAAGTTCGGCGCGGTGAATGCCGCTATCGCGGGCGCGGGGCCGAAGGGATAAGCCCAAGTGCTGGGAGCAGGGAGCAGAGTGGGGTGCAGCGGGTAGGGAGCAGAGTGGGGTGCAGGGTGTCGGGGGGCCAATCCCCCGCACCATGCACCCCACTCCGCACTGTGCCCCCTGCACCCCACCCTGCTCCCAGCGCTCTGCACCTCACCCTGCTCTCTTCCCCCTGCACCGCCCAATCCACTCATCCACCCTCGCTTCGTTCAAAGTGGAGCCCGACGGAATCGCGAACGCGATGTGCGCCGCCTCGTGCTCGATGCTGTGCACGACCTCGTCGAGGGAGCGTCGGCCGACGTTCAGGATGTCGATTTCACGCGCCACGTCGATCTCGCCCGTCGACTTCGCCTGCGCCGAAGCAAGGAATGGTCCCACGCGCCACATGAAGGGGCGCACGACGATGCGGTTCGCCGCCAGGGATCCCTCGAGCACCTCGGCGTGGCGCAGGCATACGCCGCCGCGCGCCTTGAGAGCGGCGATGCGCGTCGCGACGGCGCGCATCACTTCGGCGTCCTCGATCGCCTCGCCGCAACCGGCGCAGCCGTCGCTGGATCCGCCGACGGCCACGGGAATAGCCGCTGGCGGGGCCGGCGTCGGCAGGACGGTCGCGCGTGCGCGCGCGCACCCCGACATCGCCACGCCAAACAGAGCGGCGATGGCCAGCGATTGAATGCGGCGGCAAGGGAGTGGCATCAGGGACGCGGCGTCGGTGCGGGAATACTGCCGCGGCGTGGCCGTCGGACGCAACCGTCCGCCCCGCGCGCGAGACAATGATGCTGGCCCCATCATGTCCGACGCACCACTATTCCCTTGCAACTGCCATCCGCCATCTGCCCTCCGCCATCTTCCGTCTACCGTCCACCGTCCACCGTCCACCGTCGTGCCGTTCATTAGGGATCCCCTCTGGAACAACATCCGCATCGACGGGCCGTTCCTGCGCCTCGCCGACTCGGCCGTCGTCCAGCGCCTGCGCTATGTGCGCCAGCTCGGCCTCGCGCATCTCGTGTACCCCGGCGCCACCCACTCGCGCTTCGAGCACGCCCTGGGCGCCTTCCACCTCGCGAACCGCACGCTCGTCCAGCTGGACCACCAGCGGATGCTGGGCGGCGTGCCGGCCGACGAGGCCGCCGTGGTCACCGCCGCCGCCCTCCTCCACGATGTCGGCCACTATCCGTTCTCCCACGCGCTCGAGGAGATCGGCGTCACGCACCACGAGGACGTGGCCGAACCGATGATCACCACGGGCGAGGTGGCGGCCATTCTCCGCGCGGAGATCGCCGCCGACGCGCCGGAGCGCGTGCTCGCGCTGATGCGTGGCGTCAGCCCCTCGCCCCTTCAGGGGCTCATCAGCGGGTCGCTCGACCTCGACAAGACGGACTACCTCAAGCGCGACGCGCTGATGTGCGGCGTGCCGTACGGCGAGATCGACGTGGACCGGCTTCTGCACGCGCTTGTCATTGTCGACGACCCAACGCTCGGACGCGCGGCCGTCGGCGTGCGCGAGAAGGCGCTGAGCGCGCTCGAGTCGCTCCTCTTCGCCAAGTACCAGATGTACCGCAACGTCTACTGGCACCATGCTGTGCGCAGCCCGACGGCGATGTACAAGCGTCTGGTGGACGACGCGCTGCGCGCGGGCGTTCTGCGCGCCGACGAACTCGTCGCGCACACCGATGAGGGGCTCCTGCACGCCCTGCGCGCCCGCACCTCGCACCCGCTGCTCGAGGCCATCCTCTCCCGGCGCCTCTACAAGCGCGCCATGGAGTGCCCCGCCGCGGAGCTGGACGGCGTGGACCTCGAGTGGATCGCCGAAGACCACGCCCGCGCCCGCCGCGCCGAGGACCGCATCGCCGCCGCCCTCAACCTCGCGCCGGGGAGCGTGCTGCTCGACTACCCGCAGAAGGAGCAGATGCTCGGGCTCGACATCCCGGTGCTCACCCGCGACGGTCGCGTCGAACGCCTGACGAGCGACGGGATGGCCGGGGCAATCAACCTCCCGGTGCTGGCCGACCAGCTCTATCGGTCGGCCCGCTGGCTGCGGGTCTTCACGGTCACGCGCACGCGCATCGCGCGCGACGACGTGCTGCGCCTGCTTGAGGAATCCGCCTAGCGCCCGTCAGCGCGCGGCGTCAGCAGCAGCCAGGACTGGGGCATCGAGCGGTGCTCCTGCATCAGCGCCTCCAGCGCGCCCGGCATGCGCCGCCGCCACGCGCCGCCCACGCCCGCCGGCAGGTCGGCTAGGGCACGCCCTTCCACGCCGATGCGCCGCAGGACGTGCGTTGGCAGGAAGCGCATCGCCATCACCGCCTCCGTGGGAGTCTCGGCGGGATCGTGGCACTCCACCAGCAGCGTCGCGCGGCGCAGTGCCGGCACGAGCGAGGGATCGAGCAGTGACACCTCCCCACCGTCGATGTCGCACGCCACCAGCGCGTCCGTTCCGTCGGCCAGCGCCGCGGCCAGGTCGGGCGCATCGCAGAAGCCGCCGACGTGCACGCGCTCCCCGACGCCGTTCAGCGCCACGGCCGTCTCGAGCACCGCGCGCGCTTCATCGTTCCCCTCGAACGCCAGGATCTCCGCGCCCGGCATAAGCCGCGCCAGGCCGATGGCGTAGTAGCCGTAGCGCGCCCCGACGTTCACGACGCGCCGGAACGGCTGCGCGGCCAGCGCCCGGACCGCATCGGCGATTTCGCGCTCATATGTCCCCAGCAGTTCCGGCGCCGCCGGCAACCCCGCCAGCCGCATTCCGGCGAACGGACCGCTCATCACCCGGTCGCCCGAGAGCGCCCGCAGGCGCCACAGCAGGAAGCGCCGCTTGGGACGCAGCACCCACCGAATGGCATCGCGCACGGGCGCGGGGAGGTGAATGAAGGCATCAAGCAGCGGGCCGCTGCGCTCGACGGTGCGCCGCCCGGTGGCCAACTCCCACACGAGCCGGAGGAGGCCAGGATACCCCGCTCCGGTCACTCGGACTTCGACCGCCCGTACGCCTCGGCGAGCTTCCGGGCGATGCCGCGATAGAACGCCGCGTCAGCCGACTTGCCCTGATCCTCAAGCGACAACGCGCAGCTCTCCAGCGCGTAGAGGATGTTGCCCAGGTACAACTGGGCCACGGTGCCCACGGACTCCTGCGGCTCGTCCATGCGCGTGCCCGCCTTAGCCGGCGGACGCGGACTCGGCACCAACGACTTGGATTACGATGGCCGTGATGTTGTCGAGTCCGCCGCGGCCGTTCGCCTCCGAGATCAGCGAGTCCACGATCCGGCCCGGCCCGGTGCGCGCCAGCAGGATCTGCTGCAGGCGCCGGTCATCCACCATGCCGGTCAGACCGTCGGATGCGACCAGGAAGACGTCACCGGCACGCACTTCGCCCGCGTACAGGTCGGGCTCCACGGTCTCGCTCGCCCCCACACAGCGCGTGATGACGTTGCTGTACGGGTGGTACCGCGCCTGATCCGGCGTCAGCAGCCCCGCATCCACCTGCTCCTGGACGTACGAATGGTCCTTGGTAAGCTGGAGGAGCGCGCCATCGCGCAGCATGTACACGCGGGAGTCGCCGATCTGGCCGATCAGATAGCGCCCCTCGGAGAGCAGCAGGACCGACGCGGTCGTTCCCATCCCCTGCTTGTCATTCTCGGCGAGCATGCGCTCGTAGATCGCCCGGTTCGCCTCGCGGAGCGACTGCGCCGTGCGATCGGCCGCGTCGGGCTGCTGCGCGCTCTCCAGCGGCAGCAGGGTGCGCGCCACGATCTGCACGGCCATCTCGCTGGCCACCTCGCCCGCCGCGTGGCCGCCCATGCCGTCGGCCACCATGAAGACG
>Ga0194120_10010400_pt1 | contig 11494 bp, 14 predicted proteins | sample TA2MahCa65mmetaG_FD_148642 | JGI IMG/M metagenome (GOLD analysis project Ga0194120, IMG submission 148642) | Freshwater microbial communities from Lake Tanganyika, Tanzania - TA2015019 Mahale Deep Cast 65m | ecosystem: Environmental > Aquatic > Freshwater > Lake | place: Tanzania: Lake... | reverse complement strand
AGAAGAAAATCCAGCGCAAGAGGATCTGCGCCACTCTTGGTGAACCGCCGGATGCGGACCCGCATGTCCGGTGGTGTGAGAGGGAGCGGTTAGCCGCCGCTCCCTACTCGATTAAGCTTCCCGCTTTCCCAATTCAAACAAGTAGGGGAAATTTAACCTATCCGATATTTTCTGTAATAAGATCGGCGAAACTAGCGCGAACGTCGTACCAACGACAATATGGACCACCCAGTTTTCCACCCCAAAAAAACTCGAAAGTGCCATCCTAATACCAACTCCTGCCAGCATATGGACAAGGTAGATTTGCAGGGAATGTTCTCCAAGCGTTTGAAGGAACCGGGCGAAATCATGTCCTGCCAGATAGTGGGCTGCCAGGGAACAGGTAATAATTCCAAGAATGGATAGGGACAGAAAATAATACAGGTGGGGACTACTGACCAGTCGTACTGGGGGAATCAAATTGGTAAAAAGATAATACCCTGAGCCAATCAACGTGACGACGAGCAGGAGTATGCCCCAGAGCGGCACGGCGTATTTTTCAGCTTTCATGAATTGTTCCCTGAAAATGATACCGCCTATGAAGAAAATAAAATGGGCGCTAAACCCGAAAATACCAAACGCGCCAATTGGAAGCCAATTAAGGAACAAAACTATAGCGACAATAAATGCCGTTGCTTTGGAGTATGTACCCAGATGACAGAATATTGCGTAGACGATATGCATAAGCAACAGAGCATATAAAAACCAAAACTGTCCCCATGGTTGATAGATGACAGCGAACAGGTCGGAGATTGTTGCGCCCATTTGCGTTTGGCCCGAGAATATAACCTCCACGCTCACTTGCAGGATGGACCAAACCATGTAGGGATAAAAGATCCGCAGGAATTTATCTTTCAGATAGTCCTTTACACCGCGTTTATTCAGGCTGCTTTCTACAAAAAGCCCCGAAAGAAAGAAAAAGAGAGGCATATGAAAACTGTAAATGATGCTGTCTGATAATTTGAAAAAATATTCAGGGACTGGGACTCCCCCATGATAGGCACTGCTCAACAGGTGGGCATACACTACCAAAATGATCCCGATCCCTTTGCCATAATCAACCCAGTTTGCGCGAGTATTCATAGGTACTCCGTTTATTTCCGTTCTGTTCCGAATATTTTATTGACATTACATCTCTTTAGGGTATAATTTCGCCCGCACAAAATGTGGCTCCGTAGCTCAATTGGCAGAGCAGTTGACTCTTAATCAATTGGTTGTGGGTTCAAGTCCCTCCGGGGTCACCACCAAGAAACATCCTTAAACAAGGGTGTTTTTTGTTTTAATTTGCCAGAATTCCCAGAATCCACACGATCAACGGAGCGACCGCCAGCGCGGGCAGGAAATTCCCCACGCGGATCTTTTTAATCTCCAATAAATTGCTGATCGCCAGCCCGACGAGGATCACCCCGCCGGTGGCGGTCATTTCGTTCATCATCGGGTCGCTGATGATGGCGCTTAATCCGCCTGCCATGAGGCTGATGCCGCCCTGATACACGAGGATGATGATGGACGAGAACAGCACCCCGATTCCCAATGTAGAGGCAAATGCAATCGATGCAAACGCATCCAATGTGGATTTGACCGCCAGCAGGTTGTAATCGCCTGTCAGCCCATCTTGGATCGATCCCAGAATGGCAAGCGGACCGATGCAAAACAACAGCGAGGCGACCATGAATCCGCGCACAAAACGCGAGCCAGCGCCCATTTCTGTATCGGAGGAGAAACGGCTTTCGAGCGTTTCGCCAAGGGCTTGCAAGCCATCTTCCAACTTCCACCATTCGCCCAATAGCGTGCCGAGAATCATGGCACCTAGCACAATGAGTTGATTCTCGCTTTTTAGGAACATCCCCAGCCCCATACTCCCGGTGAATAGCCCCATACCCGCAATAACGGTGGACTTGAATCGCTCTGGAATACGCGAGCCGAAAAAGAGGCCAATGCCTCCGCCGACCAATATGGCGATTACGTTGATAATAGTGCCTGTCATAATTTCCTCAAAATTGGAGTTGAAATACCTGACCGCCGACTGCAGACCGTGGTCCGCAGTCGGCGGTCGATGGGGTTTTTGAATGAATAAGGTTAGGATTTCGCCAGCGAGGTCTTGCGCCCGGCGTGCTGGTTTTCGAGCAATTCCAACACGAAGCACAGAGACGATAGACGATTAAGGTAACGCTGCAAATGCGGATTGCTCACTTCCTCGCCATCGAACAGCGAAACCACGCGCCGCTCTGCGCGGCGGACAATGGCGCGCGCCATCGAAAGCGCGGCACCGCCGAGCGTATCGCCGGGCAGGATGAATTCCTTCGGCATTTCCACAATTGCGCTGATCGCGTCGGTTTGCTCCTCCAGCCATTTCACGCGCGATTCGTCGATGAAGTGAAAGCGTTCAGCGTTCTCTGGTGTGGCGGCAGCTTCCGCCATCAGCTTGTATAAATCTCGCTGGGCAGCAAGCAGGATCGGCGGAGTCTGAGGCGCGGTACATTGAGCGCGTGCCAACCCCAACGAGGCGGAGGCTTCATCCAATGCGCCCACCGCTTCCATACGAACATGATATTTGGGCACGCGCCCCTCGCCAAGCAGACCTGTCGTGCCGTCGTCACCTTTTGCAGTATAAAAAGTCATGGGGGGCATTATACCCACCTTGGGTATAATTTTGGGATGCTTGTACCCTACCATGAAGAAATGACCCGTGAGGCGCTTGCCCCGCACTTCAGCGCAGGCGCGCTGGATATCATCATTGCCGCCAATCTCAAACAGGATTCCCTGCGCGGACAGATCGGCCATGATGAATATCACTATGATAACAACGCCATCGAAAAAGGCGACCGTTACATCATCGAACAGCGCGGTTATGTGCTGGCAACCCTGCTCTCGCCCGGCATCCTCGGCGCGTGGATCGCATTCGGCAGATTGTTGCACACCGCGCAGGATTTCTACGCTCACACCAATTATGTGACTATGTGGCTGGATGAATTCAACGGCGCGCCTCCTCCTCCGCCCGAGATTGATCCGCTTCGAAAGGACCTGATCAAAAGCCCGGGCCTTCACTCTGGCAATATCTACCTGCCCATGGACGCGTTGTATTTTGTCCGTCCCCTGCGCCCGTTGGCGTTGAAACTGCTCCCCCAAAATTCACATGGACGCATGAATCTCGACTCTCCCGAGCAGGGACCAAAATTCGAATACGCCCGAGCCGCCGCCCTGAAACGCACACAGTACGAGTTTGACCTGTTGAGAAAAATACTTGCCCCAGAGATGTTTGCACGGTTCACAGATAAATAATTCAAAAAAGGTATAATGAAAAACATGAGTACAAAAGAAAAACTTAACGAATCAATGAAAGAAGCCATGAAGAGCGGAGATGAGATCCGCAAACGCACAGTGCGCATGGTGCTTGCCGCAGTGAAACAGGTGGAAGTGGACAAACGCGCTGAACTCGACGACATGGCCATCAATGGCTTGATCCAGAAGGAAGTCAAGACTCGCCGCGAGGCGCTGGAGGAAGCAAAGAAAGCCAACCGTGAAGACCTTGCTGCCGCCAACGAAGCCGAGATCAAAGTGCTGGAGGAATTCCTGCCCAAAGCCATGCCTGCTGAAGAACTGCGCGCATTGGTGCAAGCCGCCATCACAGAGACTGGCGCTGCCGCCCCGAGCGACATGGGCAAGGTGATGAAAGTGGTCATGCCCAAGGTGGCAGGACGCGCCCCCAACGACATGATCAGCGCCGCTGTGAAGGAACTTCTCACGAAGTAATTTTGCCGCAAAGAGACAGGCGATTTGGTTCGTACCTGTCTCTTTGCGGTTTATTTTTATGTCATCGAAAGCCCCAGCCACCCCCCGCCTCCGTATTTTGCAATTTATCCTGATCGTTGTGGTCGGTCTGGTTTCATTTACCTTGCTTGCCATGCCGATCGGCTTGCAGCCCACCGTCCAAAATGTGGATGTGGGATCTGTGGCACAGACCACCTACCAATCTCCACGGGATATTGAATATGTCAGCGAGATCCGTACAGAAGAGGCGCGGAAGGCGGCGGAGACCGCAGTGCTGCCCGTCTATAGCTCGCCAGACCCTGCCATTGCCCGCCAACAGATCGAACGCCTTCGAACCACCCTGCAAAATATCACCGCCGTTCGCGAAGATGAACTTCTCACCAATACCGATAGGCGCTCGAATATCGTTGCTCTCAGTGATATCCGCCTGAAGATCGAAACCATTGATTACCTGCTTAGCATCACCGATGTGCGTTGGGATGCGGTGCAAACCGAATCGTTGCGGGTACTCGAAGCCACCCTGCGCCGCGCCATTTACGAAGACCGTTTGGATGTGGCACAGGCCGGTGTTTCCAATTCGGTCAGCCTGGCCTTTAGTGAACAGCAAGCCGCGCTCGTCACAGAGCTGGTCACTGCTTTTGTTATCCCCAACAGTTTCTTCAGCCAGGAATTGACCGATGCCGCCCGTCTCGCTGCAAGAGAGGCGGTCAAGCCGATTGTCAAAACCTATAAAACAGGGGAGACGATCATATCGGCAGGTGAGCTCATTACCCCCGCAGATATGGAAGCCTTTCAACAGCTTGGCATTATCCGCCCCAGCCAAAACTGGCAGGATATGCTCGGCGCTGCGGCGACCATCGTGGTTTCTGCGGTCCTTGTTCCGCTCTATTTCCTGCGCCGCAAACGAACGGCAGTTGTCAATGACCCGCGCACATTGATCGTCATTGCATTTATTTTTGTCATCTTTCTCCTCGGTGCACGCCTGTTCGCTGACCGCACTCTCGCCCCGTATGGATATCCCCTCCAGGCGGCAGGACTTTTGCTCGCCACGCTCTTCGGCTTGGAAGTGGGGCTGGTATTCGTCATTCCGCTTTCCATCATTGCTGCGTATGGCTTACCCAATTCGCTTGACCTGACCCCGTTCTACCTGCTTACATCCCTGATCGGCTTGCTTGCCCTCGGACCCGCCCGCCGCATTTGGGGATTCGTCCGTGCTGGCATTGCCATATCCCTGACAGGGCTGGCCATGCTGATGGCTTATCGTCTGCCGTTCTATCAGCCAGATTGGCTGGGTGTTGTGCAATTCGTTGGCACAGTTGCGTTTGCAGGCTTTGCCTCTGCCAGTGTTACGATTTTGCTTCAATATCTTTTTGCCCAACTTCTGGGGCTGACGACCGCCCTGCAATTGCTCGATCTCTCCCGCCCCGACTTCCCCCTCCTTCAATTCCTGCTGCGCACTGCGCCTGGAACCTATCAGCATAGTCTGCAGGTTGCCAACCTCGCCGAGCAAGCTGCCGAAAAGATCGGCGCAGACCCGTTGCTCACCCGCGTTGGCGCGCTCTTCCACGATATTGGCAAGGCGCTCAACCCCAACTTCTTCATCGAGAATCAAATACCGGGCAGCCTCAACACTCATCAAGATGCCGACCCCGAGGAGGTTTCTGCCACCATCGTCCGCCATGTGACGGATGGGGTGCAGCTTGCCAAGAAACACCGTCTGCCGCGCCGCCTGCATGATTTCATTCTCGAGCATCATGGCACGCTCATCACCCATTACCAATACAATCAAGCCATGGAAGCCGCACGCGGTGACCTGACAAAAGTGGATATCGAAAAATTCCGTTACCCCGGTCCGCGCCCCAATTCGCGCGAGTCGGCGTTGCTTATGCTGGCAGATGCCACTGAAGCCCGCGTCCGTGCCGAGCGCCCCGCCAATGATGACGATATTCGCAAATTGGTCAACAGTGTCATTGAAACGGTGCAGCGCTTCAACCAACTCGATGACACCCTGCTCACCCTGCGCGACCTGCACCTCATCACCGAGTCCTTCGTCACCACCCTGCGCGGCACCTATCATCCGCGCATTCAATATCCCAAAGCCAGTGTCCCCGATCAGGATGCCACCATGCTGGCACAAAGAAAAAAATAAAATGATTCATATTGATAACCAACAGGATTTCCCCGAAACCGCCCTGCTCGAACGAGCCGCCCGCCTCACGCTTGAGATTTCAAATCCGCTTCATGCGGACGCAGACCTGACCATCGTGCTGACAGATGACCGCCAGCTGCATGAGTTGAATCTGGACTATCTCGGCGTGGATGCCCCCACGGATGTGCTCTCCTTCCCCGCCTCTGAATCGGACCCTGAAACTGGTTCGACCTATCTGGGAGATATTCTCATCTCCATCCCGAGGACAATGCAGCAGGCGGAAGCAGCAGGCCACCCCGTAGAAGCGGAGGCGCAGTTGCTCGTCGTCCACGGGGTTTTGCATTTGCTTGGCCACGATCACGCGGACGAAAGTGAAAAATCCGTCATGTGGGCCGAGCAGGCGAAAGTGCTGGAGCAACTCGGTCTGGGTCATATCAAGATTCAGGAATAACCGTGGCGGATTTTTTCTTCTCGCGGATTCAATCCTTCCGCCATGCCTTTCGCGGATGGTTCTATGTCTTGCGTACCCAACGCAATGCGTGGATACACAGCGCGATCGCTACGGCGGTTTTTATTGTGGGGTTGTGGCTGAGACTTTCGCTGATTGAGTGGGCGATCATTATTTTGACGGCTGCTTTTGTGTTCACTGCGGAGTTCATCAACACGGCCATCGAAGTGGTGGTGGACCTCGCCAGCCCGGACGAACACCCGCTTGCGAAGATCGGCAAGGATGTGGGCGCTGCTGCTGTGTTGGTCGCCGCCCTCGCCGCGATTCTGGTGGGAGTGCTCATTCTCGGTCCGCCGCTTTGGCTGAAACTCACCACCCTGCTCACTGGAAACTGACCACTGATTACTGATCACTGAAAACTGGAGATTCCCATGTCCTTATCCTTCAAATTCGGAACTGTCGGTTCACCCACGGGAACGCCCAAAAAGCCCGGCGGCTCGGTTGGCGCAATTGAATTCAGCAGATCCATCGGCTTGGAAGCTCTGGAACTTGGCTGGGTGCAATCGGTGCGTGTGACCGAAGCGACGTGTGCGGTGATCAAATCCACCAGTGAGGCGCACGCGGTTTCGCTCAGCGTGCATGCGCCGTATTTTATTAATTTGAACGCCACGGATGAAGAATGGACCAAATCCCGCAAGCGTTTGATGGACGCGGCGCATTATGGCTATCTCGCTGGCGCAACCGACATCATTTTTCACCCCGGTTCCTATTTCGGCAATGACCCCGCGGACGTGTTACAGGTTGCCCTGCCGCGTTTGGAAGGCTGTGTGAAGGAACTGCAAAAGAACGGTGACATGGTCACCTTGCGCCCGGAGACGATGGGAAAATCTGCCATGCTCGGCTCGTTTGAAGATGCCCTCGCCATGAGCAAAGCCATGGACATGGTGCAGCCCTGTCTTGATTTTGCCCACCTGCACGCCCGTCCCGGTGATGGTACGATGAATACCTATGATGAGTGGTCACGCTTGTTGGAAAAATACGGCAAGACCCTCGGCGCGAAAGCCTTGAAAAAATTGCACATCCATCTTTCGGGGATCGAGTATGGTCCCAAAGGTGAAAAGAATCACCTGCCCTTCGCCGAAGCGGACTTGGATCTGAAAGCCCTCCTCAAAGCCCTGCACGCATTCGGCTGCGGCGGACGCATCCTGTGCGAAAGTCCCATAATGGAAGAGGATGCTCTGCACATGAAGAAGATGTGGATGAAGGTCAGCGGGGAGAAGGAAAAATAAGGCGCGTTTTTATTCGCCTTATCTTAACCACCAAAAAGAAAATGGATATATTTACACTCTGGCAACCAGCCCAAAATCAGAGGGGAGAAGCGAGAACATATACGCATCGTAGATTTTTTCGCGCACGGTCATGCGGTTCAGCAAGATTCCCTCGTAATGTGCGCCGACCTTTTCCGCCACCCGTTTGCTGGCATCGTTCCCAACCGCGATCACGATCTCCGCGCGGATGACATCCGCTTTTTCAAAGGCGAAACGCGCGGCAAGTTTTGTGGCACGCCCTGCAATTCCTGCACCATGACGGGATGTCCGCACCCAATAGCCGAGGTTGCAAAATTTATAGATCGGATGAATATGACTCACGCCGCATCCGCCCACCAGTTGATTCGTGTGCGCGTCTGCGATTGCAAAGGCATACAGCGCACCGCGTGACCATTCCGCGCGCGTGATGGCGATGAAATCCCGCGCTGTGTCACGGGTGTATTTTTCAGTCGCCCAAGACATCCACGGGCTGAGCTGCGCCAGCGATTCATGGACTGCGGCGTACAACTCGTTCTCCTCCCCAAATTCAAAGGGACGGATGTCCACTATGCCGTCTGTCAGTTTTGTGAATGGGAACATGGTGATCTCACTTGTTGATTAAACAAAAGGGAGTGTCTAACATCGAAATCAAGACTTCATGTCTTTGCGAGGAGGGCGGAGCCCGACGAAGCAATCTTCTCGTAAATTTGGGGGATTGCTTCGCCCTAGCGGGCTCGCACGCGTGCCTGCGCACGGTACAGGCAATGACATAGAATATCTTGGATATTGGACACTCCCAAACAAAAAGCGGAGACACAATCTCACCGAAGTGCGTTTGTGTCTCCGCTTTTGATACCTCTTGAAAACTAGGAAATATATTCCTTCAAACTGTGTTCCACCGCATAGGCGGCGGCTTCGGCGCGGTTGTTCACATTCAACTTGGAAAGAATGCTCGAAACGTAATTGCGCACCGTCCCTTCGCCGAGGAACAGGGTCTTCGCGATCTCGCGGTTGGTCTTGCCTTCCGAGACGAGCAAAAGCACGTGCTTCTCCTGCTGGCTCAAATGTGCGAAAGCCGAAGCCTCTTCCTCTTTCACAGCGCGGCGCACTTCCTGAAAGACGCGCTGGGTCACGGCGGGGTCGAGCAGCGCTTCACCGCGTCCGACCGATTCGAGCGCCTTGATCAAGTCATCGCTGCCGATCTGCTTGAGGATGTATCCCGATGCGCCCGCGCGAATGGCGGAGAACAGCATCTCGTCCTCGGCATAGGAGGTGAGCATGATGACCTTCGTGTTGGGATACTGATTCACGATCTGTTCGCAGGCTTCGATGCCCGACGTGCCGGGCAGGCGAATATCCATCACGACAACATCAGGCTTCAGGTTGGCGGTCTGTTCCAACGCTTCACGCGCCGACCCTGCCTCGCCCACCACATCAAATTGCGGGTGGCGTTCCAGCAGAGATTTCAAACCAAGCCGCACCACCTCATGATCGTCTACAAGGATAATTCTTTGCTTTTTCATGCGCTTATTTTACCCTAGGAATACGCAAAAAACGGGCAAAATTCACTGATTTTCGCCGTTTTTCAAGGTCTTCAAATGCTCTTTAAAGTGCGCCAAACTGCGCTCTACCCATAGTTGCGAGGTCAATTCCCCGCCCAACGCCTCATGCCTGCTCAGGCGCGACCAACTTTCTGGTGGCATTTCGCTCAAAATCTCACAAACTTCCTTCACACCCGCCAAAAACTCAGCCAGCATCTTGTCCAATGGCTCGTCCTTGTCATAATGTTCAGCCATCCAAGCATCGGCATCGAAACTGGTAAATTCGGGGTTCTCCTCCCGCAAGGTTCGGCGGATGCGCTGCCCATAAATGAACTTCTCCACATCCCGCGTGTGCGCCGCGATCTGGTGTACCGTCCAATCGCCTTCCACCTTCTCGAACGGGCTTTCGAACGATTTGCACGCCTCGCAAAATTCCTCTGCCGCCTCGCCCAAACGCGCGATCAATTTTTCACGATATTCAAGTAATTCCTTCATGCTTCCTCCAAAAGTTGGATTACATCTTCAAACGTCTCTGCCGCAAAAACACGCACGCCAAAAGGACCTAACTCCGCATCTGCCTGATGGGATAATTCCACCAGCCCCGCCTTGCTCGCCAAATACGCCCCCGCCTCTTTCGCGGACCTGTCACCTGTCCCTGCTCCCAAACAGACGATCACGCCGCTGCCTTTCGCCTTCATCACCCGCCCCGCCGATTGGATCATCAGGAATGCGCCCGTCAGGTTTACATCCAGTGTGCGGTGCCAGTCCCATTCATCCATGCTCAGCAGGGGGGTATGTGGTTCCACCGCCGCATGGTTGATGAGAATATCGATCACACCAAAATCATCTTCCACATCTTTCACCACCGATTGCGCGCCGACCTTCTTGGCAATATCCTCCACATAGGCTTTGGCTTTGCCTCCGTTTTTGACGATGCCCGCCGCAACTTCTTCCACATTCATCGGCGAAATATCGTTCAACGCTACAATTGCACCGTGTGAAGCCAGCGCTTCCGCCAACATCCGCCCAATGCCCTTGCCCGCCCCTGTGATCAAAACAACCTTATTGTTTAATCCGCTCATTTCATTCCCTTCAATTTTCGATCTTCACCTGACACCTCAATAACATACCGGTATCGTGTCCGGATTCTCATTTGCATTCAACGGCAGCCCAAAATACGGCGAGGGGTCGTAGGTATTTTCGATATCCAGTTCGTTTTTATAATTGCCAAACCCATCATCCTCCACCACCGAAATATGCAGATGCAAGCCTGTGGGGTTGAGCGGGTCACCGGAGTAATTACCCTGATACCCAAGGAAGGTGCCTTCCTCCACATAGACCTCTTCTATACCGGGCGGGAATTCAGGCGAGACGAACGAAAGTCCGTTTCGGTCTGCCATGTGAGTATAGTACACCCAGATCTGCCGCGTTGGGCGCAGCGGGTCTTTTGGTACACGGATGATGACTGTGGAGATCCAATCCGTTTCGCGGGTGAGGTACCCGGAGTAGGCGGCGATGATGGGCGTTACGCCAACCTCCGTCCCTGCGAAAATGTCCACCCCGGCGTGGCGGTGACCAGGGCGGAATGAATCGTCCCAGATGAATCCGATCAAGCCATTGGTGGGGAAGAGGAACGGGGCGCCGTTGCAACGCATCCCAGCCGTCATCATCAACTCGGGGCGCGAGGCTGGGTCACGGAACCAGTCGAAGACTTGTGCCGTGCGGGCAGAAGAACGTCCGAATGTAAAGTATAAATAAATTCCCGCGGCAGCGATCGCCACAGGAATGGCCAGGAGAAATATTTTTTTCGACATTGCAGGGATTATAAATGGTTTGTAGGTGGGATGAATTAGACCTTGTATTAAGCATCAAAATTTGCAATAATAAATGCGGCGTATGTAGATAAATTCACAAGCTGAAAAGGCGAACCCACCGCGAGATGGGGGCGCAAAGTTATGGGTCTGTACAGGCACAGACCGCCAGACTGCTGAGGTTTCGGACCTTTTGCAGTCTTTTTTTGTTATTCCCCCTCTTTATTAATGTTTTTGTCGTCGATATTTTTCATAAAGGAGGTGATGTGCTGAAGGATTTTGGTAGAAAAATAATATATTTTTTCTAGCGACCTGACAGTTTAACAAAAGAATATTGATCGGCAAAAGAAATCGGGTAAAGTTGTTTTACGACAAACGATTTCACCTGGAGGTTCTGATGCCGATCAACGAGACCTATCGTACTTGGA
>Ga0194120_10010399_pt1 | contig 11494 bp, 7 predicted proteins | sample TA2MahCa65mmetaG_FD_148642 | JGI IMG/M metagenome (GOLD analysis project Ga0194120, IMG submission 148642) | Freshwater microbial communities from Lake Tanganyika, Tanzania - TA2015019 Mahale Deep Cast 65m | ecosystem: Environmental > Aquatic > Freshwater > Lake | place: Tanzania: Lake... | reverse complement strand
GCGACGGGAAGTCCTACGCGCCGCCCGTCGGCCTCGGCGAAGTCATGACCGGCGGTATCGTCGGCGAGGTGGTGAAATCGGGCCATCCGAAATTCCAACCGGGCGACATCGTGGAAGAGCGTCTCGGCTGGCAGGAATATGCCCTGAGCGACGGGGCGGAGTTGCGTAAGATCGATCCGACGCTCGCGCCGATCTCGACCGCCAATGGCGTTCTCGGCATGCCCGGCCTCACCGCCTATTACGGCATTTACGAAATCGGCCAGCCCAAGCCCGGCGAGACCGTGGTCGTCTCGGCCGCTTCGGGCGCGGTCGGCCATGTGGTCGGGCAGCTCGCCAAGCTGATGGGCTGCCGTGCGGTCGGCATCGCCGGCGGCAAGAAGAAATGCGACTTCGTCACGCGCGAACTCGGGTTCGATGATTGCGTCGACTATAAGGCCGCGTCCGATATCGATGCCACGCTCAAATCCGCTTGCCCCAAGGGGATCGATGTCTATTTCGACAATGTCGGCGGCGCGATCTCGGACGCCGTGTTCAAGAACCTCAACTTTTTCGCTCGCGTCGCGCTTTGCGGCTCGATCTCGCAATACAACGCCGCGACGCCGGAGCTTGGCCCGCGCCTCCTCGGCCCGTTCGTCGGCCGGCGCGTGCGCATGCAAGGCTTCATCGTCTGGGACTATGCCGCTCGCGCGGCGGCGGCGTTCAATCAGATGGGCGAATGGGTGCGCGCGGGCAAGCTGAAATATCGCGAAGATATCGTCGAGGGCATCGACAAAGCACCGCGCGCTTTCATCGGCATGCTGCGGGGCGAGAATTTCGGCAAGGCCCAGGTGCGTCTTGGCCGCGATCCCTACCTGAAATAGCGGCGTCGCTCAATCGATCGGCTGACCGAAACCGATATCGTAGCCGTCGAGATCGCGAATTCCGAACTCCCGGCAGCCATAAGGCTGGTCGCATGGACCGTAGTCGATGGTCGCGCCGCGCGCGACGAATTCGGCGTGAAGCGCATCGGCATCCGAGACCCAGAAATAGGCGTTCCACAGCCCAGCCTCGACCGTCCAGAAGGGTAGGACATGCTTGGCCTCCCCGACTTGCTTGAGCATCAGGAACATCCCGTCGCGCCGAAGAATGACGAAGGACGGCGGCTCGCCCCAGAACCGGTCATAAGTGAAACCCAGGGCATCGCGGTAATGGTTGGCCGCCTTGACGACGTCGCGGACCAGCAGCACCGGGGCGCTCGCGGTCAGTGTCGGGGTCTTGTTCATGCTCGAACCTCTCTTGGCCGGGAGCGGTTGACCGCGCGGCAAGCGGCGCGCTATGAATAGCCGGATTTCGGAAGGAGACGGAATTTGTTTTCCGTGCGCTGGCAAAGTCGATGGCGGAGCGTTTCGCCGCGGGGCTGATCCCGCTCGCGAAACGTCTGTTGTCGCGCCATTGGCGTTCTAGGTTCCTCCGAGGTCTTCATGTCCAAATTCCTATCCTACCGCAGCGCGGGCGGCGTTCTCGTCCGCCGTAGCGAACGCGAGCTCGATCTCGCGACCGCCTTCGATCCCCTGCTCGGCGCGATCGATCGCCGACGCGGCGCGCTTCTCGTCTCGGCCTATGAATATCCCGGCCGCTACAAGCGCTGGAGCATGGGTTTCGTCGACCCGCCGCTCGAAATCGCCACGAAGGGCGATGCCTTCACGCTCAGGGCCCTGAACGCGCGCGGGCGGCTCCTGCTCGACGAACTGGCCGGGCCGATCGCGCGCCATACCCATGTCGCGGGCTTCGTCGTCGCCGGCGACAGCGCGGACGGCATCGTTCGCCGCACCGGCGAGGTCTTCGCCGAGGAACAACGCAGCCGCCAGCCTTCGGTCTTTTCGGTGCTCCGCGCCATCGTCGAGCATTTCAAATCCGAAGAGGACGGCCATCTCGGACTCTATGGCGCTTTCGGTTATGACCTGATCTATCAATTCGAACCGGTGCCGCTCGCCCGTCCGCGTCCAGACGATCAGCGCGATATCGTCGCCTATCTGCCCGACGAACTCGTGCTCATCGATTATCACGCGCAGCGGGCCTTCGCGCTCGCCTACGAGTTCGAGACAACCAAAGGCTCGACCGACGGCCTGACGCGTGCCACACCCGATGTCGATCACCGCGGGCGAAGCCTCGCGCCCGCCAAGGCGCGGGACTACGAGCCGGGCGGCTATGCCAAGCTGGTCGACGAGGCCATGCCCTATTTCCGCCGGGGCGATTTGTTCGAAGTCGTCCCCGGGCAGACTTTCTATCGTCGGACCGAGGCCGCGCCGTCGGTCTTGTTCGAGACGCTCCGGCGCGTGAATCCGAGCCCCTATGGCTTCTTGTTCAATCTCGGCGGCGAATATCTGATCGGCGCTTCGCCCGAAATGTATGTCCGCGTCGAAGGCCGGCGGATCGAAAGCTGCCCGATTTCGGGCACGATCGCGCGCGGCAAGGACGCGATCGAGGACGCCCAGCAGATCCGGACGCTGCTGAATTCGGCCAAGGACGAATCCGAACTCACCATGTGCACGGATGTCGACCGCAACGACAAGTCGCGCATCTGCGAAGCGGGGTCGGTGCGCGTGCTTGGTCGGCGTCAGATCGAGATGTATTCGCATCTGATCCATACCGTCGATCACGTCGAAGGCGTGCTGCGCCCCGAATTCGACGCGCTCGATGCCTTCCTTACCCATTGCTGGGCCGTGACGGTGACCGGCGCGCCCAAGCCCGCGGCGATCCGCTGGATCGAGGCACGCGAGGCCGCGCCCAGGCGCTGGTATGGCGGCGCGGTCGGCTGCATCGGCTTCAATGGCGGGCTCAATACGGGCCTGACGCTTCGGACCATGAGGTTGCAGGACGGCATTGCCGAGGTTCGGGTCGGCGCGACGCTCCTTTACGACTCGATTCCCGAGGAAGAGGAACAAGAGACGCTGACCAAGGCGGCGGCGCTTTTTCGCACGCTCGATCTGGCGGCCGCTGGCCAAAGCGCCAAGGCCGCGCAAGCGCCGGTGGCCAAGGCCGGCGCCGGCAAGCGCATCTTGCTGATCGATTGCGAGGACAGCTTCGTGCATACGCTCGCCGGCTATTTCCGCGCGACCGGCGCCGATGTCGAGACGCTTCGCCACAATCACGCCGCGTCCGCGCTCGGCCGTGGCTTCGACTTGGTGGTGCTGTCGCCGGGACCGGGCAAGCCCGACGAATTCGGCGTGCCCGCTTTGGTCAAGGCCGCGACCAATGCAGGCTTGCCGGTCTTCGGCGTCTGCCTCGGATTCCAAGGCATCGTCGAAGCCTTTGGCGGGGCGCTCGGTACGCTCGAGACGCCGATGCATGGCAAACCGTCGCGCATCGAAATTGAAACCGGCAGCCGGCTATTCGCCGATCTGCCCGAGACTTTTCCCATCGGTCGCTATCACTCGCTCTATGCGATGCCCGAGAAGCTTCCGGCCGTCTTGCGCGTCACGGCCAAGACCGGCGACGGCGTCATCATGGCGATCGAGCATGCGACGCTGCCGGTCGCGGGCGTACAGTTCCATCCCGAATCGATCATGAGCCTCGGCGGCGGTGCCGGCGCCAAGATCATCGAGAACGTCGTCGCGCGCCTTGCCCGAGGGGGCGGCAAGCGCGCGGCGGCGGAGTGATCAGTCGGCGCGCGCGCCCGAAGCCGCGACCACCGGCCCGTACTTCGCGTGTTCGGCCTTGATGAAGGCGGCGAATTCGGCCGGGCTGTCGCCGATCGCGGTCGCGCCCATGGCGGCAAAGCGTTCCTGCACTTCGGGCGTCTTCATGGCGCGCGTGATTTCGGCATGCAGACGATCGATCGCCGCCTTGGGCGTGCCGACGGGCGCGAAGGCGCCCCACCACGTCGCCATGTCGAAGCCGGCTAGCCCCGCTTCGATCACCGTCGGCAGATCGGCGACATGGGTCGAACGCTTGGCCGTAGTGACGGCGAGCGCGCGCACCTTGCCGGCTTTTATTTGGGGCAGCGCCGAAGCGAGGTTGTCGAACATCAATTGCGTCTCGCCGGCGATCAGCGCGTTCATCGCCGGTGCGCCCCCTGCATAAGGGATATGAACCCAATCGATGCCAGCGAGTTTCTTGAACATTTCGGCCGACAGATGGCCGATCGAGCCGTTCGAGCCTGAGCCGACATTGAGCTTGCCCGGGCGCGCCTTGGCGTAGGCAACCAATTCGCCGACGCTCTTTGGCGGCAGGTCGGCGTTCAGGATGAGGATATTGGGCACTTGGACGACCTGGGTGATCGGCGCGAGCTGAGCATGCGGGTCGTAGCCGAGGCTGCGATAGAGATGCGGATTGATCGCATGGGTCGAGACCGCCCCCATCAGGATGGTATGGCCGTCGGCCTCGGATTGGGCGACTTGCAGCGCACCGACATTGCCGCCGGCGCCGGGTTTGTTTTCGACCACGACCGGTTGGCCGAGCGCCATGTGCTGAGCCAGGACGCGCGCGCTGATGTCGAGCGGGCCGCCCGGCGGAAACGGCACGACCCAGCGCACCGGCTTGCTCGGATAGTTCTGGGCGAAACTCGCACCCCCCAGCAGGGCGAGCACGACGGCAAGTGCAAAACGCGTCAGCGACTTGATCATGACGAAATTTCCTCCGATGGCGCCGACCTTAGCCGCGACATCCACGTTCAAGCAAGACGAACGCCGTCAGGCAGATTGCCAGGTAGGCCGCGTCGTCCCCATAATCAGGCCATGAAGGCTTCGCGCCCCGGTCTTCGCAAAGCCACCTTCGTGGCCGCCCTGGTCATCGGCGTCGGATTGGCAGCCGTCGCGGAAGCCTGCGACGCGCCGGTGGAAGCGTTGACCTGGCAGGGCAGCGTCGCCCGTACCACGGCCAAGCTTAGGGCAAGAACGCCGATCATGATCGTCGCGCTGGGCGGCGAATTCACGTCCGGTCGCTATCCCGAAGCTCTCAGGACCGAGCTCGTCCGACGCTATCCAGGGCAGACGATCGAATTGCGACCGCGCGGCTCTCCCGAGGACCGGCCTGCCGACATGTTGATGCGGCTCGAGCGCGATGTCATGGCGTTTCGCCCCGATCTCGTGATCTGGGAGCCCGGCGCCTACAATGTTTCGGGCGCAGGCTCGGTCGGTGCACTCAGGACGCTGGTGCGCGACGGCATCATGCGTCTGCGCTATGCCGGCATCGAGACGATCTTGCTCGAGCCCGGCCATTCGGGCGCTTTCGTGGCCGAAAGCGGGCATGCGGCCTATCTCGAGACGCTCCGCGACCTTGCGCTCGAACGGGGCGTGCCGATCTATCGGCGCTTCGAGACGACGCGGCATTGGTCGGGCCGAGATATCGACGAGGCCGGCTGCGTCGCGCGCCATGTCGCGGCGATGATTGCCGGCGCGACGCGCTGAGGCTTGGTCCCTTGCTGCGCTGGTTGATCGCCGCGATCGTCGTTTGTTTGGTCGCCTTCGCGGGATTGAGCGCCTATTGGCGCGCGGGCGCGAACACGCTGCCGGGTCTCCTTCGCGATGCGGGCTTCGTGTTTGAGACGGTCGAGGTCGAAGGCTATCCCTTTCAATGGCGCATCGCGCTCAGACCCTTGCGCTTTGAGGCGGTGTCCGGGTGGCGCGCGCGCATCGACGATGCGGTCCTCGAATTCCCGCTCCTCGGCTTCGATCGTCCCGTTGCCAACGCTTCGGGCGATTATGAAGTCGTTGCACCCGATGCGCGGCGCCTCGAAGGCAGCGTCGGCCATGTAGGCGCCAAACTCGAACTCAAGAACGGCTGGCCCCGGCGTTTCGCCATCGCCTTGGCGGATTTGCGTTGCCGCGACTGCCGGCCTGCAATTGGGCCCAAGATCGATCGCATCGAGGCCTTGGGCGCGATCGCGGCTCCTCCGCCAGCTCGCGCGAATGTCGACGGCCTGCGATCCTGGCGAGAGCGCGGCGGACAAATCGAAATCGGCCATGGCGCGCTGCGCTGGGGACCGCTCGAAATCTGGGGCAGCCTGTCGCTCGGCCTGAACGATGCGTTCGATTTCGAGGGTCGCATGACCGGCGAGTTCATGGGCATCGCCGAAGCCGCCGAAGCCATGGTCCAGGCCGGCGAGATTACCTTGGGCGAAGCGACCAGCGCCGCGCTCGGCATCGCGCTATCGACCAAGATCGGCGATCCCGATGATGGCGTCGTCCGGCGCGGGACGGTCGACGTGCTGTGGCGGGACGGCAAGCTCTGGCTCGGGCGATTTCCGGTCCTGGCCTTGCCTTGGGCTCGTTGAACGATCTGGGTCGCCGCGCAAGACGCCGCGAAAGCTGCCGCCGCGCTACTCCGCCGCGGCTCGGGGCGCCTTGGCTTTGGCGATGCGCGCGGCGCAGAATTTGAATTCCGGGATCTTGCCGACCGGATCGAGCGCGGGGTTGGTCAGGGTGTTGGCGGCGGCTTCGGCGTAGCAGAAGGGTACGAAGACCATGCCTGGCGGGATCGCCTCGTCGGCACGCGCGGCGAGCGCGATCGCGCCCCGCCTGGTCGCGATTTCGACTTTGTCGCCGGCCTTGAGGCCAAGACGCGCGAGGTCGGAGGCCGAGAGGGACGCAATCGCTTCGGGCTCGATGCTATCGAGCACCGATGCGCGCCGCGTCATCGCGCCGGTATGCCAATGTTCGAGTTGGCGCCCGGTGGTCAGGATCATCGGGTATTCGGCATCCGGCATTTCATTGGGCGGGATGAGCGTCGCGGGAACGAGCTTGGCGCGCTTGCTGGGTGTCGGGTAGCCATCGGCGAAGATCACGGCATGGCCCGGTACGTCCGGCCCATCGACCGGGTAGGTGACGCCGCTCTCCCGCTCCAACCGATCCCAGGTGATATTGGCGAGCGAGGGCATGACCGTCGTCATCTCGGCGAAGACATCGGCAGGGCTACGATACGTCCAGGGCAGTCCGATGCGGGTCGCGATCTCCTGGATGAGTTCCCAATCTTGCCGTGCCTGGCCAGGCGGGGGCAGGGCAGGTCGGCCCATCTGAACCTGACGGTTGGTGTTGGTGACGGTGCCCGCCTTCTCGGGCCAAGCGGAGGCGGGCAAGACGACATCGGCATGAAAGGCCGTCTCGGTCAGGAAAATGTCCTGGACGACCAGGTGCTCGAGCTTGGCGAGCGCTTCGCGGGCATGGCGCGTGTCGGGGTCCGACATCGCCGGGTTCTCGCCCATGATGTACATGGCCTTGACTTGGCCGGCGAGGATGGCGTTGACGATTTCGACCACCGTCAGGCCGGGATTGGGGTCGGCCTTGTACGTCCAGGCCTTCTCGAAGCGCGCGCGGGCCTCGGGATTGACGATGCGCTGATAGTCCGGAAAGACCATCGGGATCAGGCCGGCGTCGGACGCGCCTTGGACATTGTTCTGGCCGCGCAGCGGGTGAAGCCCGGTGCCGGGCCGCCCGACTTGGCCGCAAATCATGGCAAGCGCGATCAGGCAACGCGCATTGTCGGTGCCATGGGTGTGCTGCGAGACGCCCATGCCCCAGAAAATGATGCCGGCCTTGGCGCGGGCAAATTTGCGCGCGACCGTCTTGAGCGTCTCGGCCTCGATGCCGCAAATCGGCGCCATCGCCTCGGGCGGATGCTTGAGGGCATTGGCCTTGATCTCGTCGAAGCCCTCGACATGCGCCTCGACATATTGCCGGTCGTAGAGGGCCTCGCTGACGATGGTGTGGAGCATGGCGTTCAGCATGGCCACATCCTGGCCCGGCTTGAACTGCAGCATATGCGTCGCATGACGCTTGAGCGCCTGGCCGCGCGGGTCCATGACGACGAGCGTCGCGCCGCGCTTGGCGGCGTTCTTCAGGAAGGTCGCGGCGACCGGGTGGTTCTCGGTCGGGTTCGCGCCGATGACGATGATGACGTCGGAATGCTTGGCTTCGTTGAAGGTCGCGGTCACGGCGGCCGAGCCGATGCCTTCCATGAGGGCGGCCACCGACGAAGCGTGGCAAAGACGCGTGCAGTGATCGACATTGTTGGTGCCGAAACCGGTGCGCACGAGCTTCTGGAAAAGATACGCCTCCTCGTTCGAGCCCTTGGCCGAGCCGAAACCGGCGAGCGCCGCGCCGCCATCGCGTTCGCGGACTTTCTTCAGGCCGGATGCGGCGCGCTCGAGCGCTTCGTCCCAACTGGCTTCGCGAAAATGCGTCCAGGGATTGGCCGGATCGAGATCGGCGTCGGCGCTTTTCGCGGCGCCCTCCTTGCGGATGAGCGGCATCGTCAGACGATGCGGATGGCGCGTATAGTCGAGACCGAAGCGGCCCTTGACGCAAAGCCGGTTCTCGTTGGCCAGACCGTCCTTGCCGTCGACCGAGACGATGCGGTCGTCCTTGACGTTGTAGACGATCTGGCAGCCGACGCCGCAATAGGGGCAGACGCTTTCGACCTTCCGGTCGGGCCGGATCGCGAGGCGCCCCGCGCCGTCGAGCAGGCTCGCGGGCATGAGAGCGCCGGTCGGGCAGGCCTGGACGCACTCGCCGCAAGCGACGCAGGTCGAACGTCCCATCGGGTCGTCGAAATCGAACACGATCTTGGCGCCGTGCCCGCGATAGGCCATGCCGATGACGTCATTGACCTGCACCTCGCGGCAGGCGCGCTGGCATAGGCCGCACTGGATGCAGGCGTCGAGATTGACCGCCATCGCGGGATGCGAGGGGTCGGCCTCCGGTGTCTGGCGCGCCGGAAAGCGACTCGCGCCGACGCCGACGCTTTCGGCCCAGCGCCAAAACTTGGAACCCGGGTCATGCGCGACATCGCGCCTCGGCTGATCGGCGGCAAGAAGCTCGAAGACCATCTTGCGCGATGCTTCGACGCGCGGGCTCGCGCTCTTGACCTTCATGCCGGCGGTCGGCCTGCGAATGCAGGAGGCGACGAGCGCGCGCTCGCCCTCGACTTCCACCATGCAGGCGCGGCAATTGCCATCGGCGCGGTAGCCGGGCTCCGGGGAATAGCAAAGATGCGGAATGGTCGTGCCGGCGCGCTCGGCGACCTGCCAGATGGTCTCGCCCGGCGCGGCTTCGACGGGCTTGCCGTCGAGTTCGAAACGGATGGCTCCGGTCATCGGAAATCCTCCGGGAAATGCTTGAACGCCGATTTGACCGGATTATACGCCGCCTGACCGAGGCCGCAGATCGAGGCATCCGTCATGGTCCGGCCCAATTCGTCGAGCAGGCCTTGATCCCAGCGCGGGCGCGACATCAGCGCGACGGCCTTCTCGGTGCCGACGCGACAGGGCGTGCATTGGCCGCAAGATTCGTCTTCGAAAAAGCGCATCAGATTGAGCGCGACGTCTTTCATGTTGTCCCGGTCGGACAGAACGACGATCGCCGCCGAACCGATGAAACAGCCATGTGGTTCGAGCGTACCGAAATCGAGCGGAATATCGGCCATCGACGCCGGCAGGATGCCGCCCGAGGCGCCGCCCGGCAGGTAGCCTTTGAGCCTGTGGCCTTCCGCCATGCCGCCGCAATATTCCTCGATCAGCTCCTTGAGCGTGATGCCGGCCGGCGCGAGCTTGACGCCCGGCGATTTGACCCGGCCGGAGACGGAAAAACTGCGAAGCCCTTTCCGACCGTTCCGTCCCTGGCCCGCGAACCAGGCCGCGCCCATTTCGACGATCTCGCGCACCCAAAAGACGGTCTCGACATTGTGAATGAGCGTCGGGCGACCGAACAATCCGACCTGAGACGGGAAGGGCGGCTTGTGGCGCGGATAGCCGCGCTTGCCCTCGATCGATTCGAGCATGGCGCTTTCTTCGCCGCAGATATAGGCGCCGGCGCCGCGACGAAGATGAATGCGCGTCTTGCGGCTCAGCCCTTCGGCTTCGAGCGCGATGATCTCCTGCAACAAGAGTTTGCGGATCTGCGGATATTCGTCGCGGAGATAGATATAGACGTCGGCCGCGTCGACCGCCCAGGCGGCGATCAACATGCCTTCGAGAAAGCGATGCGGGTCGGCTTCGAGATAGTGCCGATCCTTGAAAGTACCGACCTCGCCTTCGTCGGCATTGATCGCCATCAGGCGCGGTGCCGGCTCCTGACGCACGAAGCGCCATTTGCGGCCCGCCGGAAAGCCCGCGCCGCCGAGGCCACGGAGGTTCGAATCCTCCATGACCTTGACGATCTCGTCCGGCGTTCGCTTGCCGGCGAGACATTCGTCGAGCAACCGATAGCCGCCGGATTTGCGATAGGCCTCGAGCGTGATCGCGCGCGGCAGCACGGCCTGCGTCACGCCCTTGGCGATCGCCGCCGAGACCTTCTCGACCGTCGCATGTTCCATCGGCGCGTGGCCGATCGCGACCGCCGGCGCCTTGTCGCAGCCGCCCATGCAGGGGGCCGGGATGACGCGGACCCTGGGACCGAGCTTGGTCTTGAGATCGGCCAGGAGCTTCTCGCCCCCGCCGAGCTTGCAGGAGAGCGACTCGCAGACCCGAACGGTGAGGGCCGGCGGCGGCGTCTCGTCGTCGTCCACCACATCGAAATGAGCGTAGAAAGTCGCGACTTCGTAGACCTCGACCAGCGCCAGACGCAGTTCCTTGGCGAGCGCGGCCAGGAGCCTTGCCGGCAAATGATGATGCTTGTCCTGGATGAGGTGAAGATATTCGATCAGATATTGGCGCTCGCGCGGGCGCGCGCCGATCAGCGCCTTGATTTCTTCTTCCGCGGCCGGATCGACTTGGCGGCCTTTGGGAAAAGGCGAGGTGCGTCGCCGCCCCGCACCGGGATGACCGAAAGCCTTGACCTCGGGCGTGCTCGCGGCCATCGCGGTCCTAGAACAATCCGACGATCCGGCCTTCGCCGTCGACGTCGATGGCGTCCGCCGCCGGCACTTTGGGCAGACCGGGCATGGTCATGATGTCGCCGCAGATCGCGACGACGAATTCGGCGCCGGCCGAAAGGCGAACCTCGCGGAGCGGCACGACATGATCGACAGGGGCGCCCTTGGCGTCCGCGTTGGTCGAGAAGCTGTATTGCGTCTTGGCGACGCAGACCGGCAGCTTGCCATAGCCCATGGCCTCGAAATTGGCGAGCTGGTCGCGGACGCTCTTGTCGACCGAGATGTCCCGCGCCCGATAGATCTCCTTGGCGACGGTCCGGACCTTTTCGAGGAGCGGCATGTCGTCGGGATAGAGCAGCTTGAGCTTGTTCTTGCCCGAATCGCACATGGCGACGACGGCCTTGGCGACCTCGGTCGCGCCCTTACCGCCTTCGGCCCAGTGATCGGCCATGAAGGCCTGGACACCGATCTTGGCCGAGAGCGACTTGACCAGCGCGATCTCGGCGTCCGTATCGGCCGAAAAGCGGTTGATCGAGACGATCGGCTCCATGCCGAATTTGCGCAAGTTTTCGACATGGCGCTGGAGGTTGGAAAAACCCGCTTCGAGCGCCTTGAGATCTTCCTTCTTGAGGTCTTCCTTCTTGACGCCGCCATGCATCTTGAGCGCGCGGATGGTCGCGACCACGACGACGGCATCGGGCGCGAGGCC
>Ga0194120_10010398_pt1 | contig 11495 bp, 10 predicted proteins | sample TA2MahCa65mmetaG_FD_148642 | JGI IMG/M metagenome (GOLD analysis project Ga0194120, IMG submission 148642) | Freshwater microbial communities from Lake Tanganyika, Tanzania - TA2015019 Mahale Deep Cast 65m | ecosystem: Environmental > Aquatic > Freshwater > Lake | place: Tanzania: Lake... | reverse complement strand
GTGGCGCGATAGTCGGCGAGCTTCTTGCCGTTCTCCACCAGCTTCGCCACCGACCCGATCTCCACGCCGTAGATGCTGAACTTCTTCGCCTTGATGCGCTGCTCGGCGCGCACCAGCTTCGGGTCTTGCACCGCCACCAGCGCCTCGTAGTGATAGTCGTCGTGAATGTCCCAGCGGGTCGCCGACTGCACGTCCGGCACCTGGACGATGCCGAGCGTCTGCTTCAGGTAGTTGTAGCTCCAGCGATCCTCGTCGTAGTACTCCGGGATGTAGTAGGCGCGAGCCGCCTTGCCCATCCACTTGGCGTTGAGCTCCCTGGCCACCTCCGTCATGCCCTGGGTGTTGCCGCCGCTGTCAGCGACCATGAAGATGTCTTTCATGCCCATGCTCTTCAAGCTGGTGACGGCGTCACGCACCAGCGCGCGATAGGTGTCCTGTGTGACGCAGAAGGATCCCGGCGTCAGGTTCTCGCGATCGGGATTGCAGGGCTCCCACGTCACGATGGGCGCCACCAGCGCGCGGCCATGCTTGCGCGCAATCGCTTCGAGCGTCGTTTGCAGCACGTAGTTGTGCTTGCCGGTTGCGGTATACGGACCGTTCTTCTCCACGCCGCCGGAGCCGAGGAGCGCGACCGTCTTGCCGGCCGCGATCTGGTCGCGGACCTCCATCCACGACAGCTCTTCCATCCACACCGAGTCGAGCATGTCGATGGGCCGCACGCCATCGGCAATCGCCGTGGCCTCGGCTCGACGTTGCTGCTCTGCGGCTTGTTCCGGGGTCAGGGGTTTCTGGCCGCCGCCGCGCCCCTGCGCCAGCACCGACACGCTCCACACAGCCGCCAGGATCAGAACGAGCGCTCTCGTCGCCATAGCCATCTCCTCGGTGGGACTATACACTGTGCCCGACATGTCCACGCGACTCGTGCTTGCCACCCTGCTGTGTGTCGTACCGATGGCGGCGCAACAGCGGCCAACGCTTTCCAACGCGGTTCGAGCCCATGTCTCGGTGGATGCGCCGGTCATTGCGCTGACGCACGCGCGGGTGATCGACGGCACCGGCGCGGCGGCGCGCGACGATCAGACCGTGGTCATCGCCCACGGCACGATCACCGCGATCGGCAGCTCGGCAAGCACCGCCATCCCCGGCGGCGCGCACGTGATCGACCTCACCGGCAAGAGCGTGATTCCCGGCCTGATCATGGTGCACGAGCACCTCTACTATCCGAACGGCCCCGGCGTCTACGGACAGCTCGGCGAAAGCTTTTCGCGCCTGTATCTCTCCGGCGGCGTGACCACGATGCGCACCGGCGGCAACGTGAACGGCTTCATGGACCTGAACATGATGCGGCTGGTCGCCGAGGGCCAGAAACCGGGTCCGGCGATCGACGCCACGGCGCCGTACCTGAACGGCCCCAACACCTTCATCCAGATGCGCGTCCTGAAAGGACCGGAGGACGCCCGGCGGCAGGTCCAGTACTGGACCGACGAAGGCGCGACGTCACTGAAGGCCTACATGCAGATCACGCGTGGCGAGCTGGCGGCGGCGATCAACGAAGCGCACCGCCGAGGCATCAAGGTCACCGGCCACTTGTGCTCAATCACCTACGCGGAAGCGGCCGGCCTCGGCATCGACAATCTCGAGCACGGCTTCTTTGCGGCCACCGACTTTGTCCCGGACAAGAAGCCGGATACCTGCCCCGGCCAGGGCGTCGGCCAGAAGACCATCGCCGCACTCGACGAGCACGGCGCGCCGTTCAAACAGCTCGTGCAGACGCTGATCAAGGCCAACGTCGCCATCACGTCCACGCTGACGGTGTTCGAAACCTTCACGCCCGGCCGCCCCAAGCCGCCCGGCCTCGAGGTGCTGACCCCGCAACTGCGTGAACAGTTCGAACAGAACTACGCGCGCACCGCGGCGAACAAGGACTCGATCTACACCACGCTGTTCCCGAAAGGCATGGCGCTGGAGCGGGCGTTCGCGCGCGCGGGTGGACTGCTGATCGCCGGCACCGATCCGACCGGGGGCGGCGGCGTGATTCCCGGCTTCGCCAATCAGCGGCAGGTCGAGCTGCTGGTCGACGCCGGATTCACCGCACTCGAAGCGATCCAGATCTCCACGCTCAACGGCGCAAAGTATCTCGGTCGCGACAAGACCGTTGGCAGCCTGGCCGCCGGCAAACAGGCCGATCTCGTGGTGATCAACGGCAATCCCGCCGCCTCGATCGCCGACATTCGCAAGGTCGAGACGGTGTTCAAGCAGGGCGTCGGTTACGACCCGAAGAAGCTGATCGAATCCGTGCAAGGCAAAGCCGGCATCTGGTAGCCCGCCCTCGTCCAGTTACCGAAGGCCGTGATCGCATCGCGCGGTCTGCGCGGCGCGGTAAGATACGCCCGTGCGCCTGCTGCTGACCACGACCGCTGCCGCTCTGGTTCTCTCGATCGTCGGGTCCGCGCAGGATCCCACCGCTGCCGCCATCACAAAGGGCGTGCAGTACCTCACGGTTGAAGTGCCGAAGTGGAAGGCCGGGCACTCGTGCTACTCCTGCCACAACAACGGCGATGCCGCGCGCGCGCTGCTGGCCGCCGGCGCCAAGGGGTTCGACATTGGCACGTCGCTGGACGACACGCTGGCCTTCCTGAAGCAGCCCGCGAAGTGGGTTCAGAACAAGGCGCCGGACCAATTCGACGACAGGACGCTGGCCACCATTCAGTTCGCGGGCGCACTGGCAGTCGCCGAGCGCCACGGCAAGGCGGCCTCCACCGACCTTGAAGCCGCAGCGAAGCTGTTGGCGGCCGCACAGCAGGCGGATGGATCGTGGCAGCTCGATGATTCGCACAGCGTCGGATCGCCGGCGGCCTACAGCGCGTTGATCGCCACCTGGTCGGCACGCACGTCACTGATTGCCTCTGGCATGCAGCCCGACAACTTCACAATCGTGCAGGCCGATCGTTGGATTCGCGGCGTGACGGTCGAACACGTCGTCGACGCTTCGGCCATGCTGCTGGCGCTTGGCGATGCGGGCGATGTGATGGCCGAGAACCTGCGGCGCGCATCGCTGAGCATCCTGCGCACCGGGCAGGCGCCGACCGGCGGCTGGGGACCGCAGGCCGCCACTGCTCCTCAGGTGTTCGACACCGCCCTGGCCGTGCTCGCCCTCCGCTCGCTCGAGTCCGAACCTCGGCTCGCGCGGTCCGCCTATCGGCCGGAGCAACTGACGGACGCCATCGCCACCGGGCGCAAGTACATCGTGTCGCAACAGCGGCAAGACGGCAGCTGGCCGGAGACCACCAGGCCTGCGAATCACGCGAGTTACGCTCAGCGCATCTCGACTACCGGCTGGGCATTGCTTGCGCTGCTTCAATGAGGGTCCACAGATTTTCGCTGATTTCGCCCATTTGGTAAGCGCCCGCGAGGCGGCCAAGGCCGCCGGCCTGCGAAGTCTTTCAAGCGAGCTCGGGGACGGATACTATTTGTCAATACGGAGGTTCGCATGAGACGTCTCCTGCTCGTGGCGGCCCTCTCGATGGTGCCCGTATTCGCCATGGCCCAACAGTCGTCCACTCCAGCCGCGCAGCCCCAGGCCCCGAAAATGGCCTCGGACGACGTGATGGCCCTTCTCGAGAAGGGGGAAGTTTTCTTCCTGGATGTCCGTGAGCCGAGCGAGCTGGAAGAGCTGGGCACGCTCGAGGGATACGTCAACATCCCGCTCGGCCAAATCGAACAGCGCCTGAAAGAGATTCCCAGGGACAAGGCCATCATCACCGCTTGAAATGGCGGTGGCCGGGCTGCCCGTGCGGCAGCCTTACTCGAGTCCAAGGGCTACAAGGTCATGGCGTTCTGTGGCCTCAACGATTACCAAGGCAAGTCCGGCAAGGCGAAGATCCACCCCAAGGCCAAGCCCGGCAGGTAGCCACTAGAATCAGCGGGAGTGAAGCTCGTCTTCCTCCCGCTCCGCCAGACGGCCTGACTGCCCGATAGCCCGACTGCCCGTTCGGAGTAGCATCGATCCATGGTCGCTCTGCTACTGCTCACCTTGCTGCAAGCCCAGCCGACGGCGCCGGCGAAGCCGCCCGCTCCAACCACGGCAGCTCCAGCCGCGCCGCCGACCCAGGCACCCCGGCCGCGACCGGCAGGCGGCCCGACCATTACAGGGCTGCTGTTCATCACCGACCCCACCGGGCGCCCGATTGAGGACGTGACCGTCAACGTGACGGGGCCCGTCGATCGTGAAGTCAAGAGCCCGGCCAGCGGCGCGACCCGCGTCGAGGGCATGCGCGCGGGAACCTATCGCGTGCGGTTTACGCACGAGCGGTTCATGACCTTCGAGAAGGAACTGTCGTGGCGTGCTGGTAGCGCGCAGCCGGAGATGGCGATCACGCTGAATCCAGCGCCTCCGCCCCCGCCGCCGCCGCCGACGCCGGCGCCGATCGTCGAGGCGCCCAAGCCGGCCCCGCCGGCGCTGCCGCCGGCGGGGACGCCAAAGGCGATGTCGCTGCTCGATTTCATCGAGCAGAACTTCATCTCCGGGCGCGAGCCGCAGAAAGAAAGCCTGGTCGGCTGCAGCGGCGTCGGGCAGGCGCTGGTGTGGCAGGTCCGCGATCCCTGGAACGGCCGCCAGCACCCGTCCGCCGACGGCATGATCTACGTGGTGGCCGGTGACGGCACCATTCGAATCGGCGATCGCGATCACACCGTCACCAACGGCAGCTTCGCCGTCGTCCCGCGCGGCACCAGTTACAGCATTTCTCGCCGCGGCCGGAATCCCGTGATCGTGCTCGCGGTCCTCGCCGGCGCCCCCTGCGCAGCAGAGTGATACTCTAAATAGCTGACCAGCATGTCGGAATCGAATGCGGAGACTGCGCCGGCGGTCTCCGGGCCCTCGGACTTTATTCGGGAGATCGTCGCTGCGGATGTGGCCGCCGGGAACAACGGCGGGCGTGTCGCGACGCGCTTTCCTCCGGAGCCCAACGGCTACCTGCACATCGGCCATGCCAAGGCGATCTGCCTCGACTTCGGCGTCGCAACCGAGTTCGGCGGGCACTGCAACCTGCGCTTCGACGACACCAACCCCGTCAAGGAAGACGTCGAGTACGTCGACTCGATCAAAGACGATGTGCGGTGGCTGGGGTTCGAGTGGCACGGTCGCGAGCTCTACGCGTCCGACTATTACGAGCAGCTCTATCAGTTTGCCGAGGAGCTGATCCGAAAGGGTCTGGCATACGTGGACTCGCTGTCGCCGGATGAGATGCGCCAGCACCGCGGCACGCTTACCGAACCAGGCCGCCACTCACCATATCGGACGCGCCGCGTTGACGAGAACCTCGATCTGTTCCGCCGCATGCGTGCCGGCGAGTTCCAGGATGGTGCGCACGTGCTGCGCGCGAAGATTGACATGGCATCGCCGAACATCACGATGCGTGATCCGGTGCTCTACCGGATTCGTCATGCCGATCATCACCGCACCGGCTCGGCATGGTGCATCTACCCGATGTACGACTACGCGCATCCGCTGTCGGACGCGATCGAAGGCATCACCCACTCGTTCTGCACGCTCGAGTACGTCGATCATCGCCCGCTCTATGACTGGGTGATCGACGCGATCGCAACCGAGCCTGGACGCCGAAGCCCCGGCGAAGGCGGCCCGCGGCAGTACGAGTTCGCGCGGCTGAACCTGAACTACACGGTGATGAGCAAGCGCAAGCTGCTGCAGCTCGTGCACCAGCAGCACGTGAACGGCTGGGACGATCCCCGGATGCCCACCGTCTCGGGGTTGCGCCGCCGCGGCTACACGCCGGAATCGATTCGCGACTTCTGCGCGCGGGTGGGCGTGGCCAGGAAGGAAAACGTCATCGACGTCGGCCTGCTCGAGCACTGCGTCCGCGAGGACCTGAACCGGCGCGCGCCGCGCGCCATGGCGGTGTTGAGGCCGCTGAAGCTCGTGCTGACCAACTATCCCGAGGCCCGGAGCGACGAGTTCGAGATCGCCAGCCACCCGGATGACGCATCGCTCGGCAGCCGCACGGTGCCATTCTCGCGCGAGATCTACATCGAGCGCGACGACTTCATGGAGGAGCCGCCGAAGAAGTTCTTCCGGCTGGCGCCCGGACGCGAGGTCCGCTTGCGCAACGCCTACCTGGTGACGTGTACCGAGGCGATCAAGAATGCGGCCGGTGAGATTGTCGAGCTGCGCGGCACCTACGATCCTGCCACGCGCGGCGGCAACGCGCTTGACGGCCGCAAGGTCAAAGCCACGCTCCATTGGGTGTCGGCCGCCCACGCGGTCGACGCAGAGATTCGGCTATACGATCGGTTGTTCACGGCTGAAGATCCTGAAGGCGCTGCAGAGCATGCCGGTGGCGATTTCATCTCGCAGCTCAACCCGTGCTCGCTCGAGGTGTTAGGCGGCTGCAAGCTGGAGCCGTCGCTCGGCAACGCCGCGCCGGGATCGCGCTATCAGTTCGAGCGGCTGGGCTATTTCGCGGCCGATCCGGATACGAGGACGGGTGCCCCTGTTTTCAATCGAACAGTCTCGCTGAAAGATAGCTGGGCAAAAGCCAACCCGTAGTCCGTAGCCCGTAACCCGAGCAATCGCCACCCGACCCGACGAACTTGTCGTCGTCGTTGGCAAACAGCACGTTGCAGCTCGTCAGCGATCCGTAACAGCCGGTGATGTATCCCTGCAGCATGATCTTCTGATCGTCGGGCATTTCTGATGCATGCACCTGCTGTTCGAGCGTGCGCAGACGATTGCGCGGCATCACGACCCTGTTTAAAAAGGTGTCGATCGGCAGCGCCTTCTCCTGGACGCCGGGCTTGCCCGGGCGCAGCACCAGCTGCCCACCGCGCCACTTCGCTGCCGCCACGACCGGGGTGAGCCCGGTCTCGTCGCGGATGAATCGACGAATCGTGGCGTCGAGTTCGTGGTCCATATGTTGAGACATCGCGGGCGCCACTGGTGTGGATCGAACGGGCGCCGCGGCCTAGTGTCCCGTAATCATGGTTCGTAACATTTGTTGCGCGGCCCTGGCGTCGACGGTCCGCTGGGCGAAGCGAGCGATGCTCGCGAGGATCTCATCGGCACTCTTGGTCCACACGAATGGCTTGGGGTCGACCTGATGCGCGCCGCCACGGAGCTGTGGCGGCGCCACACCATTCCAACGCACGTGTATAGCGGGTGGGTGGCGGTAACCGACGCGGTTGAGGTCGCGGCGGGAGGAGGACTGTTGGTCATTCAGTGGCCGCCCGGACCAATGACGATGGATCCGGGGTGCGGCTTCATCTTCAACGTCTACACGCAGCCGGTGCACCGCAAGCACGGACTCGGACGCCAGCTGATGGACACGATGCACCAGTAGTGCCGGGCCGGAGGCATCGAGCGCGTGGTGCTCAACGCCAGCGTATTCGGTCAACCGCGCTACGCGAATATGGGCTATGTCGTTACCGACGAGCCGATGATGCGCCTGCGCCTGGACGCTGAGCGTTTCGATGCGCTGCGGAGCCAGCTAGAGCGCGGCGTCGACGAGCGTGGGTGACAACGTGCGGATCAGGTCTGCCGGCGCCAGCGCAATCAGGAAGCCGCGGCGGCCGCCGTTGATGTAGATGCGATCGAGATCGGCAATCGATCGCTCCATGAACACCGGCATCGGTCGACGCATGCCGAACGGCGACGTGCCGCCCACCAGGTAGCCGGTGTGCTTCTGCGCCACATCTGGCGCGCACGCCGACACCGTCTTCCGGCCGGCCTGTCGCGCCAGGTTCTTGGTCGACACCTCCCGATCGCCGTGCATCAGCACGATCAGCGGCTGCCGGCGTTCATCCTCCATGACCAGCGTCTTGATGACGATGTGTTCGTCGACGCCAAGCTCGCGAGCGGACACGGCGGTACCGCCCCGCTCTTCGTAGCGATACTCGTGTTCGGAACACGCGACCTTGTGCCGGCGAAGAAAGTGAATTGCCGGTGTGGCGGCCATGATCGTTCATTGTAGCCGCGCAGGACATGCGCCTCGGAGGCACGGAGACGCAGAGCCGTTTCCATCCAAAGGCCTCCGCGACTCCGTGTCTCCGTGGCGCAGCAAACCATGGCCCTTGATATGATTCCGAGGCCGTGACCACCGCCGCCGCACCACCGCTGTCCTCGCTCGTACGCGACCAGATCACGCGTCCCTCGCCGATCCGCCAGATCATGAAGATGGCCGAGCGGCAGAACATCATCGCGATGGGCCTCGACCCCGCGCAGGTGATCTCGTTCGGAGGCGGCTGGGTCAATCACCAAGCACCTGATGCGTTCCGCAAGGCGTACCAATCGGTGGTCGCGGACGCCGATTTGTTTCACAACAGCGGCGGCTATACCGCCACGCTCGGCGACCTGGAGTGCCGCGAACAGATCGCGCGATTCGAGGAGCACCTGTTCGGGGTGCCGCGGCTGGGCGCGGAGCACATCGCCATCGGCATGGGCAGCACGCAGCTCACGCACGACCTGTTCCGCACGCTGCTCGACCCCGGCGACACCGTGATGCTGCTCGATCCGACCTACGCGAACTATGAAGGCCAGTTCGCGTTCTCGGTGCCGGGCGTCAGAATCGTGCCTCTGCGCGTGCTCGATCCAGCCACGTGGGCGTACCTGCCGGAGAGCGATCCGTCAGGCATGGCGCGCGAGTTCTCGCGGCTGTTCGACGCGCATCGCCCGCGCATGGTGCTGTTTGGCGCGCCGGACAATCCGACCAGCCAGGTGGTGCCGCAGGCGCTGGCAGACGTGATGCTCGCGAAGACGGCCGAGGCCGGCGCCTGGCTGACGATCGACTTCGCCTACAAGTGCCAGTACTTCCAGCAGCCGCCCGCGTACTACGCGTGGTCGCCGGCCGATCATCCCAACGTGGTGGGCATTCACTCGAACTCGAAGTGGGCGCGCGGACTGGGCCGGCGCCTCGGTTGGATTGAAGCGCACCCGTCTGTCGTGGACGCCATCGAGCGCGTGCAGCAGTGCAGCATTCTCTGCCCAGACACGCTGTCGCAGATGACGATGGCGCGGTATCTGAAGGCGGCGATCGCCGACGGCTCGCTGACGGAGTATGTGGCGCGCGCCAATGCGCTTTACAAGCACGCGGCCGACGTGACGCTGAAGGCTGTGGATACGCACCTGCAGCGGCCGCGCCTCACGCCGTTTGGCGGCCTCTACACCGTGGTCGACATCGGCACGAACGCCGATGAGTTCGTGCCCAGGGCGCTCAAAGCCACCGGCGTGCTGGTCGTGCCCGGCGGCGGCTTCGGCGATTCGATCCGGAACGGCGTGCGCATTTCCTTCGGTCCGCTGGTGCGCGACACCGCGAAGATCGACGAAGGCCTCGAGCGCCTCGGCCGCTACCTGCGGGCGAGCCATTAGCAACCAGTCACTAGCAACTAGAATGTGGCCAGTATGCGTTCTTTGTACGTGCTTGCAGCAATCGCGCTCATGGTGCCCACAGCCTCGGCGCAAACCATGACGCCGGCGGCCGGAGTGCCGCTCGACGTCGCCACCCGCCGGGCCGCCATCGTCAGCAACCTCAGGTATGACCTCGACCTGTCGATCCCGGAGGCCTCGTCTTCTCCTTTGACTGGATCCACGACCATCCGGTTTGACTTGAAGGACGCCTCGGCGCCGCTGGTGATTGATTTCGAGACCAGCCGCGACCATGTCAAGTCGGTCGACGCCAACCGCCAGCCGGCCTTCGCCTATACCAACGGCCACATCGTCATTCCGGCGGCCTCACTGGTGGCCGGCGCCAACACGATTCGCATTGCCTTCGATGCCGGCGACGCGTCGCTCAATCGCAACGCCGATTTCCTGTATGCGCTGTTCGTGCCGGCCCGCGCGCGGCTCGCGCTGCCGGTGTTCGATCAGCCCGACATGAAGGGCCGATGGACGGTGACGCTGGACCATCCCGCCAGGTGGCAGTCGGTGGCCAACGGCGCCGAGATGTCCCGGACGACCACCGGGGATCGAGCGAAGGTGACGTTCAAGGAGACCGAGCCGCTGCCGACGTATCTGGTGGCGTTCGTCGCCGGCGACTTCAAGATCGAGACCGCCGAGCGGAACGGCCGCACGTTCCGGATGTTCCATCGCGAGACCGACGCGGCCAAGGTGGCGCGCAATCGCGACGCCATCTTCGATTTGCACGCCACCGCGCTCGAGTATCTCGAACGCTATACCGCCATTCCCTACGCGTTCGGCAAGTTCGACTTCGTGGCCATCCCGGCGTTCCAGTTTGGCGGCATGGAGCATGCCGGCAAGATTCTCTACAACGCGTCGGGCCTGCTGCTCGATGACAGCGCCACGCAGAATCAGCTGCTCGGCCGGGCGTCGGTGATTGCGCATGAGACGGCGCACATGTGGTTCGGCGACCTCGTCACCATGCGGTGGTTCAACGACGTGTGGATGAAGGAAGTGTTCGCGAACTTCATGGCAGCCAAGATCGTGAACCCGTCGTTCCCGGCCGTGAATCACGACCTGCGGTTCCTGCTGTCGCACTATCCCGCGGCCTATGAGGTCGATCGCACGCCGGGCGCGAACCCAATCCGCCAGCAGCTCGACAACCTCAACGAAGCCGGCCAGATGTACGGCGCCATCATCTATCAGAAGGCGCCGGTGGTGATGCGCCACCTCGAAGCCCTGCTCGGCGACGAGAACTTCCGCGACGGCCTGCGCGAATACCTGAAGGCGCACGCCTTCGCGAACGCGACCTGGTCGGACCTGATCGACGTGCTCGATCGGCGTACGCCGATGGATCTGCAGCAGTGGAGCCGCGTGTGGGTCGACCAGCCCGGGCGGCCGACGGTCGAGACCATTCTCGAGGTCAACGGCGGCGTGATCACCAGGCTGGCGTTCCGGCAGCGCGATACCTGGAGCCGGAATCGCGACTGGCCGCAGCAGCTGCGCGTCGCCGTCGGCGGTCACGCGCCCGAACGCATCATCAACGTCGAGCTCACCGGACGCGAGGTGGAAGTGGCGGAGGCGAAGGGCTGGCCCGTGCCGCGCTACGTGTTGCCGAACGGGAAAGGGTGGGCGTACGGACACTTCATCCTCGACAAGATCACCCTCGCCTACCTGACCGCCAACCTGCCGGAGGTGAGCGACACGCTGACGCGCGGCAGCGCCTGGGTGACGCTGTGGGACACGCTGCTCTATGGCGGCATCGCGGCGGATGCGTTCCTCGAGCTCGCGTTCCGGTCGTTGCCGCGCGAAACCGACGAGCAGCTGACGTCGCGGATTCTTGGCTACGCGTCCAATGCGTGGTGGCGTTTCCTGGACCAGTCGCAGCGCACCACGCGGGCGCCGCGGTTCGAGTCGCTGCTGCGCGAGGGGCTCGCTGCCGCCGGCACGCCGAGCCAGAAGGCGTCGTGGTTCAGCGCGCTGCGCAACGTGTCGATCACGCCAGGCACGGTGCACTGGCTGCGGCAGGTGTGGGAGAAGACGGAGCACGTCGCCGGCTTGCCGCTCGCGGAGGCCGACTACACGTCGC
>Ga0194120_10010397_pt1 | contig 11497 bp, 8 predicted proteins | sample TA2MahCa65mmetaG_FD_148642 | JGI IMG/M metagenome (GOLD analysis project Ga0194120, IMG submission 148642) | Freshwater microbial communities from Lake Tanganyika, Tanzania - TA2015019 Mahale Deep Cast 65m | ecosystem: Environmental > Aquatic > Freshwater > Lake | place: Tanzania: Lake... | reverse complement strand
GTGGCGCAAACGGCTGTTGCCGGAACGTGGACGACACGCGGCGGCGGCCGGAACATAAAACCGGACATTTCTACTTTGGGAAGAAGAGGACATTTCTAAATTGGGTTGACAAGAATCGCCGCAAAAATTGACGACCCGGAGAGCCTCTGTTAGACTTTTCTCAATCTCCCGCCCACTGTCCGCCCAACAAATCTTATGGATACCGGCAAGACGATCCGTTCGCTTCAGTCCAATGTCGAGCAGGTCATCCGGGGCAAGCCCCTGGTGGTGGAACGAGCGGTCATCTGCCTGCTGGCCCGCGGCCACCTGCTGATCGAAGATGTGCCGGGCGTCGGCAAAACTACATTGGCCCATAGCTTAGCCCGTTCCTTGGACTGTTCGTTCAAACGTATCCAGTTCACCAGCGATTTGCTGCCCTCCGATATCCTGGGCGTCTCGATCTTCAACCAGTCGTCGCAGCGCTTCGAATTCAACCCGGGGCCGATCTTCGCCCATATCGTGCTGGCGGACGAGATCAACCGCACCACCCCCAAGACCCAGAGCAGTTTGCTGGAGGCATTGAACGATGCGCAGATCACCGTGGACGGCCAGACCCATCCCCTGCCCCAGCCCTTCATGGTTATCGCCACCCAGAACCCGATGGAGCACCACGGCACCTTTCCCCTGCCCGAGTCCCAACTGGATCGGTTCCTGATACGGATTCGAATCGGCTATCCGGACGTCGCGGAGGAGAAAAAAATCCTGGATCGGCAACTGGCCCGTCATCCGGCCGAGGAATTGTCGGCCGTGCTGTCCGCAGAGGCCGTGCTGGACCTGCAGCATCGGGTGGAGAAGGTCCGCCTGGACGAGAGCCTGGCCGATTATCTGTTGGCGATCGTGGCAGCCACGCGCCGGAGTTCGTTTCTCAGCCTGGGCGTCAGCACCCGCGGAGCCATGGCCTTGCACAAAGCGGCCAAAGCGCGCGCCCTCTTCAAGGACCGAGACTACTGCCTGCCCGACGACATCAAAGACTTGGCGCCGGCGGTTCTGTCGCACCGGGTGATGTTGAGCGTCGGCCACAACGAGGGGCGGGCGGGCGGCCATCGTTTTGAAGACGCCGAGCGGATCATCCGCGAGATCGTGGACTCTGTGCCGGTGCCGCTCTGAAATAGCCGACAGCCATCAGCCGTCAGCACAGAAAGCAAGAGGCTGATCCTGCTGAGAGCTGACGGCTGAATGCTGATAGCTTCCTATGCGCTTCGAAAAAATCCGCGAGTTCTTCCGCTGGTTCTACCGCTACCGCTCCATCCGCCTGACGCCGGACGGCGCCAGGTTTGTGTTGCTGACACTCGCCATCGGGGTGGCGGCCATCAACACAGGGAACAACCTGTTATACCTCCTGTTGGCGATGATGCTGAGTCTCATCGTCATGTCGGGGCTCCTGTCTGAACAATGCCTCCGGCAGCTGGAGATCCAGCGGCGCTTGCCCCTGGAGGCTTTCGCCAACCGACCGACCTCCGGCGGGTTCTCGATCGCGAACCGGAAGCCACGTCTGCCGACGTTCTCGCTGCGAGTGATGGATGTGATCGGCTCGACCGCCATCGACCGGGGCATCCACCTGCTCCACCTGCCGCCGCAAGCCGTAACTATTCAGTCCTATCCGCTCCTGATTCCCCACCGGGGACGCTACCGCCTCGACGGGATCAAACTGCTGACCAAGTTCCCCTTCGGACTCTTTTTAAAAGCCGCGAATCTGCCCCTGAAAGATGAACTGGTGGTGTATCCGGAAATCAGACCGCTTCCGGAGAGCCTGGTCCACGACCTGACGGCGCTGGGTCATGAGCAGTCTGTCTCTCGCCGCGGACCTGGCGTGGCCCTCTACAATCTCAGGGGGTACCGGGCGGGCGACGAATCGCGCGCGATCCATTGGAAAACATCGGCCCGCCAGGCCCGGCTGATGGTCAAGGAGACTGAAGCGGAAGATCAGCGGCATGTCACGCTGGCCCTCCCCACCGCTATGCCGCACGCGGATGACGCGACATTCGAAAAGGCGGTATCGCTGACGGCGTCGCTTGCTGCCTTTTTCTATGAACAGGGCTATGCGATCTGCTTGATCCTTGGAGCGACCGTCATCCCACACGATTCCGGGCAGGCGCACCTGCACCGACTGTTTCACGCTCTGGCCCTCTGCCGGCCGGACCTGACCTCGCCCTCCGCCGCCTTATCAGACCCCTGGCTGGCGTTGGGCGAGCGGACCGAGCAAGGGGATCTGACCCTACTGGTACTGCCCTGTGAAGACCCCCAGTTGGCCCGGGTACGAGCGCAGGTGAGCCGGGTTGTGAGGATCTCCGAGTCGTCATGAAACCAAACCACGCCTTGCAACTAAGCTCTACCGTTCTGGCCGCCTCCGGCTTCACCGCACTGGCCTTGACCGGAGAACTCCCCGTCGCTCTTCTGCTGGCCGGCGCCGCGGCCCTCCTCGCCAGCCTCACTCCTATCGCTCCGTGGAAGGACTCTGATGAGTCGGCCTCGGCCGGAGCTCTGCTTCGACTCTCGCGTCCCATCTGGAACATCCTGCTGGTGATGGCCTTGGCCGGATTTTTAGTGGATTGGTGGTGGGTCTCGATGGATTTGCTGCCGGCCGGCATTCACTTTCTGATCCTCCTGATGATCATCAAGCTTGTGAGGTTGCAGGAACGAAAAGACTTCCTCCATCTCTATGCAATCAGCCTGCTCCAGCTGCTCTCGGCCGCCGCGCTCACCACGGAGCTCTGGTACGCAGCCGTCTTTGTGGTCTTTCTCCTGGCCACCATCTGGACCCTGCTCTTGTATCACCTACGCAACGAGGCGGAGGACTTGGCGGCCGCGCTGCCGGCTTCGGAAATCGCGGCTGACCCGGTCCATGGACCCGGGCCCCTCACCAGTCGTTTCTTCTGGACCACCAACCGGATCGCCGTCGGCGCGTTCTGCCTGACGTTGGCGATCTTTTTCCTGACCCCACGTATCGGGACCGGGTTTTTTAACAAGCACCGGGGAGAACAGATCAGGACCACCGGCTTTTCTGAACAGGTGGATCTGGGCACGATGGGCGCGATTAAGCTGGACCAGACCGTCGTCATGCGGGTGGAATTGCCCGAGCGGTCGGAGCCCCTCTCGGCCGCCGAGCGGGTGTATTTCCGCGGCGCCGCGTTCGATGTCTACAACGGGCGGTCCTGGATCAAAAGCCCTGCTTCTCGGCGCTTGGTCGGGCGCACCGCGGACGGCCTGTTCAAGATTGCCCCTGAGCAGACTTCCCATGAGGGACAGGCGGGCCTCAGGCAGGACATTCTCATTGAAGCCTTGGACACGACGACATTGTTCGGGGCCTCCTTCATACAGTCCATCAAAGGCGCCTTCGATTTTCTCCGGGCCGACGAATTGGGCGCACTATCTTTGCCCTACATACCGATGACCCGGTTCCATTACACCGCTTGGTCGTTCCCCGTCCAAGTGCGGGATGAGGAGCGGACCGCCCAGACCGTCTCGTATCCGCAAGAGATCGCCGATCAGTATCTTCAGCTCCCCGATCTCAGTCCCAGGGTAGATGTCTTGACCCGGCAGGTCACGGCGCAGGCACCCACTCCCTATGAACGGATCGTCGCGGTGGAAGGACATCTGCGCAGCGCCTATCAATACAGCCTGGACGTCGGCACGGCGGCGCCCGTGAATCCTGTCGAGGAATTCCTTTTTACCCGCAAGACCGGCTACTGCGAGCACTATGCCACGGCCATGGTGATGATGGTGCGCACGCTGGGCATTCCCGCGCGCCTGGTCACCGGGTTTCTCCCCGGCGAGTGGAACGGGTTTGGGCGCTACTACACGATCCGCCAACGCGACGCCCATGCCTGGGTGGAAGTCTATTTCCCCCGCTCCGGCTGGGTGACCTTCGACCCCACCCCCAGCGTGCCCGCCGCAGCCTCAAGCCAACTGTGGGTCGGCGCAGGCCGGGTCATCGACTCCATCCGGCTTAAGTGGGACCGGTTCATCATCCAGTACAGCCTCCGCGACCAGATCAAAATGGCGCAGGGCATGCGTGAACAGGGCGAGAAGGTGCGGGGCCGGGCCCTGGGCCTGGTTTCGACTTTCCACCGTTGGGCAGCGAGTCTGCAGTCCTGGCTCAGGCACCTCACGCTCTCGTCGGAGAAGCTGCTGCCGGTCGGGTTGGCAGGCGGGCTGCTGCTCCTCCTGCTCGTCATCGCATGGACCTGGAGCCAACGCCGCCGCCCTTCCATGTTCCCCACGCTTCGACAAGCTACGGCCGTCCGCCTCTACAGCCGAATGTTGCAGCTCTTGGCGACGCGCGGGATCGTCAAGGCACCGGGCGCGACGGCTATCGAATTTGCCGGCCTGGTCACGAGGGACTGGGCGGATGCCGGCCGGTATGTCGCGCCATTGACCGACCTCTACTGTCGAGTCCGGTTCGGGCAGGCCCCCCTGTCGCCGGAGGAGTTGCAGCAGGCGGAAGCGCTGCTGTGTGGATTGCGCAACGCCGGTTCGCAGGGAAATTCTTAAGAGGTGACTGGATGCTCTTGAACGGCTCTGCTTCGTCCGCTCGACTGCCGGGACTCTTCGTGGTGTTGCTGTTCCTGCCGGCCTGCACCCACTTCAATCAAGGGCTGACCGCCTACAAGCACGGGGATTTTCAGACGGCCCTGGTGGAGTTTCGCCAGGCTGCCGATGGAGGCGACGCAGAGGCCCAACATAACCTGGGGCTGATGTACGTCAGGGGTCAAGGGACTGAGCAGAACGACATGGAAGCGAGACATTGGTTCCGAAGAGCGGCGGAGCAAGGCACCCCCGCCGCTCAGTTTAACCTCGGGCTGATGTGCGCCAACGGACAAGGCGGCCCGAAGGACACAGCGGAAGCGGCCCGCTGGTACAGGAAGGCGGCGGACCAAGGGGACCCGAAGGCCCAGTTGAATCTCGGGGTTCTGTATGATGAGGGCGACGGGGTCTCGAAGAATCAGGAAGTAGCGGTTCGCTGGTTTGGGAAAGCCGCGGATAAGGGATTAGCCAAGGCACAATTCAATCTGGCCGTGGCCTACGACAAGGGCGAGGGCATTCCCCAAGACGACAAGGAAGCGGTCCGCTGGTACAAGAAGGCCGCGGAGCAGGGCGATGCCCAGGCCCAGTACAACTTGGGCTTGATGTACGACGAAGGAGAAGGCGTACCGCAGGACGACATGGAGGCCGTGCGCTGGTACCGCAAAGCCGCAGAGCAAGGCGATGCTCATGCCCAGCACAATCTGGGCCTCATGTACGCCAAAGGCGAAGGGATCGCTCAGGACCGGGTCTCGGCCTACCTCTGGCTTAAGTTGGCTACGCTTGGAGGCTATAAGGACCCCCTAGATTCTCAGGAAGCGCTCGCCAAGAAGTTGACCCCTCAACAGCTGGCGGACAGCCAGAAACTCGTCAAGGAATGGCAAGGCAGACTCTCGCCGGCCCCCTTGATCCACTGAACAGCCCCGACGCGTCTCGAAATCCCCCATTTACAGGCCCTGCCCACCGTCGCCTGCCCTGCCAGGGTGACTTTATCCGAACGCGCATCGTCGGTCCGAACGAAACCACCTGAGTAATCCGCTCGCCCTTCAGTTTCGGGTTGCAGTTGCCGATAGAGATTGCAGTAATGCCGTGGTGTTCATCGCTCATATCCGTTCTCATTATCTGCGACCATATCTCGGCCAACACGTTAGTTTATGAGTCAAATTGCTAGGTAAGGAGCGGCTCATGCACAGCGTTGCCTCGCCAGCGGACCGCTTGGTTGCTCAGAAGCGAAAAATCCTGATCGTCGATGATGAGAGCACCATGCAAACGATTCTCACGCGCAGTCTCGAACGACTCGGCTATACGCACATTATAGCGGCCCGGGACGGACAGGAGGCTTTGGACAAGCTCAGGTCTACGCCGTTCGATCTCGTGATCTCCGACTGGGATATGCCGAAGCTCACGGGCATCGAATTATTGAAAATTATCCGGACCAACGACGCCTATAAGAACGTGCCGGTTCTGATGGTCACTGGCGAAGCATCAAAGGACAAAGTGATTGAGGCGGCGAAGGCTGGAGCGAGTTCCTATATCGTCAAGCCCTTCTCCTTGGAATCCCTTCAAGAAAACATAGAGAAAAGCTTGAAGCGGCGGAAAGGGTGACGGATCTCTCTTTTCTTTCAACCCTCTTTCTCGTGCGACATCGTTTCAGCGGTCAGTAACGCTCCCACGGTCTCAAACTCGGCGTCCAGCAAGGCCACCAGCGGCTCCGCGCCGGTTAGGTCCCCCGCGTCTCCGCACCTCTGGAGTTGCAGACACACGCGCGCCAACCGCGTGGCTCCCATATTATTGCAACTGCCCTTGAGCCCATGAGCCGCCCGACGCAATTCCACTGCCTGCGCCCGACGCAATGCTGTCCGGATGTCGGCCAGGCGCCGGGGCGCCTCCTCAAGAAATTGCGCGACCAAATTCGGAAAGAAATCCGGATCATCGTCCCCCCCCCAGATCACGCAGTGCGGCCAACTGCTCCGGGTCTAGGGCGGGCTCAAAGCCCTCTTGTTTGTCGGTCCTCATGGCAATCTCCTTCGCGCGTGCTGTGGAATCCACCGTAAAAGCATAGCCTCCAGTTCCTGGATCTTGACCGGCTTGGAAAGGTAGTCGTCCATCCCGGCCGCCAGACACCGCTCTCGATCTCCCTCCATCGCATTGGCTGTCAGGGCGATGATCGGGACATGGCCCATCGCTCCCTCTTCCCGCCGTATTTCCTCGACTGCCTGAAAGCCATCCATCTCGGGCATTTGCCAATCCATCAGCACCAGGGTGTAGTGGACCTGGCGGAACGCTTCGATAGCCTTCAGGCCGTTGTCGACCAAATCAACCCGACAGCGGAGCTTCTTCAACATGCGGGCGACGACCTTTTGATTCACCGCATTGTCCTCTGCGACGAGGACGTGGGCACGGACACCCGTCTCATCGTCGTGCGGCCGATTAGACGCCATCGCGAGCTGTGAAGGAGCGCCGACTGGTCTCGATCCGAGCTGGGGCACGGCTCCCATGACCCGGGCAAGGGCGTGATATAGCTGCGCTTGGCGGACAGGCTTGGTCAGGTTGGCTTGAATGCCCGCCTGCCGCGCCGCCTCCAACTCCCGGGGTCGGTCCGGGGAGCTCAACAACACCAGCTGTGTTCCTGCCAGGGACGGCTCCGCCTTGATGGCTCGCGCCAATGTCAGCCCGTCCATGCCAGGCATCTGCATGTCGAGGATCGCCAAATCGCATGGCTCTCCTCGCATCGCCGAGTCACGCATGAGGGCCAATGCCTTCGGTCCATCCGTGGCGCTCACAATGTGCAGGCCCCATCCGCGCAAGTAGTGCACAAGAATGCGGCAGATAACGGTATTGTCGTCCACGATGCATGCCCGCAGGCCTCTGAGTTCGGCGCGTGGTGGCGTAGCGCGGGAGCCGGCCGGTTGTTTCGCAAGCCGGGCTGTGAACCAGAAGGTGCTCCCCTTGCCCACCCCGCTCTCAACCCCAATTTCCCCCCCCCATCATGGCGACAAGCTGCTTACAGATGGCCAGTCCCAACCCGGTGCCACCGTATTTGCGGGTGGTAGAGCCGTCCAACTGGGAGAAGATTTGAAAGAGACGGGCCTGCCCCTCAGGAGAAATCCCGATTCCGGTGTCCACAACTGCAACCCGCATCAGCACCGAATCGGCGGCCTCCTCGGTCACGGACACGTGGACCGTCACCCCGCCGCGTTCCGTGAACTTGACCGCGTTGCCCACGAGATTGACCAGAATCTGTCGCAGACGGAGAGGGTCCCCCTGCACGGCGGACGGCACTTCGGGGCGCAGCAGGCTGGACAGTTCAATCCCCTTACGATGCGCCGACTCCACAAATTGGCTCAGCGCCTCTTCAATGGTCTCGTGGAGGTCGAAGTCAATGGTTTCCAGGGTCAGACTGCCCGCCTCAATCTTGGAACAGTCGAGAACGTCGTTGATAATTTCCAGCAAGGTGTCGGCCGACTGCCGAATTGTTTCCGCACAGTCGCGCTGATCGGGCGTCAGCTCACTATCGAGCAGAATACCGGTCATACCGATAATCCCGTTCATGGGCGTGCGTGTTTCATGGCTCATCGTGGCCAGGAAGGTGGATTTGGCTTGGGTGGATGCCAGCGCCTCCTTGTGAGCCTGTTTCAATTCCGCATCCGCCTGTTTTCTTGCGGTAATATCCCGAAACACCAGGACCGCGCCCATCTCAGCGCCCTCTTTCCTGATGGGATTCAGGACATACGAAACGGGCAATAGCGTGCCGTCCCGCCGTCGGAACTGTCCGTCGTCGTTTCGATGCGTCTGGCCGGCGGCGATGATGCGCTGCAGATCGACAATCGGTTGCGCCTCCTGAGTCGGCTCGCTCATCCCGTTGAAGGCATCAACGAGGTCGAGCAGGTTGCGCTCGGCAAGTTCTCTCGTCGTCCAGCCGAGCAGGCGCTCGGCTTCCAGGCTCATGAACTGCACGCGCCCCTGTGAGTCGAGTGCGCAAAGGCCTTCGCCGACGGAGAGGATGACTGCGCGCAACGTGTCTTGCTCCGCCGCTAATCTGTCGCAGAGCCCTTGCATCACCTTGGACGAGACCTCCTCCGATTGTTCAAGATCGTGGCGGACCCGTTCTGATTCCTCATAGGTGCGGCTGACCTCCTCCAGAAAACTCTTCAAGGCTTTTGGGGACGGCGGGACTGAGATATCCGTAATGCCAGCCTGTCTGAGCTGACGCATCACGAGAGGGCAAAGTTTGAGGTTGAAAAGCCTGGTGGCCTTCGCGAACAGGCTCATAAAGGCCTCAGTAGAAAGAGGGCCAGGGACGTTCCTCGATCACTGTTAGGAGCCTCGTCCGTTTGTGAAGCTGGCATGGGCCTGTCCAGTCCGGTCAACGTGTGAGATTCGATTCGCCGACAATCCGACGAGCGGTTGCTCTGAATCAAACAGCCCCGGCGACCGGGCCACAATCCCTTAGACAGGCTGGAATAATGACTCTCTTTGCTTACAATGAGCCGAGTCCTTCCGCGATATTGCGCGGATCGAACCCTACAAGTGCTGGCTTTATAAACAGTATCGGGTTGGAACCAGGGAACCTTAAGGATGGGAGACGGAAATTGGCAGTTGTGAACAGGAGGATGAGCGGTTCCCCCGCAGGGGCCGTTCAAGCTTCCGTTCAGTTATGACACGAGGGTGGCGATGTGCTGCCCACTCACTGGTCCACCGCTCCGCACTGGGTCAAAGTAGCACCATAGCAAACTGCTGGAAGAAACCGCAGCTACAGGACCAGGGCGAAGCGCATAAATAGCGAGGGAATACGAAAGATAGCTTGGAAGAGGTACGAGAGGTAAGTATGGAGCGGGAAACGGGATTTGAACCCGCGACCCTCGCCTTGGCAAGGCGATGCTCTACCACTGAGCTATTCCCGCTCGCGACTTGTGGTTGGAAGAGGCCCGATTCTACTCACCGCGTGACTCACTGTCAAGTTAACCTTGCCTCGACTTTCCCTCATCGCCATCCGTAAAACCCATCGTTTCACCATCCTGCTCAAGTCATCGACAGGGATTCCAACGCCCGAAATTCATGTAACGCAATGCTACTTCGTTACCAAATCGTATCATTGTAAAAAATTATTGCAAGACAATGTATTTATTCAATATTTAATTGTTTTTTTAATGCAATAGCTCTGTCGCGCTACGATTGATACTCAAATCTGTTCATTCTCTCAACTTCTACCGCTATCGCATTATAAAATTTTATAATTATATCAATTGGTTAATATATTTTTATGCGCCCAATACTCAGGCGCAATTTGGTTTCAATATTGCTTCTCTTCATAGGCCACCTGGTCATTATCAATGCGTCCATTGGCCATTTATCGCAGGAAAGTTAAGAGGCTTCTCGAAACCATGGTCTGGCAAATGGCGCAAATCCAACGAGGAGGGGGGTGATCGAGAGGAGTCGGTCGGTATTGCGGTCTCTTGTGCTGGATCACCAGCATTCAACTTAGGAGGTGTTTTCGATGTTTTTATCACGGAGACAGTTTTTGAAGGTCTCGGCCGGGACGGTGGCGGCGGTGGCGGTGGCCGATAAGGCCCTCGCGCTGACGGCGCTGCAGCCGGTCATCGAGGTGGGCAACCCCCTCGGCGAGTACCCGGATCGGTCCTGGGAGCGGGTCTACCACGACCAGTATCGGTACGATTCCTCGTTTACCTGGTGCTGCTCCCCCAACGACACGCATGCCTGCCGGATTCGCGCCTTCGTGCGCAACGGCGTCGTCATGCGTGTGGAGCAGAACTACGATCACCAGACGTACGAAGACCTCTACGGCAACCGCGGGACGTTCGCGCACAACCCGCGTATGTGCTTGAAGGGGTATACGTTCCACCGCCGGGTGTACGGCCCCTATCGGTTGAAGGGCCCCTTGATGCGCCGCGGCTGGAAGCAGTGGATGGACGACGGGGCGCCGGAGATGACGCCCGAAGTCAAGCGCAAATATAAGTTCGATGCCCGGTTCCTGGATGACATGCTCCGCGTGTCCTGGGACACGGCCTTCACCTATGCCGCCAAGGCGGCGATTGTCATCGCCACTCGGTACAGCGGCGAGGCGGGGGCGCGGCGGCTGCGCGAGCAGGGCTACGCGCCGGAGATGATCGAGATGATGAAGGGCGCGGGCACCCGCTGCTTCAAGCATCGCGCGGGCATGCCGGTGCTGGGCATCATCGGCAAGATGATGAATACCCGGTTCAACGGCGGTATCGACACGCTGCTGGACAGCTGGATCCGCAAGGTGGGCCCGAATCAGGCGCAGGGCGGCCGCTACTGGTCGAACTACACCTGGCACGGAGACCAGAACCCGGCCCACCCCTTCTGGTCCGGCGCCCAGACTTCCGACATCGACCTCTCGGACATGCGCTTCTCCAAGCTGAACACCAGCTGGGGCAAGAACTTCGTCGAGAACAAGATGCCGGAAGCGCACTGGAAGCTGGAGAGCATCGAGCGGGGCGCCCGGATCGTGACGATCACGCCGGAGTACAACCCGACGGCGACGCGGGCGGACTACTGGATTCCGGTCCGGCCGGAGACCGACGGAGCCCTATTCATCGGCGCGATGAAGATCATCGCCGACGAAAATCTGCACGACGTGGACTTCATGAAGGGCTACACGGACAGCCCGCTCCTCGTCCGCACCGACACCCTGCAGTACCTGGACCCGCGGGACGTGATCAAGGACTTCGCGTTCCCGGACTATTCCAAGCGGTACTCGGGCCGGGTCCAGTCGCTCAAGCCGGAGCAGATCGAGCGGCTCGGCGGAGCCATGGTGTGGGACTTGGCCAAGGGCCAGGCCGTACACCTGGATCGTGAAGCGGTGGGCTGGCATTACCAGCAGAGCGGCATCGATGCGGCCTTGACCGGCACCTACCGGGTCAAGCTGCTGAATGGCCGCGAAGTGGACGTGATG
>Ga0194120_10010395_pt1 | contig 11498 bp, 9 predicted proteins | sample TA2MahCa65mmetaG_FD_148642 | JGI IMG/M metagenome (GOLD analysis project Ga0194120, IMG submission 148642) | Freshwater microbial communities from Lake Tanganyika, Tanzania - TA2015019 Mahale Deep Cast 65m | ecosystem: Environmental > Aquatic > Freshwater > Lake | place: Tanzania: Lake... | reverse complement strand
ACGCCAGAACTCGCTGGAGACTCTACCGCGCGCAGGGAATTGGACGCACGTGAATCGGAGGTGCGTAGACGGCTTGCGAGTGAGTCGTCTGCGATCATGTATGGCGATGGTCGGGGTAGCGCAACGCGGTGGTACTTGGATGGCAAGGCCGTCCGGGTACGGGATGCTCGCGAGCTAAACGAGCTGTTGTCCGTGGTCTGTGACAGCGTGTATGAATCGGCCCCAATCATCCGGAACGAAATCATCAATCGGATGGAGCTGTCGTCCTCGGCCGCCGCCGCCCGTCGGAATCTCATTGAGGCGATGATCGAGCATCCAGACGCCGCGTTGCTTGGGATTGAAGGGAACCCTCCGGAAAAGAGCATCTACCTCTCCTTGCTGCGTGAACTCGGCCTGCACATCGCGTCGTCTGGCGGCTTCAGATTCTCGGCTGATGCTCGCCGCGCGAAGAACAAGAGCGGAGCTCTCCTTCGCGGGATTCATACGTTTCTCAACAACGCAGAGTCGGAGAGAAGGTCCGTGGCGGCGCTCTTCGACATGCTGCGGTTACCTCCTTACGGCTTGCGGGATGGCGTGTTGCCTGTAATCCTGTGTGCCGTGCTTCAGGCGTGCGAGTCGGAGCTCGCACTGTACGAGGATGGGGCGTTCATCCCACAACTCTCAATCGAGAGCTTCGAGCGCCTGATGAAGACCCCGGACAACTTCGCTCTTCGCCGGTGGCGATTGTCGGGCGTGCGGACAACCGTGTTTCAGCAGCTCGCCGCCATGCTCGGCACTCCTGGACCTGCGGACCGAGCGGGACGTGACGACGTACTCGATGTCGTTAGGCCGATGCTGCGGTTCTATCGCCGGCTTGAGCAATTCACGCAAACGACTCGATCGGTGTCCCCGGAGGCGGCGTCGGTACGAAGCGCGCTCTCGACGGCCACCGAGCCCGACCAACTGCTGTTCGCGGAGCTCCCGCAAGCCTGTGGAGTATCTCCGTTTGATTCGACTAGCCGCGGCCGCGATCGTGACGTTACGCGATTCGTGACGGTCCTCCAGCAGTCCCTCGGAGAACTACAGCGGGCCTACGACGGGTTGCTTTCCTCCGTCCAAGCATCGCTCGCTGCAGCGTTTGCGACTCCAACGGCCCTGCCCGAGTTGCGGCGCGCAATCACCGAGCGGGCGAGAGCCATCGAGGGGGTGGCCGTGGACCCTGAGGTTCGGAGCCTCGTGGAACGCATGTTGGAGAGTGGCACGGACGATAGACAATGGCTCGAATCCCTTGCGGCCCTTCTTGTGGCCAAGCCTCCGCCCGCCTGGCGCGACGAAGATCGTGCTCGATTTGAGGTGGCGCTTGCGCAGCGCGTTCGACGCGTGCGTGCCCTTGAAGTGGTCGCAAGGGAGCATGCCTCGACAACCCATACGGGTCCAGGGAGCAAGACTTTCCGACTAGCAGTTGCGGGGTCGTCGATGAAGGACCACGAGGTGGTGCTCCATGTATCGGATGCTCAGTCCTCCGAGGTGCTTGAGCTGACGAGGACGCTACGCTCTCATTTGGACTTGGCGCAGAATGGTTTCTCCCAGGGCGTCGTCCTTGCCGCGTTGGCCCAGCTAGTTGATCTCGTGATTGGTTCTGAGGCTCATGGTGCGGGTGTTGCAGGAGGTGTGCGATGAACGCCACACGCCACATCGTCTCGTTGTCCGGCGGCAAGGACAGCACCGCACTCGCTATCTACCTGCGAGGGCGACTCCCCAAGGTGGAGTACGTGTTCTCGGATACAGACAAGGAGCTCCCCGAGACCTACGAGTACCTGGAGAAGCTGGAAGCATTTCTTGGTCAGCCGATCGTTCGCTTGAAGGCAGATCGTGGCTTCGACCACTGGTTGCAGATCTATGGTGGCTACCTGCCATCCTCGCGAATGCGCTGGTGCACCAAGGTCCTGAAGATCAAACCGTTTGAGAAGTACATTGGCGACGACCCCGTCAAGATGTACATCGGCATTCGAGCGGACGAGAATCGCGGTGGGTATCGACCCAGCAAGCCAAATATCCAGCCAGTCTACCCGTTTATTGAGGCTGGCTTTACGTTGGCGGACGTTCACCGCATCCTCGACGAAAGCGGTATCGGCTTTCCGAGCTACTACTCCTGGCGTACCCGGTCGGGGTGCTACTTCTGCTTTTACCAACGGAAGCACGAGTGGGTCGGACTCAAGGAAACCCATCCGGAACTGTTTGAGGAGTCGAAGCGGTACGAGAAGATCGATCCAGAGACGGGCCAGCGGTACACCTGGAGCGAGCGCGAGTCGCTTGTCGAACTTGGACAGCCGACTCGTGTCGCGGAAATCAAGGCGAAGATGGCTCGCCTGACGGTGTCCGCAGTGAGCCCGAAGAGCAAGGCGCTTGTTCATGTGCTGGATGATTCTGAGGATGACGACGAATCATTACCATGTTCGTTCTGCCACGTCTGACTCGGCCTTGACGACTGGACAGGCAAATGCCCGAGTTCCTTGCAGAACATCTTGCCCATGCGATGCCGGTCTACGAGATTCCTTCCGACGACCTCGTTGGCGATGTTTTGATTCCGGCCATGCGCTGCGCAGCGGAGGTGCGCATCGGCGCTGGATTTTTCAGCAGTCAATGCCTAGCACAGGTTGCACCCGGCCTAGCAGACCTGCTCACTCGGAACGGAAAACTCTTCCTGTTGGCGAGTACTGAACTCTCTCCGGAGGACTGGGATGGCGTCGCCCGAGGGATCACAAGTCCCCAGGCCGCGATTGAGGCATTCGCCGTCGAACTCCTGCAACATCCGAGCAGCCAGTTGGCAGCCCACGCCATTGAGTGCCTCGCGTATCTGGTGGCAACAGAGCGGCTTCGGATTCGATTCGTGCTCATGCGAAAGGGGATGTACCACAAGAAGCAGTGGCTGTTTTTTGACGGCGCGAATTGGGCGGCTGTGCATGGGTCTGGGAATGCGACTGCAAGGGGCTTGCTCGCCAATGGTGAGCAGATGACGATTGATCGCCCGTGGGCTGACGGTAGGTCTTCAAGCATCCGCGTCTCAAAGCTGGTCGATCAGTTTGAACGGCAGTGGAACAACCGACACCCTGAGTCCTTGAGCATCGAGCCAGCCCAGGCGATAGCACTACTTCAGAAGCGAGGCGTCGGGCGCGAGCCCCCGACAGTGGATGACTTTTGGGAGGCGTGGCGCAAAGACGCCGAAGAAGGGAAGGAACTGTCCTTGCCACCCGGTGTTTATGCGCACGGGACGAGGCCTTCCCGGCTCTCAATCCCTCAGTGGCTCGATTGGCACCAACCACCCTACTCGCACCAAGCCGTCGCAATCCAAAGGCTCGAGGCCGCCGGGGGGTCAGGAATCCTCTCCATTGCGACCGGCGGCGGGAAGACCCGAACGTCGTTGATCGCGGCTGCCCGTATTCAGGAGCGAGATCAGCGTCCCATGCTGGTCGTCGTGCTCGTGCCGTCCACGCCCCTGGCGCTGCAATGGCAGGAAGATGTGCGCGAGTTTGGCGTTGAGCCCCGACTCCTCTCCGGCGAGACACCCTCCGAACGAGATGAAATCTTCGCCGAAGTTTCTGCTGCCCTTCAGGGGGGGAACGCAACGGCCGTTCTGATTGCGTCGAACCAGCTGTTCGCCCGCGACTCTGATCTCCGGCGCTTCGTGGAGCGGCAGGCTTCGTCAAGCAAGACCCTGCTGATCGGAGACGAGGTACACAACCTCGGTGCCCCGTCGTTTGTGAGCGATCCTCCACAAGCCTTTCAATTCCGAATTGGATTGTCGGCGACTCCGATTCGCCAGTACGATCCGGATGGGACAGATCGCCTGTTCGACTACTTCAGGGCCGGCGGAACCGCGCCGCAGCCGGTATTCACGTACACGCTCGAGCAAGCGATCAAGGACGGATGTCTTGTACCGTATCGGTACTGGGTGCATCCGGTGCTGTTCACCGGCGATGAGATGGATCGGTATCGCGAGCTGACGGACAAGCTCCGTGCGGCCGGTTTTGCGGTGGATGACGACGGACAGTTGGTGCCGAATGCCGCCGTCGAGCGGCTGCTGCGTGAGCGTCGTGCCTTGATCGAACAGGCTGACGGCAAGATAGCGGCGCTCCGCCGTCTGCTCGTGAAAGGTGGCACCCATTCAATTAGCCGGACGCTGGTCTACGCCTCGGCGAAGCCAGTGGTGCCACCTCACTCGGACAGGCAAATTGACAGCGTCACATCGATGTTGTCTGATCTTGGGGTGATCTCGCACCAGTTCACCAACGCTGAGACATCCAGAAGCGATGCCCAGAACCTGCTCGCCAGGTTCGGAACGGGCGAGTACCAGGTACTGACAGCGATGAAGGTGCTGGACGAAGGGATCGACATTCCGCAAACCAATGTGGCCTATCTGCTTGCGTCCTCTACGGTCCAACGGGAATGGGTACAGAGACGAGGACGCATCCTGCGACGTGCGGAGGGAAAACAGGCGGCCGATCTGCATGACTTTGTTGTTGTTCCGCCCGACGTTCAGGATCCGTACGGCAGACGCCTGCTGAGAGGTGAACTCGGCCGCGTCACGGAGTTCGGGAGGATCGCACTAAACGAGTACGATCCTGGTGGTGCCGTTGACGTTGCCCGCCGTCTTGAGAATGGGACTTGGAGGCCACAATGAGTCCAGACCGTCAATTCACGACCGTCGCCACGGCCCAGGTTCTGAACTGCCCCAAACGGTACTCGGAGTACCACACCGATCTCGTCAACCTGTTGGTCAAAGTCGTGGCTACGCAGGCTGAAGGACTCTCCGACGGAAAGCGCCGGGCAGAGGTGTTGGCCATCGTCGAGGCCTTTGGGAATGTGGTCATCACCAAGATCAGGGAGTGAGTACGGTGCGACTAGTCGCTGCACACATCCGCAACTTCAAACTCCTTGAAGACGTCCGCCTTGAGTTCTCGACGGAGCGTGATCGCCCCTTGACGGTGATCCGCGCCGAAAACGGCTCCGGCAAGACGTCTGTCCTGTACGCCCTTCTTTGGGGCCTTTACGGGCCGCAGGGTCTTCCGAGCGGAGCCCAAACAGTGCGGCTGACCTCGAGCGCGGCGCCAGTCGGCGTGCCCGTCGAGATTCAGGTGATCGTGGAATTCGAACGAGTCGAGGGGGACGAGAGCACTTCCTATCGGGTCATCCGAACGATGTTGGAGACCCCGAAGGGAAATGATTCCTTTGAACGGGGTCAAAACAGACTCCGTCTGTTGAAGCGAACGACATCCGGGTTCGAAGATGTGCCCGGCGACCCAAACACCGTGATCGCCAAGTTTCTGCCGCCCCGCCTGAAATCCGTGTTCTTCACTGATGGCGACGACGTGCAGCGGTTCATCTCTGGCGAAGGCATGCACGGTCGCCAAGAGAGAGTCCACGAAGCGATCAAGGCATTGTTGGGACTCGACAAAATGCGGATTGCGAGCGAAGATCTCGAACATGTCGTCTCTAAATGCCGCCGCGAGGCAGCACAATCAGCTGGGGCCGACTTGGAGGCCCTAGAGCGAAGGCTCGCGGAGCTGAGTGACCAGATCGGTCGAACTGACCAGGAGCTGGCGACCGTCCGCACTCGGAGACAGGCCATTGCTTCAGACCGAGACGCTGCGCAGAAGGAGCTCACGGAGCTCCGCAGTATCGGTGATATCGACGCCATCAACGCGCAGATTAAGCGACTCGAACACAGCCTTGCGGAGTTCGAGGAGCGCGACCAGACGCTGTTGGAAGACATGCGGACTGCCATTTCCTCTCAGAGCGCGTCGTGGGCATTGGCAGGGTCAAAGCTCCTTGCGGGCTTCGATGTCCTGGACAAGCTGGCGGGGCGAGGTGTGATTCCGGGAGCGTCACTGGAGGTCCTGGTAGACCGTCTCGATCTCAAGAAGTGCATCTGCAATGCGGACCTCTCCGATGGCTCGACTGCACGCCGCAATGTTGAACAACTGCTCGCGGAACAGCGCAAAGTGTCAGAGCATCGTGGCCATCAAACGCAGACGTTCCATTCGGCACGGCTTGGACGCGCGGAGTACCTGGCCGCCTGCGAGGGGAAGACCGACTTTGTGAGCCAGCGAAAGCGAGTGCTGGCCGCCTTTGCCGCGAATCGCGACAAGATCAAGCAGACTGGAGCTGACCTTGAGGTGCTCCGAGAGAAGCGAGCCAGCATCGACGATGAGCAGGTGCGCCGATTGACCGATCGCCTCAGCAACGCCCAGGCGAAGTTCGCCGAAGCAAGTGAGTCAATTGGAAGGCTTGAAACTCAGCTCGCCGCTCTGCGAGAACGTCACTCGCTTGCAAAAGCCGAGTACGAGACGGCTGAGAAGGCTGCCAAGGTCAGCAAACTGCTCGTCACAAAGCGAGCCGTGGCGGATGATCTCAAACAGTTGATCACTCGCACACTGCAGGTCTTAGAGGTTGACCATGTTCGCCAGGTCTCTGTGCGCATGAACGACATGTTCATGGGAATTGTCGGAACGGATACCGCGCAGGCTGGAGCTGTCTTTCAGGGTGTCACCCTAACGCCCGAGTTCGACATCGTTGTACGAGCCGCGGGCGAGGGTCAGCTTGATCCAGATTTTGAGGTAAATGGCGCGTCGAAACGAGCCCTGACGCTCTCATTCATCTGGGCGCTCATGGAGGTGTCTGGCCAAGTCGCACCGCGGATCATTGATACGCCATTGGGGATGACTTCCGGCGGTGTGAAGACGCGGATGGTGGACGCCATCACCCGCCCACCGCAAGGCAACAGCCCTGCGTACCAAGTAGTGCTGTTTCTGACTCGATCCGAAATCAGTGAGATCGAGTCGCTCATCGATGATCGTGTTGGCAAGTCGCAGACTTTGTCCTGCAACAACCACTATCCAGTGGACCTCGTTCACAAGTGGGACTGTGACCATCCCATCGTCCGGGTGTGCGGCTGTACCATTAGGCAGTTCTGCGAGGTGTGCGAGCGAAGGTACGACGACGCTCACTCACTCGTGGCGCGGGGAGGTCACAATGGCTGATCTGGTTTCTCCCTACGTGCTACAAGATCTGTTTCTTCCTCGCGCATTCGATGAGGAGTTCTCTGACCAGCTGGTGTCGCGTGCTGCGGGTGGGAGGGAGCCGTTTGCCAGGAAGATCGACTTGTGGTGGACGGCGATGATGATCGGCGTGGCGATCGGACGGCGAACGCCCATGCCCTCTCCCGACAAACTGAGCAAGTTCAATACGGGCGCGATCTTCAGCCGTGACCCGTGGCGGGTCGCAAATCTTGAGTTGGTCGCACTCGCCGAGAAGGGGGAGTCCGTTATCGCAGACGCGAGCGAAGTCCTTGCCATCGGAAACGAATACGCGATGACAGGACTCGAGTGGCTTGCAGAGGAGCTGCGTGGCTCCGCACAGCCCATACTCGCGTTGATGACCGAGATGAATGCCATCCTGCCCGGGGAGCACTAAGACTCGCGTAGAATCTCCGAAAGGCTCGACATTGCGGCCTCTAGGTGTGAATCTGCCCGAGGGATGGGAATCGCATCGAGCAATTGTTGATCGCCGCGACGTGCCAGCACAGTGCGGACTTCGGCAGGACTGCACCCGATTGACGCAGCGAGCGCTTCGAGTTCTCTGCCCTTCTCAATATCCAGTCCGGTGAGCGCCGCGAGGTCTGTCGTTGTCGGACGAATCAGGGAGCCACGGACGCTGTGCGTGTCTAGGTGAAAAGAGATCAGGAGTGAATCGCCACAGACCGCGCCCACTGTTCGAGCCAGCTGTCTCGTTGAGCCCAGAGAAGGTCCGGCAGCGGCGGAATCCGGCCAGGAAATCAGGATTCGTCCCCCAGCGCCGTCATCGAAGTGCAGTCTCTCGCCTGGCTTGACACCAAGCGCTGTCGCTACCGCCGCCCTAATCCCAACGCCGGAGCCCCGTTCGACATCGGCATCGACAGGGATCACCAAGTGCACGCGCCGCCGCGCCGGGTCAGGAAAGAGCCCACAGGTGGCGTGGACCCGTGCGTCGGTGTGGAGAACGTCGTCGCTCGTCCGGAACCTGACAGTTCCATTCGAAACCACGAAACGTGGTGCTTCAGCGTACATTCTCACGGATGATGCGGCGACTCCGAAGGTCTGGACAAGCTCCTCCACAAGTGCCTCAATCTCGACCGCACCTCCGGCCCGCTCTATGCGTTGGGCGATCTCCTCGGCAATACCTGAGTATTCCTCAAGCCCCCACTCGCGCAGGCCAAACGCCCGCTTGCTCACCCGCATGAATCGCAAATCTGACTGCAGCGCGTTCCGAACGGAACGCTCGGCAATGCCCTCCCCGATCTCCTTCGCCAATTCGTCAGTGTCCGCCGGCCGACCAAGCACCTTTAGAATGACCGCTGCTTTATCCTGCAACAGACTCCCCCAGCGTAGCCACTTGCCATCCCTTTGCTTGAGATCAGAACGGCGCATCACCACGTCAGCGAGATCGGGGCGAAACCCTGCCTCGCGCAACCAGGTGGCGACTTCCTGTGGCATCACCGTATCACCGCCAAATCGCGGATCGCTGATCGGCACTGAAGGTATCTCGCAGTCCTGCCTCAGAATCCAGTCGCCTCTGGGGTAGTACGGACCGGCAAGCCATAGCAGTAGTTCTTGGCTGTACTTCGCTGACGTGAGTCCCCGCAGTGCGACGGCTAGCGCGTCCGTCAGTATGGAGGATTCCCGTGGGACGCCGTTGCGTATTGTGCACGCGAACGCATGCAGCCTCCATCGCAGCGGACTCTGCGACCGAGTGGCAAGTTCGGCTCGCAACAAATCGCACGCGTGCGATTCAATCTGCCGAACGCGCTCTTTGCCCACTCCATGCTTGTCGCCGAGTTGTTCCAGAGTTGGACGCACCGCTCCCGCTAGCTGTCGTGCAACAAAGATGTCGCGCGCGCGCTCGTCTAGCGCTTGCCAAAGTGACTCCAAGCAGGCGTTGACGTTGGCGTCCGAGACAGCACACGGCGCCAGTGTCGTAGCACGAAAGTCTGAGAGCGCCGCAGCAATATCCGGAGGCAACGCCTCGGCCTCAATGGCAAGAGTGAAGAGATCTCCGAGTGTGGAGGTCTGGCGCGTCGTGGACGCCCACGTGCTCACCTCGACAAGTCTGTCGAGTGCGCCCGCAAGGGGAGACGCCGCCGGTGGAGCTGGAGCGGAGGTCGGTGCTTCGTTGATTGGAAGCGTGGGGGCAGCCTGGAGGTGCAGCCGTATCGCGAGACTCGCGTACTCGGCGATGGTTGTCCGACCGGCACCGCCTAGCGATCTGATGTCATCAAGTGAATGGGCTGCGAAGAGACCGCACGTCGAGATCGCGTTACCCGCGAGTACATTCCGAGCCCTTACTGATAGTTCCGCAACCGGAAGCGTGCCATTCCCGAGGAACGCCAGTCCGGGCAAGAGCATTCCTAGAGACTGGTTGCTCTTCTGTAGAATCAATGGGCTGAGAATACGAGCGAGTCCGTGGAGGTCGCACCCCTCGATCGGACGCGTCGGATCGATTCCGGCGCGCGTCAGCAACGCTTCAGTTTCCGATGTGCCCAAGTGGGAGAAGAATCGGATCAGGGGCTGTTGGGACTTCGTGTCGCGTGCGAGCCCGATGACCCCTTCGCTCTTGACGGCCTGGGAATCGGTCAATCCGACAGTGCCATTGACCTGTGTGGCTAGAGGCCTCGCTTGGAGATGCACTCGAACTGCCAACGCGACAAACTCAGCCACAGTTGTTCGACCTGCATTCTGAAATCGCATGAGTCGTTCGGGCGTAAACGTCGCCAAGTCCCTCACTGTTTGAATGTCCTGCTGGACAAGGACATTCTGAGCCCGCACCGAGAGATCGGTCATGGGTAGGGAGGACTCGGCCACTAGCGCCAGGCTTGGGAGAAGCGAGCCCAGCGTGCGACGGGCGTGCGCTACCACGAGGGGTGCGACGACACGTGCGATCCGGTATGGATCACACGCATCACGCGGAGTGTCCGGGTTGATCCCGCCCTTGATGAGCGAAGCGCAGACGTCGGCCTCTCCTAGGGTGGCCAACACGCTCCGTATGGTGTGTTGGTCGGTTGCTTGCGTTTCAGCGGCCATTGCGCCTCCCCAGCGAGCGCTCTTGAGTCCGACGGTCCGTCGGGACCTTGGTCGCGCCGTTTCCGAGCCAGTTGTCGATGGCAGCACGGCTAAAGCGCCAGTGCTTTCCGACCTTCTGGCCGTGCACGCGGCCGCTCTGCACCAGCTTGTAGAGGGATGACTTGGATACCTGGAGGTACTGCGCGAGGTCTGAAATGGTCATGACCTCGGGCGGAGACGCAGGACGGCTGGGTGCTCGGGGGGAACGAGCCATGCCGGGAGTGTAGCAGTTGTTGTCCGTTTATGGACGCACCAGATGGGGGTGCTAAACGCCCCAAATGGCGCGTCCGCGCAACAAACCCCGCCGGTTGACAGAGGGGTAGTGGCGAAGCGTCCCGAGCACGCTCGCCGCCATGTCCAAACCCCACCACGTCCCCACCCCGTCGCCTTCCGACATTCCCAGCCCCCCGCTCCCCCGCCGCGTCATCGACCTGCTGGCGGCGGGCGTGACCCGTCTGATCGACGCGCCCTCGGCCGGTGAGGGCGCCGACATCGAGCATGCCGGCCCTCTCGCCCCGCGACTTGAACTCTCGCCGCATGGCGGCCTCAGTGTCGTGCCCACGGGTGAACGGCACCGTCGCGGAACGGAGAGCGGCGGCCCGGGCACGCCAGAGAATCCGATCGCGAGACACCACCCATGAAGACCGGCACGAAATCACCATCCGCGGACGCCACCCGCAGCGCCCTCGCCGAGCTGGCGGAGATGCCCGTGGCCGCGCTCAAGGAGCGGTACCTGGAGGTCTTCGGCGAGACGACGCGGTCGGGGAACAAGCAGTGGCTCATCCGGCGGATCGCGTGGCGGATCCAGGCGCTCGCCGAGGGCGACCTGTCCGAGCGGGCGCGGCGGCGTGCGTCGGAGTTGGCCCGTGACGCGGACGTCCGCCTACGCCCGCCGACCACGCCAGTCGCGATGCCGCCGACCGACGGCGCCCGACTCATGACCATCACCGGCCGGATCGTCCGACAAACCGACGAGCGGATGCCCGCCCCCGGCACGGTGCTGCACCGCGAGTACCGCGGGGTGAAGCACCATGTGCAGGTGCTGACCACCGGCTTCGAGTACGAGGGGAAGGTGTACCGATCCCTCTCGGCGGTGGCCACCGCCATCACCGGGTCGCACTGGAACGGGTTCCACTTCTTCGGCCTGGCCACCAAGGAGCCCGCGTGACCCAAGCCGCCGCCCCACCACAGCCCGCGACGAACCGCAACGGCAGCAAGCCACCCGGCAAGCTCGGCCCCAAGGTCGTCCGCTGCGCCATCTACACCCGCAAGAGCACCGAGGAGGGCCTGAACCAGGAGTTCAACACGCTCGACGCCCAGCGCGACAGCGGCGTCGCCTTCATCGCCAGCCAGAAACAAGAGGGA
>Ga0194120_10010391_pt1 | contig 11504 bp, 9 predicted proteins | sample TA2MahCa65mmetaG_FD_148642 | JGI IMG/M metagenome (GOLD analysis project Ga0194120, IMG submission 148642) | Freshwater microbial communities from Lake Tanganyika, Tanzania - TA2015019 Mahale Deep Cast 65m | ecosystem: Environmental > Aquatic > Freshwater > Lake | place: Tanzania: Lake... | reverse complement strand
GCGATCGCCAGGGCCTCTTGATGCCTCGCCAGCTCTCGCCCGGCCTCCTCGACGAGTCGTGCGGCGGCCGCGACGGCTTCGAGCCCGTCGAGATGCCGGCCGATCGCGGTGTCGAGCTGGTCGACCGACCGGCGGTACCGTTCGGTGACATCGCGCAGGCCGCCGAGGTCGTCAATCCAGCTTCCGAGGCCGAGGTCGGCAGCGGCTTGCCCCAGGTCCTCCACCGCACGGTTGAAGGCCCGCCTTTGCTCTGCTTCAACCCTTCCCGCCTGGTCTTGCCTTTCCGCAGCCTCGCGTTCACGCTTGATCGCCTCGTTGCGGGCGGCCACGAGCAAGAAGAGCGGCGCTTCCTGGGGAGCCCTACGGGCCTCATCGTCGGTAGCCTTCAGCTCTCGGGCAACGCCCTCGAGGCGGCGACCAAGGTCCTCGATCTCGGCCGCTGTCTGCTCCAGCTTCGCGATGACGTCGGCGAGGCGCCGTTTTCGTGACGCCTCACGGGCTCCGGCGCCGATGTGCTCGGCCTCGGGCTTCATCCAGGATCCCCGCAGTGGGCCCAGTTGCCAGCAGCCGTCCACCGACACCCAGTTCCTGCCCGCAGTTTCGAGATGGGTTTCCTTGAGGCTGATCTGAGCCAGGATCCGCTCCAGCATTTCTGGAGCCACCGAGCTTGCGCGGGCATCCGCCGGGTCGATTGCCACGACCAGCGCCTGGTCGAGGGTCCGGGTCGGCCTTTGGCCCAGGCCTGGATCGAGGGTCTGACCTTCCTCGGCGGGAGGTGCGGTGGGAGCGACCAGGAACGCGTCGTGCTCTCCGGGAAGGACCAGGTGGCCTTCCGGCGTTACCCAGGCATCCAGCAGACCCGCTCCTTCCAGCGCCGCCTCCAGGCCTGCGCGGTCGCTCTCACTCATTTGTTCCGCGAAATCACAGAGCGCCCACAGAGGGGCGCCATCCCGGTCGTCCCGGACACCGGGATCGCGGGTGTATGGAGCGGGCGGCGGCAAATGTACGCCGGCCAAGAGTCTCTCCCTCTCGGATTCCAGCTCGATCCGCCGGGCCTCGGCGTCTCCCAGCAGCACCTGGAACTCGGATTCCTGCCTGGCCAGGCGCCTCACCGCCCGGTCCCGAGCCTCCGTTACGGCTTCGGCGAACGGCCCCGGGCCACCAGGGGCGTCCGACCAAGCCCGGAACCGATCTCCCAGATCCTCGAGCCAGGACAGGCCGGATTCGTCATCCGGCACGGTGGCCTCGACGGCCCCCGCCGGAAACGCGAGGTGCCGGAGCGAGCCGAGCCACCCCTCGAACCGCTGCCACAGGTCCTCGACAAAGGTCTCGTGGTCCTGGACGGCCTGCTGCCTTGCCTCGATCGCCGATTCCCGGTCCCGGTCCGCCTTCTCGCGGGTTTCTCTGGCCTGCTTCCAGTCGGCTTCCTTTTCGGCCTTGACGTCAGCCAGGGATTGCAGAGTCTTGATGGCGGCAAACCTGTCGTCGATCGCTTTCCGAATGCGCCCGTCCGCAATCGTGGCAGCCTCACGGGAGACGACGTCGGGCAATCCGAGGCTGCCTATCGCTCCAGTGTGGGCATTCGCCAGGTCGGCCTCGCCGGCCGTCTTGGCGGCCGCGCAGGTTGCGGTGGCGAGCACTTCCAGGCTCCGGGCGGAGCGCGCCTTGGCCGAATCCAGGTCATCGTGCCGTTTCCGCCGCGTCTGGTCGGCCTTCAGCGCGTTGAGACCCGCCTGGTCGAAGTACCCCTTGCGATCCTGGACAGCCCGAGCAGCGGAGTCCAGGGCCTCCTTGCCCCGCATCTCAGGGCTGGATTCGAACGTCTTGATCTCCTGGTCCAGGACTCCGGCCCGCGACTTGAGCCGATCCAGCTCCCCTTGGGCGTGGTCGCGCTTTTGCCCGGCCTCGTCGCGCTCAGATTCCGCCTCACGGAGCTTGCGCATCGTGAGGTCGAAGTCGCGGTGCGCTCCCAGCACGTCCTGGGCCCGTCGCCGTACGGCCGCCTGGGCATATCGCAGGTACCGGCCGTGAAACTTTTCGGTTGCGGCCCTGGCAGTGTCGAGACCGGCGAGCTGTTCACGGTCCTTCTCGAGTTCTCGGAAGGCGTCGGCCACGTCGTCGAGAACGGACCGGCCAAGTGGCGGCAAGGCCTCACTGAGCGCGCGGGAGAGGCGCTTCTCGTCGAGTTCCCGGGAAAGCTGCGGCTTGCGAAGCTGGATGAGCAGGTCGAGCAAGGCCTCATAACGGTCGCCCAGGCGAAAGAGCACCTGGTCCACCGCTCGCCGGTACCGGTCAACCTGTGTAAACACCTGGCCAGCCGTGCCGATCGCGTGTTCCAGCGCCTCGCGGCCTATAGCGGTTCCGTCGGGCATCTGGAGGAAGAGATCCCGCCCGATGCGTTGCCGGGTGACGAAGTGCCACCGGCCAGGCGATCGGCCCTGGCTTGCGTGGATGCCGCAGCCCAGCGTGACGAAGTGCGCGACCCCGCCCTCATCCAGGCGCCCGAACTCGATCCACGTGTAGCCAAGCCGGTCCTCGTGGCGCCCCATGAGGAGGTTCCATTCGAGCCGCTTGGCCGGGTCGCCGTCCGGTTCCAGCCGGTGCGAGGCCGCCTCGCCGTCGAGCAGGAAAGGCAGTTGCAGGGCCAGTACCCGGGACTTTCCGGTGCCGTTGTTTCCACGAAGCAACAGGTGGCCATCTTCGTACCAGAACTCCTCGCGGTCGAACCGGAAGACGTTCAAGAAGCCGCTGCGCAGCGGTTGCCACCGGGTCTTGCGGGGCTCCGGCAAGGGCGTGCCCTGACCGGAGCCCTGTGTGACGGGCACGACCATCTCGGCCTGCACGGGGTCCGGTATCACCGGGCCCTCCTGGCGGCCGGCGCGGCCTTGTCTTGCGGCACCAGCCTGTAGCGCGCCATGATCGGCTGCGGATGGACTCCGTCCTCCGAGCGCCTGCAGAGGCCAAGGGCGGCGAGGCGCCCGAGTGCGAGCTCGGCGAGGTGGCGCTCGGCGCCAGGCTGGCGGGCGTCCTGGCGCCAGTGCTTCCCGAACTCGGTCTGGGCTGAGGCGACATGGTGACGCACGGCGGCCTCGGACACGGGGATGTTGCCCGCTCGCAAGCGATCGGCGAGGAACATGGCCACTAGCAGCGTGACATGGCCCTCGGTGCCCTCCTCGGGCATCCCGAGGTCCGTGGCGTCGCCTGTTTCGTCCGCCATCACGACGCCCTCGGCGCGGATCTCGGGAACCAGACCCGTGGCCTCGGCCACCTGCTTGATCAAGGCGGGGCGTTGGGATGTGAAGTACTCGCGTTCGTCCTGGGCCAATTCTGAAACCAGCAGCACGGGATCGTCGAGCAACCGCCGGGTCAGCCGGTTGCGCAAGCGCCGGTTCCGGGCCTCGTCCGACTCGGGGAACGGTTCAGCCGAGATCGCGTCCAGTCGATCCTCGAAGGCCCTATCCTGGACGGTGGATGGGCCGCGCCGCAGGCTGAAGACGGCCGAGAGCGCGGCACGGTCCACGTTGTATAGAACGTCTGCACGGTCGGTCGTGATGAATTGCGACTCGTCGCCTTGGACGCGGACCAGAATCCTCCAGTGAAGCAGGAGGCGGATGGCCTGGACGAGGTCGCGCCGGTGATCCTGGGAAGAAATGTCCAGCTTGAAGTCGAGCAAGGCAAGCCGAGGTTCCGTGGCAATCAAGGCCGCGATCGCATCCGCCAGCCTGCCGAGCGTGATCTGCCGCTCGGAACGCTCGAGAGAGCCCAGCGCGAGGCAGAACAGAGCGTAGCGACGCCGGGTAAACGGCTGCTGGGTGGATCCGTCGCGGGCGGGGCGCGTCGCGTCGCCGTTTGAGGCGGTCTTGCGCAGCCGCACCACTTCCGAATCGGCGTGGAGGGACCAGCCTGCGTTCCGGGCGAACCACTCTCGAAGCCACGCTTCGTGCTTGCGGGCGAGGGCGAAGGCCTCTGCGTCTTCTCCGTACGGCGTCATCAGCGGACGCGTCAGGAGTGCGCGGGCCGCCCGCTGGCGCTCGGCCATCTGGAGGCGGTCCGCGAAGTGGGCGGGGGCGTCCGTCATGAGGCCAACGCCCTGTCCGGCCCGTTGCCCTCTGGCTCTAAGCCGGCGAACGGGTCCGAGATGGTGACGTGGTAATCCGGGGCAACGAGAACGCCGTCCCGGGTACGGACGGCGGCCTGCTTCCCGTCGCCGGGCGGTTCCAGCCGGATCGACAGGGTGCCGTCCGAGGACGCCGTCTCGATCGTCTCGTCAGCTCCGACGTGCTCGGCCAGCGCGTCACCGAGCAAGTCCAGCAACAGACCGAAGGCCGCAGGGGGCAGCTCGCCCAGCTCGGACAGGCGGATCCGGCGCCCGGTGGCGAGCAGGCGGCGAGCGGCCTCGATCTGGGAGTTCTCGTCCTGCAGCAGCGCCGCAAGCGCCGCCTTGCCTTCGCTGTAGTCCACGACCGCTCGGTAGCGCCCCCTGCGCGTCGTGCGTCCGGTTTCGCGAAGCCTCCAGTGGACCGAGAGCGGCGGCGCGTCCAGCCAGCTCACGCCAGGCCGCACCCGCGCCTCCTCCCAGGCAGCGAGCGTGCTGGCATCCACCGCGAGGTGGCGGCAAGGCGCCAGACCGAAGGCCGCTCGCCACAGCCGGTGCGCATCGCCGTCGGATGAGGCCTCGGCGAACCAAATGGCGAGCGACCGGAAGTCGGCGGCTCGGTCGCTGCGCTGGACTCGCCGTTCATGCAGACCCGCGATGGCGGCCAGAAGCGACGGAATGGCATTGCGAGCGCGGGCGCGGAGTAGCTCGGCTTGAGCCGGCGCACCGTCGCGGCGCAGGAACCACGCCTCGAGACCATCCCAGCGCTGGCGCCATCTGGCTTCGGCCTCATCCAGGTCGCTATCCCCAACGATCAGGCGGTCCGAGAGCTCCTGGCGTGCCCCGATGTCCAGGATGAGATCGATCCCGCTCATGGCGATGGCCTCGAGCTGTGCGCCGATTTCCGAACCCACCACGACCAGGTCGCCGATGAATCGCTCGAGATAGTCCACAAGGCGCTCTTTGTAGTCCAGAAGTCCCTCGAGGGATTGTCCGTGGAGCTCGATGGCCCGCTGGAGACTGCCCATGAACCGTTGCGCCTGGCCAGTCAGATCCCCGAATCGATCGCGCAGTGCGGAAAGCACCTGATAGACCTCGCGTTCAGGCAGGTCGTCACTTCGAGCGAGCTCCAGAACCCGGGTGAGGTAGTCGCGGATGTCTACCAGCGCAGCGGCTTTGAGTTCGCCAGGGCGATCCAGGTCTTCGTGGAAGACGGCAAGGGCATGCTCGGCGGCCTCGCCGGCGGGCGTGAGCTGGTAGAGCAGCCGAATGCGATAGAACTCCTCGACGGTGGCTACCTCGGACGTGTCCGGCTGGGCGGCCAGGTTGCCCCACTCGACCAGCTGTCCGAGCGCGGCCTCGACGGCCGGAAGATCGGCTACCTGCCCGGCGGCAAGAAGGGCTTCTCGCACGTCCAGCGGCCTGAGTACGGCCAGGAAGCGCTCCTTAGCGTCCGTGAACACCTTCAGGATGTCCCGGTAGAGCGTTGTCCGCTCGACGTTTAGGTGCGCAAAGACGCGCAGCGGGGAGACCGTGTCCAATTCAGTGACGCGCGAAAGGTGACGTTTTGTGCAAGAGATTATACCTGGAAGGGGGCCATCACTTCCAGGTCATCCGTGCCTGGTTTACTGGCCCTGTAACAGCGTAGAGATTGAGAACTTCCCAGACCTGCACCAGTCCGGTGGCTGGTGGCCCCTGTTCAGACGCCTACTGGCCGACAGTGAGACAGGGAGCGACTCCTTCCCGAGCCGGCATGTCGCTTTGGAGGGCCGCGACATTGGCCGCCTCTAGTTGACGAGGCACTCAGATCGTCAGATAATCAGAAAATCTGATCAGGAGGCACGATGCTACGCGAAACCAGCAAGGTGGGAAAGCGCGGGACGGTCGTGATCCCCGCCGGACTGCGGAAGCGATTCGGTCTCGAAGAGGGGACCCTCGTTGTCGTCGAAGAACGCGAAGACGGGGTACTCCTGCGGCCCGCCGTGGCGCTGCCGATCGAACGCTATTCATCGGGGCGCCGCGCCGAGTTCCTGCTCTCAAACGCGGTCGACGCCGGGGATTACGCTCGGGCGCGGGAGGAAGTACAGAAGCTCGGAATCGATCCGGACAAGGTGCCTCATCACCGGGCCAAGGCGGATTAGAGTTTGGACCGCGTCTTTCTGGACGCCAAGGTCCTGTTCTCGGCAGCCTACCGGTCGGACGCCGGCTTGAGGCGCCTATGGGACCTCGAAGGGGCGGCGCTTGTCACTTCACTCTACGCCGCCGAGGAAGCACGCCGCAATCTCGACCATGCCCAGCAGAGGGCTGACCTGGAAGACCTACTGTCAAAGGTCTCGGACAAGGACAGGCCGATCATGCTAGCCGCCATCGAGGCCGGGTCAACGCACCTGCTAACCGGCGATTTCCGCCACTTCGGAAGACTGTTTGGCACGACCGTCGAAGGTGTTCATGTGCTTCCGCCCTCCGAGTATCTGCGGCTCCGGGAACGTCCGTCCGTCGAAGATGCCCCCTAGCCGCTTCTCCGACGCGGCAGTATGCCCCAAAGCAAGAGGCCCCGCGGATCGCGGGGACTCGGAGTGGGCACAACTGGATTCGAACCAGTGACCTCATGCATGTCAAGCAAAGACCCTAGCGTTTTCATCAGCTCTCAAGGGCTCTCATTTTTCTGGCATCTAGGCCATCTACAGCCAGAATGTGCTCTAATGGACTTGCAGGAGTTCTCACCGAATTTCTGTGGTTTTGGCACCCTCCTGGCACCCCGAGGTGACCGCATGCCGAAGAAGATGGACGCCCAGTGGGTCGATCGCGTGAAGCCCCCAACCGACGTGGACCGCGTCGAGTATTTCGACGAAAAGGTCACCGGCTTGATCTTGCGCGTCACCAAGGCCGGTAAGAAATCGTGGTACCTCCAGTACCGCGTGAAGCCTGCCCCCAAGAAACGCCGGATGGCGCTGGGTTCCTACCCGGCGACCTCCCTGGCGAACGCCCGCGAGAAGGCTCAGGAACACAGCCTGACCGCTGCACGCGGCCAAGACCCCGGAGCCAGCGCGGCGCTGGCATCCGGATCGGGGGACATCCTGACCTTTGGACGGCTGGCGGAGCTGTACATCGAGAAGTACGCCAAGAAGAAACGGGTGACCTGGACCGTCGATCAAGCGCGGCTCGACCGAAACTTCCTGTCTCGCTGGGCCGACCGGCCGGCGGGCGACCTGACGAAGCAGGACGTACTCGACGCATACGAGAGGATCGAGCTTCGCGGGACTATCGAAGCCAACCGAAACGTCCAGCTGGTCCGCGCCATCTACAACTGGGCGATCGAGCAGGATCTGCTCGACAAGAACCCCACGGAGCGAATCAAGCTGAGCTCAGAGGCAAGCAGGGAGCGCGTTCTGACCGAATCCGAGATCCGGAAAGTCTGGGAAGCTACCTACCAGCTCACTCCGCAGATGGGGGCCATTTACCGACTCAAGCTCATCATCGCGCAGCGATCGGCAGAGGTCGAGGCGATGCGGTGGCAGGACATCGATGGCCACTGGTGGAACATCCCAGGCCCGTTGACGAAGCCAAGGCGTGCGCACCGGGTGTACCTGCCGCAGATGGCTCTTGACGAGATCAACGAGTTTCCCCGGCGCGGCGTGTGGGTGTTCCCAAGTGACTCACGATCGGGGCATGTGGACAACGTCGGCAAGGCGCTGGCGCGGCTCAAGCGACTTTCCGGTATCGACGACTTCACGGGCCACGACTTCCGCAGGACTGCGGCGACGTTCATGGCCCAAATGAAGGTTCCGCGCAGCATTGCCAGCCGAGTGCTAAACCACTCCGGTCGTGGGGACGAAAGCCCCGGGGTCACCGGCGTCTATGTCCGGTACGGGTACGACGACGAAAAGAAGGAAGCGCTCGAAAAGTGGGCGGGCAAGCTGCGCGAAATCGTCGGGAAGCCTGATCCGGTGACCGCAGTATCTGTGCTGTAGAACCGTTAGGACTCCCGAATCCGAACGCGGTGTTCCTCGACCACCCACAGTCGCCCCTCAAGCTGTTCTGTCTCGAACAAGGCGAGGATCCTCGTCACCAGGGCCAGCACGTGCCCCTTGAACTGGCTCCGGGGCCGCAGGACCAGCAGGCCGGGCGTCGTGGCCGGCGGGTAGGTCCTGATATCGCCGAAGCCCACGTCGAGCGTCACCAGCGCCCGCCCCTCGCGGATGCAGGCCGCCAGCAGGCTGGGGTCGGGGCTCCCGACCAGCTTCTCGTCCCTGACGGTGTGCGCGTCGTGTCCCGCGCCGGCCAGTAGCTCGACGAGTTCACCGGGCAGGTTCTCGTCGATCTTGAACCTCATCCGGCCTTGTCGATGTCGATGACGCGCTCGCTGGCCAGGTCGGCGGCGTAAGCGATGGCCGCCCGCACGTCGTCAGCCGTGACCGGGGGGTAGCTGGCCACGATCTCGTCAGGGCTCACGCCCTCCGCGAGGTTGTCGAGCACCACGGAGACCATCACACGCGTGCCGGCGATGCAGGCCTTGCCGTGGCAGACCTGGGGATCGGTCGTGATCCGGGTTCTCCAGTCCATCCCGTACCTCGCATCGCGCCGCGTCCGCGGCGAGCCCATGGTAGCACCCTGCTCGGTCGTTCGATCCGTCGCCAATTGGCTCTAGGAGAGCCTAGAACCGAGTTTTCAGAGTTTCACTCGCAGGATCCGCGGGGGGTAATCGAAGATCCGGCCGCCCCCCTGCCCCCCTGGCGGCGCTGACCTTGGCATAAGCGTTTTTCGTGGGGCAGCCGCGAACTTCCAGGGCCCGTCCAGAAGGGCCTAGGACGAGCGCTCAGGGCCGGCCAGTCCCTTTTTGCCCACCCTTGGCGGCTGCGCTCGTCTGGCGGCCCGCCAGGTGCCCTGTAGGCGTTCCTGTAGGCCGCGGAGCACCGCGGTCGCCGTCCAGTTTGCACCAACCGCCCTCGCCAAGCACGGCGGGGGGGCCTCTCGTGAAAGGAGATCCAACTTGACCGAAGCACTTGCCCTCATCTTCATCTTGGCCTGCGTGGAGGCCCTGAAAGCAGGCGTCCCGCCGGCCACGCTGCTCGCATCGGTGTTCGGCAGCGCCCTGATCTTCTGGGCCACGCCAAGGACTGCGGACAAGGTCACACGGGTTCTGAGAACCAGGCTGCGCAGGACTCGCGCTCCTCGGGCCGCCGAGGCCGAACCGGATCGCCAGTCACCCGCGCAACTTGCCGGCACAGCCAGCCCGGACCCGGGCGCCGTGTTCATGCGGGAGGTCATCTACGAGCCCGACCCCGACGCGGCGATCGAGCCGTGGTCCAACCTTGGGCAGCAGATCGACGACGACGACGCGGACGAGGATCCTGGCCTACCTGTCGGATGCGCCGTCGCCCGCATCCGCGGCCGGCTCGGGCGCCTCGATCCGATCGGCGACGATTTCGCCAACGTCGAGTTGCTCATGATCGTCGAAGACGCCTACGAGGACGCCGACGGGGAGCTCCGCCCGAGCGGGCACCAGGTGATCCGCGTCCGGGCCAAGACCCACCAGGTCGGCCGCCTCACGGACGGGTGCCAGGTGAGCGCGGCGTGCAGGTTCCACCGCGGGCGACTGGTCCTCGACCACTTAGACGAAGTCACCGACACCGACGCGCCGCTGCCGGAGGCGAAACTTCCGCAACGCGGCAGACCCACGAACCGGGCCGACGGGCACCTACCCTCGATCGACGAGGCCGAGAAGGTTTCCAAGCTCGGCCCCTGGGGTGCGCTCAACCACAGCGTCTATCGGGTGCCGATCGCCTGGCACATCGTGATGGCGCCGAAGTTCCGGGCTCGGGTGTTCGAGGGCCGGTCCGCCGAGGCCCAGGCGATCATGCGCCAGGTCGCCGAGGACGAGGGCCTGGAAGTCCTGGCGGTCGCGGCCGAGGCCGACCACATCCACTTGCTCGGCCGACCGGCTGGGAAGGGCGGTATGCCACCAAACTGGGTCTGGTCCGCGTGGATCGGCCGCTGGAAAGCAACGACCTCCCGCCGGCTGAAAGCCCTGGACGGCCTCGCCGACTTCCGTTGGCAGGTCGGGTACTCGCTCTGCTCGGTCGCGGGCGGCCGGCAATCGGCCGAGGAAGCCCTGGCCGTCGTGAAGGACTATGTCCGGGGCCAGGGCGATCAGACCCACGAGCCGGATGATCACGAGGCTGCCGCAGATGAAGCGTAGAAGCCCGATCGCGTAGCGGGGCCGACAGAAGAGGTCGGCCCCGTAATCGTTTCTCCCCCTCAAAGCCGCCCAGGTGGGCGGCTTTTCGCGTTCCAGAAAGGAGCGAGTCTTGGAAAACCCAACCACCGACCGACTCACGGCCGCGATGTCCACGTTGGAGGCCGGAATCAAGGCCCTGGCCGACAGCGACCAGTGGCGACGGTTCCTGAAGGCGCAGGCGGCGTTCCACGCGTACAGCTACTCGAACACCCTGTTGATCCTGTCCCAGAAGCCCGAGGCCACCAGAGTCGCAGGGTTCCGGACCTGGCTGAAGCTCGGACGACACGTCCGAAAGGGCGAGCGCGGGATCTTCATCCTGGCGCCCGTGTTCGCCCGGAGGAAGGCCGAGGAGGCCCAGCAGGTGCAGAAGGACGCCGGTGATGACGTCGCAGATTCCCGCGTAGTCTGCTTCCGCCTGGTCGCCGTGTTCGACGTTGCGCAGACCGACGGCGAGGATCTTCCCGCGCCGGTCCAGAAGTTGACCGGCGACACGGCCAGCGACCTGTTCGGCCGCCTGGTGGCCTTCAGCGCGGCGAACGGGTGCCCGGTGACCGTCGAGCACATCGCCGGGTCGGCCTACGGCTTCTACGCCCCCAGAGACCACCGTATCGTAGTCCGCGAGGGCCTGGCGCCCGACCAAGCAGTGAAGACCGCGGTGCATGAGATCGCGCACTCGATCCTCCACCGCGACCCGGAAGTGTACGCCGCGCACCGCGGCGACTGCGAGTTGGAGGCCGAGTCGGTCGCGTTCGTCGTGCTGCACCACTCCGGCATCGACTCCGGGGCGTACAGCTTCGGTTACGTGACCACGTGGGCCGGCGGCGATGAAGAGGCCGTAAAGGCTCTCAAGACCAGCGCCGCGAGGATTCAGGCAACCGCCCGGAAGATCATCGACGGCATCTCCACCGACGCGGAGCACTGCGACGCCGGTGACGAAGAGACTCTGCGGACCGATGCCCTCGCCGGGCAGGCAGCTCCGGCCGTGGCCGGGTAGCTGCGAGATCATAGGGCAACCAGGCGTCAAGGGCGGTGCGAGTCCTTCGGACCCTTGACGCAGGCCACCATGAGCAGGATTTCCTACCGTACAACGCAGGCATGAGCGACATTTCAGGCTGGGCAACCCCACGCCGTCGCCGCGGATGCTGGGCCGGGCGGGCGCCGGTCCCTAGA
>Ga0194120_10010390_pt1 | contig 11504 bp, 6 predicted proteins | sample TA2MahCa65mmetaG_FD_148642 | JGI IMG/M metagenome (GOLD analysis project Ga0194120, IMG submission 148642) | Freshwater microbial communities from Lake Tanganyika, Tanzania - TA2015019 Mahale Deep Cast 65m | ecosystem: Environmental > Aquatic > Freshwater > Lake | place: Tanzania: Lake... | reverse complement strand
CGCGGCGGACGGCGGCCTCGCGGTCGCCGGACGATCGACTAGTAGCGGTAGTGGCCGGGCTTGAATGGGCCATCGACCGGCACGCCGAGGTATTCGGACTGCTTCTTGCTCAGCTTGGTGAGCTTCACGCCGAGCTTGGCGAGGTGCAGGCGCGCGACCTTCTCGTCCAGGTGCTTGGGCAGCGTGTAGACGCACTTGTCGTAGTTCTTGCTGTTGTTGAACAGCTCGATCTGCGCCATCACCTGGTTGGTGAAGCTGTTCGACATGACGAAGCTCGGGTGGCCGGTCGCGCAGCCGAGGTTCATCAGGCGACCTTCGGCCAGCACGATGACGCCGTGGCCGTCCGGAAACACCCAGCGGTCGGTCTGCGGCTTGATGTTCTGCCGCTCGATGCCGCTGACCTTGGCGAGGCCGGCCATGTCGATCTCGTTGTCGAAGTGGCCGATGTTCGCGACGATCGCGTTGTTCTTCATCCGCTTCATGTGGTCGACCGTGATGACCTGATAGTTGCCGGTCGCCGTGATGAAGATGTCGGCGTAGTCGATGCAGTCCTCGACGGTGAGGACCTGGTAGCCCTCCATCGCCGCCTGTAGCGCGCAGATCGGGTCGATCTCGGTGACGATGACGCGGGCGCCCTGGCCCTTCAGCGACTGGGCGCAGCCCTTGCCGACGTCGCCGTAGCCGAAGACGACCGCGACCTTGCCCGACAGCATGACGTCCGTCGCACGCATCAGGCCGTCGGTCAGCGAGTGGCGGCAGCCGTAGACGTTGTCGAACTTCGACTTGGTGACGCTGTCATTGACGTTCATCGCCGGGAACGGCAGCGAGCCGCACTTCTGCAGCTGATAGAGGCGGTGCACGCCGGTCGTCGTCTCCTCGGAGACGCCGCGGATGCCCGGCAGCATGCGGCTCCACTTGCCGCTGTCGGCGGCGAGCGAAGCCTTCATGCACTTGACCAGCTCGACCCAGTCCTCGCCGTCGTCCTTCTTGGCGACCGGGACCTTGCCGGCCTTCTCCCACTCGGCGCCCTTCATGACCATCATGGTCGCGTCGCCGCCGTCGTCGAGGATCATGTTCGGGCCGTCCTCGCCGGGCCACGTCAGCGCCTGCTCGGTGCACCGCCAGTACTCCTCGAGCGTCTCGCCCTTCCAGGCGAACACCGGCACGCCCATCGGCTTGTCGACCGTGCCCTTCGGGCCGACGGCGATCGCGGAGGCGGCGTGGTCCTGCGTGCTGAAGATGTTGCAAGAGGCCCAGCGGACCTCGGCGCCGAGCTCGACCAGCGTCTCGATCAGCACGGCCGTCTGGATGGTCATGTGCAGCGACCCGGTGATGCGCGCGCCCTTGAGCGGCAGCTTCTTGCGGTACTCTTCGCGCAGCGCCATCAGGCCGGGCATCTCGACTTCGGCGAGCAGGATCTCCTTGCGGCCGAAGTCGGCCAGCGCGAGATCCTTCACCTTGAAGTCGTTCGGGCCCAGCACGCGGGCCTTGGGGGTCTTCGTCTTCGGAGCGTTGGTGGCAGTCATCGTTCTTCTGGGTTGTCGGAGAAACGGAGCAGAGTCGGTCACACGCCGCGCAGCGGCTTGCGGCCGCGCACGGCGAACATCGGGAAGTCGGTCGGTGCGCCGACGGTGTCGGCGACGCGGTAACGGTCGGCGAGCCGCTCGACGCGGAGGTCGCGGAAGCCGGCGCGGGCCAGCGCGGCGACGACCTGGTCGGGCTTGAGTCCCAGGCGCAGGTCGCCCATGCGTTCGCGCATCCACTCGCGCTCGTGCGGCTCGAGGTCGCTGACGACGCAGACGCCGCCCGGACGCAGCACGCGCAACGTCTCGCGCGCGGCGGCCTCGTGGTCGGGCAGGTGGTGCCAGACGAGGTTGCAGAAGGCGGCGTCGACCTCGCCGTCGGCGAGCGGCAGCGCATCGAGTTCGCCCTGGCGGAACTCGACGCGCGCGGTGCGGCTGCCGCGCTTGGCTTCGCCGAGCATGCGCGCGCTGTGATCGACGGCGACCACCTCGCCGCCGCGCTCGGCCAGCCAACGGGCGAGGAAGCCGGCGCCGCAGCCCAGGTCGGCGACCACGCCGCCGACCGGCCACGCGTGCGCGAGCAGCTCGGCGCGCAGCGTGCCAAGCGCGAACTCCTCGCCGACGGCGCTCCACCGATCGGCGAGCGCGTCGTGCGCCTGACGGCTCTTCTGCCGGCGCTGGTCGAGCACCGCGCGCAGAGCCTGTTGGTCGGCGCAGCCTTCCTCGCTGTCGAGGCACGGCTGCACGGTCGCCGCGAACAGCGACGGCGACAACGGCCCATCGTCGGCCGGCTCGACGAGGCTGTGGAAGCTCCACGTGCCTTCGCGACGGTCGCGCACGAGGCCGGCGCGCTTGAGCAGCGACAGCTGGTTGCTGATGCGGCTCTGCTGCATGCCGGTCACGGCGACCACTTCCTGCACTGCCAGCTCGTTGCGCGCCAGCAGCGCGCACAGCCGCAGCCGGACGGGGTCCGACAGGAGCTTGAGCGTCGCTTGCAGGCTGACCAGGGCCGTCACCATCGTCGGATCAATATATCACGACATCGTGATATTCCATGGACCAACCTGCGACCTCCTGGTTCGGTCGACCGCAACGGCGGACGGAAGGTCTGTTGCGGCAGCGCCTACCGGACGTCCCAGATCTCGCCGGCGTACAGCAGGTCGCGCAGTGACTCCTGCTTCTTCGCCGCGGCGGCGGCGATCTGCGCCTGCAGCCCCTCCTCGAAGGTCGGCTTCTCGCGGCGACGGAACACGCCGATCGGCACCGGGAACTCGCTCTCGCTCATCGTCGCCAGCGCCATCGCCGGCGCCGGCGACTCGGCGGTCTCGTCCCAGACGTAGGCCTTGCCGAGGTCCGCGCCCGTCACGAGGTACGGCCGGAAGTTGGCGTCGAAGGCGACGCCCTGGGCCTTGTTGGCGCCGAACAGCAACGGCTGGCCGTGCTGCAGCGGCAGCAGACGCGCGTCGCGAACTTCCTTGTCGGTGAAGCCCTTGTAGGCGCCGTCGTTGAAGATGTTGCAGTTCTGGTAGATCTCGACGACGGCCGTGCCGGCATGCGCGCTGGCGCGGCAGACCACGTCCTCGAGGTGCGGACCGAGGATGTCGACGCCGCGCGCGACGAACGTGCCGCCGGCGCCGAGCGCCAGCGCGATCGGCGAGAACGGGTAGTCGACGGTGCCGAGCGGCGAGCTCTTGGTGACTTTGCCTTGCTCGCTCGTCGGCGAGAACTGGCCCTTGGTCAGCCCGTAGATGCGGTTGTTGAACATCAGGATCTTGAGCCCGACGTTGCGCCGCATGGCATGGATGAAGTGGTTGCCGCCGATCGACAAGGCGTCGCCGTCGCCAGTGACGACCCAGACGTCGAGCGACGGGTTGCTGGCCTTCACGCCGGTTGCCAGCGCGGGCGCGCGGCCGTGAATGGTGTGGAACCCGTACGTCTCCATGTAGTACGGAAAGCGCGAGCTGCAGCCGATGCCGCTGATGATCACGGTCTCGTGCAGTTGCTTGCCGAGCTTGGCGAACGCGCCCTGCACGGCGTTGAGGATCGAGTAGTCGCCGCAGCCGGGGCACCAACGGACCTCCTGGTCCGTCTTGTAGTCCTTCTTCTGCATGACGGGACGGTCGACGGCGGTCACGGGCGCACCTCTATTCCGAGTTCGGCGAACACCTTCAGCAGATGCCGTTCGAGCTCGTGGCTCTTGAACGGCTGGCCGTTGACCTGGCTGTGGCTCTGCACGTCGACCAGGTACTTGCTGCGCAGCATCATCGCCAGCTGGCCCTTGTTGAGCTCCGGCAGCACGACACGGCGGAAGCCCTTCATCAAGTCGCCGAGGTCGTTGGGCAGCGGATTGAGGTGGCGCAGGAACGCGCAACTGGCCTTGAGGCCCTGTTGCTGCAGCCGCAGCGTCGCCGCGGTGATGGCGCCGCGCGGGCTGCCCCAGCCGAGCACGAGCACGTCGCCCTGCCGCGGCCCGATGGTCTGCAGCGGCGGCAGGTCGTCGGCAATGCTGGCGATCTTCTGCGCGCGCGTGTCCACCATGTGCTGATGGTTCTCCGGCTCGTAGCAGATGTTGCCGGTCACGTCGGCCTTCTCGAGGCCGCCGATGCGGTGCACGAGTCCCTTGGTGCCCGGCCGCGCCCACGGTCGCGCCAGCGTCTTCGGGTCGCGCGCGTACGGCATGAACTTGACGCCCGGCTCGCCCGCCGGCGCGAAGGCCACCGGGATCGCCGGCAACTTGTCCGGGTCGGGCAGCAGCCACGGCTCGCTGCCGTTGGCGATGTAGCCGTCGGACAACACCACGACCGGCGCCATGTGCGTGGTCGCGATGCGCACGGCCTCGTAGCCGACCTCGAACGCGTCGGCTGGCGTCGACGCCGCCAGCACGCAGACCGGCGACTCGCCATTGCGGCCGTACATGACCTGCAGCAGGTCCGCCTGCTGCGTCTTGGTCGGCATGCCGGTGCTCGGTCCGGCGCGCTGCACGTCGATGACGATCAGCGGCAGCTCCGCCATCACCGCGAGGCCCATCGCCTCGCTCTTGAGCGCGATGCCGGGACCCGACGTCGACGTGATGCCCAAGCGCCCGGCGTACGAGGCGCCGATCGCGGCGCAGACGGCGGCGATCTCGTCCTCGGCCTGGAAGGTGACGACGCCGAGGTGCTTGTAGCCGCTCAGCTGGTGCAGGATGTCCGACGCCGGCGTGATCGGATAGCTGCCGAGGAACAACTGCAGGCCGGCCTTCTGCGCGCCGGCGACGAGGCCCAGGCACAGGGCCTGGTTGCCCATGATGTTGCGGTACGTGCCCGCCCGCATCGGCGCCGGCGGCACGCGGTACGCCGTCTGGAAGACCTCGGTGGTCTCGGCGTAGGCGAAGCCGGCGCGCATCGCCGCGAGGTTGGCCTCGACCAGCTCGGGCTTCTTGCCGAACTTCTGCGCGATGGCCTTCTCGGTCGGGGCCACGTCGCGGTGGAACATCCAGTACAGGATGCCCAGCGCGTACATGTTCTTGCAGCGGCCGCGGGCCCGGTTGTCGAGCGGCGAGCTAGCCAGCGCCTCCTGCGTGCGCGCCTCGAGGTCGACCTCGATCGTGCGGCAGCCCGACAGCGAGCCGTCGGTGCGCGGATCGGTCTCGTACTTCGCCTTGCGCAAATCGAGTGGCGAGAACGACGCGGTGTTGAGCAGCAAGATGCCGTCCTTCTTCAGCTCCTTGAGATGGACCTTCAGCGCCGCGGGGTTCATCGCCACCAGCACGTCAGGCGCGTCACCGGGCGTGTGGATGTCGAAGCTCGAGAAGCGCAGCTGGAAGGCCGAGACGCCCGGCAGCGTGCCGGCGGGCGCCCGGATCTCGGCGGGGAAGTCCGGGAACGTGGCGATGTCATTGCCCATCAGCGCCGTGGTGCGCGTGAACTGATCGCCGGTGAGTTGCATGCCGTCGCCGGAGTCACCGGCGAAACGGATGACGACCTGATCGAGGTCTTGCAGGCCCTTGTCGTGGTCCGTCGTCTTCGAGTGGGTTGGCATCGGGCGCGAACTGGGGAACGTCGACTATATGCCGCTTCGCTTGCGGTGCACGCGGGTCTGCCCCGACCGCCGTCAAGTCGGCCTCGCCCCCCCCTGCCGATGGACCGTCGGCATGGCACGGCGCATGGACAGTTGTCGGGCGGTCGGCCTCCTCGCCGCCGCGGCCAGGGCGACCATGCCACGCCGCCGGCCCCCGCGCCGGCCGAACGTCCTGCCGACGCTGGCAAACGCATCGGCGTCGTCGACGCCGCCACGATGCCGTGCACGCCCAGGCGCAACGCTGCGGCGAGCCGTTGGCGCCGACCGCCGCGCGCGTGCAGGCCGACCTCTCGTCGCCATTATGTAACTGCTGCGCCAGCGCTCGACGTCGACCCCCCGCGTACTGCCGGCGACCGTCGACATGGGCGCCGCGCAATACTGTCAGTGCGCGGCCGACGCGCAGTCGGCCGCGCCGGCAAAGCGACGGCGGCGGCGATTCCTACGCCTCCCCCTCCCACTGCGCTGCACATTCGCTCCAATGGTCGATGCGCGTGGACTCGTCGCACCGCGCGCGCCCTCTCGTCTCGCCCTCTCGTCTCCCACATGCCCACCCAGCTCGGCGCCTATTGCCAGCGCTTCGACGCCATGGTGCGGCCCGTGTTCGCGCCGCTCGAGCGCGCGCTCACGGTGCTCGCCGCAACGGCGGCCGACGTGCCGGGCAAGGCGCTGCACGGTCCGCTGCGTGAACTGCGGCACCAGCTGCAGGCGCTTTGCGACAAGGTGCAGGAGCAGCACGCGTACGTGCTGTTGTTCGGCCCGCTGAAGAGCGGCAAGTCGACGCTGATCAACGCGCTGGCCGGCGCCTACGTCAGCGAGGTCAGCAGCCTGCCCGCGTACCCCTGCCTCGTGTTCGTCGGCGCCGGCCCGCGGCGCGAGCACGTGGCGACGCGCTACGACGGCACGACGCAGACCTGGACCAACGCGCAGGAGTTCGTGCGCGACCTCGGCGCCGCCCACGTCGAACTCGTCGTCGCGCTGCGCCAAGCCGAGCAGAAGGGTCTCGCCTTCGAGCCGGCGGAGCGCTTCCCGCAGGCGATCCGCCGCGTCGACGTGCGCGTGCCCAACAGCGCACTCGCCGCGACCGGCGCCGTGCTGGTCGACACGCCGGGCCTCTACACGCGCATGCGCTTCGGCTACGACCGCTTGACGCGCGAGTTTCGCAACGCCGCGGCGTGCGCGGTGTTCGTTGTGCGCAGCGACACGCTGTTCCTGGAGCAGGCGTTCGCCGAGTTCCACCAGTTACTCGACCATTTCTCGCGCGTGTTCCTGGTCGTCAACGTCGACAGCAGCAAGCGCGACCTGTCGCCCGACGGCAAGCTGGTGCCGAGCCTCGAGCAGACGCAGCCCGAGCGCGTGCTCGACGCCTTCGAGGCGCTGGCAATGACGCCGCAACTGCAGGAAGCGTTGGCTGACGGACGGTTGCGCCTGTGCGCCTGCGACCTGCAGCGCGCCGCCAGTTGGTCGCTGCAGCGCGCCGAAGGTTCTCCGGCGCCGGCCGACTTCGCCGCCTTCGAGGCCGACCTGCGCGGTTTCCTCGGCAGCGCCGAGTACCTCGCGGCGTTCCTGCGCGACTCGCTACAGCGAGCGCGCTCGCTGCTCTCGGAGGCCGGCATCCTGCTCGCCGGCGCCGACATGCAGCGCCTGCGCCAGCGGCTCGCCGAGCACGACGAACGTGTCGGCTGGACATGCGGCGAGGAGCAGCAATGGCTCGCCGCGCTCGCCATCGATCTCGTGCCGGTGTTCGCGCCGATCACGGCGGAAGTCGCCGCCGCCGCCGCCAGCGCCGCGCGGGACGCCGGCGCCCGGCTCCTGAGCGGCCTTGGCGCGGCGACTGACACGTGGTTCCTGTCCGGCGACAGCCTGCAGACGCTGCAGCGCGAACACTGGCAACCATTGGTGCGTGCGTACCGCACCGCTGCGGCCACCGCCGGCCGAGCCGCTGTCGCCGCCGCGCTCAGCCAACCGCAGTGCAACCTCGCGCTGCCGGCCGGCGTCGGCGAGGTGCTGCGCCGCGCCGGGGTCGACGCGCACGCGGTGCTGTTGCGCGCCCTCGATCGCCTGGGCGAAGTCGCCTGGGCCGACGCCGACAACGTGCCGATCGACGTCGCCGCCATTCCGTTGCGACGCACGCTCGCCGACCTCCTGACCTTTCGCAGCGGCGCGCGCATGCGCGAGCGCACGTTCGGCCCCTCGGCGGCGCCCGACGCGCGCATTCCCGCCGCCGAGAAGTCCGCGCGTCTTGGCGAGGCTAGCCGCCTACACCTGCATCAGTGCTTGGCGGGCTTCCGCGCCGGCCTGCCGGCCGCGACCGATGCCGCGCTTAGACGGCACTTCGGCGAGCGCTTCGCCACCGCCGGCGCCACAGCGCTGCGCGACGCGCTGGCGACCTACGGCCCTGCCCTGCGCCAGGAGCGCGCTCAGCATGAAGCCGACAGGGCGCGATTGCAGGCGTTGGCGCTGCCGGTGCGCGCGCTCGCCGTCGCGGCGCACGAACTCCTGCCGCAAATCGCCGAAATCGGCCGCGCCTTCGGCGTCGACGTCGCCGGCGCGCCGGCGCGCCACGTGCTGGTGCCCGCCCCGCCGCGCGCCGAGGCGCCGCTGCCGTCCTGAGCCGACCAGCCCGCGCACTGCTCCAGCATGCAACCGACGCCCGCCCCGGCGAAAGGCCGCGACCTCAGGCCAGGCGCGCGACGGCGCGGTAGCGCGCCAGCGTCGAACGCACGCGCGACAGCACCTCGTCGCCCGGCATCCCCATGAACAGTTGGATCGCCTCGCGCACGCTCGAGACCGCGAACACCGCGAACTTGCCGAGCGCGACCGCCTCGCAGACCTCGGCGTCGAGCATCAGGTCGCCGACGTTGGCGCGCGGCAGCACGACGCCCTGCTCGCCGGTGAGCCGGCGCGCCTGGCACAGGCGGAAGAAGCCTTCGATCTTGGCGTTGACGCCGCCGACCGACTGGACCTCGCCCTTCTGGTTGACCGAGCCGGTGACCGCGAGGTGTTGCGCCAGCGGCACGCCCGACAGCGAGCTCAGCAGCGCCAACAACTGCGCCAGCGACGCCGAGTCGCCCTCGACGCCGTTGTAGAGCTGCTCGAAGCAGATCGTCGCCTGCATGCAGATCGGCCCATCGCGCCCGCACTCCTGCAGCAGGAAGCCCTCCAGGATCATCACGCCCTTGTTGTGGATCGGTCCCGAGAGATTGGCGAGGCCTTCGATGTTGACGAGGCCGGCGCGCTGCGCCGTCGAGACGCCGGAGTTGCAGGTGATGCGGCATGGCCGGCCGAACTCGATCGAGCCGGTGTCGAGCACGGTCAGCGCGTTGATCTGCCCCACCACCGCGCCGTGCGTCGACAGCCGCGTGTAGCCGGCCGCGTACTCGCGCTCGGTCTGCTCCTGCGCCAGGTCGTGGCGCTGCCGCTGCATGCGGATCGTGCGCTCGACATGGTCGCGGGTGATCAAGCGCGCGCCTTCCTGATCGCACAGGTGCGATGCTTCGCGCGCGAGGTCGCCGATTTCGCTGTAGCGCGTGATCAGGCGATCGTTGCGGCCGGCGGCGCGGGCGCCGTACTCGGCGACCGCGGCAAGTCCCGTCGTCGAGAAGCCGCGCAGCGAGTCAGTGTCGACCAGCCACTGCAGGTAGCCGGCGTAGCGCGCGAGGTTGGCGTCGTCGATCGGGATCGTCGTGTCGAACTCGGCGTGGATCTTGAAAATCTGCGGGAACTGCGGGTCCTCGGTCGCCAGCGTCTCGTAGACGCCGGGCTCGCCGATCAGCACGACCTTGAGGTCGATCGGGATGGCCTCGGGCTGCAGCGCGCCGGTCTGCGCGCCGGCGCCCTGGTCGAAGTCGCGGATCTCGAGCTTGCCGCTCTGCAGCGTGCGCTTGAGCTGCGGCCAGACGCCGGGCTCGCGCACCACGTCGAGGCAGCGCAGCACGAGGTACCCGCCCTCGGCGCGCAGCAGCGCGCCGGGGTTGACGTGCATCGCGCCGGAGCCGCCGCCGTCCGGCGGCGGGGTGATCGTGCCGAACAGGTTGCCGAACGTCGGATTGGTCTCCATCACGACGGGACAGGTGTCCTGGAACGACGTCTTGACGATGCGCGCGTGGAACTCGCCCAACCGCGGCTCGCTCATCGGCGGCGGGGGCACGTCGTGCGCCTTCGGCTCCTCGTCCGCGTCGTGGTCGGCGGCGACCCACTGATGCAGGTGGCGCTCGAGGTACTCGCCGGCGGCGTCGAGCCAGTCGGCGACCTCGGGCTGGTTCCAGCGGCGCTGGAACTCCTTCTGGTGCATCTGTAGCACCTTCCACGCCAGCTGCCGATCCATCGTCTGCAACTCGGACTCGACGCGTGCCTGCTCCTCACGGATGCGGTCGTTGACCTCGTCGAGGCGCTCGACCAGCTGCTCGCGGTTGCGCAGCAGGCGAACGCGCTCCTCCTCGGTGATCTTGCCCTCGATGGCGTGCGCCGACAGCGCGTCGAGCGTGATCGGCTCGCCCTCGACCACCGGATAGACGTCGGCCGTGGCGGCGCCGCCCTGCGCCTGGAAGCGCACCAGCGCGCAGCCCTGCTTCTGCGCCTGCCGCTGCAGCGCGTCGAGGATGCGCCGCTCGCGCGACGTGCTGGCGCGCATCACGACGCGCCGCGACATACGGTGCGGACGCGAGCGCAGCGCCGCGACGAGATGCGCGTGCAGTTGACGACCCAGTTCGAGCAGTTGGTCGCGGAACGCCGTCGCCTTGCCCGGTGGCAGCGACACCAGCAGCGGCCGGTTGGGCTCGCAGAAGTTGTGCACGAACACGCGATCGGGCGTGCGCCGGCAGACGGGCTGGATGTCGCGCAGCAGCAGTTCGACGACGGCGCTGCGGCCGGAACCCATCAAGCCAGAAACGAACAGGTTGTAGCCGTGCGCGTGGATCGACAGGCCGGTGCGCAGCGCCGCCATCGGCCGGTCCTGGCCGAGCAGGAATGCCGCGGTCGGCGGCGTGCCCGACGGCTTCAGCGGCGGACAGTTCCAGCGCAACGCCTCGAGCGGCAACCGCAGGCTGTCGGCGGCCACCGCGGGCCCCGGGGTGACGCCGCCGCTGCGCAACCTGACCTTGCGAGCCGGCTGAGCGCCGCCCACCCGCTTGCCGTTCGCCCTCATACGCGCGCCACTAGGACCGGGCATGGCGCCGCTTTGAGGAGCTCGCCGGCCGTGCTGCCGAGCAGCGCCTGCATGATGCCGTCGCGGCCGCGCGACTGGACGAGGATGAGGTCAACGCGCTGTACCAGGGCTTCCTTGAGAATCTGTTCTTCGACGTCTTCGGAAACGGTCAGGTGGCCGACAGCCTTCACGCCGGCGGCGTCGGCCTGATCGACGAGCCGCTGCAGCATCGCCTTGACCTCGTCCTGCAGCGCCTTGTCGAAGTCGGCGCTGCTGCTGGCGATGGCGCGATGGCGGCCGATGAGATCGACCGTCGTCGGCGTGTCGATGACCGCGAGCAGCAGCAGTTCGGCGCGAAGTTGCGCCGCCAAGCTGATCGCATAACCGACATCGAGGTCGCGATTGTCCGCGATCTCGACGGGCGCAAGGATGCGGCGCACAACCTGGGCCACCATGGTGGCAAACCATACGCGCCGGCGCAGGCATTTCGAGCCTACATCCGCTACCCTCGTGCGTCCGCCAACCGCTCCGAAACCCTGCGCTTGGACCTGCAAAACCTCACGATCGACCGCACGGCCCCGCCGCCGCGACGCCCTAGCAATCCCTGGCCGCTGCGCCTCGCAGCCATCGCCCTGCTCGGCGGCGCCGTTTGGTTGTTCCAACCCGCGATCGCCGGCTTCGTCGACCGCGTGCGGCTGCCGGTCGTTCGCGTCGCCGTCGTGACCGAGGCGGCGCCGGCCGCCGCCGCCGCCATCCGTGGCGCCGCCGCCAACGGCTAC
>Ga0194120_10010387_pt1 | contig 11507 bp, 8 predicted proteins | sample TA2MahCa65mmetaG_FD_148642 | JGI IMG/M metagenome (GOLD analysis project Ga0194120, IMG submission 148642) | Freshwater microbial communities from Lake Tanganyika, Tanzania - TA2015019 Mahale Deep Cast 65m | ecosystem: Environmental > Aquatic > Freshwater > Lake | place: Tanzania: Lake... | reverse complement strand
TCGCCGTCGGGGCAGCGGTCTCTTCGGTGGTCGCCTCCTGCTCAGCCCCGTAGGCGTTTTCTCCGAGCGTCTCCGACAGATCGAAGGTCTCCAATGCCGCCTCTGCCGCAACCCAGTAGCGCGCGTTCTCCAGGTCCAGCACGACGGCATAGCCCACGCCCTCAGTCGTCGCCGTGTCGCGGGCGAAAGCGCAAGTGCCCTTCAGCGCGTCGCCGCCGCTGACGAGTTTGCGTCCCTCGGTGAAGGATCTCAGCGACGGCGACGTCACCGCGAGGAGCACCGACACGATGGCGAGTACGACAAGCACTTCGACCAGCGTGAAGCCAGCGTCTACGCGAGTACGCAGGTTTCGCATGCGAGCGCCCTTAGAGCGCCTCCTCCGACTCCCCGTAGTTGGAGATGTCGGCAGCGAAGTCCTCGCCACCTTCCTTGCCGTCCTTGCCATAGGAGGTCAAGTCGTACGCGTACCCGACGTCTTGGTGATCGCCTGGGTAGACGTAGACGTACGCGTTGCCCCATGGATCGGACTTGAGGCTGCCCGGCATGTAGGGTCCGAGCCAACCGACCGCCGTTTCAGGCTCGGTGTAGAGGGCATCCAAGCCGTCTTCGGACGCCGGGTAGTCGCCCGTGTCGATGGCGTACTGCTCCAGGGCACTGGAGAACTCGCGCATCTGCACGCGCGCCGCCGTCACCTTGGCTTGGTCGATACGGCTCAGTACCGTAGGCGACACCACGGCGATCAGCACGCCGAGAATGGTGATCACGACGAGAATCTCGACGAGCGTGAACCCGTCGTCGCGTCCCCGATCACCACGGACGCGAGCCTTGATTCGGCTGCGGAGCCAATCGAGCCGGTCGCGCAAACGACGCATTCGGATCCCTCCGTCCGTGCCGGCGCGTTCGCGCCTGATTAGCGAAGCATCTGGGACAGGTTGAAGATCGGTAACACGATCGCCAATGCGATGAACACGACGATCCCCGCCATGAACAGGATCAGGAGGGGACCCAATGCCGCCACCATGCGTTCGAGCGAGCGTTTGATCTCTCGGTCGTAGTATTCCGCCAGGCGCGCGAGCATCTGCTCCGGTTCCCCGGACTCTTCGCCGATGGCGAGCATGTCCGTGACGATGGGAGGGAAGAGCCCGCTCTCCGACAATGGACCGGAAAGATTCGACCCACGCTCGATCTCCGACGCTGCGACGCCGAGGGCCTCTTCGTAGGAGACGCTCCCCACGGTGTCCTTCGCGATCCGCAGCGCTGGAAGCAGCGTCACTCCGTTCTCCATGAGCGTGCTCATCGTCTGCATGAGCCGCACCAGCGCGAAGTTGCGGACGACGTTGCCGGCGAGCGGGAGCTTCATGCGCAATCGGTCGAAGACGCGCTTGCCGGCTTCCGTCCGGGAGTATTGGCGCGCGGACACTGCAGCGATCACGAGTATCGTCAGCAGGACGCCGGGCAACGGGATCCCGCTCCAGACCCAGGCGACGCCGTAGGGCGACCTGACGAAATCGACGCCCCCGATCAGGAGTCGCGTGTAGATCGGTAAGGCGACGCCGACATCCTGGAACATGACGACGAACCGAGGAATCACGAAGAACGTCAGCGCGACGATGATGAGCCCGACGAACCCGAGCAGAATCATCGGGTAGATCAGCGCGGAGGTCACGGAGTCGCGGAGCTCTCGCTGCTGCTTCGTGAAGTCCGCCAATCGCTGAAGGACGACGCCCAGCACGCCGCCTGCCTGTCCCGCCTCCACCATGTTCACGTAGAGCGGGGAGAACAGCTTGGGATGCCTGCCCAACGCGTCGGCGAAGCTGCTCCCGTGCTCGACGTCATATCGAATCTGCTCGACGACCTGCCGCAGATACGGATTCGGCATCTGCTCGCCGCAGACGCGAAGGGCGCGGTCGATCTGGACGCCTGCGTTGACCAGAGTCGCCATCTGCAGCGTGAAGAACTCGATCTCCTTGGCGCGGATGCCGGTGCCCAACCGAAGACGGCGCTTGACCTCCGGAGCCGCCTCCTCGATGTGGGTGGGGAAGTACCCCATTCCGCGTAGCCGCGCGATCAGGTCCGACGGCGACGTCGCGTCCATCGTGCCGTGCATGACTTGACCGGCTGCGGTCGTGGCTTCATACGCGAATCGTGGCATCGTCTGACCTACTCAGCGCCGAGCATCGCGGCTTGGCTCTCGTCTTCTTCCGGAGTCAGTCGCCGCACTTCCTCGACGGACGTGATACCCGCCAGCGCCTTACGCCAACCGTCCTCGCGCAGCGTCCGCATGCCGAACTTCCTGGCAGAGCGGCGCACCTGCGCCACCGACGCGTGCTGAACCGCCATGTCGCGCAGGGCTTCGTTCATCACGATCACCTCGAAGATGCCGATTCTGCCGCGGTACCCGGTGTTCCGGCACTCAGGACACCCGACGGGAATGGGCACGCGCCAAGCCGGATCAGCGAGGTCGGGCTCGATGCCCATCGCCTCGAGTTCCTCGGTCGTCGGGACGCGACCGCGCGAGCAGGAGCGGCAGATGCGTCGGGGAAGTCGCTGAGCGATCACGCCTTCGAGCGTCGACGCCACCAAATAGGGATCGATGCCCATAGCGACAAGTCGCGTCATGGCACTGGGCGCATCGTTCGTATGCAGCGACGAGAAAACAAGGTGACCGGTCAGCGAGGTGTGAATCGCCATCTCGGCAGTCTCGAAGTCGCGGATCTCACCCACCATCACGATATCGGGGTCCTGACGCAGAATGTGCCGCAGCGCCGCTGCGAACGTGACGCCGATCTCCGTGTGGATGTTGATCTGGTTGATGCCTTCGATCTCGTACTCCACCGGGTCTTCAATCGTGATGATCTTGGATCCGATATCGTTGATCTCTTTGAGGCAGGCGTTCAGCGTCGTGGTCTTGCCGCTTCCGGTGGGGCCCGTTGCCAAGACGATGCCCCATGGCTTCCGAATCATGCGGCGGAAGTCGTCGAGGTTGTCATCCATGAGACCGAGTTGGGCAAGCCCCATCGAGATGACGTTCTTGTCGAGGATACGCATCGCGACGCTCTCGCCGTGCACCGTGGGAACCGTCGAGATACGCATGTCGATCTCGCGGCGTCCGAGCGAGGAGATGCGTCGAGCGATGTGCCCGTCCTGCGGTCGTCGGGTCTCGGCGATGTTCATGTTCGCCATCAGCTTGATGCGCGAGATGACCGCCGACTGGAGGTGCTTCGGAGGGGAAGGGCGCTGTTCGAGCACACCGTCGATCCGGTAGCGAATCTGGACTTCGCGCTCGAAGGGCTCGACGTGGATGTCCGTCGCGCTTGCCCGAACGGCGTCGATGATGATTTGGTCGACCGCGTGGCGAACCGTCGGGCTCCGCACCAGGTCGTCCGCTTGGAGCCCGTAGTCGTGGATGTCTTCCACGGCTTCGAGCGCCACCGCCCCGGCGGGACCGGAGAGGTCGCCTCGGATGAGCGCTTCGGCGCTCTTCCCGTAGTAGCGTCGGATCGCGTCTTCGATGTCGGACGCGTCCGCAAGCAGAGGATGAACGTCGGAGCCCGTGACGAGTCGGATCTCATCGACCAGCTCCACGTCGAGCGGATCCTCCATCGCAACGTAGAGCGTCCCGTTGTCCGATGTGACCGGTACCACGCGCTGCTTGTAGGCGTAGCTCGCGAGCATCCGCTCCGTCGCTTCGGGGTCGGCCGGACGATCCCTCAGCGAGATGCAGCCAGCGCCCATCTCTTTGGCTCGCCGAGCCATGGCGATCTCGGACTCGGAGGCGTAGGCGCGCAGAATCTCTTCTTCCGACTCGTCAGACGCGCGGGCGGCTTCGAGCTGCGCACGCGCGGCTTGGAGTTCGTCTTCGGTCAGCATCCCGGCGTCGTTGAGGATGTCGAGTAGGCTCTTGCTGCTCATCGACAACACCGGTTCGTCTCCTTCGCCCCGTGCCGGTTCGGTCCGCTATGACGCCGCAATCGCTCTCTATAGACGCGACCCTATCGGGATGGTTTACGGTGCGAGCCTATGCGGGAATGCCTCCGAGACTCAGCAACTCGACGAGTCGCTCGTGGCGCACGCCGTTGCTCACCAGGTACTCGAACGGGGCTCCTTGGAACGCGTCGTCGGATGCGCCGACCGGGAACCGAGGGGATCCGTCCCATCGCGTCACGGTTCCGCCCGCCTCTTCGATCAACACTGCCCCGGCTGTGACATCCCATAGCTTCGTGTAAGGGTCTAGGGCTGCCGCCAAGATGCCGTCGGCGATGTAGGCGAGGTGCAGCGAAGCGGCTCCCAGGCTCCTGCCCTTGTAGGTCTCCGAGAGAAGCACCAGGCGCTGCCGCATGACGTCCCCGGACACGGCGACCGGCGCAATCGGGTCGAAGGGATCAATGTCGGACACCCGGCACGGACGACCGTTCCTGAAGGCTCCGCCGCCGCGCGTCCCTCGGAACATGTCGCCACGAATCGGGTCATGAATGACCCCGACGACAGGGCTCCCGTGGTGGAGGAGCCCGATGGACACGCCGAACAACCCCAAACGCGCGGCGTAGTTCGCGGTTCCGTCGAGAGGATCGACAATCCAGCACAGCCCGTCGGAGCGGTCAGCGGCCGATTCTGCGAAGCCGTATTCCTCGCCGTAGACCGGGATGTCTGGGTGAGCCTTCGTCAGTTCCTCGCGGATGAGCACCTCTGAAGCCCGGTCGGCTTCGGTGACGATGTCGCCGATTCCCTTGTACTCGATGGTCTCGATTCGCTCGAAGTGCCGGAGCAGCCCTTCGCCGGCTCGCCGGGCAACGCGCTCTGCCGTGTTCGCGTACTGGATCAGGTCCATGGGTCCCTATCAATGAGCAGGGACGGAACCCGAAGGTCCCGTCCCCAGCCATGCCGTCGTCGTTGCGTCACTTGGGCGCGCTACCGGCTATCTTCACTTGCTCGCGGACCTGCTGCATGGCGCGGTCCGTGGGATTCACCTTGAGGTATGCGTCGTAGACCGCCAACGCGGCAGCGGTGTCGCCGGCGTCCATATAGATGCTGGCAAGCGCCGTCAGGGCGTCGGTGTTGGATGGGTTCAGCTCGAGCGACTTCTTGAACTCAGCCTCCGCCGTCGCTGTGTCCTTCTGGGTGACCGCGTGCAAGCCCGCCGCGTAGCGGACACGGTCGTTGTCGGGATTCGCGGCAACGATGGCTGCCAGATCGGTCGTCGCCTGCTCGAGACCGCTTCCCTTGCGTCCCTGGGACACTGCCTTCATCGCCGAGGCGTAGGCTTTCTCCGCGTCCGTCTGCCCCTGGCGGATCGCGAGGTTGAACTGCGACTGGGCGTTCAAGTAGTAGCCGTACTTGAACGCCAGCGAAGCCAACTCGACCGATGTGGCGTAGGAGCCCTTCTCCTCGACGGCGTCTTGGAACACGTAGCTCCGCTTCCGCTGTCCCGCCCGGTAGTAGAGCGTTGCCGCCATGTTCTGGAGGGCGTCACGGTAGGTCGGATTCGCCGCGATGGCGCGTTCCAGGTACTGCACTTCAGAAGGCGTATCGCCCAGCTTCTGGTATGCCAGTGCCATGTTGTAGAAGATCTGGGCGTCCTTGCCCTGCGAAATTCCGATGATTGACGTCCATGTGTCGATCGCCTTCTGGTATTCGCCAGCGCCGTAGTCGACCAGGCCGCTGTCGATCACCTGATCGACGACGTTGGGATCCTTGAGGAACGCCTGCTTGATCAACTCGGTCGCGCGGTCGTGGAGGCCCAGTTTGCCGTAGACATCCGCCAGACCTTTCAGACTGGATCCGAGGTTCTCCCACGCCCCCTTCCGGTTCCGATCCTCCTCGGCCAACTGGATCGCGCGCTCATAGAGCGCCCCCGCTTCGCGGTACATCTCGGACTGGTACATGGCGACCGCCATCATGAACATGGCATCGTAGCGGGTACCCTGAGCGTCGCCGCTGCTGCCCATCTGCGGCAGCAGGTCGTCTGCGTTGACGCCGAAGACACTCGTCGCCGCCTGTTGCGCGGCTTCTTGCTGGGCTTCGGCTGTGCGGTCGCGCTGTCGCACCGCTTCGCGGCGTTCGGCGAGCCGCTGCTCGCGCGTCATCGTCGCCGGCGTCTCAACGACCGGCTGCGGCACGGACTCGCCCTGGCTTTGGAGCTGCTGGCGCGCGATCTCGACCTGCTGAGCCAGTTCTGCGTTGGCTCCGAAGTCGCGCACGACGCGCTGGAGCGTCTGTACGGCCTCGGCTTGCTTGCCGGTCTGTTCGAGGATTTTCGCCCGGCTCAGCAAAGCCGCTGGCGCGTTCGGATCGTTCGCGTGAAGCTGAGAGAAGGCGTTGTAGGTCTGTTCGGCTTCCTCGAGGCGGTTCGCCACTTCGTACGTCTTCGCCAGCATGAGCTGAGCGTCCGCGCCGAACTTGGTCATCGGCGAGTCGTTGAGGACGCCGCTGAACTGCGTTGCTGCCTGGTCGTACTCCTCAGCCTTGAAGTGGTGCAAGCCCAGGCGGTAGCGCGCTGTGAGTCCCTCGTCGCTCTTCGGAGCCGCCGAGGCGACTGCCGTCCATGCCTCGACCGCCTTGTCCGGCTGACTCAGGTTGTTCGCGTACGCGTCGGCGATGCGAAGCTGAGCCTGGTGCGCGGCGGGGGTGCCAGGCTTGGTTGCAGCGATCTTCTCGTAGACGGCGATTGCTTGAGCGTATTCGCCCTGTTGTTCGAGCTGAATGCCCTGTTTCAGCGGGCTCGCGCATCCGGAAAGCCATCCCATCACGATCACAGACGCAAGCGCCGTCGCCGTCGTCGCCACGGATCGGCGGGACCTGCGTCGTCGATGCACATCTGTCCCTGACACGGCGACTCCTCCTCTTGCCGTTACCATCGTCCAGGCGCAGGCCGATACGGGCCCACGCAAGCAGAATAGCACGCGGGCGATAGTGCGGCAATCAGCGCGCCGGCAGACGCATGGCACGAACGCGCAGCGCGTGCAGAGCGATGAACGCGGTGCCGACGCCCAACCACGCAGCAGCCAACGCCTCGGGTGATGCGATCCGCACGGCGTACTCCGCGTACGGCAGCTTGCCGTAGAAATAGGGCGTCCACAGGATGCCTTGGAGACCCAGAGCGGAGATGACCCCCGCCGCCGGATGGATGTTGAGAGCGACCGCCAGCCAGCCGGAGGTCTCCGGAAGCGCCGACGGTATCCAAAGAAAGCCGGTCACAATCGGCGTGAGGGCAATCAGCCCGATAGAAACGGCAGCCCGGTCGGAGCGGAGACACGCCGCCGCCGTGCCTCCGACGCCGACGGCTGCGAGCAGGACGGCGGCGAGCACCGCGTGCGCGCGGATCATCGACGTGACGCCCGTCTGATGGCTCGCCAACGACCATGCGATGGACCCGATCCCTCCGAGCGCGCCCACGACCCCGAGGCTCGCCAGACGCCACACGTACGGTCCGTGAGCAATCGCGAACGGCACGGTGGGCATCGACAGCATCTCGCCGCGCCATTCTGTCTGCTGCAACGCGGAGGACGCCCCCGTCCACAGCCCGCCGAGCACGGCGCACGCCACCAAGCCGATGATCGATGTCTCCAGGCGCGACCCGAGGCTGAGTCCGCGACATGCAACCGACCACACCACGACCGTCGAGACGTACAGAACGGTGTCGCAGACGACTCGGCGTAGGAACCAGGATCGGCTATGGAGCATTCGAGGGTCGAATCAACAGCGTTACTGGCGTGCCGATTGGGGGAAGGAGCGCGGCGTTGGGTCGATACGCTTCGTCGTTGGAACCTCCGGGCAGCGGATGGTTCAGGATGGCGTCAGGATCACGGTACGTCGCCACGAGGCTCTGCGTCGCATCCGCCATGAACGTCCTGCCCTGCACACGGCTTCCGGTGAACACCCAGTGGGTCGCCTCCATAGGCTTCTGGCGCTCGACATCGACCAGCAGGTCTTCGGCGCGGTGGTCTTCAGGCGCTCCGCCGCGTTTCCATTGCACTCTCAGGTCCACTGGATCGCCAGCGGGGACCCGACCATCCCCTTGCGTGCGCAGGTTGTTGCTCGGTTGAAGTCCCAGTGCGAGCAGCGCGGTCTGGAGATGGAGCGGCTCCACGTCCAGAGTCAGCACCGACTCGTGTACCTTGCCCAGCGGTCCAACGGCGAAGTATTCCACGAAGCCGCCGGTCAGACGCGTCTTGCCGGGAACGGTCACCTCTCGACGGTTCCTGTCCAGTACCACAGTTCCGATCTGGTAGACGTTCGGCGAGAGCTCCTTGAGCTGCGTTCGAGCCCGCTCCTCGGCGCTGGACGTCGCCGGAGCAACGTCGACACGAACGGACGCCACGTTGTTGGTCCGATCGTATTCGGACACGGCGTGATCCGGGTCGACGACGACGAACACGTCGTACTTGCCCGTCGCGGGCGCCTGCCAGTTCGCATCGGCGGTCGCGTCCGACCTGCCGGTCGGGAACATCACGCCCTGACGGACGATCTGCTTGCCTCCCCGCGCCGGGTCGCCGTTGAAGACGCCCACGCGCACCAAGTCGATGGGCGTGCCAAAGTTGGTCAGCGTGAACCGGATGGACATGGGTCCACCCTCGACCGGAGCGCTGGGAGAGATGCGGATCGAACTGGGAACCACGCTCAAGTCGGGACGGTACGGCTTCGGCGTGTAGCGCGACAGGAACAACATCCCGAAGCAAGTCGTGTTGAACGCGTCGCCGTTCTCCTCCCATCGTCCGTCGGGGTACTGGCTGGCGACGAAGTAGTTCGCCATCTCCTCGTACCAGTCGTGGGTTCCCAGGCGATCTTGGGCAGGGGGCGTATCCATCGCGCGCTGAATCGCCAACAGGAAGTAGCTGTGCCAACTGAACGATCCGGGATTGCTCGTGACCGTGTAGTGGTCCGTCAGCCATGTCAGACCCCGCACGGCGACAGGATCGTCTGAAAGGACGCCGATCATCTTGAGCCCCATGAGCCCCGTGGCGGTCATGCTTCCGTAGGGGCCCTCCGCCCACGGGCTGTCGACGAGGTTGTAGTTCCATCCGCCCAGATGGTGCTGTGTGCTCCGAACCCAGTGCTCCGCCTTCTCCCATACGACGCGCGGAATCTCGGCTCCCCACTGCTTCGCGGAGTAGAGCGCGTAGATGGCGTAGTGCATGTGCGCGCCGTCCGCCGTGAGCCCATAGCCCCAACCACCGTCATCGCGTGGATCATGCCCCTTCTCGACGCGAAGCTGTTTGTCGACGAGTCGATCGACGGCGAACCGCACACGCGAGAGGTGCGCATCGCGGTCGCCTGTGGAGACGAGCGCAGGAATGATGACGGCGAGGTCGTACACGTCGAACGCGTTCCAGTCGCGGGCAAACAGGTACCGCAAGGCTTCGGCGATGGGAGGATCAGATGCTTTCATGCCGGATGCGATCAGCGTCAGGATCGCCAGCGAGGTCGCTGCAGGGCCCGCCTCCGTCGGACTCCAAGCAGGCGATGGCTTCTTGGTCGTCGGCAGTCCTGCAAGGCTCAGACGGCAGATGATGCAGTTGGGGACAATCGCGGGATTCTCGACGCCGTCCTGGGGGCAGCGGACGATGATCTCCCCCTGTTGATCGAGGAGCCAGCGACGCGCCGACTCGACCGCCTGCTGGCGCTGCTCCGGCGTACTCGACGGGAAGGAGCGCGCGGCGACGGTCAGAGGACGCGTCGCCTCGTTGTTCGCGCGGCTGGTCTCCTCGACCTTCGACGTGGCGGGGTCGGGATTGGCAATCGCATGGATCATGAATCGCCCCGTCCTGGGGCGGAACCGGGCCCGTATGCCCTTCTCCTCGCCCGGCTTGAGACCCGCCTGGGACTCGATCGCCATGATCTGAAGCGCCCCGGCGTCTGGATCGCCTTCGAAGAACCAGACGTCTACATCGCGGTTCTCCGTGAGCGGATCCGTCCCGACGTTGCGCACGACAGCGGTGATCGTTACGGGATCGCCTTCGCTCGGAGCCTCGTTCGAGAAGCGCAGCTCGCGGATCGTCAGATCGACGCCTGCACCGGCGATGCGGGCAACCAGCGAGAACGTACAGGTCAGCAACATCCAGCGACAGAAGTGGGATCGCACGGACGGCATCCTGAGCGAGTCATTGCCGACGCCGAGCACTTGTCCTCGACTCGACGAGTATACGCTGAAGCGATGAAGCACGGGAAGTGTGCCTCCCCGTGCTTCACGTGCCGGTACGAACCGTCGTCCTCGTTCCTGGGTGACCTCGCTAGCGGGCGTCCTTGAGTTCCGCCCACCGCATCGACGCCTTGCCCGACGGCTCGACGGCGGTCGAGCCACCGCCCAGACCCAGCATGACCTTCGCGAGATCCGCCGGAGACATCGCCGTGTTGGCGACGAACACTTCATCCATCGCGCCGGAGAAGAACGACGCCTTCGACGTGCTTCGCCAGCCGATGTCGAGTGTCGGCACGTCGGCGACGTCGACGTTGATCTTGCCGCTGCCGGCGATCTCGGCGTCCAGCTTCCCGTTGACATAGAGCTTCGCCGCGGCGCCATCGTACACGGCAGCCACGTGGCTCCACGCGTTCAGAGCGACGGGCCCGACACCGATGTGGTCCTTGACGCGGTACGTCGTCCACACCGGCTTGGCGTCGGAGAATCCGAGTTTCCATGAACCGGCAGGTCCGTCCATCTCGACGATGTTCGACCAGCTCGTCAAAGCGGTCGGTCTCACCCACGCGCCGACCGTCATGGGTTCCTTGACCTTGGCGAGCCCGGCGGTCTTGGCGAACGCGATCGCCGTCGCACCGTCGAACGAGAACGCCTTGCCCAACTTGCCGTCGACGGTGGCAGCTTTGCCGACGACGTTGCCGGAGCCGCCCTTCGCGTCCTTCACAGTCGTGCCGGAGTCCGCATCGAACGTCGCAAGGAAGATGACGTCCGCACTCGCTGCCGAGGCGATTGCGAGCGCCGCCGCAACGCCGAGAGCGATCCGAAGCGCATGTCGCTGCTGTGCCATTTCGAGTGCTCCCTATCCGCCTATCTTGCCTTTATCGCGCCCCAGGTCGTCGATGTCTTTCCCTGCGCATCGACGGCGAGGTTGATGCCGCCCATCAGCGTGTTGATCTCCTTCTCGCTCTTCACGACGTTGGAGATCCATAGGTCATCCAAGATTCCGCTGAGGTACGATGCCTTGGATCCGCTGCGCCAACCGACATCCAGCGTCGGCGTTCCGGCGTCTGCCGTCTTAATCGTCCCGGCGCCGGGTTCCTCCTTGTCGAGCTTGCCGTCGATATACATCTTGGCGCTCTTGCCGTCGTACGTGTAGGCGACGTGCTGCCACTTGTCGAGCGCGAGATTCGTCGCGCCGTTGTGGTCCTTGACGCGGTAGGTTGTGAAGACCAGGAGGGCGTTGTTGAACCCGACCTTCCACGCCGCGTTCGCGGGTCCATCCATCTCGACGATGTTGGTCCAGCCGGTCAGCGCGATCGGCTTGACCCAGGCGCCGACGCTGATGGTCGAATCGAACTTCGCCAGGATGTCGGAC
>Ga0194120_10010384_pt1 | contig 11508 bp, 3 predicted proteins | sample TA2MahCa65mmetaG_FD_148642 | JGI IMG/M metagenome (GOLD analysis project Ga0194120, IMG submission 148642) | Freshwater microbial communities from Lake Tanganyika, Tanzania - TA2015019 Mahale Deep Cast 65m | ecosystem: Environmental > Aquatic > Freshwater > Lake | place: Tanzania: Lake... | reverse complement strand
ACAAGATTATTTCTTACAAGGAATTTATCTTCATCAACTTGAACTCCATTCCTAAAATTAAATGACTTATTATAATTTGCCATTTCCTAGACTTTTTAGTTATTTATCAGTTCAAAGATTGTTTATCCCTCATAAAATACATTAACATAGTAAGGTATCTTTTGAAGGCATTGGGTTCCACTATCCCCCTGCTTATAAGATTATTTATGCTGTTCTCATAATGAAGGCAAGTGCATAGTATGGAGGTCTGTTTTCGTGGTGATGATCACCACCCACTTTAGTTGTTTTTGGATTTTCTACTTTATATGCTGGTTTATGAAATCCAGCAGATGCATTTCCCCCATTGAGTTTGAAATTTCTGGCATATACTTCTACTGAGTGCTCGTGACTCGCCAGTTCTGCAGTAGTAAGTTTATGAGCAACTGAACCACCAGTATTTCCAGGAGCATAAGCACCACTTACTACACCAGTATCAGCAGTAAATGTAACGCCACTAGAAGCATCACTTGTAGCACCAACAATAAACCTATTTCTTAGGTCAGGAGTTCCATTTGAACCATTACAAAGAGCATAACCAGATGGAATATTTGCAATTGTTCCAGACCACATAATAATTCCACCGACTGGAATAGTTCCATTTCCAGTCAATCCATCAGCATCTGTAAGTTCTTGTATTTGGTTTGCCGCAGCATTAACAATTAACGGTCTACGAGTTGCCATTATAATCTCTTTTTTCTCTATTTATTATTGTTCTTTAAAGTTAATACTTGCTTCAACTGTACCAGTTCCAGCACCATCTAGTTTTCTAGCAGTGATAAAGGTAGCGTCTAGGTTATTATTATCAGGTGTGATGACCCTTTTTTCTGGACCAAATATTTTTTTAAGATTAATTGTTTTTGTTGTATTTGCTCCAATGTAAAGAGTATCTCGATCCACAGATGGTCTTAACGTTTGTTGATTTTGAACATCTATTAAAGCAGAAGATTGTCTATTAATATCTTTAAAATTGGTAGGTGCTGCTCCGAGCAGATCAGCATTTCCACCTGCATTTGTAATTTCAAGTGTATTTCCAAGAGTATACCATTTTGGGCTAATTGTTCTTACAAAATCACCAATTGTTTCTTTAATTGATATGTTGTTAATTTGAGCGTAATCTCTCAATCTTAGAACAACATATAATGGAAATGGATTGAAGTTAAATAGTTTTGTTGAATCTATTACCCCAGTTCCAAAAATATTAACTGGACGAATTAGAAGTGTAAACGGACTAGTTACGCCTAAAGATTGTGAAACACGAATATAGGTGAATGTATTTGTTCCAGAGGTATATGTGCTCGTAATACCAACATATTTGGCACCAGTTATAAGTGGGTTTCCATTTTGATCTACTACAACAACCTGTCCACCATCATAAGAAATTATTGACGAAGGTGGTAAAGAAATTCCTTGTGCCCGAATATAGAAGTATCCATCATTGATTCCAGTTTGGGGGTTTACATTAAATTCTGAAACATTTTGAATTTGTTGAGGATTCTTAACTGTTACAGTCACTTTTGAACAAATCCCTCCAGCAGGGTTTGCAAGAGAAGGAATACGGTAATCAATTCCCATTCTTAATGGTGGTTGGGTTGGGGCCCATCCCTCCCCAAACTCTACCCCTTCTTCATTAGCATAAGTATAACTATGAGTATGTTCTCCAAAAAGAATATCAGTATTTGGAAGAACGGTTGTCGTTGCTGCACCAACAATAAACCCATTCAATGTATAAGGAAGTGATACATCTGGTTTTTTATCAGTGACACCAATTAAGAAATCAGCAAAATGAGCATATCCATCACTACTATTTGGATTAACAAACTGAATTTCAATTTTTGATCCAGTGAAATTAAAATCACTCGCAGCATAACAATCATATTGACTCAAACGAATAGAATGGGGATACGTAACTCCAATCCCAATCGTGGTTGTAATACCTGCTACACGATCATAAACTTTGTTGTTAGATGATGCGAGGATTCTAGATCCTAAATTAAATCCATAAACTCCAGTAAATCCTTTAATAGTCGCAGTTTGAGTGGACTCATTGACATTTGAGATGTAAGCATTGTAAATTGATGGTGCAATAATTTTAGCACCAACATCATCAGCGGTGAGTGTAGTTCCAATACCAACAACTGTAAACGTATCTGCGGATGTAAATTGAATATCAAGATATTTACCACTTTCTGTTTTAGCAATTCCTGGAGTATAAACGTGTCCAAATCCAGGACAAGCAGAACAGGTTACAATCTTAACTTCTGTTAATGAGTTACTTGATACATTTAAGTCTGTAGGGATGATCAATTTTTTATTTTGAATAGCGTCACCTATTTGATTATAAAGAACGTCTCTTGGATAAATTCCAATCATTGTTCTGGTGCTAATTCCAGATATTGTTTTTTGTTTAGAACTTGCCGAATAAATTTGAGATGTTCCCTCATCTCCACCATCAATGTAGTAAGATGCACCATACTTATAAAGAAATTGCGGGGTTCTAATTCTTTCTGTACTTGAAACATTTACTGCGTATTTAAATCTAAAGTAAGAATCTTGAAAGCAAGGAGATCCAAGAGAGTTTTCAATAACAATTGTATGAATGACGACCCATCTTGCATCACCATTGTCAGTTGGAATATAAGCGTAAAAACGAGCGCCAATTGCACCGTACCAACCAAATTCAATCTTGTACATTGTAACCTTGTCGGCACGAAGGTTATACCCTGATTTACCTCTACCATCAAGAGTATCACCATTAAATTTATCTTTATTAATTTTTATTGTCCAGTATTGGCGACTATCAAAAGGATCACCACTACTAATTAATGTTTGATCGGCAAGAGTTAATCCACTTCTTTGTAAAGCGGATAATTCAAGAGGAATTGTACTACGTCTTATAATGTGAAGATTTCCTTGATCAATCTGGAACACATATTGATCTGTTGGATTTGAGATTCCCCATTCTAAAACAACACCAGTTTTTGCCTCTACAGAAGATCTCAAACCAAAAGTAAATCCACTGATTCGTCCTGGTTGATATCTAAAAACTCTTCTTGATTGTAAGTATGCATATCTTTGGAATCCAGTGGAGTATCCAGGTCTTGTATTTGTAGAGTTAATGGAATCTGACAAGAGTGTAGTAATTCTCTCAAAAGAAAATACTGAATTTGTTACGGGGTCTATTAATGCGTTATCAGCAATATCTCTCCAAGTTTCTGTCCATTTATCAATTTGTTTGAACGCAGTGCTTATTCCTGCAGTATATGAAACATCATTACCAACCCCTGTTGCTATTGTGCTCGGTAAGAAAAGTTTTTTCCAAGAATCTGGATATGAAGATCCAGCTGGTCCAGCAAAATAATTGTGAAGTTGATTACCAACTTCAATAAATTTTTTATATTTGTCAAAAAGATTTGAATCATAGAGACCAAACTTTTCAAATAGTGGTCCATAAGGATAAGAATATGGAACAGGAAATGCTGTAATTTTAATCGCAGATTCTTGCGTTTCTTCTGTCCTTGTTGCGTTATAACGATTTCCATAAATTTCATTCTCTCTCTGATCCCAAGACCCAAAACTAGTTCCAGAAGTTTGAGAGTAAAACTCAAATTCATCCGGATCCAAACCATAGGAAGATACATTTGCAAAAAGTGCTAATTGCACTTCAGCTCGATTAATTCCAAGTAATGTAGTGCTGACTTCACTTGTTTCTTTAAATTGCTCTTCAATTTTTAATATATTATTAGATTTTGCTGAAGATACAATTCTTCTTTGTAGAATAACTTTTGAAGTTTGAACTCCAGAATTTGTGGTATTGTTTGTTAATATGATCCTAGTATTGTTAATTCTGGACACTCGTGATCCATCTGGAACATGTATTCCAGTAACAAAGTCTCCTACAGATACTCCTAAAATAGTTGCAATTCCTATCGCAGTATCAAAGTATAATCTACTTCCACCACCCAAGTCATTAACAACTAAAACATCAACATATGGATAATCAACAATAGTGACATTTCCAGAACTCACTGTTAAAACTGTTGATCCATATCCAACAGGCGAAGCACCACCTACTGTGGAGATTCCTGTAGTGACGGGAACATCAAAATTGCCATACGTTGCTGTTACAATTCCAAGAGTGTTATACGACACTCTTGAATATGCAGAATCTAAAGTACCAAAAACTATTGATGTTGATCTTTTTGCTGTTGCATCAGGTATAAAATAGGTGTCAACTTCTGTTATGAGACGGTTAGAAAATTCATCAACTAAAAATTCTCCATTAAAATTATTAATGAGATCTACTTCATCTTTAGGAACAATAGATATAGCACGTTTGTCATGCCCAAACTTAATATTCTTACCATTACTCATACATTATTGCTCCTCCCAAGTCAGACTTACTGAAATGTCACCTGCAACTGAAGCAGCATTGTAACTTGCTTGAGATGATCCACAGAGATACAAACTATCAACTTTATTTGTTAATGGGAACGATAGATATTCTTTATTATAATCAAAATATGATGAAAGATCGTACTCCTCACCAGATGCAGGAATAAACAGACTAGACACAACAGTGCCAGTTCCAGGAATTGGACTTCTGACTTGTGGGTTTACTTTTACGGATGAAAGTGGATTAAGAGTGAATTCTATATTTGCAGATCCTACATTGGTTCCTACCCCATTAGTATTCTCTTCTTTGATAAAGTTATTACTGGTTGTAAGAATAATATTATCCACAGTAGAATTGAGGGCATAGAAATAGTATCCTATCGTTGACCCTCTATTCTCAAGATATCCTAATACTGAGATAGGTCTTTGAGTTGCATCATTCTGTAAATATCCTCTAAAATATCCATATACACCAGTATTTGCACTTAAATAACTTGAATTATTAATTGAAAGTAATGTTGGTGCCCCTCTCTTACCAAGATTAACCGTGCTTGAAAGTGCAAGAACTCCAGTTGTAGAAGAGGTTGTTTGGAAAATAGGTGACTTAACAAGATCTAGTTTAAGAACACCAGTTGATCCAGAAGATAACCTCGTTGGATAAACTTGAGTTCTATTTCTTACAAGTTTACCAGTGCTACTTTGAATGAAATCTCTACACTTCAATCCAATTAGTGGAGTTAAACGATTAGGGATGATTGTAATATTAGCGTGTGAAGATGAGTTCAACGGAGCATTTAAATAAACTTTTCTGGTAGGATAATCAATGAAATTGATTTCAATATTTTGATCCAAAGGATCTGTTGTAACGATTTTAGATCCAATGTAAAACGCTGTGGAAAGACCTGATGTGCTTCCTGCTAGAATATAAGGATCTGTCGCATTAGTTGCATATGTGCTTAATACTACCTCTGTATTTCCAGCCCCAACTACGAAAGATCTCCTAGACCCATAAACGCTAGTGGTGCTTGGATTTGAGAAACTGAATAGTTTTACTGTTCCTCTATCTCCTCCATCAATGTAATATGAAGCACCATACTTAATAATATGTTCTGATGAAGATCCATAAGAAAAGGTTGATGCTGCTCTTTTATTATTTGCATAACCAAAACGGTTTGCTCCTCCACCACCGTAAACTAAGTAAGTAATCGGTAGAGTGGCATTACCAAGAGAAGATACTTTTAATTGGTTTGATGCTCTTAAGTGATGAACACGAACCCAACGTGCTTCACCATTGCTAACAGGTACATAGGCAAGGAATAAAGCACCAACAGCACCATACCAAGAAAATTCAACCTTATACATTGTAACTTTAGTGAAATCAATATCCCAAATACTTTTATCCGTTAATTGTTCATTAGTATCTGGATCTTTAACAACTTGTCCAGGTCTAAAAGCAGCAACTGCATCACTGTAAAGCAAATCTTTTGTTTCATTATCTAAACGATCTCCACTAAATCTTGATCTTGGAACACGATATTCATAAACGTTCCAATAATCTTTTGCAACATTCTGATTTACCCATTTATTATAATAATTATTTACTGTATCAATTTGTCCTTTAAGTTTTATATTATTTGCATTAGTTGATTCCATTGTTGTGTCAATATAACCCTCTTCCCCTCCCGTTGTATTTTTATACATATATGGGAAAATACCCGTTGGAGCAATGGTGGTATACTTTGTAAAACTGAGTGATGCAGTATTCAATAAAGAACCATTAACTGGTTGGACAAAAGGAACAGGTGTGATAATAACATGAGAGGAAATTCCAGTGACATTTGTTAATCCTGTTAAGGCAGTTCCATCAAGATTATCTAATCTAATTGTTCCAATCCCAGTCGTTGTATTAATACCAACAGAAGCAATCTTATAAATTTTTGTATCGGTCAATCCTCCAATTGCACTTGAATTTGTTCCTTTTGAATAAGAAACATATTGTCCTGTAGAAAGTCCAACTGCCATTCCTCCAGATTTGTAGAATGTAGGGACCGTAGAAATTCCAACGTTAACAGTAAATGATGTGCTACTATTCACTGTAAGAACATTATATCCATAAGTTCTATTTGGATATATTTTAGCATTAACTGGATCAAGGTAACAGGTCATCCCAATACCTGTTAGGAATACATATTTACCTTCACCAAATCCGTGAGCAGTGCTGGTTGTAATCACCATTAAACCAGTATTAATATCATATGTTGCATTACTAACTGTTTTTCCAAGACCAGAAATTGAAATAGTATTACCACTAAAAACAGAAGTAATTCCAACTTGAGATTCATTTTGTAATAATGATGGATCATATACTGCTGCATGAGTCATCAAAAGATTATCTCTTAAAATAACAAGATCTCCAAATTTCTTTGGTTTTGCAGAGGGATTATTCTGAGCAGTTGCATCATCTTGAGATTCTGATCCTCTTGGTGCAAAAGCATCTTGTGGATTAGTTACTCCATAATCTTCTGTATTACCAGATGTATTGAATGTTATCGGGTTTTCATAGATAAGTGATTGAGTTCTTCTAACTACACTAAAATTATCTGCATCTCCATTGTTCCTGGTTTCCCAGTAATATCCATCATAGTTATCAAAAATTCCATATTTACGAACTGCAGGGTTTTGAACTGCAGACCCATCCTCTGTTGAAGGTAGTAATGTTGTTTTAACGCCAAATGTTGCAGAGGAAACACGTCCTGGTTGATATCTAAAAAATCTTTTTGATGTTAATATCGCTGTTTTATCTGCTGGTGCCTCAACTAATGCTCCAGATTCTTCCGGAACGTGAGTAAGACCCCAACCCATTGTTCCACCAACACCTAGATATGAACCAGTATTAGAAACAGTAGTGAATTGTTCTGGAGTAGAGGACCATTCTGATGGGTTTACATCGTAAGTATTGACATCTGCAAAAATACCAAGAGCAACTTCTGATCTAGGAATTCCAAGAAGAGAAAGAGCGACTTCTGACTGAACTTTATTTTGTTCAGCAACAGGGATTGTTGCCTGATCACTTGCAATAACAACGGGTATGGACTTCTCTGCTTTTTGTTGTCCTGCTGGCACAGGAGCTGTTCTACCTACGACTACAACTGCTGCATTATTATTAACATTAGTGTTATCTGGCATTTAGGTGACTCCGACTCTTCCTTTGGCGATTGTAAAGATATTCCTTATAGTTATATATCCAGTATTTTGTCCGTTAAGTGTTGAAGTTACGCTACTTGGAAGATTGAGACGTAATTTCTTAGCAGTGACCCCACCATCTATTTTTGATTGAACTGTGAGTAATGAATTAGATAAATCTGGAGTAGTGGAATGATTTTCAAGTTTTACAACATCACCTACAGAAATTGCTGTGAATTGACTATCTTCACTCAGTGTAATTTGATATTGAGTTGTAGCAGCACCAATGAATGCTACCCCATTTTTATACCATTGACCTGTTTGAATTCCAACAAATGTAGTAAATCCCACAGGATTAGTTAAGAACTCAGTTCCAACAATTTCATAACCAAGTGCAGATGTAAGTCCAAGTGTACTAGTCTGTGTAGAAGTCAAAGTTAATTGAATATATCCATTTTGTCTACCAAAAGTTCCAGTATCAGGAGTTGGAATATTAAAGTTCAAGAATTTTGTACCAAGAGTTTCATTTGTTGTTCCTTGACCGACAATTGTACCAATTCCAGCAGTAATTGAAATCTTTGTGCTGCTGAGATCTTTTGGTGATCCATTTTCAACATATAATAAGTTAGGTCCTGCAAAATTTTTACCAGTTTGAATAGCAACATTGATAGAATTATAATCACTATCATAAATGTCTGGTGATGGGATAAATTCATCAGATGGCCCAAGAATAATATTATTTGTTGTTGTAATCTTTCCAGTTGCGTAAGTTCTTAAACCAGTCCCACAATTGCGAATAATATTACCACCCGTAGAAACTACTGATGAAACAGATAAATCAACAGCGCCAGGATAGTTTTCAAACAATGAATCATTTATTCTTAAAACTTCAGATTCTTGAGCGTTTAAAGGATGGAATGAATAACGATCAGTCAGACATCCATCGACAAAAGAACAATCCTCAATTGATAACCTTCTGGAATCATAAACATATAATCCATGTGCAGGAGAATTGCGAACTTCTAATCCTTTAAATAAACCAGAAGAAACATTTTTAAAGAACATCAAATAATTATCTTCATTATCTTCATAAAGAATATTATTGACTGCATTTCCATCAATTGTTATATCTTTAATTGTAATGTCGGTTGGATTTGTAGTTCCCACTCCAACAAAAATTCCATTAAATGCTAATGAATTTCCACCACCATCAGTCAGATCATTTGCAAAGTGTTGCTTTTTGATGATTGTATTTTTACCATTTCCTTTCAAAGTAAATCCACTTGGAATTGTAATATTGTTTGTTAGATAAGTTCCACTTGGAACATCAAGATAATTACCACCGGAAATAATTATAGAATTAATTGCTTGTTTAAATCCATGAGTATTGTCATGAACAACTCTCACAGTCGAAATACCTGAAGTTGTTTTATATTGATTCTGAAGAGTAATTGTGCTAGAACCAACTGCTACAATCTTATCAATTGCCCATCCTGCTCTAGAAGACCCGATGGCAACATTCGGGAAGTGGAATTGAGAACTATCAGTGTATTCATTTAAAGTTCCCTTTGGAGACCAATTCGTTTTCTCATAAATTCCATAATCAATCCAAGTAATACCAGAAGTTGAAGTTTTTAATTCTTTTGGACCAAGAATTGCAACAAGTTTTGAACTATTGATATTTGCCGCTGCCAGTGTTCCTTCTGGAGTTCCTACAGTTTCTTGTCTATAAATCAGTAAACCATTGTTTGTATTTGATCTATTCAATGTCAATGTAATATTATTCAAGTCATTAAATCCAGACAAGGATGTCATTCCAATACCAGTAGAATTTACTTGAGAGGAGATACCAATGTTACCCTTTCTCATGTGATATTGAGCAACCCAATAATAAAATGTACTGACTGTGCTTGAAGCACCTACTTTTGTCGCACTTGCGGTTACAATTCCAACTGGAGTAGCATCAGTCATGCTACTGATACCAAATACTTTTACTCTTTGATTAATTGCAAATCTAACCGTAGAAATTCCACTAATTTGTAATTGATTATTAACGGTTGATCCAATACCAACATAAACTGTTGGATCATTGCTAACACCAAAACTTCTTAAATTATAAGCTTGCATTTCATGAAAATCAACTAATTCATAACCAGTAGCTTCATCATTAACTTTTAATATGCGATCTTGAGCAAATGTTGGTTCATTTATTGTAGGAAGATCAGATAATTTAAAGTTTTCATATTTAGTAGCACGAATAACTTGTGAAACGTCGATTGTTTTTGCTCTAAGATCCTTGTTAAATGCAACAGGACCGTCAAATTGTGATAGAATAGATCCAGACGGACCTCCTTCTACGAAAATTCTCTTTTTAACGGTTAATTCATCGAATACACCATTCAATGCTCCTGGAAGTTCTCCCGTAATTCTTGGACTAGGTTCATCTCTGTTTCCGTCAAAAATTTCTCCAGAGTTGTTCATTCCACTGTATACAACAACGCCAGCAGAGCGTTCTTGTGCTTGTGCCAATAAACTTTCTTCAGAAGATAGAGTTTTTGTTTGAACTTGTGGGAGAGCGGTTGAGTAGTTACCGGGCCCATATCCAAGATATTCAAATGTATGTCCAGAGGCACGAAGAATTGAAGGTCTACGGAATTCAACAGCAATTGGATTAATTTTACGAATTAATGAATCTTGATCATGACTTTCTTGACGAGTTGCAAGAGCACCACGAATTACAGTTGCTGAGGTAGTTGCATTACTACTTACAACTCTCATGATTTCATTGTCAATTTGAATATAAGAACCAAGTGCCATTCTCTTAGATGTTGCTATTCCAGAATTATTAGTAGTAAAACTGATTGTAGATTCAGTGCTAATTCCAGAAGTTAATCTAAATGAATCGTTATCATAGAATGAGATTTGGCGAACTCCATAATTTTCTTGACTATTATCAGATATTCCTTCATTTGCAGACAATCCCTGTTTCAAAATAAATCCATTAATTACTGATAGTTGTGTATTCGTCACTGCAGTAAATGTTTTAATTCCAACTCTTTCTTTAACAATATATTCCCCTAAATTGTTATTACTGGAATCAATGATTTTGAAACTATTTCCAGGAAGAAGACCATGAGAAACATTTGTAGTAAATGTTGTAATCCCTGTTGATGCACTATGAGATGACAAAATGACTCTTGAAGAAGGTCCAACAACAAATCCATATTGAGAAGGGATAATTTTAGGATCACCAGTGGTGGATGCAACCGAAATTTGAGTTGATGATGGAATTGAAATAATACGATAGTGAGAACTTTCAGTGGTTCCAATTCCTGTGAATTGTACTACATCGCCAATATTTGTTGTGATACCTGTAGCATTTACACTATATCTAGCGGCACCATTTCCTGCACCAATTCTTGTTTGATCAAAGTATAATTGAACATCACTATACCCAGATCCAGGAGACATGATATCAACTGAGGATACCGTACCTCCACTTACTGTTACTTGTGCAGTTGCACCATTCCAAGTTCCAGTTTGAGAATTGTTTAAAAGTTTTACATTATAATATGTACCGTTATTATATGATCCACCAGCAGTGATCGATCCTGTAACGATTCCAGATAACCCATGAAATCTTCCAAATGTAATTGTTGAAGAAGTTGCATCACTACTTACTGAAGATATTGTAAGACCTATCCCTAAAGATTTAAGAACTAAATCTGCACTTTCCCTTGTGATACTTTTTTTAAGATCATTCGTAACAACTGCTCCTAGAGGAGAACGCTTTGAAAATGTTTTTGCCGATGGAGGATTTGAGTTTACATTATCTCGATCTAACTCTGGATATAAATCACTAATTAATTGTGAATACTCAAGATCAGTAAACTC
>Ga0194120_10010382_pt1 | contig 11511 bp, 9 predicted proteins | sample TA2MahCa65mmetaG_FD_148642 | JGI IMG/M metagenome (GOLD analysis project Ga0194120, IMG submission 148642) | Freshwater microbial communities from Lake Tanganyika, Tanzania - TA2015019 Mahale Deep Cast 65m | ecosystem: Environmental > Aquatic > Freshwater > Lake | place: Tanzania: Lake... | reverse complement strand
AAGACGTGGCTCGTCGTGGCGGTAGAGGATCTCCTCTGCAACGCGACCGGTCGGGCCCCTGTAGATGAGGGTCAGCGCGTCCGACCCGTGCCAATCCCTGCTGACGACCGTAACGAGGGCGTCCGGCAGGATGCCGCGGACGACGGCGCCGGGTTGGAGATCCTCGAGCTTCAATTTCCGAGTGGTTCCTCTTCGGGTCAGCCAGGACAGCACATCTTCGCCCACCGCTCGTGTTCATGTCCAATCCGCAGCGCAGGCGTCACTCGTTCGACCTCACCCACCTTCGAATGTGGGTTGTCCCTCGCGAGCCCCAAGGCGGCGCAAACGCTGGCCCGGCATAGCTCGAGCGAGCTGACGGTCGGGCTGTGGCCGAAGCTCCGAGGCGACGACGAGCGGCGGGCGCTTGACGCGCTGCCGGACCTGTCCACCTCCACCCCCGCGTCTTCGTCGCCAGCCGCGATCGGCGACGACGAAAGCGAACCGACCGGGCTCGAGCTGGGTGCGACAGGAACGGACGGCGCAGCCGGGACCGTCTTGGCGTCCTGCTTGGCGTCGCAGGGTGGATCCGACCGGACTCGGACGGACTCAGGTGGACGCTCGAACCCGCCCGGCGGGCCCGAGGACCCCTTCCAGGGGCCTGGTGGTGGTGGAGGCGGCGGGAGTCGAACCCGCGTCTCAACGACACCCGAGCAAGGCGTCTACGTGCGTGTTCCGCGGATGGTTCTCGTCGCGACTTGGCCCACGGACCGGCGATCGCGACCAGCGGACGGAAGGTTCTCGTCTCCTCCCCCCCGTCGCACGAGTTCGGAGACCAGTCCGCTGTGGCGTCCTTCCGCGGCCGCGGACACTCCGCGGAGGACGGCTGCCTAGTTATTAGGCGGCGAGAGCGTAATCATTGGCAGGTTAATGCCGTTCCCGGGGTGATTCACGAGGTGACCCGAGCTCCTCGGCACGCAGCCCTGACCGGAGCACCGCTGATCGAAACCAGTGCGCCCCCACCCAGGATTGCACGGGCAATGTAGCACATGCGGCCGCGGCGCGGTGCAAGTCAGCGTGCCTGCCGGGGCCGCTAGCGCCGCCGCGACATGGCGCGGTCGATGTCGCGCCGGGCGTCCTGCGCGCGCTTGTCCTCGCGCTTGTCGTGCAGCTTCTTGCCGCGCACCAGCGCCATGCGCACCTTGACCAGCGCGTCGTCGAAGTAGAGCTCGAGCGGCACGACCGTGATCCCCTTCTCCTTCACGCGCGCCGTCCAGCGCGACAGCTCGCGCTTGTCGTGCAGCTTCTTGCCGCGCACCAGCGCCATGCGCACCTTGACCAGCGCGTCGTCGAAGTAGAGCTCGAGCGGCACGACCGTGATCCCTTTCTCCTTCACGCGCGCCGTCCAGCGCGACAGTTCGCGTTTGCGCGCGAGCAGCTTGCGATCGCGCGTGGGGACGTGGTTGTGGATGTTGCCGAACGCGTACTCGGGAATGTGCGCGTTGATCAGCCACAGCTCGCCGGCGCGAAAGTGCCCGAAGGCTTGCTCGATCGACGCGCCCTTGGCGCGCAGCGACTTCAGCTCGGTGCCGCGCAGCACGATGCCGCACTCGAGCTGGTCCAGGATCTCGTATTCGTGGCGCGCGCGTCGGTTGGTCGACAGCGAGCGGCGCGTGCGTGCTTCGGAAGCGGACTTCGCCATGGACCCGCCGCGCAGTCTATAGTGCGCGCCGATGAATGCACGGAAGCTCGCGCCGCGGCTGGCGCTCGCCGTCGGCTCGTTCGCCATCGCCGCGGGCGCGGCCTGGTGGTGGTTCGGTGACCGGTTGACCGGCGGCGGCACCACGCGCATCACCGACAACTCCGCCGCCGCGCGCGCGCTGCTGCTCGAGCGCGCGCGCGGTGGCACGCCGCTCGATCCCGCGCGCGGCGTGATGCCCGAGCCCATCCCCGAGGCGGCCGCGCGCACGATCTTCGGTTCCTTCGCCGGCGCCGAGGTCGTCTACGATGCCCACAGCATCTACCGCTACCGCTCGGGGCTGGACCTGCGCATCGGCGTGCCCGACCTGCCCGGCAACGGCTACCGCATGGTCACCAATGGCTGGGGCATGCGCGAGCTCGACGACCCGTCCGCGGGCGCCGGCCGCCCGTGCCTGCTCGCCAGCGGCGACTCGCACACCGACGGCGTGTGCGATGCGCCGCAGAGCTGGCCCAACCTGCTCGAGGCGGCCTTGCGCGAGCGCGCGCCGAGCGCCGAGGCGCGCGTGTGGAACCACGGCTTCGGCGGGTATTCGTTCTACGAGTACCTCGGCACGCTGCGGCGCTGCGCCGAACTCGCGCCGCGCTTGTACGTCGTGTGTTCGTACGCCGGCAACGACTACCTCGAGCTGATCAAGCCCTGGTCCTACTTCGAGCGCCGCGAGGCGCCCGAGGTGCCGGCGGAGTCGATGAAGCACGTGCTGCGCGAGTCGTTGCGCTCGCCGCAGGCGATTTCGCAGTGCCTGCAGCAGGCCTACTACTTCCGCGAACTGCCGCACATGGTCGAGATCGCGCCGCGTGTCGCCGCGCGGGTGTCGAAGGAGTTGGCGGCCGAGGCGGCCCGCATCGGTTGCGTCGCGCTGTTCGTGAACCTGCCTTGCGCGGCGGACGTGCAGCGCGAGCGCTATGCGGCCAAGCTCGCTCCGGCCGCGGAGCGACTGGGGCTGTCGAGCGAGCAACTCGACATCAGCCAGCACCTGGCCGATGCCTGGATCGCGCAGGTGCGCGCGGCCGATCTGCCGGTGCTGGACCTGCGCGCCGCGTTTCGCGCCGAGCCGGAGGATCTGTACTGGCACTCCGACCACCACATCAATCTGCGCGGGCAGCAACTGGTCGCCGCGGCCGTGCTGCAGTGGTTGGACGAACAACCGCCCGGCTCGGTGCTCGGCGCCGACCCGGTCCCGCGCTGAGGCTCGCTGTTGACCCGCTGGAAAGCGGGCCGTAGAGTCTCGCCCCCTTGCCCCTGGATGCCCGGGTGGCGGAACTGGCAGACGCGCTAGGTTCAGGTCCTAGTTTCCGTTAAGGAAGTGGGGGTTCGACTCCCCCCTCGGGCACCATCACTCCTCGCACTCTTCCTCGCACCCCGCACTCTTCCGTGCAGCCTTGGCGAGTTCCGCGCCTCGCCAGCCTGGAAGCCCTTTCCCGCGGAATCGCGGTCCAAGGGAACCGCCCCACGCGCTAGAGCGTCGTAGGCCGCTGATTCAGGCCGTGCCTTCCCCATGGCATTGTCGTCCCCCGCCTTTTCCGCGGCGCCGGCCCGGTACGGACCGGTCTGCGCCTTGACCCCCTGCGAAGTACGGGAAATACTACGAAGATCCCGCGCTCTGCCCAGGAACGCGCATTTGCCGGCCCAGCCTGCATCCTGACCACCCTCCACCCCGGTACCCGGAGTTTTCACCCTTGATTCGTATCCATCGATTCCTCGCCTCCGCCGCGCTGCTCGCCCTGCCCGCCGCGGGCCAACAGTTCGTCGTCAACGCAGGCGCCATCGTCTCCCCCAACGTATGGTCCAACGGCGTCGAGTTGGTCGACGTCGAGAAGGACGGCGACCTCGACATCGTCGTCGCCAACGGCAGCACCTACGGCGCGGGCGGCGCGCAGCAGCAGCACCTGTTCCTGAACAACGGCTCGGGCACCTTCGTCGCGGCCCACGCGCAGTTGAACGTCGCGAACTTCAACGCGCAGATGGTCATCGCGGAGGACTTCGACAAGGACGGCGACGCCGACCTGCTCTTCTCGCCCGCGGGCGCCTTCCCGGCGACCACGATGGTGCCGCGCATCCTGATGAACAACGGCCTGGGCGTGTTCACCGACGAGTCGGCCACGCGCCTGCCCGCGACGACCATGTCGTCGTGGGGTGTGTGCGCCGGTGACATCGACAACGACCTCGACCTCGACGTCGTGTTCACCGACGGCGCGCAGGGCTTCGCGGGGCAACCGTCCCAGGCCAAGCTGTACCTGAACAACGGCAGCGGGTTCTTCACGAACGTGACCGCCACGCAGTTCCCGGTCGACATCTACAACGCTCAGGACGTGACGATGTTCGACTGGGAAGGCGACTTCGACATCGACGTGATCATCAGCGGCAAGGGCGGGGGTTCGCGCCTGTACCTGAACAACGGTGCCGGGTTCTTCACGAACAACTCGGCGCCGGTGGCCGCGGTCGGCACGGGCAACACCTACGAAATCGAATGGGGCGATCTGGACGCCGACGGCGATCTCGACGGCATGGTGCAGTCGATCAGCGGCGTCAACGAGGGCTGGTCGCGCAACAACGGGCTCGCCGCGGCGACCAATACGACCTTCCCCGCGCCGAACGGCAACGACGACAACGAGCTGGCCGGCGTGGACTTCGACAATGACGGCGACCTCGACGTGTTCGTCGGTTCGCTCGCGGGCGGCGCCACCGGCCAGGAGCGCCTCTACCGCAACGACCCGGGTGCCGTGTTCGTGAACCAGAACTCCGCGATCCAGGCGGGCGGTGACTCGACGCTGGACTTCGCGTTCGGCGACCTCAACGGCGACTGCCGGTACGACATGTACACCGCGCAGGGCGAGTCGGGCAGCTTCATCGACAAGATCTACTTCAACAACGGTCCCATGGACACGGTCCGTCCGAGCTTCCTGCGCAAGGAGACGCCGGGCGCCATCGGGGCGACCACGACGACCTTCCGGGTGATGGTGCAGGACGCGATCCAGGACGACGGCAAGGCGCGCAACTACAGCGTGACCTACGCCTGGGCGACCTCGGGTTCCGCGCCCTCGCAGGGTGTCGGTACGGCCTTCCACCAGGGTGGCGGCATGTGGGTCGTGAAGGTCCCGACGCCAGCCGGCACGACCGGTGTCTGCGTGCAATGGACCGCGCGCGACCAGTGCAACAACAGCTCGGTCACCGTGGCCAGTGTCGGCGCCATCAGTTCCTTCGTCGACCTCGGCCTGGGCCTGGCCGGAAGCAGCGGCACTCCGGTGCTGACCGGTTCGGGCACCGTCAGCGCGGGCAACAACCTGACCTTCAACATGTCCGGCTTCGCTCCGGGTGCTCCGGGCATCCTGGTCGTCGGCGCGCTCTACAGCCCGCTGCCGCTGTGCGGTGGCGGCGCGATCGTGCCGTCCTTCCCGCACTCGCCGACCTTCCCGTTCTTCGCGGACGGTGCGGGCGCGGCGTCCAAGGTCGTGACTTGGCCGGCCGGCCTGTTCGGCTGCACCAGCGTGTACCTGCAGGCGGGCGTGCTCGACGCGGGCAGCTGCGCCGGCTTCTCGCTGACCAACGGCCTGCGCGTCACGCAGCCGTAGTCGAGCGCTAGCTTCGAACCCACGGCCCCGGTGCGCACGAGCGCGCCGGGGCCGTGGCATTTCCGGGGGGGGAGAATGAAGTCTGACTCGGGTGGTCTCGCGGAGGTCCCAGCGCAGTCTCAGCGCGAAGAGGCTCGGAGCCCCGCTCCCCGACGCCGCTCAGTACGACTCGCCCGGCGACGGGAACTCACCGCTGCGCACATCGGCAGCGTAGCGGCGCAGGCAGTCGGAGATCGCCCGCCCGAGTTCGCCGTAGCGCCTGACGAAGCGCGGGTGGAAGCGCGTGTACAAGCCGAGCATGTCGGCGGTGACCAGGATCTGGCCGTCGCAACCGGCTCCCGCGCCGATCCCGATGACCGGAATCGACAAGGACTGGGAGACCTCGCGCGCGAGTTCGGCCGGCACCTTCTCCACCACGAGCGCGAAGCAACCCGCATCCTGGAGCGCGCGCGCGTCGCGCCGCAGCTCGTCGGCTTCCTCGACTGTCGTCGCGCGCACCTGGTAGGTGCCGAACTTGTGGATCGACTGCGGCGTGAGGCCGAGGTGCCCCATCACCGGGATCCCGACGTCGACGATGCGCCGGATCGTGGGCGCGAGTCGCGCGCCGCCCTCGAGCTTGACCGCCTCGACGCCGGCGGTCTGGATCATGCGGCCGGCATTGCGCAGCGCTTCGTCCGCGTTGACCTGGTAGGACATGAACGGCAGGTCCGCGACCACGAGCGCGCGTTCGACCCCGCGCGCGACGACGGTCGCGTGGTAGACCATCTGGTCCATCGTCACGGACACCGTCGTGTCGAGCCCCTGCACCACCATGCCGGCGGAATCGCCGACCAGGATCACGTCCACTCCGGCCTGATCGATCAGCTGCGCGAGCAGGAAGTCGTAGGCGGTGAGCGCCGTGATGCGCTGGCCGCGTGCCTTGAGCGTCGAAAGCGAGCGGGTGGTGACCTTGCGCCCGCGCGCGTCGCGCTCCTGCTCGCGGGGCTGCTCGCCGGAATCGTCGGGGACCGTCACGTGCCAGCCAGTCTACGCCGCGCGCTCGGGCGGCGCAGCGAGTTTCGTCGCCCGGCTTGATAGACTCCCGCCCCCCGTTCCGCCGGCCCCTCCCGCAGAGTGAATCCTCCCCCCACTCCCCGCCCTGACGTGCGCGCCGCGCTGCTCGCCGATCTGGGGATCCCCGACCGCGACGTGCTGTGGATCCCCGCAGGGGAAGATCCGGAGGCGGCGACGGCGGAGCTGGCCCCCGCCCAGAATGCAGGTGGGGACGCGGGCTGCCTGGTGCTGGCCTTCGATCGCGAGCGCCCCGAGCCCGAGCTCGCGCGCTGGCGTGAGGCGCTCTGGCCGACCTGGCATGCGATCGCCAGTTGCCGGCTGCGCGACGGCGAGCTCTCGCGCCGCACGCTGCAGGGGCGCGCGGTGCTGGGCAAGGTCGAGGGCAGCGGCGGGCAGTGGGTCGTGTTCCGGCAGCGGCTGGACGTGATGTCGCAGCGCAGCACGGTGGCCAAGTTCGACCAGAACGCCAAGGGCTGGGACGGTGATCCGAACTCGCCTTCCTACCCTCACCACCGCTGGATGCGCCGCTACGTCGGCTGCTACGCGGCAGCCACGCCGGGGGCGCGCATCCTCGACTTCGGTTCGGGGGCCGGCTGGTGCGGAATCGAGGCGGCCCGCGCCGCGAACGCGCGCGAGCTGTGCGCCTTCGACCCCAGCCCGCAGATGGTCGAGCTGGCGCGGCGCAATGCCGAGGCCCACGGGATCGCTCACTTTCGCGGCGAGCCGGGCTTCGGCGAGGCGCCGCCCTTCCCCAAACCCGGGGAAGCGCCGTTCGAGCTCGTGATCAGCTCCGGTGTGATCTCCTTCGTGCCAGAGGTCGAACCGTGGCTGGATGGTCTGGCGGCCTGCGTGGCGCCCGGCGGACGCCTGATCATCGGCGACATCGATGCGCGGGCCTACGGCTTCGCGCGGCGTCGTCGCAGCAAGCTCTTGCTGCCGGTGCGCGAGCTCAACGCGAAGACGCCGCTGGAAGTGCGCGGGTGGCTGGAACGCCGCGGCTTCCGCTTCGAGCGCGGCTCCGGCTACCAGCTCACCTGGCCGGTGCCCCAGGCGATGGAGTACAGCGAGCGCAAGCTGGGCGGAGTGCTGCAGCGGCCGCTCCTGTGGGCCAATCAACTCGGCGCGGCGCTCGACAAGTCGCTCGGAGGCCGTGCCTCGCACGCGTTCGACTCGTGGGTGATGACGCTGGTCCGCGGCTGAGCGCGGTGCTCAGTCCGCGCGCGGACCCAGCGAATAGTCGATCAGTCGCGCCAGCTCCTGGCGCATCGTGCCGCGCGAGACGATCGCGTCGAGCATGCCCTTCTGCATCAGGAATTCGGAGCGCTGGAAGCCGCTGGGCAGCTCCTGTCGCAGCGTCGTCGCGATCACACGCGGTCCGGCGAAGCCGATCAGCGCACCCGGTTCGGCCAGCACCAGGTCGCAGACCGACGCGAAGGAAGCCGTCACGCCGCCCGTGGTCGGGTGCGTCATCACGCAGATCGAGAAACCGCCGGCGGCGTTCAGGCGCGCCAGCGCGGCGCAGGTCTTCGCCATCTGCATCAAGGAAAGCGCGCCCTCGTGCATCCGCGCGCCGCCCGAGGCGGTGAAGACGACGAAGGCACGCTTCTCGCTGCGCGCCAGGTCGGTCGCGAGCGCGATCTTCTCGCCGACCACCTCTCCCATCGAGCCGCCGAGGAAGCTGAAGTCGAGCACGGCCAGCGCCACGCGCCGGCCCAGGATCTCGCCGGTCCCGCACAACAGCGCATCCTGCTGACCGAGCCGGTTGCTCGCGGCGGCCAGCTTGTCCTGATAGGAGCCCTTCTCGCGGAACTTCAGGCGATCCAGCGGAGCGAGCTCCGAATAGTGCTCGACCCACGTGCCCGGATCGAGCGTCAGCGCGACGCGCTCGCGTCCCGGCAGCGTGAAGTGGAAGTCGCACGAAGGGCAGACGCGGTCCTTCTGCTCCAGTTCCTTGCGGAAGATCACGCTGGCGCAGGACTCGCACTTGAGCCACAGACCGCCGGGCATGTCGCGCTTCTTGGAGAAGCGCAGGCGCGCCAGCCGTCCCTCGCGCTTCTGGCCCGCGCCATCTCTGCTCTCAGGGCCGTTCTCGGCGCCGTTGCCGGGGGCGGCGACGTCCGGTGGCAGCTCGCCCGGCGCCTCGAGCGGGTCGCTCATGCGCTGCCTCCCGAGCGCGCGCTGCGCGCGGCCGCTCTGAACGCGGCGATGGTCGCGCGCATGTCGGGCGCGCCGAAGATGGCCGAGCCCGCGACCAGCGCGTCGGCTCCCGCCGCCGCGCACTGCGGCAGCGTGGACGCGTTGAGTCCGCCGTCCATCTCGACGTAGCCGCGGTAGCCGCCCGCGCGCAGCTGGCGCGTCTTCGCGAGCACCTCGGGCATGAACTTCTGGCCGCCGAAGCCGGGGAACACGCTCATCACCAGCACGAGGTCGACGAATTCCAGCCACGGCTCGATGCGCGCGAGCGGCGTGTCCGGATTCAGCGCGACGCCGACCTGCGCGATCCCGGCGGCGCGAAAGCCCGCGGCGATTTCGCGCGCCGGCGGCCGCTTCCAGGCCGTGCCGGGTCCCTCGGCGACCTCGGCGTGGAAGGTCAGCACGTGCGCACCGGCCGCCGCGTACTGCTTCGCGTAGCGCAACGGCTCCTCGATCATCAGGTGCACGTCCAGCGGCTTCTTCGCGACCTTCGCGATGGCTTCCACCAGCGGCGGGCCCAGCGTCAGGTTCGGCACGAAGTGGCCGTCCATCACGTCCACGTGCAGCCAGTCGGCTCCGCAGGACTCGACGCGCTCGACCTCTGCGGCGATGCGCGCGAAGTCGCAGGACAACAGCGACGGGGCGATCACGACGCGCGGCTCGCGGTCCGCGCCGGTGCTGGAGGTGGCGCTCGGCATGGCAGTGGCGTGGGACACGGGCTCGGGCATTCTAGTCTCGGCCCGCGGCCGCTGTCGCGGCCCTTCCACGCGGACTGCGCGGCGCGCATGCTGCGCGTCGATGGGCGGCCACATCGCCATCTGGACCCCCGCGACGCCCCACTCGCGCAGCGGGAATCGCGTCACCGCGCTGCGCATCGCGCTGCTGTTGCGGCGGGCGGGGCGCACGGTCTCGCTGCACGGTCCCGGCGAGGCAGGCGCCGCGCGTGCCGACGTTCTGCTGGCGCTGCACGCGTTCAAGTGCGCCCGCGTCGCGCGGCGCTGGCGCATGGAGCGCGGCGCGGCGCCGCTGGTCGTGCTGCTGAGCGGCACCGACCTGTACGTCGATGCGCTCGAGCCCGCGACGCGCGCGGATTTCAGCGCGACGCTCGCGACGGCGACGCGCGTCGTCGCACTGCAGCCGCGCGCGCTCGTCGGACTCCCGCCCGAGATCGTCGCGAAGACGCGTGTGATCCTGCAGTCGGCCCGGCCCTGGCCGGGCGGCGCGCCGAGCGGGCCGCGCTTCGACGTCGTGCAACTCGCGCACCTGCGTGCGGTCAAGGATCCGCTGCTCGCGGCCCATGCGGCGCGCCTGTTGCCACGCGCTTCGCGCCTGCAGGTCCGGCATCTGGGCGCAGCGCTCGATCCCGAGCTGGCGGCCGAGGCGCGCGCGGAGATGGAGCGCAATCCGCGCTACCACTGGCTCGGCGAGCGACCGCGCGCCGACGCGTTGCAGCTGGTGGCAGGCGCGCGTGCCTTCGTTCAGACGAGCCGCGCCGAGGGCGGCTCGAACGCGGTCGTCGAGGCGCTCGTCAGCGGCACGCCGGTCCTCGCCACGCGCATCGAAGGCAATGTCGGGCAGCTCGGCGCCGACCACCCCGGGCTCTTCGAGGTCGGCGATGCACAGGCGTTGGCGGCGCTGCTCGAACGCCTCGAGCGCGAACCGGCCCTCGAGCGCTCGCTGCGCGCGCGCAGCGGCGAGTTGGCTGCACGGTACGCGCCCGAGCGCGAATCCGAGGCCTGGCGCGCGCTGCTGGCCGAGTTCGGGCTCTAGCCGCGGCCCGCGGCGCGGCGCAGGCGGTCGGCGATGGCGCTGCCGAGCGCGCGCTCGGCGGGCAGCACGGCCAGGATGCGCTCGCAGCCACGCGCGTCGAACGCGTGCAGGGCCGCATACAAGGCCCGCGCGGCCGCGGCCCCGTCGGCGGGCAGCACGACCACGTCGGGGTCGGACGTCGCTGCCGCGGCGACCACCTCGTGCGGAACGAGCGCCGCGATGCGCTCGCCGCGCGCGCGCGCCTGTTCCAGCGCGCGCCGCCACTCCCCCGCCGCCGCGAGTTCGACCCGCGCGCGCGGCGCGTAGTGCAGCGGGTGCGAGCCGCTCACGCGCGGCGCGCCGGCGTCCGCCTCCAGCAGCGGACCGCAGAGCGGCTCGAGTTCCTCGCGCGTGACCAGACCCGGCCGCAGCAGACGCGGCGCGGAACCGGACAGGTCGAGGATCGTCGATTCGATGCCGCCGCGGCACGGGCCGCCGTCGAGCACGCACAACTCGTCTCCGAAGGCCGCTCGCACGTGCTCGGCCGAGGTCGGCGACAGTTGCTGGAAACGATTGGCGCTCGGCGCCGCGAGCGCCACGCCGGCGCGCGCGATCAGCTGCTGCGCCAGCGCATGGGCCGGCACGCGCACTCCCACCGTGGGCTGACCGCCGGTCACCGCATCGGGAACGGCGTCGGAACGTTCGAGCACCAGCGTGAGCGGGCCCGGCCAGTAGCGCTCGGCGAGCAGCCAGGCCAGCGGCGGGATGTTGCGCGCATGGCGCTCGAGGTCGCGCGCCGCGGCCAGGTGCAGGATCAACGGGTGCGCGCGCGGTCGCCCCTTCAGGTGGAAGACCCGTTCCAGGCCTCGGGGACTGTCGATGCGGGCACCGAGCCCGTAGACCGTCTCGGTCGGAAAGGCCACCGGCTCGCCGCGCGCCAGGCAGGCCAGCGCCAGCTCCAGATCGGCTCCAGGGATGCGTGGACGCGACATCCGGACGGGTGGTATAAGGCCTGGGACTCGCCCCGCCATGAATTTCTTCTGCAGCTTGTTCGGCCACACCTGGGTTCCCCACACGCAGGCGCCCGAGCCGCGCTGGAACACGACCAAGGACATGGTCGTGCTCGTGCCCAGCGCCGGGGCCGGCGAAGTCCGCTACTTCGACCGCTGCCAGCGCTGCGGCAGCGAGCGCGAGGCCGGCACTCCGGCG
>Ga0194120_10010379_pt1 | contig 11516 bp, 10 predicted proteins | sample TA2MahCa65mmetaG_FD_148642 | JGI IMG/M metagenome (GOLD analysis project Ga0194120, IMG submission 148642) | Freshwater microbial communities from Lake Tanganyika, Tanzania - TA2015019 Mahale Deep Cast 65m | ecosystem: Environmental > Aquatic > Freshwater > Lake | place: Tanzania: Lake... | reverse complement strand
AACGCTCGCCCGGGCCGGCACGGAGGCCGGCCCCACCAGGCTCGGGCGGCCGATCGGCTGGTGCTGGCGTTAGTGGGGCAGGCCTCCGTGCCTGCCAGGGTGGTGCCTGCCAGGGTGGGTTCAGTCAAAGAAGCAGGTCCCCGGCCGCTCTGGGACCCGGGGACCTGCCAAGCGATGCCGCTGCTACGGCTTGGGGAAGTAGATGTCGCCGGTGTCGGCGTTGGCAATCATCTTGCCCTGGGCGTAGTGTCCGGCGTAGGTGACGACGATGTAGGCGGGGAACCATTCGACGGACAGATCCGGCTTGCGGCGCGGCATCATATTAAGGTAGGCGTTGGCCGAGTCCACATTGGCGGGCATCGGCAGCATCTTGGCCTTGGTAAGCAGCTCCGGCAGGGACTGGATCTGCTCGGGATTGGCGATCTGCATGATCGGCTCGCCCTGCAGCTGCTTCATCTGGAGGTACTGGAAGGCCTGCATGAAGCCCCACTCGTAGGTGGTGACCTTGCCGTCCGTGGCGATGACCTCGATCAGGCCGCCCAGCTTGCCGCCCTTGATGAATAGCGCATCGAAGGTGGTCTTGTCGGCGAGCTTGAGGCCGGTCTCCATGCTGTCGACTGAGACCTCGGTGAGGCCGACGGCCTGGGCCTTGACGGCGTCAGCGAACGCGGCCTTGAGCAGGTCGGAGTACGACGCCTTCTCCATGTCGGAGATGGTGCGCTCGGCCAGCTTCTTCTTCCAGGAGGGCTGCGGCTTGCGGGCGTCCTTGGCCCGGAGCTGCAGCTTGGAGGCCGCGGCATTGTCGAGCGACACGGCCGGAGCGGCCGTGTTGCCGCCGACGCGGGCGGGAGAGGAGGTCGGCGAGACGCCGCACCCAGCGATGACCGCACTCACCAGCGCCAGGACCAGGGCCTTCTTCATCCGAGCAACCTCGCATCACGTGGGACCAACCAGCAATTAAGCTATCGTTAACTCTAATTTAACTAGGGGATCACTGTCAAGCAAAATCTTCGAATGTTGGGTACGATCCAAGGCATGATCACGCCGACTACGGCCCTGGTGGTGGGCGCCATCGCGCTCATCGTCTTCGGCCCGAAGCAATTGCCCGAGCTCGCGAAGGGCCTGGGCAAGGCCCTGGGCGAGTTCAAGAAGGGCCTCAACAACCTCAACGAGCCGGAACCCCCGGCGCCGCCGGAGCCTCCGGCCGCTAGCCAGCCGGAGAAGACTCCTTAGGGACTCCGTCGGCGCTCGCTTGGCGGGCGGTGGGCAACTCGAACCAGAAACCGATCCGGCCCGCCGCGGACTCGACGCCCATCTCGCCGCCCATGTGCTCGATGAGGGCGCGCGCGGTGTAGAGTCCCAGGCCCGTGCCCGGCCGGGCGGCGTGGCGCGGGAGGCGGCCGAAGCGCTGGAAAAGGCGGCCGAGATCCTCGGCCGATAGCGCCGGGCCGTCGTTCGAGACGACCAGTCCCTGGCGGGGGGCGTCAGGGTCTCCCCGCCAGTGGATATCCGGCGGGCTCCCGCTCTCGGAGTACTTGTAGGCGTTGTCCAGGAGGTTGACCAGGACGCGCTCCAGGGCCTGCGGGTCCCCGGCCACCTGGCGATCGCCCTCGGGCAGCACCGGAGCTTGCCCGTACCGATCCGTGAGGACGCGCGCGGCGTGCGCGAGAACGGTCGCGACGCGGATCGGTTCGGCCCGCGTGCGCACCTTTCCCTCGTCGGCGCGTGCCGCGTCGAGCAGATCGTCGGCCAGGCGGCTCAGGCGGTCGCAGCCGTCGTACATGCGCTGGAGGTATGCCTGCCGCTCGGCTTCGTCGGCCGCGAAGCCGGGCGCCAGCAGCAGCCGCGCGTAACCCTTCACCACCGACAGGGGCGTGCGCAGCTCATGCGAGGCAATGGCGACGAACTCGGCCTTGGCGCGGGCGATCTCCTCGCGTTCGCGCGCCGCCAGGCCGTGCGCCACTGCCGCGGCGATCTGCGGAGCGACCAGTTCGAGGATGATGAGCGTCTCGGCCCCCATGGGCCGGCGGCCGCCAGCGCGGAGGCAGACCACGGCAAATGGCGCGGCCGCTAAGCACAGCGGCACGTGGACCTTCCAGTCGCCCGGCGCCCCGCTCGCCGCGACCCGCCGGGCCACCGCCTCCGCCGCGGCCTCGCCGCCGCAGATCGCCGGCGGGGAATCGGCCGGCCAGAACGACAGGGGATCGGCCTCACGGCCCTCCGCGAGCGCGACGACCGCGATCGAAGCGATCGGGCCGAATGGCTTGAATGCGGCGGCGAGCGTCCCCGCGAGGGCCGCGAGGTCCGGATTCCGCGCCACCTCTCGATCGATGCGGCGGGCGACCGAGAGCCGCCGGTTGCGCCGCCGCAGTTCGGCCGCGTGCTTCTTCCGCTCGGAGACGTCATGGGCGATGATGCAATAGCAGTTGCGCCCGTGGTAGGGCACCTGCATGGCATGCACCTCGACCGCGACGGCCGACCCGTCGCGGCGGCGCCAGTTGCGCTCGCCGATCATGACCCGGCCTTCGTCCCGGATGGCTTCGCGGAAGCGATCGACGCTGGCGGGATCGTGGGCCACCAGGTCGTATACCAGGAAGCCGGGCGGCAAGGCGTCGTAGCCGAGGAGTTCCAGGAAGGCGCCGTTGACCTCCAGGACCTCGAGGGTGTCGATGTCGGCGATGTACACGGGATCCCGGGTGTAGCTGAAGATGGTGCGGTACCGCTCTTCGACGAGGCCGGGGGGCGTTTCTCTGACGGGAGGGTCCATCGTCAACCGCCCGGGGGATCGGCCAGCCAGAGCCGGCGGACGCGCCCGGACTGGCTGTCGGTGAAGAGAAGGTTGCCCGAAGGCTCGAGCGCCATGCCGCCGATGTCGGTGAAGGCGGCGGTCGCGGCCAGGCCATCCTCGCCGGAGGTGCCGCCGCCGGCGAGGGTACCGATCTTGCCGGTGGCCAGGTCGATGGCCCGGATGCGCGGGGACTGCCAGCTCCCGACCAGGACGCGGCCGTTGGCGTCGTCGCAGACCAGGGCCGAGGGGTACGGGATGCCGGCCGCGCTCGCGGGCCCGCCGTCGCCCGACGGCTTCTCGGCGCCCGTGCCGCCGACGTTGAACAACTTGCCCGCCGGCGTCACCCGGATGATGTGGTGCGCGAAAATCTCGGCCACGTACAGGTCGCCGTTGGCCGCGAAACACATGCCGGCCGGGTTCGAGAGCCTTGTCTGCGCGGCGTCCGCGCCGTCCGCCGGGAGGAGGTCCTGGGCGCGGCGGCCGTAGTTGCCGGCGAAAGAGGCGATGATCGCGCTGCCGAGATCGAGCGGATTCGGGACGGAGAGCCGGCGGACGACGTTGTTGCCGGTGTCGGCCAGGTAGATGAACCCGTCGCGCTGGAGCATGGGTCCCGGGAAGTGCACCGACGCGCCCGCGCCGATGGTCGCCAGGGGGCCGTCGGCGCTCCCCGGGCTGTACTTGCCCTGCACGAGGGTGCGGATCTTCCCGTCGGGCAGGACCGCACGCAGTCGCATGCCGGCGAACTCGCTGATGAGGAGGGCGCTGACGGCTCCGACCGCCACGGGGAGCACGCCGCGCGGCTCTTGGAGGATGGCCGAAGTGGCCGCGCCGCCGTCGCCCACCGGCGTGAGTTTCTCTCCGTCGGCCACGCGGGCGGCGATTTCCGCCGGGCTGCCGCCGCCGGCGACGGTGCGGATGGTGCCGTCGGGTGAGATCGCGCGAATCCGGCCGTTGCCGGTGTCGGCCACGTAGATGGTGCCGTCGTCGCCGCGGGCCAAGCCGGTGGGGGTGAGCAGGCTCGCCTCGCGGGCCGGGCCGCCGTCCCCCGCGAAGCCGGTGCGCGCTCCCGCCACGGTCTCGACCACGGTCAACTTCTCGCCCAGGAGCTTCTCCCACGCCTCCTTCAAGGCGGGCAGGCGGGTCGCCAGGTCGGTGAGGTAGCGCCCGGTCATGGCCGGGATGCGGCCGACGGTCAGGTCGGGAACCGAGATCTTCCCGGCATCGAGGCCCGCGTTGGTCTGTGCGACCAGATCCGGCACGGCGCGCAACTCGGGATCGAACGAGCCCAGCGTGCGGGAAGGCGACGCGTTGAGCGCCCGGTCCCGCAGGAACTCGGTCACGAGCGTGCTCGCGAGATCCAGGGCGACCTGGTTCTCTCCGGCGCGGGTGATGGCGAAGCCGACCATGCGGCGGTTGCCCGAGAGCACGGCGTTGACCACCACCGAGTCGCCGCTCGGCGCCTTGTCGAACCGGAACTTGCCCTCCTCGTCGGTGGTCGTCGTGAGGCTGGCGCCCGTCTTGGGATCCAGGTACAGCCGCTCCCGCGTGTCGGAAAGGTACAGCAGGGCGCGTTGCAGGGGCACCGCCGCCAGGCCCGCCACGCGCCACCGCGCGGCGTTGTCGGAGACCAGGCCCGACGCATTGTTGCCCACCAGAGCCGCCGGCACGCGCACCGCGCCGGCCAGCGACGCGGCGTTGTCTGAGACGAGCGAGCCCGAGTTGTTGCCCACCAGGCCGGCCGGGTTGTTGCCGACCAGCCCCGCCGGGGTACCGGTGGCGCCGCCCGTCTGCCCGGCCAGGCTCGCGGGATCCTGGAGCGCGGTCTGCGGCGGGCGAGAGCAGCCGGCAAACGCGGCGGCCGCGAGGGCGATCGCCGGCCAGGGCCGCGACTTCGTCACGGATCTCCCATACCCGGCCGATTGCGTTGGAAGAGACGCGGCGCTAGGATGGGCCCCGCGATGGCCCTTGCAGACCGCCGCTGCGTCCCCTGCGAGGGCGGCACGCCCAAGCTGCCGCCCGCCGCGATCGGCGCGCTCGCCGCCGAGTTGCCGGGCTGGGAGGTACGCGACGAGAGGCTGGTCCGGACCTTCAAGTTCAAGGATTTCCGCGCGGCGATGGCCTTCCTCGGCCGGGTCGCCGACGTCGCCGAGAACGAGGGCCACCACCCGGACTTCTGCGTCCACTACCGGGTCGTGGACATGACCGTGTGGACGCATGCCATCGGCGGCCTGTCGGAGAACGACTTCATCCTGGCCGCGAAGATCGACCGGTTGGTCTGAGGCCGGCACGGAGGCCGGCCCCACTAGTTGCCGGCCCCACAAGTTGCCGGCCCCACTAGTTGCCGGCCCCACTAGTTGCCGGCCCCACAAGTTGCCGGCCCCACAAGTTGCCGGCCCCACAAGTTGCCGGCCCCACAAGTTGCCGGCCCCACAAGTTGCCGGCCCCACAAGTTGCCGGCCCCACTAGTTGCCGGCCCCACAAGTTGCCGGCCCCACTAGTTGCCGGCCCCACTAGTTGGCCGGCCCCACTAGTTGCCGGCCCCACCCTCGGGTCGGGTGGCGCGGGCCTCCGTGCCCGCGGACAGGTTGCGAGAAGTCTCCCGGGCGCCTCAGCCTTGCTTGAAGGTTTCCTTGAGAAGCGGCTCGAGTTCGCCCTTCTCGTGCATCGGCCCCAGGATGTCCGTGTCGCCGTAGAAGTTGCCCGCGATGAAGACCTTCGGCAGCGTGGGCCAGTCGGTCATGCGCGTCAGGGCTTCCCGCTTCACCGGGTTGTTCAGCACGTTGACGATTTCGAACGGGTAGCCGAACTGCTCGAAGAACTCCTTGGTCTCGACGGTGAAGCCGCACATCGGCTGCTCCTTGGTGCCCTTGCCGTACACCAGGATCTTGTGCGCGGCGACCTCGCGCTTGATCTCGTCGAGAATCTCCTCGACCGACTGGGAGCCGTCGGCGGCCTGGGGAACCTGGCCCATCGCCAGGGGCATGTCTTGCATTTGACCCCTCTCTCAAGAACGCGTCGCGGTGTGGATTTCCAGAGCGTGGATCCGCCCGTCGGCCCTCGGCGCCTCGAGGGCCCGGTAGACCATGCGATGCTGATCCAGCAGGCTCACGCCCGCGAAGGCGTCCGAGACCACCCGGATGGCGAAGTGGTCGAGGGTGCCCGTCGTGTCGGTCACCTCCACCTCCGCGTCCGGAATGGCCGCGCGCAGGATGGCAGTAAGGTCTAGCGGCGTGATCATCTCCTGCGACATGGTACCTTGAATTTCGATGATCACGCTCACTCCGCCCACCACAGCAAATCCCTACGGCCTCGACGAGGAGCAACTCGCCCTCCAGGAGATGGTCCGCGACTTCGCCGCCCGGGAGGTCAAGCCCCTCGCGGCCAAGATCGACGAGGAGGAGACCTACCCGCGCGAGACCTACGACAAGATGGGCGAACTCGGCCTCATGGGCCTGCCCTGGCCCGAGGAGTACGGCGGCGCCGGCGCCTCGTACATGCACTACATCCTGGCGGTCGAGGAAATCTCCAAGGTGTGCGGTTCCACCGGCTTGTCGTACGCCGCCCACGTATCGCTGGGCTCCGCGCCCATCTACATGTTCGGCACCGAGGACCAGAGGCGCCGGTTCCTTCCCGCCCTGTGCAGCGGCAAGTCGGTCGGCTCCTGGGCCCTCACCGAGCCGCAGGCCGGCTCGGATGCCGCCCGCCAGGAAACCCTGGCGGTGCGCGAGGGCGACGAGTACGTGCTGACGGGCGCCAAGCAGTTCATCACCAATCCGCCATTCTCCGAGGCGTGCATCGTCATGGCCATGACCGACAAGCCCGCGGGAAATCACGGCATCTCGAGCTTCATCGTCCCCACCGACACCCTGGGCTTCTCGGTGGGCAAGCACGAGAAGAAACTCGGCATGCGCGGCTCGCCCACGACCGAGATCGTGATGCGCAACTGCCGCATCCCGGCCTCGTTGCGGCTGGGCGAGGAGGGCACGGGCTTCAAGCAGGCCATGAAGACCCTTGACGGCGGCCGCATCTCGATCGGCGCGCTGGCGCTCGGCATCGCGCAGGGCGCCTACGAGGAAGCCCTCGCGTACGCCAAGGAGCGCGTGGCCTTCGGTCAGCCCATCGGCAAGCACCAGGCCGTCGCGCACCTAGTCGCCGACATGGCCACCCAGATCCACGCCGCCCGGCTGCTCGTGTACCATGCGGCCCGCCTCAAGGACGCGGGGCAGGACCACACCCTGGCCGGCGCCCAGGCCAAGCTGTTCGCCAGCGAGGTGGCGATGAAGGTCACCACCGACGCCGTGCAGGTCCTGGGCGGCTACGGCTACCTGCGGGACTTCCCTGTCGAGCGCATGATGCGCGACGCCAAGCTCTGCGAAATCGGTGAGGGTACCAGCCAGATCCAGCGGTTGGTGATAGCGCGCAATATCGGCTTGTAGGCTCATGGCGGCGCCCAGGTGACCTTGCACTCACTTCGTCACCCCGGCGAAAGCCTGGGTCTAGCCGAGGTCTGGCTAGTTTCCGGCTTTCGCCGGAATGACGCGGGGCCGAGTCATGTGAGCGCCGCTATCAGACCTCGAAGCTGATCCCGGGCCGGGCTTCGTCTTCTTCTTCTTCCGCTTCGGGCGGCTCCAGGTCCGCGACGACGGCCTGGATGCCCTGCTGGGCCACATGCTGCGCCACGGTGAGGCCCGCCGCCCGATCCGCCTTGGCGGCGGCCAGATCCGCGATGAGGGGCGCCGGTTCGATCGCCTCGCCCACCTGGCCGGGCCGCGTCCTGGCCGCCGTGATCTCCACGTCGCCGGACTTGACCGACCGGGGGACGTCCGGGGCCTCGAGCAGCGACGACAGGCGCTCGTCGATGGCGCCCTTGCTGGCCGAGATGGCGGGAGCGGCGGCCTGGCTCCGTGCGGCCTCCTGCGCCTGGCGGGCGACGGCGGCGGCCTGATCCGCGGCCGTCGTGGCGGCCGCCTGCTCGCGGCGTTCGCCCCCGCTCGTATCGAGGCCGCCGGAGTGCGATTTGCGAGATCTCGCGAAAGTCGGGCCGGCGATCGCATGGCTCGCCCTGGCCACATCCTCGAATCGGCCGGTGGTGAGCCCGAGATCGATGGCCTGGGCGGACTGGTCGGTCGTCAGGGCGCCGATGGCCTCGATGAAGAACGCGCCGCCGTCCCTGCCGCGCAACTCCAGGCGCCCGTCGTCGGCGACGGACGCGGTGACGGTGCTCTGCCGGTTGGAGTTGATCGTGGCGGCCACGTAGTTGGCGGCATCGGCAGTCGTCATGTAGCGCGAGTCCACCGCGCCCAGCACGGTCGTCACGCCGTCGATGCGGAGGCTGCCGAAGTCGGCCACGGGGCTCGCCGGGGAGAAAGCCGCCACGCTGCCGGAGAGCGCCGACAGGGCGGAGGCCGCGTCCGCACTGGCGTCACTGACGGCGAGCAGGGACACGGTGGCCGCGGTCGCAACCGGTTCCTTCCCTGCCTGTGCGGCCTTCTCGGGTTTCTCGCCGGAGACCGTGAGGAAACCGGCACCGGCGCCGCCCACCGTGCGCAAGGCGACCGCCGGAGCTAGCGTCGCAACAACCGGATCGACACCGGAGCCGCCGACCGGGCTCAAGCCGCTGGCCATGATCGTTTCCTCCCTGGAACTGGCTGTGTCCGTCCGTGGACACGGAAGACGCCTGGTCTCCCTGTTAACATAATACCCCGAATCGGCTGCTTCCGGAAGGGTCTTGTGGAAAAACTCCGCGGCCCCGGGGGATTCCCGGGGCCGCGGAGGGCTGAAAGGTCGCCGTGGTCTAGAGGATGATGTTGCCGCCGATGAGCGAGCCCGACCCGAACTGGCCGACCGAGAATCCGGCGAAGCCGTAGCGGTTCTGAGGATCCATCAGGTCGAGCGTGGGCGACATCGACTGGATGGACAGCATCTCGCCCGCATTAGAGCTGTTGAGGACGAGCTGGGAGCCGATGGCCTGGGCCGTCAGCGAGCCGCCGCCCTGGACGTTGAACACGCTGGCCAGGTACTGGGCCGCCGACTCGCGGGTCTGGTTGATCGTCTGCACCGAGCCGAGGTTGTAGCTCTTGCCGTTGATCGTCATCTTGCCGAAGTCGGTCAGGGAATTGACCGTGACGGGCTCGTTGATGTTGGTATAGCCGGCGATCGGGTTGGACGCCACGGCCGTCCGCGAGGCCGTGTAGGCGGCCTGCTGGGTGGCCGCGGTGGCGCTGGCGGTGGCCACGGCGGTGGCGCTCGCCGTCTGCGCTGACGTGACGGCTCCCGAGGTGGAGGTCGGCATGTACGCGGTGTTGTTCATCGCCGGCGCCGTCATCGAGCCGCTGGCCACGGCCTGGTAGATCTGGTCGAAGGTGTCGGCGAAGTAGTGCGACGAAGGAGCCGTCTGGATCGAACTGCCGTAGGTGCCCGCCTGCAGGCCCAGGTTGACGAGCTGGTTGGGGTCGCCCGTCGTCGAGACGCCCACCCGGTTGATGGTGATCGGGCTAGACCCGTCCTTGCTCGAGAGCGTGAGCACGCCGCTCTGGTCCACCGAGGCCTTCACGGTGTTCTGGGAATTGGTGTTGATGGCGCCGGCGATGTACTCGGATGCTTGCCCGGTCGTCATGTAGGGCGCCTGCACCGAGCCGAGGTACGTCGTCACGCCGTTGATCGTGATGATGCCGAAGTCGGCTTCGGTCTGCGCCGTCCCGGCCATGGGGACGCCCGACATCGTGCCGGTGCCGCCCGTGTAGCCGCCGGTGCCGCCGGTTGACCCGGAGCCGCCGGTCCCGGCCGTGCTGCTGGTCGTGCCGGTGCCGCTGATGTTGATGTTGATGTTGCCGCCGGTGCTCGACGTGGTGGTGGTCGTGCTCGACGTGGTAGGCGGCGGTGGCGCCGTCGTAGAGCTTGTAGTCTGGGTCGTGGTGCCAGACGACGTGGGAGCCGGTGGGGCGGGCGGTGCCCAGTTCCAGCCGAGCTTCTTACCCTTTCCCTCCTTGAGGGACGGGCCGCCGGACTGCCGCTTGTTGAGGCCTGGAGGCGCGAAACCCGCCGGATTGAGGTTCTCGCCCGAGGAATTCACCGCGATCCCGGTCTTCTTGCCAATCTCGGCCACTTTCTGTTCGAGCTTGCCGGCCTGGTCTTCGAAATCGTGGATCAAGTGCCCGTAGGCGCCGCCCACTTGCATCGCGATTTCCTGGCCGTCCCCTTTTGCCACCGCGTCGTCGACGTCGCGGGAGTAGCCGGAGATCTTCTTGTCCTGCGAGTCGAGGAAGCGCGCTAGGTGGTTGGCAGCCTTCTGGGCGTCGCCGGGAGCCGATTCCCCCAGGGAGTCGAGCTGACCGACAAGGCCGGCGATCTTGTTGATTGCCGACCCGAGCCTGCCCTGGGCCTCGCTCTGGTCGCCCGCCTGGGGAAGGCTGCCCATCTTGGCCACGAGCTGAGAGAGCCTGGAAAGCGCGTTGTCGGCGGCCGCGTCGTTGTCGGCGAGCGCCGTGTCTTCCACCGGCACGGTCGGGCTTGCCGTCGTGGCCGCCTCCGTTGCGCTCGCGGTGGTCACCGCTGCGCTCGCGGTCTCTACCGCCTCTGTGGCCGACGAGGTCGAGGTCGCTGAAGACGTCGCGGTCGCCGTTTCCGTCAAGACGATCGGATCGGCGAACAAGTTGTTGGGCTGGACAACCGTGACGCTGGCCGTCGAGCCGGTCGTCTCGGCCGCCGAACTCGTGGTCGTCGCGACGGAACTGGTGGTCGTCGCGACGGAACTGGTGGTCGCCGCAACCGAACTCGTGGTCGTCGCCGCGGAGGTCGTCGCAGTCGCGCTCGTTGTGGTCGCCGTCGAACTCGTCGTCGCGGCGACGGCGTTCTGGTAGTTGGCCGCCGCGGTCGGATACTTGGTGGCCAGGCTGCCCAGCGTCGCGGACAGGCTAGTGGACGCTTTGCCGACGGCCGCCCGCAAATCAGTGAATGCCTTCGCCGTTTCCTCGCCGACTCGCTTCGTATCGCCTTTGGCTGCGTTTTCAGCGATGACCTTGGTAAAGGCCGCGACTTTCGACGTGATCTCGTCGATCATGCCGGCGCCCTTGCCGGCATCATCGGCAGCCTTGAGGACATCGGCGGCGCCCACTTTGGTGTAGGCGTAAAGCTGCTCCGTCTGGCCCTTGAGCGTCCCGACGAGGTCCGACAGGCTGGACAGGTTGCCGGCCTGGTCGCCCGCACCCTTGGTGGCCGCGGCCAGAACCGTCGACGCGAACGAGCCAAGGTTCGAGAATGCGGCATTCTTGCGCAACTCGAGGTCGTTCATCATCGCCAGGGCGTTCTCCTCGCCGTCTTCGAGATCGATTAGCTGGGTCGAAGCGGCCAGCACGGCATTCGTCGTGGAGGCGGACGTCGCCGTGTAAGACGAGGTGAGGCTCCCAAGGTTGGACTTGGCCTTGTTTGTTGCGTCCGTGAGTTCCTTGGTGATTTCGTCATAGGCCGCCTTCACCTGGTCATCGAGCTTCGACCATTCCTTTTTCGGTATAGCGTCAAAACTCGGTTGGAAGTTTCGCCGTCGGAGTGTCAACGCCTCGATCCGCGGGGAATCTGCCGGGGGGACCGGGAGCGCGCTGCTGTCCCAATTGTCTCACTGAGTTCCGAGGCGCGAACAAACCGGCGGTCGGCTCGGGGAAAGGAGGCGGTTGCGAAGTCCTCGGGATCGGAACTGGACGTCGCGTGAGTTTGCTTCAGCCCGGCTTCCACC
>Ga0194120_10010371_pt1 | contig 11525 bp, 7 predicted proteins | sample TA2MahCa65mmetaG_FD_148642 | JGI IMG/M metagenome (GOLD analysis project Ga0194120, IMG submission 148642) | Freshwater microbial communities from Lake Tanganyika, Tanzania - TA2015019 Mahale Deep Cast 65m | ecosystem: Environmental > Aquatic > Freshwater > Lake | place: Tanzania: Lake... | reverse complement strand
GTACGTGAGACCACGTTGTCGCGTCGCTCCAACGCGGCTACCCATCCCGAAAAATCGTCGCGGAGTTGTCGCATACGGGTCGATAGTCACGCAGCGGTTTTCCCGGAGACTGCCGGGAAAACCAGGCGCTCTGCTGTCCAGCACTATGCCGAATGCCGGACTATGCCGAATTGGAGGAGGGTTTTCCTCTGAAAAGAGGCCGATCGATGCGGCATAGTCCGGAGGGCGATTTCATAAGTTGCCCAAGAAACGGAGCAGACGGTCGGTCGGTTGGAAGCGACGTAGTTTTGCCTTCGTCGGCTGGGTGCGCTGCAAGATCTGCTCCTTGAGTGCGAGATTGGCGTGCAGGTAGATTTGCGTGGTCTCCACCGATTCGTGACCGAGCCAAATGGCGATGAGAGCGCGGTCAACGCCGGCGTGCAGCATCGCCATGGCGGCGGTATGCCGCAGCACGTGGGGCGTGAGACGGTGGGGCCGCCAAGCCGGACAGGTTTTTTGGGCCAGCCGCCCGTATTTGGCGACCAAGTGCTGGACGGCGTCGTGACTGAGTCGGCCCCCGCGGGCACTGGGGAACAGGTAGCCGGCCTCCGCCTGGAGGCCCTGCTGGCACCAGGCCTGCAGCAGCTTGTTCGTCGCGCGGGGCAGGGGCGTGTCCCGTTGCTTGCGCCCCTTGCCCAAACAGCGCACGTAGGGGCTGAGGCCGCCGGAGAGGTCTTGCGGACGCAGGGCGGTGATTTCGGCCAGACGCAAGCCGGTTTGCAGCGCCAGCAACAACAGGGCGTAGTCGCGCTGTCCCACCCACGTGCCGCGGTCCACCGCCCCCAGCAACGCGTCGGCCTCTTCGCGCGTGAGGAAGCCGATCACTTTGCGCTCGGTGCGTTTCTGCGGGATCGCCAGCACGCGTTGAATCAGGGCCGCCTGGTCGGGCCGCTCGAAGGCCACATAGCGGAAGAAGGAGCGCAGGGCGGTCCACCGCAGGTTACGCGTCCGGACCGAGTTCGCCCGCTGGCGTTCGAGTTGCGCCAGGAACGCCCCGATCAGTTCCGCGTCGAGATCGCGGAGGTTGAGTTGGGCGGGCGCCCGTCCCAGTCGTTGCGCGGCGAACGCCAAGATCAGCCGAAACGTGTCGCGGTACGAGGCGAGCGTGTGCGGGCTGACCCGACGCTGCACGAGCAAACGCGTCGTAAAGAAGGTCTCCAGCAGGCCGGGCAGATCAGCGTTGGTGGTCATCGCCCACTCCTTTCCAGTGCGCTTCGACGCGCTTGCTGGCGGCGGCGCGCAAGGCCGGCGTGCCACTCAGGTACCAATAGGTTGCCGCCACGCTGCGGTGACCAAGATAGGTCGCCAGCGCCGGCAGCCGGGGTTCGACCGGCCCGCCGGCCCGATACCAGCGGCGCAGGGTTTCGACGGCGAAACGATGCCGCAAATCGTGCAAGCGGGGCGGTCGCCCGTCGAGCTTGAGCAGGCCGGCGGCGCGGCAGTGCTGCCGGAAGGTCTTGCGCACGCTCGTGGCGAACAACGCCGTGCCGTGGTTCGAGAGGAAAAAATTCTCCTGGGGGCGCTGGGCCGCCCGCGCGAAGAAGCGCGTGCGGCGCTCGGCGTAAGCGGCGAGCACCCGCAGGGTGGAGCGGTGCAACACCACCCAGCGGGATTTGCCGAACTTGGTGTGGCGGACGGTCAGCGTGCCGTGCGTCCAGTCGAGATCGCGCTGCTGCAGCGCGATCGCCTCGCTGATGCGCAGCCCGCTCACCGCCAATAAACCGATCAACGCCTCCAAGGTCCAGGGGCGCAACCCGCGGACCGGCGAGGGCGGGACGTCCCGGAACGATTGCAGCAACGCGGCGAGCGGCGCCTCGGCGCACGACCACGGTGTTGCGCGGCGCGCGGTTTTGCGCACCAAGCCCGCCGGAGGCACTTCACTGTGCGGATCGCAGCCGTGCCAGTACTGGGCGAAGGCCCGGACAGCGGCGAACCGGGCGGCGCGGGAACTTTCGCCCAACCGCGGGTCGGCCGTGGCAAACTCCAAGGCCAGGGCTGCGGTAATCCGGGGGGCCTGGCGCTGCGCCAAAAAGGCGAGGAACAACTCCAAGTAACGCGCGGCGTCGCGCAGCTTGTAGCCCAAGCTGCGCCGCAACGCGAGGTAGGCGCGCAGAGTAGAGCGACGCGGTTTCATCGGGCCCCTCCCGGCCACGGCATGGCCACGGTTCGCAGCATCTTCACATCCACTTTGGCATAGAGGGCCGTGGTGCTCGGATCCCGGTGCCGCAGGATCTCGGCGATCTCGTCGAGCGAAGCGCCCCGGCGCAGCAGCTCCGTCGCCAAGGTGTGGCGCAGCAGGTGCGCCCCCTGCCGACCGCCGGTGCGACCGGCCCGGGCGAAGGCCGCCCGGGTAATCCGGTAGATGGCTCCGCGGGTCAACCCCACCCGCGGCGCGCAGGCCCGCACAAACACCTCGCGGCAGCCGCCCCGCGGGCGGGCCCGTTCCAGGTAGAGCGCGAGGGCCTGCCCCACTTCGGTCGACAGCGGCAGCTCCGCCGCGCGGGCGGACTTGCCCGCCCGCACATGCAGACATCCTCGGATCCAATCGAGATCGTCCAACCGCAAGCGGCAGACTTCGCACGAGCGCAGCCCGAGACGCGCCACCAGCAGCAAGATCGCATAATCACGTTGACCCGCCGCCGTGGAGCGATCGCAGTGCGCCAGCACGGCCGCAACCGCGCCAGCGGGCAGCGGCGCGGGCAGGCTGGCCAGCGACCAGAGGGGCACCCGGGGCACCGCGGCGGCCAGATCGCACGGGAGTGCGCCGCGCCCGTGCAAGAAGCGCAAGAAACTGCGTAACGCGGTGGGGAGCGTGTGCGTGCTCGTGCGGCGGGGTGCCCGCAGGTGGCGCTGCACAAACGCGAGAACCTGCGGCAACCGCAGGCGGCCCAGCCCGCCGGCGCGCGGGCCCAGGGTTTCCGCCACAAACGTGTGCGCGACGCGCTGATACGCTTGCACGGTCGAGGCCACGCATCCGCGCACTTCGCACAAGTAGCGGGCAAACGCGTCGACCAGTTGCTCGCTGGCACTGCGCACCGGCACGGGCGCCGGCCGCGCGTAGCCAAACTCCCGCGCCACGGCCAGGAACCGCGCGAGTACCGCTGGCAGGGCGCCTGGCGTGGCAGGGGACGCCGGCCGGTGCGGCCGCGCAAACTGCGCCAGCCTCGCTTCATCGAGTTCGCACCATGGGTCGCCACGGTGCGCGAGCCACCGGGCGAGTTGCTCGAGCACTCGGCGGTGTTGGGCCAGCGTACTCGGCTGGTAGTGGAGGGCCTCCAGTTGCGTAAGGTAGGTCGCAATCGGCGGCGGCAGAGGTCCGCGGAGCGGACCTCGGAGTCCTTCGGAGATAAGTTTCGAGTCCATCCGCCAAGGCTGGACCGACGAACGAAGCGCACCAAACCCGCCAAAACCCCTCCGGACTATGCCGCATCGATCGGCCTCTTTTCAGAGGAAAACCCTCCTCCGATTCGGCATAGTCCGGCATTCGGCATAGTGCTGGTCAGCAGAACGACGATTTTGCCCGTAGCGCGGAGCTTCAGCCCGCGCTCCAGAACTTTCCGGTAGTCCCAGCGCGGGCTGAAGCACCGCGCTACCCCGAAGGGGAGGCGTTCGTCGGCTGCGGTTGCCGCGTTGGGAAATTTCCGGGCTAACCCGGATGCATCACACTCATCTTGGATTCCTGCATCCGCTTTTCGCCCTCTCCGAGGGCGAAAAGGCGACTTCGTCGCGGTTAGCCCCGACAAAGTCGGCCCGCAGGGTGCATTCATCACACCTCTGGAGTGTGATGAATGCAGGCTAATGCATTCGTGACCATTCGTGTAATTCGTGGACACCCCTCCGTTGTCCGTCCTCCGTCATCCACCTCACCTCCGCGAGCTCCAGGCCAGCCGCGTTCGTCCTCGCCTGCCCGCCTGAAGCGCCCGCCATTTTGATTTGGCCGCGAAGGAACGCGAAAGAGCCCAGCGCGGCGCCAGACCGCAACCCAATGCGTTGGTCGACAGGGTGCCGCGCTGGGAGGGAGGAGTGAGAGTGAAAGTGAAAGGGGCCGGTGATCTCGGCAGAATGCATCAGATATAGCACTACAGTGAGCGCATGAGGCGGGCCTATGTCTTGCGACTCTTGCGCATGTTTGCGGCCCGAAGCCTCCGGGAAATCCCCGCGGCTTGCGAGGATTCTGCAGTCCAGCAGAGCGCAGCCGGATTCTCACCACAGAGACACTGAGGCACCGAGGTCAATTCCGCATTCCGATGTCTCCCCCTCTTCCCTGGCTCGCGTTATTCTCCTTTTCGGTGTCTCCGTGCCTCCGTGGTGAAATGGCTTGGCTGTTCCGTTGAGCACTACAACAAACATTCTGGTCTCCCCACTCGAATAGCCTGGCAAGAGCCAAGGCGGCGCAAGACCCAGGCACAGCCCGTTTCGTTGCACTGCTGTCGTGATGAGTCCTTCATTTTCGCGAGGCTTCTTGCGTGCCGGTCGCACAACTGTGGTCGCGGCTTCGCCACCCTGAGCTCTTTTGCGGCTGATCCCCGCGCTGCCGCGAACGCGGCAGCCTCGACGCCGGCCGGCGACGTTTGTTACTTGCCGCCGCGCTGCGGGGGCGATGCCGGCGGCTCCCGCCAGAGATTCACCGCCCAACTGCCGTCGGCACGATGTTCGAACGTGGAGGAGTAGCCCTCGCTCTTGAGCAGCTCGATCAACGGCGCGGGCAGGAACGGGGCGATGATGGTCAGGCCCTGCTCCGGGGCGAGCGTGGCGAGGCGGGAACGGATCGCCGTGTACGGATCCTCGCCGCCGGCGAGGATGGGCCGCACATCAAACGTCCGGAACTTGCGTGCACTCATACCGGTTTCAGTAAGCGTATTCCAGCTGCAGCCAGACCTTGCGCACGTCGGGAAAAACCGGACTGTCGCGCCGGAAATCGGCGTACTTCACCATGCCGGTGAAGTTCTGGCCGAACTTGCGCGCGAGCTGCGCATCCCACTCGTCGCCGATTTTCGCGCCGGTGCGGTCGAGTTCGAAGCGGTGGAAGAACGCGAGCAGCGAGAATCCCGCCGGCAGATTGGCCCCGACCTTGACGTAGGTGTCGCGCAGGCCGGCGGCGGGCGTGGCCAGAAAGAGATCCGCCCAGCCGTTGAACGCGTGCAGCGTGGCGAGCGGCGTCTTGAAACCCACGTTCTTGTCCTCCCCGAGCACTTCATAGCCGAGCGCCACGCTGCCGGACTTGAAACCGAGCCCGGCCTCGAGCCCAAGGTACTGTGCCTGGTAGTTCAACGCGCTCGAACCGTACTCGGTCTGCCAGGCCGCCTCCGCGCGATAGAGGAACTTCGTGTCGCCGCCCAGCGCAGCCGTGCCCTGCCAGCTCGCCCCATAGGTGGCGCAGGAATTGGCCCCGGAATTATCGAAATCCAGCAGGTAGGCGTACCCGGCCAGCGTGCCGCCGGGAAGCCCGGAATACGCGGCGTGCACCACGTGCGACGCGGATTCCCAGTCGCCCTGCGCATGGCGGTCGCCAAACACGCGGTTGATTTGATGCAGGAATCCATAGGTTAGCGTGGTGCCGGCCAGCGTCTTGTCCTGGACGACGGCGGCGTCGAAGGTCTGTTGGTTTTGCCGCCAGCCGACGTCGCCGATGAAGCGCGCGTTGTCGAGCACGAGGCGCTGGCGCCCGAGCGTGAACTGGGTCTTGCCGGCCACATAGGCGAGGAACGCCTGGTTGATTTCCGTGGTCTCGGGATCGGCGACCACCGCCCGGCCCGCACCTCCGGGATTGAGTCCAGCCTGGCTGTAGCGGTCGCCGTCGATGGCCGTGACATTCTCGGCTTCGAGCAGGGCCTTCCAACCCTCGAGTGGCGCCGAAGCGTAACCGAGGCGCGTGCGCACGGTGAACGCGGCGGCATCGCGCAGGGCGGTCTGCTCGACGCCCTCGTAGCGCAACCGCGCCTGGATCGACACCTTGCCCTGGGCGATGGCCTCGGAGAGCGAGGTGGGCGCGGCGGCGACCGCGAGTCCGGTTGCAAGAAAAAACAGGCAGGAGGTTTTTCGAATCATAGGAAGAAAGATCACGGCAAGAGGGAGGCGACGACCTTCGCCGCCGGCGAAATGTCGCCGAGCAGCCCGGCGTGCTGGTGCACGATCTCTCCCTCCGCATTGAGAATGGTGAAGAGATTGGAGTGCGCGAACTGCCCGCGGGCGTCCTGTTTGAACTTCACCCCGAGGAGCATGGCCAGTTCCTGCACCGGCGAATCTTCGCCGTGCAACAGCGTCCACCCGGCTGCGAGGCCCAGGCGCGTGCGGAAGGCCGCCAGGGGCCGGCCATTGGGGCGGGCGGCGACCGTTCCCTCCGCCGCTCCAAAGAGCGGAGCATTCAGGGCGAGCGCGAATGCGGAAACAAGGGCGCGGCGGCGGCAGGAGGGGTAGGTTTTCATTGGTGCGTGAGTTCCGGCGGGCGCCAGAGTGTCAGAACCCCGGCAGGAACGCCTTGATCCAAATCAAGCGAAGGCCATCGCACACTGGCAGCCCCAAGTGGTGTCTCCACGGGTCCGCCCGGCCGGGCGGACTTTGTCGGGCCTACCATTGCTTCGTTACGTCGCGGTCGGCGGCGTGCCCCACCCCGCGCTTCCGACGCTCTGTTAACCGCGCCGGAGTCGCCCTGCCCAAGGGGAGGATTTCTCGCCAAGCCGTCTCCGCATGGCGCAAGACCCGGGGCAGATCCCGGCAATCGCGAGCCGGGCGAGATCCGCCCTCGCTTTCCGGCCGCCTATTCCGCCGGCCGGGCGGTCGAGTTTGTCACAGCAGTTCGCAGGCTCCGCCGGCGCAGGCCACCGCCTGTTTCAGTTCGGTTTCGTCCGAAGCCTCGCGCATCTGCGTGTAGTCGACGCGACGCGGGTGCAGGGAGTTCCAGCGCGCGATATCCCCCTCGCTCGAAACCTCTTCGCGCGGCGCCTGCGCATAGGTCTTGTCCCCGGCGTCCTGCAGGAGGGAAATCCCCGTGAAATACCGCCGGTTGGCCCAGATGAAGTCGGCGACTTCGTCCCATTCGTCGGGCCGCACCGTGCAGGTATTGGAGACGTTATGGTGCAGGTTGGGCGAACGCGACTCGGGATCGCCGCCGGGGATGACCCAGTGTTGCTGCACGAGTTTGACCAGCTCGAGGAATTGGATCGCCGTGAGATCCTTGCGCAGGATCGCCTTCTTCGGCGCCTCGACCGGAAAAGTGATCACATCGTCGGTCTCCAGATTGTAGATCGACTTCTCCGACATTTGCGGGTTGGCGGTCTTGAAATAGGCGTAGATCGGCTCCTTGCGGTTGGCCTGTACTCGCCGGAAATAGCGGCGCGAGTGGTGCGGGTGAATGCCCGAGGCCGCGTTGAGGATCAATGAGGCGGTGCCCTCCGGCTTGCAGGTCGCCAATTTCGCGGCGGGGCGGATGCCGAGCAGCGCCGCGACGAGGCGGTTGGTGGCGCGGCAGAACCGCGCCCCGCGCGTGAGGATTTCCTGATCGAAGAGGATCGCCGGATTATCCATGAACCCGCAGATCGACACGCCGAGCAGGGCGTCGTGCTCGTTCAGCAGGCGGGTCACCGGCCCGAGGTAGGGCATGTCGGTGTACGCCGCCTGCAAGGTGCCGATCACGGTGGCCGCCAGGCAGGCCTTGAGGAAGGCGGCCTCGGACACCGCCGCCTGGCCGTTGATGGTGGTCAGGTTGCAGTGCTGGAAGCCCGACAGGCGCACGGTGCCCGGCAAATCGCCGGAGTAGCCGCCCTGGAAAAGCCGGCTCTGTTCCTCCGCCGACAGTTCCCAATCGACCACCGGCAACAGGCTGATCTCGGCGCAGGGGTTGCACCCGGCGTCGGGGTGGTCGCAGAAGTAGAAGCCCGGTTCGCCAAACTCCTTTTGCGCCCGGAACAGCTGGCGGAACTGTTCCGACGACGTGTCCTGGCGCGAGACGACGGCGGAGTTGTTCGAGGCGGCGCGCTGCGGATGCTGCTCGAACCACTTGCCGGTCTTGGCGTTCATCATCTCCACGTCGTCCGGGGAGAAGAGGCAGATCGTCGCCGATCTACGGATACCGCCGGCCAGCACCGCCTTGGCCACAAACATGTTGATGTCGTAGACTTCGATTGGGCGCAGGGTGCGCCCGCTGGCCTGCTCGAGGATGCCCTCCACCTGCACCAGCGCCCGCTTCAGCGGCAGATGGCCGGGCGCCTTGCCGCCCGAGGTCTTCAGCGCCGCCCCGCGCGGACGAATGCCGGAATAGTCGTACTCGATCTTCCTGCCCTCGAGAAAGGAGACGAACAGCGCGTGCAACGCATTCGACCAACCTTCGATCGTGTCCTCCACCCGGTAGTGCCAGACAGGGAGGTCGGCCTCGGGCGCGCGCACCGGCAGGGGTGGCAGCATCGCCACGTGGTGCTTCTGGACGGAAAAGCCGACGCCGCAGCCGCTCAGCAGCAGGAAGAAGTACTCGCGGAAGAACTCCAGCCGATCCACGTTGCCGAAGCTGCAATTGAACATCCGGCTGTGGTTGCGGAGAATGGCCTCGCCGCCAAACTGCATCGAGCGCATGCTCGGCAGCACCTTCTTGGCGGCGACCTGGGCAAAGGCGTCGCGCACGATCTGGTCGAGACTCTGCCCGCCCAGGGCCCGCGCCAACCCGTCGGCCTTCTCGCCCGCCAGTTCCACCACGTCCGGCGGCAGCTGTTCCGGAATCCGCCGGTCGAGTTTGTCGGCGAAGAATGCCAGATGCATGTCACGCACCCGTTCGACCCCTTCCGTGAATACTTCGCGCCGCCCAAGTTCCGGCCGGTACCGGGCGTACTTCGCCATCGCGATGTAGTCCGACATGCCGTTGTCCGAATAGTGGATGAGCCGGCGCTCCGAATGCCGGGCCCGGTACAGCATGTAGGCCCGCGCCACCTCCCAATGACCCGCGGCGGCAATCGCCTTTTCCGCGGCATCCTGCACCTGCTCGATCGACGGATGTTTGCCGTTGCGGTAATACAGCTCGAGCATCTGCGAAACAGCCGCGGCAATCTTGGTGACTTCGATGAACACCTCGCTCTCGAGCCCAAAGCACGCCAGCAGGTCGTCGCGATACGGATTGGGCGCGTTGTCGGTGCGCACTTCGTGAAACGCCAGGGCGATCGCCCGGGTGACCTTGTTGAGATCGAACCGCACGCGCGTGGTGTCACGTTTGACCACCATTCGCGCTTCCGAAACGATGGCTCGATTGAGCAGATGCGCTCCGTGATGACGGTGGGGATGCGGCGAAGTCGGAGGGTTGTGGGAGGGCACGGAAACGGAAGAATGCATGGGAAGCTGATTCGATTCGAAGAAACGCCCGGAGACGCGGGTCTCCGGATCAGAGCCGGCCGCCAAATGAGCTGGGCGGAGTGGTTGGCGGGCAGGTGTGGGCTGCCGCCGCATGGTAATCGTTGAAATCAGAAACGCTCATCGGGCAATGGAGCGAAGCGGTGCCTCCCGAGTACGCTCGAGAACCCCCGCATCCGCGCCAAAATTCGACGGCTGCCACTACCGCTTGTGGCCCTGCAATGGTCAATCCACCAGCGGCTGTGGTCAGCAGTTATTAAATCACATCATCCTCACGGTTATCAGCTCCACTATTTCCAAACGGCCTTTCCCTCTGGAAACCGCCGTCGCGCTCAAAAGCACCGGTCAAGATCTGCACACCAAGAACCGCGCTAACCCGGCGATCACTCCACCGTAAAACCGGCGGCGGGATCGTAGCTGATGACCTGCAACCGGCGTGGCGTGGCGCGCACCTGCCCCTCCCATCTGGCTGATGGCTGATCGCCTCCCGCCAGAATCTCAACCCCGACCTGGTGCAGACCCTCCCGCCACGGCTGGCGCCATTCGCCGATCGCGGGACCATCACGGGAGACGCCCTTGGCGGCAAATTCCCGCTCGGCGGTGACGCCGTCGACCGTGACCCGGACGTTGACCGGGGCGCGGTGCGGCTTCGCGGTACTCCGGCCGCGCATATGCACGGGTTTCGAGGCATCGGCGGTCGCGTCGACATCCGCCGTCGGCATCAGCCGGCCGAACGCCTTGAACGACAGCACGAGTTCCGGCGTGGGGGAGGCGGGGTTGGCCACGCTGAGGTGGCTCGGGGCGATCGCGCCCAGTGTCGCGAGCAGGGCGAGCGTCGTACCGACCGCAGCGATCGTGAGGCGGTGCGGCCGGGCGGTGCGGGTGGCCTGACCGCACCGCAAGCCGTCCGCGAGCCGGACGAGCTCCGCCGGTCGCGCCGGATCGAAGTCCGCCACGAGCCAGTTCTCGTCTTCGCCCCGTCCCGGGCGGTACGCGGGCTGGCGGGCGCCCGCAAGCCGGGCCTCGACCCAGCGCCCGCCGTCGCGTCCCGCGGATTCGGTCCGGGCGTCGCGCACGACGAGCACGCTGTGAATGCCGGACGCGAACACCCGTTCGATCAAGATGGGACGAATCCAACTGGCCGTCGGCACCCGGTGCACCTGGTAGCCGGGCAGTTCAGGCAAGGTGGCCTGGATCTCTCCCGCCACAAAGACAACCGCCTTCCGGCCTGTGGCGGTCGCGGTTTCGCTGATCACCCGTTCGAGGCGCGCCTCTTCGATTCGCGTGTCGAACCACGTCAAGCCGATGCCCCCGGAGTCGCACGAGCCTCCGCACACCCCGCAGCCGGTGCAACGCGCGGGATCGACCCAGGCTTGGGCGGGAAACCGCTTCCCGTCGGTCCGCGCCACCAACCTGATCGCGTCGAACGGGCAGTCCTGGGAGCACTGCGAACAGGAGTGGCAGCGCTCGGTCGCCACGATCGCCTGAAAGGAGCCGGGCGCGCGGCGCCGGCCGAGCAACCACGGCACCAGGGCGCCGAGCGCGACGCCGCCGAGCAACGTCACCCACAGTCCCGCCGACTGAAACCGCAGGCCGAGCGCCAGCGGCGAGAGGTACCACGCGTCGACCGTGAAGGCCTCGGCTTTCACCGCCATCTCGGCCCGGGCATCGAGCGGGGCCGGCACCAAGATCGAGGCCAACGCAAGTGCTCCGGTGATTGCCCAAGTCAGCTCCCTCCGGGGCAGCAAGTGCGCACGACTGAGGCGGGCCAGGTGCAGCGCGAGTCCGATCGCGATCGCCAGCGGCAGCAGCATGTGCAGGAAGAAGATGACAAAGAAGAGCAGGCTCGGCACCGTGCGATCCGCGACATACAGCCGCCCCAGCGGTTCACCGAAAACCGGCAGGGCGTCGAGCAAACGCATCGACGAAACCGCCACCTGCTGGGCCGGCTGATCCCAGACGAGCCAGTAGCCGGTCCACCCGATGAACCAGATGAGGGCGAGCATGAGCACGCCCGAGACCCAGGCGAGCCAGCGGGCTCCGGCGAATTTTTGCGCGATGAACATGCGGGCGGCATGCACGCACAAAAGCAGCATCGTGAGGTCCGAGCTGTAGCGGTGCAGAGCGCGCACCCAGCCGCCGAGCGTGCGGCCCTG
>Ga0194120_10010365_pt1 | contig 11535 bp, 11 predicted proteins | sample TA2MahCa65mmetaG_FD_148642 | JGI IMG/M metagenome (GOLD analysis project Ga0194120, IMG submission 148642) | Freshwater microbial communities from Lake Tanganyika, Tanzania - TA2015019 Mahale Deep Cast 65m | ecosystem: Environmental > Aquatic > Freshwater > Lake | place: Tanzania: Lake... | reverse complement strand
ACAAATGGCTGCAGACGCCTTATGACTGCGGCTTCGCCATCGTCCGCGACGCGGAAGCGCATCGCCGCGCCATGGCCTTCGGGGCGAGCTACCTGCCGCCGGTCGCCGAAGGCGAGCGCGATCCGACGCATTACGTGCCCGAGCTGTCGCGCCGCGCGCGCGGCTTCACCAGCTGGGCGATGCTGCGGCATTTCGGCCGCGACGGCATCTCGCGCATGGTCGAGCGGCATTGCCGGCTGGCGAAGCTGATCGCGGACAAGGCCGCCGAGGAGGCGGGCATCGCCGTGCTCAACGAGGTCGTGCTGAACCAGGCCGTGCTGCGCTTCGGCGACGACGACCGGAAGACCCTGGCGACGATCGCGCAATTGCAGAACGACGGCATCGCCTTCGCCGGCGGCTCCAAGTGGCGCGAACGCTGGATGATGCGGATCTCGGTCAGCGGCTATTCGACCAGCGAGGCCGATGCAGAGCGCACCGCCGAGGCGATCAAGTCGGCTTGGCGTCAGGTGCGCGGCCGGAACGAATGATCCGCACTCAAGCCGGCCGACATCCCGTCAAGCATCTCCGGCTTCGCGCCAGACTCACGGATTCGGGCCTCCTAGGCGCCAGGGCATGATCGATCCGTCTTGAACCATGTGGTTTGAGACAGATCGCGGATCATGCCCTCGCATCCTGCTCTGGACCGCGACCCGCGGTTCATAGGGAATCGCGGCCGCGATTCCCTATGAACCGATCGCGGTCTAGGCAGGACGTAGACCAAATATCCCATTCGATGACCAAGCCGATCCGCCTGGAGCATCCGCGAAAAAACCGTTCTTAAGATCGCAACATCGCAAATGGCCCCGGACCCGACGGACTTCAGACAGGCCGGGTCTTGCGGGTGGACTGACACGGCTCCTCCACCCCGGGGCGATGCAGCATAGAAATGGCGGGCGAATTCGGCAAATTGCGCCGGAGGGATTTTGTGGCGTCAGGGTCTTGAATTGGATTTCGTGAACCCCATATGTTCCGTCCCGACGATCCGGCCTGTTTGGCTGGGGCGTGGCGCTGATGGACAGGTGAAAGACGGTGTAAGCCGGGCCGCTGGTGAGGCGGTCCGGGTGGTATCAAATTGCTCTCAATGCTTTGACTATTTGCTTGCCAACCGCCATTAACCTTCCGATGGCAGCCGCGCGCAGCGACATATCTCGATTGCCGTTTAGAATCAACGGACTAGATAGTTACAAATTGGCCATTTGCGCGCATTTGCGCGCCCAATTGGCTCGGATGCGCGCATTTGGGGCTCGACTCCGCGCCGGGCTGGCCTTGGCTGGCCCGGGCGCGCTCGAAAGCGCGCGATCGTTTCTCCGCGGCCCGCCGGTCAGCGCCGCCGGGCGCAACGCCAAAGGGCGCGAGGAACTTGCTCGGCGCTTTGCTTGCCTCGAAGGCGCGACTGAACGGTCGGGCGCTACGGCCGGAGGGGAGCCGACGCCCGCCGCGATCAGGGATGCAATTCGAGATGGCGCGTGATCAGTGCCGACTTTCTGATGCCGAAGCCTTCGATGTCCAGCAGCACGAAATATTCGACTTTGTCGCTCCTGGCCTGGGCCACGCTTCCGATCTGGGCCAAAACGGCCGCGGTCAGTGTCGGCTCGGTACAGCCAAACTCCAGCGCGATCAGGCCTTTGGGGCTCTCGATCAGGGACAATTTCACCTCGGGCGGCCCGGCGTGTAGCTCGATTCCGACAAGCTTGAGGATTCGGTTCCTGCAATCGCCATACACCCAATAATGGGTCGAAAGCGAGACGCTCTTGCCGGCCTCCAATTCGAGCACGCGCTTGGGGTGCAGTTCGATGCTTCGCGCCACGCTCACGCGTTCCCGGTCGCCGTACGATTCTTTGCCGTAAACGATATCGAGCACGACATCGTATTCGATCTTGCCTTTCCACGCCTGTGACACGGCCCCGGCCTTGGCGACGACCATGCTTCCAGGCACTGATTGATTTTTGCATGTAGCGCGGGTCGGTATCACGCCTTCCGGTTTGTGGGCGAGCGACAAAGCAATTTCCGGCGGTCCGGAGGTAAGCTCGACCGCGACAACTTTTCTGAGCGAACTGAAACAGGCTTGGTTGATCCAATAATGGGTCGAAAGCTCGATGCTCTCGCCGCTCCAGAGCCTGGAGACTCTCCCCGGGGCCTGCTGGGTGCCCGCCTCGCCCGCGGCAAGCAGCACGGCGCCGACAGCGGCGCAGGCGACGAAAGCCGCGCGCTTGCGGAAACCTCTTAGGCCAAGCATGGCAATCCCCTCCAAGTTCGGCTCAGGACAAGCATTCACTGCCGTGCGATATCGATTGGCTGCCTTCGTAACGAATTCGCAAGAATAGTAGCCGCAGTTTCGGACAATTCCAATACGCGACGCCGAAACATAATATTGTCAGGCGACTTTATTTGCTTCCTGGGCTCACGGCTTGCCGATGAAGGCCCGGATTTCGCGATTGACGCGATCGGAGGCCTGGTGCGTGACCCAATGCGTCACCTCGTCCAGCCGCACCAGGCGCAGATCGGGCACGTAGTCTTCAAGCCCCTCGATCAGCCGGGGCAACAGCGCGGTGTCGCGCATGCCCCACAGCACCAGCGTCGGCACCTTGACCCGGCTGTTGGCGAGGACATCCTTGCGCATGCGATAGCCGCGGTAATAGTTCAGCCCGCCGGTCAGCGCCCCCGGCCGCCGCCAGGCCTCGAGGTAGGCCTCGCGGTCCTGGTCGCTGAACTGGCCCTTGCGGTGCAGGCCGGCGAAAGTGAACTTCCACAGAAAGGCGAAGTCGTCTGCGGCGATCTTGGCCTCGGCCTCCGGGGTACGGAAAAAGCCCATATACTCGCTGGCCTTCTGCTGCTGGGGATCGGCTTGGAGGTCGCGCCGGAACAAGGCCGGATGCGGCGCGTTCAGGATCACCAATTTTTCGACCAGTTCGGGATATTGGATGGCGAACTCCCAGCAGGCGGCGCCGCCCCAGTCATGGCCGACCAGGATGCAGCTCTTGTGGCCGAACTGGCCGACCATGGCCTTGAGGTCGCCGAGGATGGCCTCGATGGCGTAGTCCTCGAGCCGCTCCGGTTTGTCCGAGAGATTGTAGCCGCGGGTGTCGTAGGCCACGGCGAGGTGGTCGCGGCCGAATTCCGGCAACTGCCGCTGCCAGCAGCGCCAGAATTCGGGAAAGCCGTGGACGAACAGCATCAGGGGATTAGATGCCTCGCCGGCGGCGGCGTAATGCAGCCGGATACCGGGCAGCTGGGCATAGCCGAAGCGGATCGCGGCTGGTGCGGTCATCGGCCGAGAGTAGGTCGGGTGAGATGCGTGTCTGTGGTATTAAAATACCACATAAATCGAGCTTGACTTGCCGGCCGCCGGTCGGCATAAGCGCGCGGCTTTCGGAGTGGTGCCATGAAGACCCTGATGCTCAAGGCCGGCGAGATCGACAAGAAGTGGGTGTTGATCGACGCCGACGGCGTGGTGCTCGGCCGGCTGGCCTCGATCGTCGCCGTGCGGCTGCGCGGCAAGCACAAGCCCAGCTTCACCCCGCATCTCGATTGCGGCGACAACGTCGTCGTGGTCAACGCCGCCAAGGTGCGGCTGACCGGCAAGAAGCTGAAGCAAAAGGTCTATCACCAGCACACCGGCCATCCCGGCGGCATCAAGGAACGCAATGCCGGCCAGATCCTGGCCGGACGCTTTCCCGAGCGCGTGATCGAAAAAGCGGTCGAGCGCATGATCACCCGCAACCCGCTCGGCCGCCGGCAGATGCGGAACCTGCGGGTCTATGGCGGGGCCGAACATCCGCATGCCGGCCAGAACCCGGCCAGGCTGGACGTGGCGGCGATGAACCCCAAGAACAAGCGGAGCGCCTGACATGGCCGAGCCCTCCAAGCGTACCTTCGCCGAGCTGCGGCCCAGCAAGGCCCGCCAGGCGGCCGAAGCCCAGGCCGCGGCCCAGTCCGCCAAGCCCGAGCGCAAGCTCGATCCCTTGGGTCGCGCCTATGCCACCGGCAAGCGCAAGAACGCGGTGGCGCGGGTCTGGCTCAAGCCGGGCAAGGGCCGCATCCAGGTCAATCAGCGCGAGCAGACCGAATACTTCGCGCGGCCGGTGCTGCGCATGCTGATCAACCAGCCCTTCGCCGCCGCCAATCGCATCGGCCAGTACGACGTCATGGCCACCGTCACCGGCGGCGGTCTCTCGGGCCAGGCCGGCGCCGTGCGCCACGGCATCAGCCGGGCGCTGGTGTCCTACGAGCCCGAGCTGCGGCCGGCGCTCAAGCAGGGCGGCTTCCTGACCCGCGATCCGCGCGTGGTCGAGCGCAAGAAGTACGGCCGCGTCAAGGCGCGCCGCCGCTTCCAGTTCTCCAAGCGCTAGAGGACGAACGCATACCCGCAGTCCAGCGGGGCGTCCTCGAAAGGGGACGCCCCGTTTCTGTTATGATGACCGGAGTCGAAGGAGCGGTGTCATGGCGAAGTTCGCCAACAAGGTTCGGATCGGAATTCTCGGCGCCTCGGGCTATACCGGCGCGGAATTGCTGCGGCTCTTGGTGCGCCATCCCGGGGTCGAGATCCGCGTGCTGACCGCCGATCGCAAGGCCGGCGCCGCGGTCGAGACCGTGTTCCCGCATCTGGCCGGTCTCGGCCTGCCGCCTCTGGTGACGATCGAGCAGGCGGATTGGAGCCAATGCGACGTCGTCTTCTGCGGCCTGCCCCACGGCACCACGCAGGAGGTCGTCGCCAAGCTGCCGCGCCATCTCAAGGTGCTGGACCTCTCGGCCGATTTCCGGCTGGCCGACATCGCCAGCTACGCCGAATGGTACGGCCACGCCCATCGCGCGCCCGAGCTGCAGAAGGAGGCGGTCTACGGCCTGACCGAGCTGTGGCGCGATCGGATCAAGGACTCGCGGCTGGTGGCGGTGCCGGGCTGCTATCCGACCGCGGCCCAGCTGCCGCTGGTGCCGCTGGTCGAGGCCGGGCAGATCCTGGCCGACGACATCGTCATCGACGCCAAGTCGGGCGTCTCGGGTGCCGGTCGCACGCTCAAGGAAACCAGCATGTTCGCCGAGGTGTCCGAGGGCATCAACGCCTACGGCATCGCCAAGCACCGCCACGCGCCCGAGATCGAGCAGGGTATCAGCCTCGCCGCCGGCCGGCCGATCGTGGTCAACTTCACGCCGCATCTGATGCCGATGAACCGCGGCATCCTCTCGACCATCTATGTGCGGCTGTCGAACGGAGCCCAGGCGGCGGATTTGCGCGGCACGCTGGCCAAGCGCTATGCCGACGAACCGTTCGTGCGGGTGGTGGGCGAGGGGGTCGAGCCGGCGACACGGCATGTGCGCGGCTCGAACCTCTGCCTGATCGGGGTGTTCAAGGACCGCGTCAAGGGAAGGGCGATCGTGATCTCGGCGATCGACAACCTGGTCAAGGGCGCCTCGGGCCAGGCGGTGCAGAACATGAACCTGATGACCGGGCAGCCGGAGACGCTGGGCCTCGATCAGGCGCCGATGTTCCCGTGAGCCATCGCCCGATCGTCCTGCCCTGGCGCGGAGTCGTTCCGACCGTCGCCGCCGATGCCTTCGTCGCGCCCGGCGCGACGGTGATCGGCGACGTCGTGATCGAGGCGGAGGCCAGCATCTGGTTCGGCTGCGTCTTGCGCGGCGACGTCAACGTCATCCGCGTCGGCGCCCGCACCAACCTCCAGGACGGCACCGTGGTCCACGTCACGCGCAAGAACTTCGGCACCTATATCGGCCGCGACGTCACCATCGGCCATGCCTGCCTGATCCACGGCTGCACGCTGGAGGACGGCTGCTTCATCGGCATGCACGCCACCGTCACCGACGGCTGCGTGGTCGAAAGCGGCGCCATGCTGGCGGCGGGCGCCTTGCTGCCGCCCGGCAAGCGCGTGCCCAAGGGCGAACTGTGGGGCGGCAATCCGGCCCGCTTCATGCGCGCGGTCAAGCCCGAGGAGGCGCGCTATTTCGTCGACCTGCCGCCGCATTACGCCGAACTCGGCCGCGAATACCGCGAGGCGCTGAAGACCGCGTGAGCCGCCTGGCCGCCTTCGCGGGGCTGTGGGCGCTGGCGGCGGTGGCGCTGATGGCGCTGTCCTTGCCGCTGGTCGCGGCCGGCACCATCGGGACCTTGATCCTGGGCGCGGCGTGGCGGGCGGGCAAGGGCGCCGGCGCCGGACTGGTCGCGGGCTCGCTGGTCCTGGCGGCGGTCGCAGTCGAACTGGCGGCACGCATGGCAGGCGAGGCCGCGGTCTACTACCGGCCCGAGGAGAAACTCTACGCCGCCGAAGACCGGCTGCACTTCAAGCCCGGCGCGCGCGAGGTCGGCTTCGCGATGCCGCATGGCGATCTGGTCGCCATCGCCGGGCGCGATCTGCCGGCGATCGCCCAGCCGCGGCGGATCGACTTCGTCACCGATCGCCTGGGCTATCGCAATGCCGCCGACTATGCCGGGCAACGCTGGGTGACCGTCGGCGACAGTTTCGCGGTCGGCTCGGGCAATACCCAGGACGAAATCCTCGCCGCGCAGTTGTCGCGACGCCTGGGCGAGGGGGTCTACAACGCCTCCTATCCGACCGATCCCGAAGGCTATGTCCGCATCCTCGAACGCCTGGCCGAGGCCGAACCGGGACCGTGGCGGGCGGCGGTGCTGTTGTTCGAAGGCAATGACTTCGTCTGTTCGGGCGAAGCCGAGTCGTGGTTGCGGCCTTGGTACGCCTATGTCCCGGGCGAGATCCGCAAGCTCAAAGGCTATCGCCTGGCCTTCGGGCTGACCCGCGGCGCGCAGGCCAGGGTCATGGCGTGGTTCGGAGCGGGGCAGGTGTCGGTGATCGAGATCGCCGGACGGCCGGCGGGTTTACACCTTCTCTACGATCGCCGCGTGCGCCGGACTTCAGGCTGCGACTGGAGCGATCTTGTGCCGCTCTATCGCCAGATCGCGCCGCGCGTGGCGGTGTTGGTCTTCGTGCCCTATCTGACCCGGCTCTATGCGCCCGACCGCGATCGCTTGCCCAATGTCGCGCTCGATTTCGTCCATAGGCTCGGGCGCGACAGCGGCATTGCCGTGCTCGACCTGACCCCGGCCATGGTCGCCGCCGCCGATCGCGCCTTGCCCGAGCTGCTTTACTGGCGCGACGACAGCCATTGGAACCCGGCCGGCATCGCCGCCGCGGCCGAAGCCATCGCCGCGAGGTTGCAATGAGCTGGGCCTGGATCCCGATCACGCTGTCGGCGGCGCTGTTCCAAGCCCTGCGCACCGCGCTGCAACGCCGGCTCAAGAGCCAGCTCTCGACCAACGGCGCCACCTTCACCCGCTTCCTGTTCGGCCTGCCGCTGGCGGCGATCTATCTGGTGGCGTTGCGCGCGGCGTTGGACGAAACCATGCCGACGCCCAATCCCGAGTTCTGGGCCTGGCTGGCGATCGGCGGGTTGGCGCAGATCCTGGCGACCTCGGCGCTGATCCTGTCGCTCAGCCTGGGCAATTTCGCCGTCGGCACGGCCTATTCCAAGACCGAGGTCATCCAGGTGGCGGTGTTCGAGGCGCTGTTCCTGGGTCTTGCCGTCAGCATTGCCGGCGCCGGCGCCATCGCCGTCGCCAGCATCGGCGTGATGCTGATGTCGCTGGCCAGACTCGATCGGCCGCTCGCGGCCTTGCGCCAGGGGCTGACCCAGCCGGCGACGCTCTACGGCCTCGGCTCGGGGGCGCTGTTCGCCATCGCCGCGGTCGGTTTTCGCGGCGCCTCGCTGTCGCTCGGCCACCCGCAGCTTTTCCTGGCCGCCGCCTTCACGCTGGCTTTCGCCAATCTGTTTCAGACCCTGGTGATGGCGGCGTGGTTGAGTTGGCGCGAACCCGGCCAGATCGCGCTGGTGCGCCGGCATTGGCGGCCGGCGGCTCAGGTCGGCGTGCTCAGCTTCCTCGGCTCGGGCTGCTGGTTCACCGCCATGGCGATCCAGCAGGCGGCCTATGTGCGCACCCTCGGCTTGGTCGAACTGGTGTTCTCGCTGGCGATCTCGTTCCTGGCCTTCCGCGAGCGCCCGCGCCGGGCCGAGATCGCCGGCATGGCGCTGATCGCCGTCGGCGTCGCGGTGGTGCTGAACCAGCGCTGATATTGTTTGCCGCGCCTATTTGTGTCACAATTTACAAAGTGTGACACAAGGGAAGCCGATGCAAGCGCGTTACATGAGCATCCGCGAGACGCGGGCGGCGATGGGCCGCATCGACCGGGTCCTGGCCGAAGCCGGCGAGATAATGGTCACGCGGCACGGCAAAGTGCTGGCCCGCATGGTGCCGGCAACACCGGTGGGACCTCGCCCCAGCCATGACCGCTTGCGACGGTCGCTGCCCAAGCTGGGGGTTAGGGTTGCTGCCCTGTTGCGAGCGGAACGGGATCGCCGCTGATGGCGGCGACCTACATCGACACCACCGCCCTCGCCAAATGGTACTTGCCCGAGGCCAAGTCGGAGGCGTTTCGGGATTTCATCCTCGCCGAGCGCGAGCCGGCGATCGGCAGCCTGGTCAGCCTCGAATTGCGGTCGGTTCTCGCCAAGTACCGCCGGCGGAAGCTGCTCGGCCCGGCAGCGGCGCGGCGCGTCTGGGAGACCCATCGCCGCGACATTCGTGACGGCCATCTCGCGGTTTGGAGGTTTGAGGAGCGCCATCTGGAATCGGCCGCGGACGCGCTTGACCGCGCCAGCCGCAGCGGAATCGGAACCTTGAGTGCGCTGCATTTGGCGATCGCCCGCGACGGCGGCGCGCGACGTCTTGCGACCGCCGACCGGGCCATGGCGACGGCCGCCCGGAGTCTGGGGCTGGCGGTTACCGCGTTCTACTAGACCGCGCGCACTTTGACGTAGCGGCCGGGCGCGTCTTCGATCGGCTTCAGCTTGCCGCCGCCCGGCTTGCGCGCCGGCACCAAGGAATCCGAACGCTTGGCGATCCAGTCGTTCCATTCCGGCCACCAGCTTCCGGCATGCGCCGTGGCCGAGGCCAGCCAGTCCTGCGCTTCAGCTGGGTTCTCGGCGTTGGTCCAATAGCCGTATTTCTTGGCCGCCGGCGGGTTAACCACGCCGGCGATGTGGCCCGAGCCCGCCAGCAGGAAGCGGGTCTCGCCGCGATAGATCTGGGTGGCGCGATAGACCGCCCGCCAGGGCGCGATGTGGTCTTCCTTGGTCGCGATCAGCATGGTCGGCGTGTCGATCTGGTGCAGGTCGATCGTCCGGCCGGAGAGGGTGACGCCGCCCGGCTTGGACAGCCGATTCTCCTGGTACATCTTGCGCAAATAGAACCGGTGCATGGCCCTGGGCATGCGGGTCGAGTCCGAGTTCCAATACAGCAGGTCGAACGGGAACGGCTCCTTGCCCAACAGGTAATTGTTGACCACGAACGACCAGATCAAATCGTTGGCGCGCAGCATGTTGAAAGTGGTCGCCATCGCCTTGGCGTCAAGCACGCCTTCCTTTTCCATCTTGGCTTCGAGCGATTTGAGCTGTTCCTCGTCGATGAACACCAGCAGGTCGCCGGCTTCGGCGAAGTCGACCATGGCGACGAAATAGGTCGCGCTGGCGATGCGCTTGTCCTCGCCCTTGGCCTTGAGCCAGCCCAGCGTCGCGCCCAGCAGCGTTCCGCCCAAACAGTAGCCAATGACGTTGGTCGCCGCCTCGCCGGTGGCGGTCTCGACCGCATCCAGCGCCGCCAACAGGCCTTCGTGCATGTAGTCCTCGAAGGTCTTGTCGGCCAAGGCGCGGTCGGGATTGACCCAGGACACCACGAACACGCTGTGGCCCTGGTCGACCGCCCATTTGATGAAGGAATTGTCCGGCCGCAAATCGAGAATGTAGAACTTGTTGATCCAGGGCGGCACGATCAGCAGGGGACGCTTGAGTACTTTCTCGGTGCTGGGGGCGTACTGGATCAACTGCATCAGCGGCGTCTCGGCCACCACCTTGCCGTGAGTGACGGCGACGTTGACCCCGACCTTGAACTTGTCGAGATCGGTCATCTTGATCATGAGTTGGCCATCGCCGCGTCGCAGATCGGCCAGCATGTTGTCGAGGCCCTTGACCAGGTTCTCGCCGCTCGAATCGAAGGTCGCCTTGAGCACTTCGGGATTGGTCAGCACGAAGTTCGACGGCGCCATGGCGTCGACCATCTGCCGCGTATAGAACTCGATCTTGCGCGCGGTGCGATCGTCGAGGCCCTCGACCGTCTGCACCTGCTTCTGCACCCATTGCGCCGACAGGAGGTAAGACTGCTTGATGAAATCAAAGATGGCGTTTTCGCGCCAGGCCTGGTCCTTGAAGCGGCGATCGGCCGGATCGGCTTCGATCGCGGGCGCGGTGTCGTGGCCGAGCCAGCGCATGGTGGCCGACTGCCACAGCCCGGCATAGGAGCGCCACAATTCCATCTGCGCCTCGACCAGGCGCATCGGATTGGCCATCATCCGGCCGGTCATTTCGACGAAGGCATTGGCCAGGTTGAGCGGATCGGGATTGGCGGGATCGACCTTGCCGGCTTGGCTGCGCGCAAAATCCATCACCAGCTCCTGGCTGCGGCTGGCGATGCGGACCCAGTTGCGGGCCAAGGCTTCCGGGTCGGGAAGCTTGATGTCGGTAGTACGATCGGTCATGGTGCGACGCCTTGCAAACCCGGCCGGTCGATCCGCCGGGAGGGGCGGAAATTAGGCGAAAAGGTAGGGCATGCCTAGTCGGCTTGGTGTCTCGGTCTTGAGTTGCGTGGCGCTACTGATGGTAGGCTGCGATCCGCCGCCGGTATCGACGACGCCCGAAAGCGAGAACCGCATGGGCGCCGTCCGGCCGCAGCGGGAAATCGCGGCGGGCCTAACGCGCGACCGCGACAACTCGCGTTACACCGACGAAGTCCTGCGAGCGGGGCCGGTCGATCCGCCGCCCCGGCTGGCGGCATTGCCGCCGATCGTTCAGCCGCCTCCGCCACCTGTGCCCGCTTCAGCGCCGCCGACGCGGACGCCGCCACCGGCCCAGGCTCCGGCGCGCGTGGCCACGGTCGCTCCGGCGCCTCGGCCGCCGACCGTTCCGGTCGCGACGCCCGCCGCCATCGCGCAGTCGGGCGATCCGGCCACCCAAATATTCGCCCGCGCGTTCGCGCAGTCGGGCGCATCGGCCTATCAGGCGCCCGCGATCTATCAGCCGATGCCGCAAGTCCAGCCCGCGGTCGCGGTCCAGCCGGCCATGGCGGTCCAGCCGGCGGCCGCCAGCCAGGATACGGTGGTGCGCGACGTCTACGCCGCGACCCTGGCCCGTGCCTTTGGCGGCCAGCCGGTGGCGGCGATTCCGGCCGTGGTCCAGACCGCGCCAAGGGCGCCGGCGGTCTCAAGCATTACGGCGCCGATCGAGGTCGAATTCGCGGCGCGCAGCGCGCGGCTGACCGAGGCCCAGCGCAATGCGCTGCGGGCCGTGGTCGAGCGCCAGCGCCAGACCGCCGGGCCGGTGGCGGTGACCGGTCACGCCACGCCGCTGGAGGTCGCGGGC
>Ga0194120_10010363_pt1 | contig 11538 bp, 9 predicted proteins | sample TA2MahCa65mmetaG_FD_148642 | JGI IMG/M metagenome (GOLD analysis project Ga0194120, IMG submission 148642) | Freshwater microbial communities from Lake Tanganyika, Tanzania - TA2015019 Mahale Deep Cast 65m | ecosystem: Environmental > Aquatic > Freshwater > Lake | place: Tanzania: Lake... | reverse complement strand
GGCCGGCGGCGGCGCCAGACGGCGATCCGCGCGCTCGTCCATGCGCGCCGCGACTCAGGCGGTCGCATCAACGGGCCTGCCGCGCTCGAAGCCCCATCACCCCGCCCTTCCGAACGTGTGAGCGGTGGAATCCCAACAACTTGTTCCCAGGAATCGCCACCGCCGTTGACAACGCGATCGGCGATCGCAGGCAAACCGGGGGCCGGATCGCCAGCCTCGCGATCGCCCAGCGCAGCGACCAGAATCCCCCACCGAGTGGGACCCCAGACGCCGGTTCCGGCACCTCCAGGAACAAACCGGCGAACAACCGCGGCGTTCAAACGCACGCCGCAGCAAGCAAACCCGGCGCAGAACCCCAAAACCCTCCAGAGTCGACCGATCGGCGCCGGCCAGGACGCGCCCCCGAGTAGACCCCCGAACGCCGATTCCGGATGCAACTCAAGGAACAAGCCGGTGAGCGAGTGAGGCGTACAAGTGTACGCCGCAGCGAGCGAATCCGGCGAAGTGACGCAGAGATGCGCCGGAAGCGGCGCTCGGGGCTGGACGCCGATTCTGGATGCACCTCAAGGAACAAGCCGGTGAGCGAGTGAGGCGTACAAGTGTACGCCGCAGCGAGCGAATCCGGCGAAGTGACGCAGAGATGCGCCGGAAGCGGCGTTCGGGGCTGGGAGGCAAGCGTTGACCGCAAGCCCCGGCCGCGCTACACCGGCGCGCGCGACCCGTTGGTCGTGCGAGGACGCGATGAACAAGGTCTACCCCGACGCCGAGGCGGCGCTGTTCGACTTCCGCGACGGCGCCAGCGTGCTTTGCTCCGGTTTCGGCCTGTCGGGCAACCCCGAGAACCTCATCCGCGCGGTGCACAAGCTCGGCTTCCGCGACCTCACGATCGTGTCGAACAACTGCGGCACCACCGACAAGGGCCTCGGCGTGCTGCTGCAGTCGCGTCAGGTTCGGCGGATGATCTCGAGCTACGTTGGTGAGAACAAGGAGTTCGAGCGCCAGTTCCTCGCCGGCGAGCTCGAGGTCGAGTTGTGCCCCCAGGGCACGCTGGTCGAGCGCATCCGCGCCGCCGGCGCAGGGATTCCGGCCTTCTTCACCGCCACCGGCCATGGCACGCGCGTCGCCGATGGCAAGGAGACCCGCGCGTTCGACGGCAAGCACTACGTGATGGAGCGCGCGCTGTCGGCCGACTACGCCTTCGTCAAGGCGTGGAAGGGCGATCGCTGGGGCAACCTCGTCTACCGCAAGACCGCCCGCAATTTCGCGCCGGCGATGGCGACCGCAGGGAGGATCACGATCGCGGAGGTCGAGGAGCTGGTCGAGGTCGGCGAGATCGACCCCGACCAGGTCCACACCCCGTCGATCTACGTTCAGCGCATCTTCCAAGGGCGCGACTACCAGAAGCCGATCGAGCAGCGCACTGTTCGCCCGCGTCCGGCGCCGTGATCGCGCGCCGCCCCATCGCGATCTTGTTCGCCGTCGCCGCGCTCGCCTCGTGCGGGCGCGCCGGCGACAAGGGCGGACCGGCGGCGAAGGATGTCGCGCAGCCAGGGTGGAAGCGGCCTCCAATCATCGACTTTCACGCGCACCTGTCCCTCGACGGCGCTGAACGCGTCCGCCAGATCGCCGACACCAACGGCATCGAGCTGTTCGTCAACCTGTCGGGAGGATCGGCGCGCCATGGCACGCAGGCGTGGCAGATCTCGCAGATGCTGTCGCGCGAGCTCCCTGGCCGCGTGGTCCACTTCGTCAACCCCAACTGGCGCGATTTTGGTGCGCCGGGGTGGGCCGAGCGCGAGGCCGCCGCGCTCGAAACGGCGGTACTCCAGTTTGGTTTTGCTGGGTTGAAGATCAGCAAGGGGCTGGGCCTCGGTCACACCGACGAGAACGATCGGCTCGTCGCGGTCGACGACCGCCGCCTCGACCCGCTGTGGGCAAAGGCTGGGGCGCTCGGCGTGCCGGTGTGTATCCACGTCGCCGATCCCCGCGCGTTCTGGTGGCCGCTGACCGAGCGCAACGAACGCTGGGACGAGCTCGGCGTCCACCCCTACTGGGCCTACGGACCGGTGCCGGCTGCGGTGCTCTCGCGCTTTCCGGATGAGATTCAGCAGCTTGTGCTGCGGAGGCCCAAGGTCCCGTCGTGGCCTGCGCTGCTGCAGGCGGCCGAGCGAATGTACCGCAACCACCCAAAGACGATCTTCGTCGCGGTCCACTTCGGCAACGCCGCGGAAGATCTCGACTATGTCGACGGGTTGCTCGATCGCAACCCCAACGTCTGGATCGACACCGCCGCCCGCGTCGGCGAATTCGGCCGCCATCCGGCCGCGCGCCTGCGGGCGTTCTTCGACAAGTGGCAGGATCGGATCGTGTTCGGAACCGACATCGGCGTCGGCGGCGACCACCTGATGCTCGGATCAAACGGCGAAATCGAGCCTGAACTCAAGGACGTCGAGCCGTTCTACCGCGGGCACTGGCGCTTCTTCGAGACCAGCGAGCGCGCGATCCCACACCCGAGCCCGATCCAAGGCCGCTGGACGATCGACGCCATCGGCCTGTCGCCCGCCGTGCTCGACAAGATCTACCGCGCCAACGCGCTCAACCTGCTCGATCGCGGCGGCGTGCGCGCGCGCACGGCCAGCTTCGCCCCGTCGACGGCTCCGATCCCACCGCCGGCCGATCCGACGCCGGCATGGGCCGCGCCCTCGCCACCGTGACGGCCGCCGTCGGCGACGGATCCGCCCGCTGGCGCCCTCCTGCAGCGAAGTGACGTCGGGGCCGCGGTGGCCTTCGACCGCGGCCATGGCGACCCGGTGGATCGGTGGAGTCCACAAGGCCGCTCGCACATCGGGCCGTCGCGGGGGCAGGCGAGGCGCAGGGCGCGCCATGAGCGACGCTGCGGCTGGGTGACAGGCGCCTCCACGGTACGTCCCGGGGAAGCCGGCAGGAACCGCGCCAGCCACTGCAACGAATCGCGGACCGAAGCCGGCGCGATCGCGCACACGCCATCTCACTGGTCAGCAGCAACTGCGGCCCCGCCGCGTCGCGTCCGGCGTGCGCCCGCGCGCTCATGGGAGGCGGCGGGCCCCAGCCGATCGCCGAACCGCGCCTGTGGCGATCCCGTCCGGACGTCAGTTGGCGTCGACCAGCTCGGCGAGAAGATCGGTGAAGAACTCCTCGAAGTCGGCGATCTCGTCGCCCGCCGCCATCGAGGCCTCGATGTTGCGCACGTAGACGACGAGGGTCTTGGCGTCGGCGAGCTCGAGCTCGCGCGTCATGACCTTGCGGGCGTTGCCGGACTCCGGGACCTCCTTGATCACGGCCTTGAGCCTGAGCCCCTTGGTCACGACCTCGCGGAGGATGCGGTCGACGGCCGCCTTGACCGCCTGACGGTCGAAGCGCGGCGGCGCCGGGACCTCTGGATCCTCTTGCGCCGCGCGGGCGTACAGCGCATCGGCGGCGTCGAACTCACCCTTGAGTGAGAGCAGCCCAGCCTCGCTTCGCAACAGCGCAGGGCTTCCGCTGTCGATCGCACGCCCGACCTCGACCTCCACCGCGGCAGCGTCGAAGCGGCCGAGCGCGGCGAAGACGTCGCAGCGCATCGCGTAGATCGGCACCCAGTCCGGGTCGCGCCGCACGTACTCGGCCGTCGCCTTGAGGCACTCCTCGTGATCCCGAGCGGCGAGGTGGGCCTCGGCCAGCCAACCCCACGCATCGGCGTCGGCCGGGATCTCCGCCACGATCTTGCGCGCCAGGCGCACGGCCTCGGCCGGATCGTCGTCGAGGAGGAATTCCAGTTCATCGATGTCGCTGCGCCGCATGGCCGTCATACCTCCGAGAGGGGAAGGCGACCATTTTGGGCATGCCCCTCACCCCGCCGTCAAACGAGGGCGATCGACCGCAGCGAGGATCGAATTCAGGGCAGTGGATCCACCAACTGTTCAAGTCCATGGGATCATGCGGAGCTCTGAGACCAGGGTGCGCCGCAGCGGCGCGACGCCAAAGGACTGGCCCTGACCGGGGCCCTGCTTCCACGCCCGAAGACGCCGACTGTCGGCACGGCGACCGTAGATCCACCATTTGTTCACGTCCATGAAATCACGACAAACGGCCGCCGTGCGCGCCAGAAGGAGGAGGCGGCCGCCTGACCCGAGCTTCGGAGCGATCCACCATCTGTTCAAGTCCATGAGATTACAGCGGGCGTCCGAGCCAGAAGGAGGTGTCGCGCCGCACCGGGGAGGAGGGCTCGCCGCCGCCCACCGATGGCCGGGGCGATCACCCTGCACCGGGTCGACAGCCATCTTGACCCGACCGAACGCGCGGTGCTACAAACACGGGCCGTTCGCAAGGCGCCGGCGCGCCAGCGCGAACCGGCGGCAGCCGCTGCTGCCGGCCGAGCACGAGCCCGGGCGCAGCGACACGGATCGCCTGCCCGTCCAACTCCCGTCGCCGCGCGCAGCGGGGGCACTGGACAGAACGGCGCAACTGGTGCAGCCTTCGCACCCTGGCGGCCCGCGTGGCCGCCTGCGGGTAGGTTGTCGCGCCAAGCAGCGCCGGCAACAGCGATCGGCAGCGGCACCGGGGGCGACCCCGGCGGTTCCGGCAGAGGCAGAGGGTCAACTTGCGGCGCCAGCCGCCACACCAGGGAGCAGGCAACGATGTTTCAATCGATCTCTACCGCCTTCGAAGAGGGCGGCATCGGCATGTACTTCATCCTCGTGCACCTGATCTTCATCATCGCGATCATGTTGGAGCGCTTCTTCGTGCTCTACATCCGGTCGTCGGTGAAGAAGGAGGAGTTCATCAAGCTCCTCCAGGTCCCGATCCTTAAGGGCGATCTCAACCGCGTGTTGAAGGTCTGCTCGACCTACCAATTCCCGCTCGCGCGCATCGTCCACGCCGGCGTGCTCAAGGTGAAGCGCTCCGACGAGGAGGTCCAGGCCGCGATGGACGAGGCCTATCTGCGCGAGATGCCGCAGATCGAGAAGCGCGTCGACTACCTCAACCTGCTCGGCAACACCGCGACGCTCGCCGGTCTGCTCGGCACCGTGTTCGGCCTCATCCACACCTTCGGCGCCATCGGCAAGCCCGAGGTCGACGCCTCGCAGCGTTCGACCCTGCTGTCGCGCGGCATCTCCGAGGCGATGAACTGCACCGCGTTCGGCCTCGGCACCGGCATCATCGGCGTCCTCGCCTACGCCGTGCTCGCGTCGAAGGCCAAGGAGATCAAGGCCGACATCGACGAAGGCACCGTGCGCGTCCTCAACCTGATCGTCGCCAATCGCAACAAGATGGGCGACATCAAGGAAGAAGCCGCCGCCTAGCGTCGCTTGTGGCCGAGCCGGGCAGCGCTGGTGCGCCCAGCGCCGAACGCCCGGTCGGCTTCCGTTCGCTGCACCCGTGCATCCCTGGTTGAGTCTCACCTGCGCGGCCGGCTGCCCGACGGTCGCCGGCCGCGCAGGTTGGGATCGCAGCCGGTCCGGACGGCGAACGGCGATCGACACCGAACAAGGCGCGCCAGCGCTCGCCACCTGCGCCAGAGGGTGACGGACGCGGCACGCCGATCGCAGCGCGGACGCGCGGCGGTCGACTGTTCGGTCCCGCAGCGCCCCGACGGTTCGCCGTTGCGGCGCCAGGCGGTGGAACTGGCAGGAATTCTCAGGGCCCGCGAGGGCCCGACCATGCGGCGTCCGATCCGGCGCTGCACGCAGGAGACACCATGGGTGGTGGATCATCAGGCAAGGGTGGCGTCGCCGATGCCAACCTCAACGTCGTTCCGTTCATCGATCTGCTCGCGTGCACGATCTGCTTTCTGCTGATCTCCGCGGCGTGGACGCAAATGGCGCGCATCGACGTCGACCAGGCCTTGCCCAAGGCGAGCCCGAACAAGCCGCCGACCCCGCCGGCGCCGGAGGCGAAGGTCAACATCGTGATCACGCCGAACGGCCACCTGGTCAACCTGTGGAACGCGAGCAAGATCGCCAACCCGCGGCCCGAGCTCGAGCAGGTCAAGAAGATCGCGACCACGGGCGACTTCAAGCTCTGCCGCGGCAAGGTCGCCGGCGATTGCACCGGCTCGTCGGCCGAGATCTTCAAGAAGTACGACTACAACAAGTTGCGCGAGACCCTCGAGGGCTACATGCGCGACTGCAACCTCGAGGACAAGACCAAGGTGATGGTCGCCGCGATCGACAGCGTGCAGTACATGCACCTGATCCGGACGCTCGACATCATCCTCACTGCCTGCAAGGACAAGGACAAGAAGGTCTGCCTCAAGAACCCGAGCGTCGGCGACGTCAACCTGTTGCGCGCCGAGGGGTTCACGTCCTTCGACTAGACGACTGCCGTGCGGCCCGCGGCCGCGCCTGACCCTCCACCTCCCGAGGTACCATGTCCGTCCACCACCCAGGATCGCGCGCAGGATCGGGCGTCGCCCTCAAGGCCATCCGCGAGTCGGTCGTCCACGGCGGCGGCAAGAGCGTGTTCGCGACGCTCAACGTCGTGCCGATGATCGACTTGTTCACGATGTTGGTCATCTTCCTGATCCAGCAATTCAACGCCTCCGGCGAACTGATGCTCGTCAACCCCAACGTCGCCATGCCCAAGGCCGGCGCCAACAAGGAGCTCGATCGCGCGCCGATCGTCGCGTTGACCCGTTGGGAGGGCAAGGACCAGCCGGGCGATCTGCTGTTCGAGAACAACAAGGTCGTGTCGCAGAAGGACATCACCGAGGTCAAGTACCCGAGCTGGGACATCCGCGAGCTCGCCGTGGTGCTCAAGAAGGCCTGGGCGGCGCAGCAGAAGGCCACCGGCCCGACGCCGGAGAAGACCAAGCAATTGCGCTCCAACCGCAAGATCATCATCCAGGCCGACCGCACGGTGCCGTTCTCGGTCATCAAGATGGTGATGGCGACCTGTGGCCGCAACGAATACCGCGAGCCGAACTTCGCCATCATGGTCACGTCGGGCGGCGACGAGGGCACCGCAGCGGCGACGAAGTAGCCGTCGGCCGCGCCCACGGACATGAACCAACCTGCCGCCCCGATCTCGCGCGCAGGCGCGCCATGGGCGCCAGGCGGGCGCGTGCACGACCGGTCCTGCTGCGGTCCGCGATTCGCTCAGCTGGGCGGCGTCGGTCCTCGCTGCTGCACGCCAACGCACCCTTCCGGTACGTCTCGTTCGGCACCAGCGTCCGTCCTGGCCCGCCGGTCGACCGGCGTCCCTCGCGGCAGCACGAGAGGCGTCCGCGCTGTGGCGGCGCGCGTCTGGGCCGCGCTGACGGCGTTGGTCGCGCTCACCGTCGCCGCCTCGGTCGAGGCGCGGCCGATGACCAAGGTCTTCCTCAACGGCGCGCCGGCGCCGGTGTTCTTCAACGATGGAGACAGCTTCACCGTCCTCGGCGGCCCGCACGAGGGCACCAAGGCGCGGTTGGCCGGCTACAACACGCTCGAGAGCTACGGCCCGACCCACCGCTGGGGCAGCTGGACTTCCCACGAGCTGTATCTGCTGGCCAAAATGGGCACGCTCAACGCCCGCCGCGGCGTGTGGCACTGCCAGTCCGACCTCAGGCGCGACGGCTACGGCCGCACCCTGTGGACCTGCCCCGACCTGATCGTCGACACCCTGCGCAAGGGCCTCGGCCACGCGATGATGGTGAGCGAGGACGCGGCACCGGCGGCCCACCTCGAGGCGATGCGCGCGGCGCAGGCCGAGCGGCGCGGCATCTGGGCCCACGGCATCCCCGAGTTCATCCTGACCTCGACCCACAGCAACGACGAGGGCTACGCCGGCCAGACGTACAACCGGTTGGTGTCGACGAGGACCGGGGCGTCGCAGAAGTGGATCCACAACGACATCTACAAGGAATGTGAAGAGGTCTGCCATCCGACCGGTTCGTGCATGACCTACATCGCCTTCAACAAACGCTACGGCGCGATGCGGGCTCGGTGCCTGTCGCAGCACGAGTAGCCCAAACCCGAAGTTCGCGTTGGGAAGGACGCTCATGGGGTTTGCGCGACCAGCTTGTTTCAATTGGGGAAGGGGGACCACGGCGAGCGGTCGGCCGGCGCCCGCGCGGCCAGGCTGCGCGGTGCGCGTTTGCAGGCGCCGTGGTGGCGGGCCGCGCCTGAGCCCCGGGCTCCGACCCGAGACGCTGGGGCTCACTGCGCGCTCGGCGGCGATGGCGGCGCTCATCGGCGTGGCCGGATGCTATCAGGCCCCCGACCGCCCGGTGCTCGGCTACGAGGTCGGCAACCAGTACTGCCGCGACGGCGAGGACAACGACCAGGACGGCCTGGTCGACTGCGAGGACCGGGACTGTCTGTGGACGTCGATGTGGTGCGGCCAGTGGATCCCGCTGCAGGAGTCGTTCGAGCCCGAGGACACCCCGGCCAAGTGCCACGACTTCATCGACAACGACGACGACGGCTCGTTCGACTGCAACGACCGCGGTTGCCAGAACATCGCCGAGGCGTGCTGCAGCCGTGAGTTCAGCGACGCCTTGTGCAGCGACGGGGTCGACAACGACGGCAACGGCTACGTCGACTGCGCCGACTTCGGCTGCCGGATCGGCATCTACGTCACGGTGTGCGTCGAGGACAGCGACAGCCTGTGCAAGGACGGCAAGGACAACGACGGCGACAAGGACATCGACTGCAACGACAGCGGCTGCAAGTTCAAGAAGCCGTGCCTGCCGGTCGCGTCGGGCGCCGAGGAGAACACGCTCGCTTTGTGCAGCAACGGACTCGACGACGACGGCGACGGCTACAAGGACTGCGACGACTTCTCGTGCACCAAGTCCGGCGATCCGGCGATCCTCGACCACTGCCTGACCGCGGTCGAGGTCTCGGCCCAAGCCTGCAAGGATGGCAAGGACAACGACGGCGACGGCTACGTCGACTGCGCCGACCGCTCGTGCACCGATCTGGGCTCGGGCGCCGATCCAGACGCGATCAAGTGGTGCGAGGAGGTCGCCGAGGCGACCCTGGCCGAGTGCCAGAACAAGAACGACGACGACGGCGACGGCTACTCCGACTGCGAGGACCGCTCGTGCCAGGAGTCGGGGTTGGCGTGGACGGGCAACCCGGGCAAAACCGTCGCCGAGTACTGCCAGACGGTCCGCGAGGTCACGCCCGAGCGCTGCAGCGACGGGATCGACAACGACAACAACGGCTATCCGGACTGCGCCGACTACTCGTGCCGCAAGAGCGACGTCGTCGCGGTGCGCCAGGTCTGCCAGGAGAGTTGGCCGGGCGGCGACACGCCAAACGAGCGCTGTGGCGACGGCCTCGACAACGACGGCGATGGCTTCATCGACTGCGTCGACTGGGACTGCGCCTGGAACCCTCAGGTGACCGTGTGCAAGGGCCCCAAGGTGTGCGCCGCCAAGGCGCCCTGAATCGAGGACGTGATGCGTATGCCATGGGTGTGGATTGCAGCTTCTGCGGCGCTTCCCGTGCGACAGCACCGGTGGCCGGCCGGTCTCCTGTCGGCGGCGGTTGCGGCCCAATTCGCCGGTCCATTCGCGCCCGTCGCGGCGTGGGCGGCAGACCCGCCGCCGGCCGCAGAGCCCGCACCAGCGCCGCCAGCGGCGACGGCGAGCGAGACCGAGTGCGCCGACCGCAAGGACAACGACGGCGACGGGTTGGTCGACTGCGCCGACCACGACTGCAGCACGGCGCCGACCTGCAAGGTCGGCAGCGGCCCCGAGAACACCAACGCGCGCTGCAGTGACTGGTTCGACAACGACGGCGACGGCTACATCGACTGCGACGATCCTGACTGCGAGGGCCCGGGGGTCACCGCCTGCAAGGGGTCGTGGAAGAGCGCCGACCCTGGCGTCGGCGCCGGCGCCCCGCCGTCCGACGATCTGCCCGAGCTCGGCGCGGGCCAGTCGGTCGAGGATCTGCTCGGCAAGGGCAGCGACAACGACGGCGAGCGATCCGACGAGGTCTGCTCCGACGGCATCGACAACGACGGCGACGGCAAGATCGACTGCGCCGACTTCGGCTGCCGCTTCGATCCCGACGTCTCGGTGTGCCGAGGCAGCCCGGGCATGAGGTTCTCGATCGTCGCCGGCGTCGAGGCCACCCGCCTCGACAAGGGCACCCGCAACGAGTTCAACCAGGGATCGGTCAAGCCGCAGTACAACACGCAGTTCCAGCGCCTCCAGCTGCGCACCTTCGGCCCCATCCCGCTGATTCAGAACTCGTTCTACCTCGTGTCGATCCGCGCCGAGCGCGACGTCCGCGCGACCTTCGCGATGTTCCAGGTCCCGATCGGCAACCGCGGCCACTTCTTCAACGTCAACTCGGGCGGCGGCGGGCTGTCGGTCGCGCTCATCACCTCGACGTCGAAGTTGCTGCTGCTCGAGCCGGCCTACTACATGACCGGCAGCTTCGAGCAGCCGAACGGCGCCGCCGCCGAGGTGCTGGGGCCGCTGACCCCCGACTACCGCCTGCACTACCGCGCGTTCGTCGCCGCCGGCAGCGGCCGCTCGACCGGCTCGATCGGCGGCACGTTCTACACCGACGACAACCGCAACTTCACCTACACCGGCGGCGTGCAGCTCGGGATCAACCTGATCGGTGTTCTCAGCCGCTTCGACTCTCCCTTCCTCTACACCCCAGCGGCGACGACGCTCGGCATGCTCATCGGCGCGAAGCTCGACCAGCGCGCCCAGGAGCGCTACCCAGCGGTCAACGTCTCGGCGGTGCTGCGCGCCGGGCGCGTCTACGCCCAGGGCGAGTTCTACGGCAAACACTCCCTCGACTTCGAGGCGACTACCTTCGCCTGGAACGTGCAGCTCGGTCTTCTCGCCGTGCCCAAGTGGCTCATGCTGGCCGCCGACTATGGCAACCTGGTCGCCGGCAAGCTCAAGAACCCGCCCGCCAACCTCGACACGATGCTCAAGAAGCAGCTCGACGAGTGGCAGTTTCGCGCCGCCGCCCACCTGTATTTCTACCGCAACATCGGCATGGTCTCGGCGTTGTATCGCGTGCGCCAGGTGGCCGACCCGCTCGGTCAGGGCAACCACATCGCCGAGAACGAGGCGATCCTGTCGACCCAGTTCCGCTTCTGAGTCGGCCTCGTCTGGGTCGACGGCGACCCATCCATTAGCCATTGATTCCGGGTGGTTCTGCCGCGGCGGGGCGGTCACTGCCGCCCTGGAGAGCCGGCGTTGCGGCTGGACCCACCGACCCTCCGCCGTGGCTTGACTGGGGTGTCTGGACCCCACCTGAGCGCACGCCGCTCCGGCCGGGCGCGGAATTGTCCGGCCCAGACCGAACATCTCCGGCGCCGGCGACTCGCCGCCGCCACGAGGGGTTCGGATGGGCGGCGATCGGTGGCTGCGGGCGTGTGCGGTCTGGCTGCGGGGGAGGTGGTGGGCGCCAGCGGCGCTCGTCGTCGCGCCGGCGTCATGGTGGGGGTTGTGCGTCGCGTTCGACCCGACCGCCCTGTTGGTCGCGGGCGTGGCCGGGGTCGCGACCGCCGTCGCCGCGCGACGGGCGGGACGGCCGCTGGCGGCGCGGTTCGGGATCG